>ENA-OWNT01001702-OWNT01001702.1-seawater-metagenome-genome-assembly--contig:-NODE-1702-length-26220-cov-3.895383_pt1 | contig 26220 bp, 30 predicted proteins | sample MGYA00238136_ERZ651165 | MGnify/ENA primary metagenome ERZ651165 (study PRJEB26861, sample SAMN08777766) | seawater metagenome | isolation source: coastal seawater | place: USA: Florida | collected...
TGAAAGCGCGCGAAGGTCTTTGCGAAGCTGTTCTCTTGGTGCATTGTTCGGCGTCCTTGTCTGAGTTCTTCCCAAGTTTTTTGCGCTATGATTTGGAGCGACTGCTGCGGCGTTCACCACAATGCTCACAATGCTGCGGTTTGCGCGCTCCGGTTCTGCTTGTCGCGGAGTCAAGTGTGGGCGGTTTGTTTTCTTGTTTCTGGTGTAGCGGATGTAGTTTAATCACGCGGTTATCACAGTCTAGTCTATCTATCTATCTATCTATCTATCGGTCACCGGTGTGGTGCTGTTGGTTGCCAATTGCGGCAATTAATTACTATCAACGGGAGGTTCCCAGCAGTCACAGGCAGGACTGTGACCGGGACCATTCCATCCAAACATGTCGCATTCGCAGATCGACGACGTGTCGACGCCGCTCACACGCTGGGATCCCGAAGATTGAGGTCCGTTGTGCGTAGGTTCCGACTGAACCGGTTTTCGGTACGAGGGCAAGCTGGAGTCTGTGAGAAGGGCAATCACACGGAAAATCAGCAACATGTCACACCGACGTCGTTGCAACACGATTGCACACACACCAGTTTCCACTGAAAAGCTAGCCTCGCTCAACACAGACAAGTCCTCTTCAAACTCCGTTTCATCAAAAGATTCTTCCTCTATTATTGTGAGTCCACTAGTGGCAGAAAAGTCTCTTGAATCGAAAGAGTCGTTGTCAAATTCTTCGTGAGCCACGAATTTTTGACCTTTGTTCCCAGTGTCGTTGGTATTGTGCTGCGCCTGAAGCACTGCCTTTTGATGCGTCAACAACTCGACCCGTTTATTCGCATTGGCTGCCTCGGCGGTCAGTAACTGAACTTTCCTTTCCAGGCACGTGTTGGTTCGTTCTAAACGTGAGTTTTCGGCCAAGAGGACGGTCACCTGATCTTGCATCAGACGACGATCCCTCTCTGCAAGTTTCGCCGTTACCTTTGATTTCTGATTCTGCGCACACAGCAGCCACAATATGCACGGCAGCAATGGTGGTGAGCATGATGCACGGTCACTTTGCGCAGGCTATGCGTTTGTTGCGGAAACACACCTTTTCCTCCATTAAATGCAGCGCTGATTGCAAGTTGGTGCACTTCTCAACTAAATGGTCAATCAGTTTTTCTAACCTTTGCTCTTCGGATGGCCCTTTGTAAAATGGACTGCTTTTCCCCTTGTCACGGTACTTGAGCTGGGCACCGTCTGCGACGAAGTGGACTTCAGTCGGCTCTGGAGGCTGCGGCGTTTGGAAGGGTGTCGTTCGATTGGTGTGAGATCCGTGGCCTTCGGCGGAGAATTGATGTTGGCATCTGGACGAGCGTTCACGGACACGCAACTGCGAGCTGCCTCCACTTTGTCTGCACTGTCCCACGGAACGATGTTGCAGAGGAAATTCTTGCTGAAGTCCAATGGATTTGTTGGTGATTGTCGACAAAATGGCTCCCTGGCCGTCAGACATTCTGCGACAAAGTGCAACGAGACACGCACGGGTGCCAGGACTTTCAATGCAACAAAAAAAGTACGAGTGAAACCATCGCAGGGGTTTTCTGAATCTATTTTGTTTTTCTTTGTGATTATCTAGGACGGTTGGGAAATGTTGCGCATCTCCCGAGCTGCGCTTCGCATCTTGCGCAAAGTGGCTCTTGTCGAGGAAATTCTGTGCGGCCCACGGCCACACCATTCCGTTGTCATTACGTCGCGCGCAATGAAAGCCTTGGAACATCTGTGTTCTCTGGCGAACACAACGAAGCCCTCACCACCAACGGCATTTCTTCGAGGCGAGCGGAAGTTCGTTGGCACCGGTTGCCACGATGCCGTGCCGCCCAGACACCAAGCGGTCTTTGGCTTCATGGCGCGTTGAGTGTTGCACTGCAACACACGAAGAAAGTTCGCGTTTCGTAGGTCGTGCATACACACCGCGTGCACGTCAACCCACCGATCCACGCGTTCTCAACGCCCCGCTCGACCCCACAACTTCGAAGCGTCGGTGACGGTGAAATTGCCATTGTTGGTGACGGTAGTGACATGTGGCCCGGATCCGCGGTGTGGTGTTGCAGTGTTGCAGTTCGTTAGTTCGTTGGAGTTCGTTGGACTAGATCCGCGGCGTGTTGCAGTTCGCCCGTTCGTTGTTAGGCCCTCACCGAACGTGGCTACAACCAGACTCGACACTGTTGACTACTCAGTCCTCAAGTCGAAGGGAGACGTTGGCGCAAGGAAGGCAGGAAGGAAGGGAGGAAGGGAGGGAGGAAGCAAGGTGTCGGTCAGATAGTTCGTTCGGTGGCAAGCCGGTGGCAGGTGGTGGCAGGTGGCAGGTGGTGGCAGTGGTGGTAGGCAGGTGGTCGTTGTGCAAGTCCAGTAGATCGAGTGAGTAGATAGAAGTGTCAAGCAAGTAAGTATCTACCAGGTAAGTATGGCATAAGTCAAGCCAGGAAGAAGGACGTTGCAAAGTTGCCCGCGCACGTGCGTGCGTACGAACGTACGTACGCACGTACTCGAGGTATGCCCACGCGTGGGTGTGGTGTGGTGGTGTATCCATGCGCGCGTGCGTGCGCGCGCGCGCGTGTGTGTGTGTGTGTGCGGGTGCGGGGAGAAGTGGTGCGGCCGTGCGTCACGTCACGTCGCATCATTGCGGCCGTTGGCGGTCAGCCGTGAGTGAGTGAGTGAGCCAGCCAGCCAGCCAGCCTCACTCGCTCCCTTCCACGCCATACATTTCAGTCGAAGTCGTCGCTCCGCGTAAAGAGTAACTTTCACTCACAACGGCTGTTAGTCAGTCAGTCAGTTGGAGAGCGCGTGACTGACTGACTGACTGTGAGTGAGTGAGTGAGTGAGTGAGTGAGTGAGTGCGACTGTGAGTGAGTGAGTGAGAACGGTGAGTGAGTGAGTTCCTAAATTCTAAATTCCGATGAAAAAAAAATAAATTCCGATGAAATTCCGACATTTCAGAAAGTACATGATAGAGTATAATGCAATGTACAGTAGTTGGAAAGACAATATGTTAACATGATCAAGGGTGGTCTTTGAGTATCATTTGTGTACTGTCGAAGTGGGTATTGTCAAAGTCCCAAACGCTGGAAATTCAGGAAATTCAAGAAATTCCGAAATTCCGAAATTCCGATCTTCCAAATTCCAAAGTCCAAAGTCCGGAGAATGGAGAATCCGGAAAATTCAGCAGCACGCATGCAAGGAAGTCAGCGAGTTCAACTCTTTTACACTTAATCCCATTATTGGATATCTAACACTACACCTACATACCAACATTATTACATACCCGTATACAGGAATACACAAATACCGATCATGCAAACTGCCAAACTCCGCGGTTCGATCAAAACGGACGCTGACTCTCCTCCCTTCGGTCGACTCCATTACGCGTAATCCCATATAAGGGTAACACTATTTCGTCCCTTAATAGGCATAAAGATGTATCTACAATCAGTAATCCAAACTTTCTTGTGCATTCTCGAAACACGCCCTTGCTCACTTTATTTCACACATAATCCCGATACACGATATGTTGTGAACTGGAGTGTAGTGTGATGTGGATACATCTACATTCAGTAATACCAACGATTGACGACAAAACTTCAAACTCCAAACTCCAAACTCTCTCACTGACTCACTCTCTCACTGACTCACTCACTCACTCGTCACGTGCCACGCCGGCCAAAAGTTCTCACGGAACCGTAGAACTAGTTTAGGTTTTGAGTTTGTAGTAGCACTATACGACGTAGAATTATGAATTGGTGATATGTGGGCACAATAGGAGCGTGTTTTATGATAGGATGACTTGTAATGCAAAACCGTAAATTAAAACAAACACCGTGGAGAGAGAGAGTGAGTGGTGGTGCCAAAATCTGCAAAATCTGCAAAATGAGCAAAATCTGCAAAATCTCACTCGCAGTCACGCACTGTGCCTAATTGCGTAATTACAGCGTGCTAAAATACTCACTCACAGGCAGTGTGGCAGTTATACCATTTGTGAGTGAGTGAGTGCGAAACACGCTGGCAAGTGCAGATGTCAGCTGACCTGACAGCCAGTCAGCAAATCAGCGTCCTTGTCTGTCACCATCCCAGTTCAGCCAGCCAGCCAGCCAGCTACCCTATGATTGCCATAGTCAGCATCCATCCAAGCTATCAGCATCTATCACACTCTCCTCCTCCTCCTCCACCTACTACACTACTACTACCACCACTACTACTGCTGCTGCTGCTGCTGCTGCTGCTGCTGCTACTAACTACTACTTATGCTCTTCCTCATCCTCCTCCATCTTTTGCATCATTATGGTATTTTCACCATCCATCTTCAGAATCAGCATCACCGTCTTCAATTAACATCTTCAGAATCAGCACCTTCTTCAGAATCAGCATCTATTTTATCATCATCAGAATCAGCAGCAGCCCACCACCACCACCTTAATCAGCATCAACAGCGCGCTAGTCAGCACTCTCGTGAGCACCCCAGTCATATGGCATTGTCGAAATCGACTTCATGTATGGTCATATGGTTTCTATTTATTGACAGCTTGGAATTCCGCATTGTGGCCCAACTGCGGCCGCCTCGAAACTGTCCCAGAACGCCTTGCTGCAGCTTTTATTGCATGTCCCAATCAATTGTGCCTGTCAAAACAATTCATGGTGTGGGATGGTCGGCTCGATGATGCCCTATTGCCTCACAAAACACAGGATAGATAACGCACCGGCGAGCTGCCGCTCACTCTTGGTCCAGGAGCGCGAGCAAACAATTCCAGATTTGTTCGGTTCAAGTCAGTCCACATCTGCACAAGAAACACGGGGCTCAATAGAATAAGTTCGCTCTGTTGTTGCGACTTGACGCCCAAGCAAACCAAAACACCAATATACCTGCTGACGCAGCTCTGAGAAATTGGCAGACAAGTCAGTGTACTCGCTGACGTCATTCGTCACATCAAAGAGACACGGTATCAAATTGTCACGGTCCTCGAAAGCACAACCGCATGCGCATTGCTCCGGCGTCGCATCCACGTATCTGCCGATTATCAAAATCCAACGCAAGACATTTCAGCGAAGCACAGCCATGGTTTCACGAAAAAGGGTACTCACGGTTCGCTGGACGCATTCGTTGTGTTGCATCGAGGCTGGGAGATGCCACCACATTTCCACCCGTAAATCGGTGCTTGTTGGGTTTTGTGCGGATCTTGCTGCGCCACCAAAAGTTTGAAATCGCCTTGCAGCAGCACCTGACCACGTAATACACAGAGTTGATTATTCATTTTTGGCCAACGACGACACATGCCACCCTCAACGGCGCGCCAGACCTCCGCAGAAAGCCAGAGTTGAGCATGGACTGCGGACACATTCTTTTGCTGAACGGGGTCTGTGTGAGCGTGGAAAACGTTTTTGCCTTCAACCAAGCATCATAACAGAATCAGAACACAAAACAAAGAGTTCCCGAGTTAAAGTTGTCTTCTCAATCCGTGCCCTTACCATCAACGGCTGGAAAGCTCTCGTTACCGTAGATATCTTTGCACGGTGTGTTCATGGGATCCTACACCGACAAGGAGAAGACTGCACTTAGCTCGCAACATGCTGGCATCACAATGCGCTCTCAGCTGAAGGACTCGTACCTCAATACACGGGTCATTTGGAAAATCAACTGGCTCTGGTGGCACTGGGGGGTCGTCGCGGCACATGGGGAAGTCTGGTCCCGCCGTTGGGTTGGCCTAGCCACGCCGCAAACGTTTTCACTTGACACCAGTTTTGTATTGTCACAGCATCGTGCATCACAAACATACCAAGGCGCACGCCGTCGTGTACCAGTCCGCGATATGAGATATCACCTGACTACTTGTTCCCCGAACGTCCGCTGGTACGAAACCGCCAGAAATGAAGCTTGCAGCACTACCCGGGTATGCAAAGCGCAAGATAGTAAGCAACTTGTCGACAGATCCAACGGGACACAGACAGTTACAAAATCATACCGCATTCCACCTTCCCAGTTGGTGTGCTTACTTCCCCGCAGCGGCCAGTTGCAACCGAGATCATCTCCACCGTTGTCGGCGGAGTACATCAGCACTGAGTTGTTCCACATGCCTTTCTGCTTCAGAGTGTCGACGAGCTGCCCAAGCCACCTACGCGCACGAAGTACACAACGAAGGCGGTTGAGCCATTGGTTGTTTGTCAAAGGTGTGACCACACCTAACGTACATGTCTGTTGCGGCGAGCATGCCACGCAGCACATCACCTTCCCAGGTGACAGGCGCTTGGTACGGCATGTGAACATTTTGCCAAGGCAAATAAAAGAACAATGGCTTGGCATTCGGCGATGTCGGGTCGTAGGCTTCCAGAGTTCGGAGTGCATGGTCACCGTACAGATCAGCACTGTAGCTAGTGTTGTAGTACGGGCAATTTCCACCTGTTGGGCAGCATCAGAAACAAGCAACCGTTAAAAGCTCATTGCAGACACGAGCATGTGAAAGCCCCAGACGTCTCGGCATCGTGATATCGTACCCCAACGATCTGGTGAGAAGTGATCTTGTGCTCCTCCCAAAAACCCGACGAAGTCATCAAATCCGAGTTGTTGAGGGAGGTGATTCCAGCTCTTGTAACCGGTGTGCCCTTTGCCAAACCAGTGCGTAGCGTAGCCAGCATCGCGCATCTTGTGTCCAATAGTTTGCCAGCGCAGATCGATGTCATCCCCCTGTCCAATATCACTCAGATACTCAGAGTGATGCAGCGGGAGGCGGCCCGTCAACACAGAGCGGCGTGTTGGACTGCAGTGCCAATGCACGTAGTGGCGGTCCAGAATTACACCCTCGTTTGCAGCCGCGGTGATGTTGCCAGTGACGTCGAGGTTCACGTTGTTCCCGTAAAACGCCACATCGTCGTGTCCCAAGTCGTCTTGCAGGAAAATGAACACATGCGGTTGCACTTCTCCATTCAGCAAGGCAGCTGCTCGTGCTGGTGGAACTTCCTCTCCGTCCTCGACCTGGTACTCCAAATGACGGAATGCTCCGTTTCCAACACCGCCCACTTGTGACGGTGCCCCACCTCCTGGGCACTTTTGCGGCGCCGGGGGTGGCTTGAGCGCACCCGCCAGGCAAACATCCTCCCCGCAATTGTAGCTCTCACCAACAGTTTGCTTGAGGTTGCACATGACTTGAGAAGGAGTCACTTGCCTCCAAATCCATGCAGCGCAGCTGTCGGAAGCGTCGCAAGCCTGACAGCATTCGTCTGCGCTTGTTGCAGCTGGGTAGTTTTCGGCATTCCCACGCACGTCGTAGCCTTTGGGAAGCGCCGGCCAAGGGCACGTGGTGTTCCCAGCAGCGACGAGCGCCACTGAAGTCCCGAAAACCATTCGCATCATATTGATCGCCCTTATCAGTGCAGCACTTTTTGTCGACGTTGCTTCTGTGGGTTGTTTTTGTGTTCAGATAAAGCGTTATCGTGCAGTGGCGCTCGTGGGTTCCTGAACAGCCCACCATTCATGCCATTCGCCATCAACACCACAACATCATCAACACCACAACACCACAACACCACAACACCACAACACCATCAACACCGTCAACACCGTCAACACCATCAACACCATCAACACCATCAACACCATCAACCACAACACCATCAACACCGTCAACACCGTCAACACCGTCAACAGCACAACACCACCACAACACAACACCACAACACCACAACACCATCAACCAATGAACTGCTCCAAGCAACGACGACGACGACGACGACGACGACGACGACAACGACAACGACAACGACAACACGACAACGACAACTTAAAGACGACGACAACGACGACGACAACGACAACGACGACGACGTCTTCACCAACTTCGCCACCGGTCGTTGCCTGTAGCGTCGGCCAATGTCCAATGTCGGCCATTCATAGGCCACAGACCACAGACCACACTCTACAACTTTGCGCAACTTTGTACTACTTTGCACCACGTCGCTGCCTTCCACAACAACAACAACGTACGTACGTGATGATGGCGATGTATGTGGTCAGTCGTTAATTTTAAGGAACCAGCGAGCGTAGAAGCAACTGCAGTGATGGAAACGGGAGACGACGACGGTTAGGAGAGATGCGGTGGTGATGCCGCGGAACGCGGGGATGACTACGGAGGCAGCACCAGAGTGTGTCTCGAAAACCGTGGCTCGTCGTATCTTCCATGGCATGTGCGCCGTAGTTTGATGGCTTGACTAGGCGCACAACCTTCATGTGAAGTGGGACTGCAAGGTGGAAGTTTTCAACATTCGTCGTGTAACGGCGATACGCTAGAGGATGGTATGCTCCCCAGATTTTTGCGAGTATTTTTGGTGCTGATATATAATCCGAACGACACAATGGAGCCATCCAAAATTTGTCTAGCTGCGGCGCTCAACAATGTCGAGGTCTTCAAAGAGGAGCTCCAGAAGGATCCCGTTCGTGTCTTTTGTTATTCTTTGTTGTGTCTTTCTGCAATCGGTTGATGACGTTCAACTGTTGGTGATGCAGGCTTCAGCATTGGCCTTGGACCCACGACTCGGAGCAACAGCGTTGCACATCGCGTGCAATAGAGGATCTACTGAAATAGTCAAGTTGCTGCTGGCAGAAGTGGACGTAAACACTGAATTGAAGGACCGGTCCGGTACGTACATCACCACATCCATGTGCTGTCCAACGCACACTGTCATGCTGAGTATCTTGCAATGTTGGTAACAACAGGCTTGACTGCCCTCTACGCTGCTGTCGGTGGTGGTCACATCGAAATTGTGAGAGAACTGATTGCCGCCAAGGCGCAATGTCACACAGTTGATGCCGATGGACTCACACCCTTGCACGAAGCAGCTAACAACGGTGACTTTAAGATGGCGAAGCTACTGCTCGCGCATGGTGCGCGCGTGGCGCACGCCGCTCACTCGAGCGGAGCGACGGTTCGTGGACATGTATCGAATTGTTTGTGCATTTTGCTGGTCGGTGAAATGCGTCAACATGACACTGTTCAAATATGTGTTGTGCATGCAGCCATTGCACATGGCAGCTGTTGGAGGCGCAGGCTCGAACACTCAGGTGGACTGGTACCAGGTCTTGGGTGTACAACGCGGCGCTACTCCACGTGAGGTGACATTAGCTTACAGGAGTCTAGCTCTGAAATTCCACCCGGACAAGCAAGGCGAAAAGCCTCACGAACACGTGCACAAGGATAAATCAACACAGTCACCTGAAGCCATGTTTAAAAGGATTGCCGCCGCTTATGAAGTGCTGTCAGACCCCGTTGCAAGAGATGAGTACGACAATGCGTTTCCGAACGTCATTGAGATCCTGTTGAGAGCGGGTGCCGACAAAACCGCTTTGACTGTCGGAGAACACCCAGAGACACCAGCCACACTCGCGATGCGGTGCAGACAGTTTTACCTCGCAACCCTCCTCACCGACGACGTCAACCAACAGTTCCGACAGGGTCGCACCGCGCTGCACCACGCCCTTGCATTCCAAGACGAGTTTACAGTACGCAACGTTGCTGCGGTGCTTGAAGGATGACAAGCGTAGTCCTGAGTGAGGTGAATGCTTTTCAGGTTCATTGCATTCTGAAGAAGCGAGCTGACGTCTCAGTCGCAGACAATGATGGCTCGACAGCGCTTCATGTGGTACGTACCGTCCTGTGTGGTGCAAAGTTAATTGCTTTGTGATTACCGCTTAATTACGACGTGCAGGCGTGCGGCAATGGCCAACCAACAGTTGTCCAAGCTATCCTCGACGCGTGCACTGCTCGCGCTGACATGGGTGCAGAGGATTCTCTTCAGCGCACGGAGACAGCAGAGGATACCACGGAAGCAAATGTGGCACCAGCCGCAAAACAACACGAAGCAACAGAAACATCAGACGCTTCTTCGGTGCGACAGCGTGCACAGACTGTCTAAATTTGTATGGTTGCGTTAATTGCAGTTGATATTGCAGGGAACCAAGCCCTCCGCTCTCGAGCGCTTGCTCGAGGCGAAAGATACGCGTGGTCAAACGCCTTTATTTGTGGCAGTACTTGGTACGGCGTGGTCGCTTTGAACAACCGCATGCCAACGTGTAGCTTCATTGACGTGTGCAAACCTTGGTAGGAGGAGATACCGCGATCGTAAAAGTTCTGTTACGTGCTAAGGCCGATGCGTCAGTCACGGACGGCACGGGGACCTCGGTGGTTGATTTTGCTCGGGAAATGGGCTACGACGATGTACGTAATGGGTTGCGGCGTAGGGCGCGGCGGTGGCGAAACAATTGTGTTCGTGATCAGCTTGCTTGTGCGTGTAGGTTGCTGACATTCTCACAAAGCCTGTGCCATAGTCTCCATCGCATTTGCATGACTGCTTAACTGTCTCTCGCGAGTTTGTGTCTACTCTTTATTATATCAAAGCAATTACTACGATGGTACAGTGTACAGTGCCTAGTATTCCGTTGGTGACATGAGTGTAAAGACAGAATCCATTCTTCACGAGGAGGTCTTTACTTTTCTGGCGTCTCTATCCAACCATTTTTCTCAGCAGCATCATGGCCAGCCCATTGATCTTGCCCCTTCATATGAGACAACAGGTCAGACAAGCCATCTTGCCCGATGGCCATGCGTACTGCCACCGCAAAGTTGGGCGTGTCCGCGAATGCGGCTGCATCATCATCCAGACTGGCCGCGTGCTCGCCCGCGACAACCGCCTTCTGCAACGAGGAAGCGTATTGTCGGGTCATTCTCTCCGATTGACTGTGGAAGAGGTGGACCGAATACCTGCAGAACGCAACAAGGCTCGTTAGATTGACAACAATAACATGCGTCAACGAGCGTGGACGTACTGGGCGTCCCAACGGAACCCAGTGCCTCCGAACAGCGATGTTGCAGGTTTTCCTTCGTGATAGTCTACATTTTCGCAAGCGTCGACCAAAAGTATCGTTGATTCACGCGCCTTGCAGGGACACATGGCACACAGATGCACAAGCACATACAATAATCGCAGCATAAGTCCTTCCTGTTCCACGAGAATGGGAACAGTGCCCCATACGGCAACACCAGACACTCGTCGCATGGAGCACTGGCATCATCCAAGTATTTGGAGCGATCAAAGAATGCATCGACCATGTTCACGGAGTGTGACACCCAGCCGCCGTTAAACTTTTGTTCCATGAGACTGAGCATTTTTTTTATGACTTCACTTCCTTTGACCGCTTTCATGTACGAACAGAGCCACGTTACCGTGAAATAGCATTCAGCACAGGCGAGCTCACAAAACACAATTCACATACCCATCATAAAGCCGACGGCTACTTGGTATCCACGCTCATTTTTGCCTTGTCGGCCAAAGACCTACGTCACGCATTCAGCGGTGATCATGGTATGCGTTGCGCAACAACAATGCGTGAGATCGTGCCGTACCTCTTTGAACTTTAGCAGCTCGTCAACAGGCCTCAGTAAAATGTGATCTGTGTCGAAGTACAGACCACCATGTTCCAATAGCATCTAAAGGGTAAAAGATCAGAATCAGGTGAGAGCACGCAAAGGAAACTCAGCACAACTCTTTCAGTTGCTGCCATACCTGCATGCGGCGGAAATCTGACATGTGGGCCGGATGTGTCACGGTAACGCCATTCAAAGTTGAAGGAATATCCCTGGCACTGAAAGGAACAACGACAAACTCTTCCAGTTGTAGGAGTGCTTCGTACCACGGCCCTTTCGGCGTTGCGCCCTCCAACACATGCATCATAATTTGGGTGGGCTTCACGTGGTTCCTCGCTGCCATCACAGCCACGTAGCACGTCCAGTCGAAGTAACGTGTTGACGAATCGGTAATGACGAAGTGAGCAATTCTGGGAATCTGCTCTTGTGCGGATGGCGCCCGTGGAACGCTGGCTAATCCTCGCGCGCTTGCATCGTCAATGCTTGCATCCCACGTCCACCCTTCGCCGTTGTCAATGGCGAATATCTCACGTTTATATCTGTGTCGATGCAAGAAACAAAGCACGACGAGACAGTGCGTGAGACCACATTCATAACGTCAACCGCATGGATGCAGTTACGAACTCGTAGTCTGGATCTTGAGCTTCCTCCTTGTGTGCAGACAGTTAAGCAACACACGACGTCAAAGTGAAGACACAATATCGGGCAATTGCGATCATGTGTGATGCACACACCTTTGTGCGAGGCTGCGAAGGAACGTATCTTGGCGGAACATTCGGTGCGATGAACTTCCAACTGGAGCTGTCAATGCTGACATCCATTGAGGATTCCTCCTTGGCAGCGCTTTCTTGCATCTGGCTGTCTTGCTTGTCTCGTTTGGCCGCTTCGTGCGCCTTTTCAAGATTAATCTCCTCATCTCGCAGTACTTCAGCGTCGGCTGCTGCTTCAGCACGTGCAACCTGTGACCCAGCCTCAACACCGGTCTCATCTTGGCGGAGCACCTCCTCCAGCTGCTCAATTTGATCCTGAACGTTCTGACCACCACCGCCAACGTCGTTGTCATCCGCAACGTGGTACAGAGATGAATGGATCGTTAACCCGACGTCATCATGTTTCACCTCAAATGCACGAGCATGATTTGCCCCATTGTGCCCGATGAAGTATGCCATTGCTTTCTTCCAATCAAAAATGTGCAGGAATGCGGCTTCCTCGAAACTCTCAGTGCTTGAGGACTGCTGTTGTGGTGTGTCTGCAGTGCCGTGTGACGGTATGGACACAGGCGATGTGAGCCGAATACTGGGCATGGATGGGAGGTAGCTGCCCTTCAACAACGGCCACTCAAAGCGATAAATGCCCATAGGAGTGGGCATTGACAAACACTTGTGCGTCCAGTCACCCCAGAAACCGACACAGTCATGCCGGCTGTGCAACGGTCCATCTGGTCGCAGCTGTTTAATGCTCTCAACAACACCTACGAAATCATAGCATCGCATCGCATCGCATCGCATTGCATGATCAAGGGATGCAGGCATGCGTCATCATCCAAGCAACAAACCTTGATGTGCTTTGTCATAGCCCGCACTGGCAGTGCCGGGTCGGAAGACGTGTCCAAGCACCCACTCGTAGCTGCCAATTCCCGAATGGTGACCTCGTCCCGTACCACTAAACTGGTTCGATAGGTCGAATACTATTCGAGAACGCTTGCTGCGGAGCGCATGGTAAAGACTGAATTTCTCGTCTGAAAGTCGATTCCCCTTCTGGCAAAGATACTGCCCTGGGAGCTTAGTCCTAGCAAAAGTGGGAATACTGTTAGAGTCCAACACCCGCGATAGCACTTGCGCAGCAATATTGTGGAGGAAATCATACCCTGCAACGAAGCACGCTCTGAAGAATGCGTTGTTCCTGAACAATGTGAGCTGGCCTCCAAGGTACAATGCGCCCAGGACACCATCAGGGAACGTAATAACATCTGCAGACTTGACGTGCTGGCGAATTGGAGTGGAGATATCTCCGAAAATAATATCGGTGTCAAACCTATGCCCGCAGCAACAATCAGCAGATGCTACACGGTCAACGAGCATATTCAGAAGCTGCGATGTACCATCCCCAGTGTGAATATCCACGCAAGTAGTCGCGGAACATGCCGCCAAATAAAACCTAGTTCATAACGTGTGCGTGTTATGCATTGTATCTTGCACCCACCACAGCAAAGCCGGAATTACCTTCATATCGTTGACTTTACTTCCGTAAATAGACGCTGATTGTCCTTGCAGATTTTTTTGCAGGCGCGCTTTAACTTCTTTTCGGTCATCGAGTTTCGACCAACATGGTGGAGAACTCCCCGGCAGTAACTTTGCTCCCTTGTCCAAAGCGTCGTAGAATCGTTCAATGAGGTCATCCCAAGTCGTTCTGACGATGTAAAAATTACTTCGAATAGCCTACGAGCAATGACAACGTGAACGAGTGCAGTTTTGCGTTGTATCTGACCAACGGCGCCTTAATGCGCCACCTACCGCATCCTCTGCAACCAGTGGACTGGAGGGATCACGCGGATCGAGGTGTGGAATTTGCTTCTCATCCTCCACGACGTGAAACACGAAAAAGTCGACAAAATCTTCATTCCACTGCGCAGACTCGGCGACATAGTCGAAATAATCCGACAGCTCACCGATCTGGACGGCAACAAACGCCACGCGATCACGAGGATTTTCCTACGGTAGTCAAACAAACATGAGTGACCCGCGGCACCAAATGAGGGTGTTTGGTGATCGAACGCACCCTTAGCGACTTCTCGTCCAGAGACTCTTCACCATCTTCGGCCGTCCACAGGTCTACTGGTGCTTGCGGGTCCAACACCACGTCAGCTGACGTGTCGAGCACAATTTCCAACCATGGGTCTTGATCTTCGAATTCCGCCGCACCGACGTCCACCACTTTTGATGTGCTTGTCGCAGAAGCAACAGCTGCTTTGAGAGCAGCGCGGTCGTCTTCTGTGTGATCACCGAGACTAACCCCTGCGTGATCATGGAAGAAGTTGATTTGCTTCTTGGGAGGAGCTACTTGGCCTTCGGCACACGTGCATGGACACGACTTCTTCCACGATTTGCAATTCTCATGGGGGGATCCATCTGACTGCACCTTCAAGTTCACCTTACACCACGCTTCTTCCGTGCAATCGGCCAAATCAGCCCCAGCAGCAGCCTTGGCAGCTTCTAATTCTTCGGCCTGCGTTGCGAAATCAATATTTATTTGACTGAGAACAGCACGAGAACAGCAGCAACAATGTTCGCGCTCATGATGACGAAGTACCTGCTTCGCGGCTCGTGCCTGAGACTTTGCGATGGCGGCCTGTAGTGCACTACCATGGGCTGCCGCGTTCGCGACATGGTCGATACCTTCAACAGCACCTATTCCCCAGTGGAATCGGACACTGGGCGGTGAGGGGGGTTGATCTTCGACGTCGATGCTCGCTCGCCCGTTGTCCTTATTGGGCTCCTGAGCAAACGAGTCGATTTTCACGGGCTTCTCGGGCTCAACCACCTTTGCTTCCACCGTGACGATTGGCGCCGCATCGTTGGCAGCTTGCTCCGACTTGGTTTCATCGCTGCGTAAAGACTTTTCATGTTTACCCAGACCCTGCGTTGTTGTGGACTGAGTCGCCTGCTGCCCATGATCCGGTGGCACAGTGGTTGTGAGGACGGTTACCTTCGGTGGCGGCGTATTTTCGACGACCTCGACCAAGACGTCGTCATCACGTTTCACTAATTCGATTTCTCGATCATCGTTACGACGAAGAGACGGGTTGGTTTTTACGCTTTGTAACAAGTCGGAAGATTTGCCACTGTCGACTGTCTCAATTGCGTGAAGGCCTTGAAAGCCAGCACTGGGGCCGCTCTGAAACAGTAGAAGCGCGCAACGAGTCAGACGCGAAACTGCAACGAGAGCGCGCCCACTCTCGAGAGCACGCGGTGTAATTCACTAACAGGCAACAGAACGAACCTCAATTGCCTTATTGGGCTTGCCTTTCGCGAGTGAGGTTCCCAATTTGATGTAAAGCACTGTGAGGGCCACGAACACTAGGAAAATGACGACGGGCACTCCGACCCTCGTGCCACAAGTGCCCGAGCGCGGTCCTCCGGATACAGCGAAGCGATGCTTCCGCCGACGCTTCATTTTGACAAACGGCCCGTCGACAGTGTCAGCACAGGCGCTGACCCTACAACGATAGAGCTATCGCGGCTATCGCGAAGTGAAGATCTCTCGCGAGGCCACCATCGTTGGCCGTCTGTTTCACACGCGAATACGTTGCAGTCGCAATCTGGCCGACTTTCTTACCACTGTTTTTCATTCACGACCACGCAGATCCAGAATAGTACAGTAGACCCAGTCCCATCCCATTATTTCTCCGCCCACCCATCCTTCATTGATGAGGCTCCGGAATGTTGGGAGCACCCTCGAGCTGCGGTCCAACACATATTCCAAACCGGCCCAACACGCTCTTGGCATTCATAGTCCCCCATCACAGCGATCTCACACAACAGCAACAACGGCAAGCTGTCAACCAACGGCCAACGGTGACCAACAACCAACAACCGTCACCACCAACCGTGACGCAAACAGTGATTGCTCACGACGACCAACGACGACCACGAGTCTATTGACGGCGACGACCAACACGTTCCACACCTCCAACGAACAACCATCACCAACTCCAACTTTCTAACGACTCCACTGCGATTTGAAACAGCTCCAACGGCCACCTCCAACGCACAACACAACACAACAACTCCGACACCCATTTCCAGCGAGACGACGGCGACGACGACAGCGCACAACGACAGCGCACAACGACAGCGCACAACGACGAAAGGCGAAGAACAACGAACAAAGACGACGACGACGACGACGACGACGACGACGACGACGACGACGGTGAAGATTCCAACGATCAAATGGAGCGAACAACGAACGAACGGCGAACAACGAACGAACGACGAACAACGGCGACAACGCACACAATGATACAATCAGTAGCCTGTATACAATTCAACGTTCATCGTTTGTCGTTCGTCGTTTTCGTCGTCGTTTGCCGTTCGTTGTTCGTTGTTCGTTGTGGAAGAGTTGGCCATCGATCGTTCCTCCATCGTTCGTTCCTCCATCGATCATTGCGTCGTTCGTTCATTGCATCGTTCGTTCGTTCATTGCATCGTTCGTTCGTTCCTCCATCGTTCGTTCCTCCATCGTTTATTGCATCGTTCGTTCATTGAATCGTTCGTTCGTCCCATCGTGCGTTCGTTCGTCCCATCGTTCGTTCCATTCTTGGTTCCATCGTCTGTCTGTCCATCGCTCCATCATACGTTCGTTCGTTCGTTCATTCACTCCATCTTTTCATTCGGTTCATCGTCTCTCCCTGCGTCTCCCTGCGTCTCCAGCGTTTTCTTTTCCAGCATAGCCTCCAGCATCGTAGCGTGTAAATCATCACCCGCGATCTTCGACGTCGTCCCCCGCCTCTGCCGCTCCACCATTCGACATTGGAATCTAGATATTGGTGGACACTTGACCATGGTTGATATGCTGCGTGCTGAGGGGCCAAGTTGCAGCGTTTGGGGAGACCGACACATATTTTGGCGGCCATGCAGTGGCGGTGTTGCTGCCCGCAAGCCTACCGTCAAACAACCAGCAACGCGAGCATCAATATTGAGTCGGGCCAGAAAAGTGCGGTGTATCTAGACGTTGTTTCGACTGAGCGTATCCGTTGCTGTCCTACACGGTGCTGCACGCTCGAGTGGGACTAATGGACGCTCCACAAAAGCGTAGCCGTCTTGACGGCGACGTGGCTTCGGCGCCAGACACGTCCACCACTGCGACCTCAACACACAAAAAGTTCCCTCCCCGAGTCAAAAAGAAGAAGCGAGGTTTTGTGAAGGGAGATCCCAGCTGGGATGGGTGCAGGTGCTGGCTGCAACGCAAAAATAGGTATTGCAAGTTCATAAAGTTCAAGGACACGGATTACTGCGCCCATCATCTGGCCGAACTTAAGAAACCGGTCGGAGATGCACAGAATGCACAGCTGAATGCCTCCAGCGCGCAATCAAAGATGAAACGTGTCCCTTGCCCTCATGACCCGCGCCACGATGTGTATGAACATCGCTTGAAAAAGCATTTGAAAAAATGCCCCAAGTACAAAGAAGCTGTCGCCGGTGCGGCGAAGCCTTACTACAAGAAGGGCCTCAACTCCTGCGCTGCTGTGGCACAGAAGTCGCGTCAGAGTGCCATTCAGGTGAGTGTGGCGGAGGGCGAGCAGGCATCTTCTTCAGTACCATCGCAAGCGACGACCGCAGCGCCGAAATCTGCTGCCCACGATACAGAATGCTCCCAATGGGTGCTCAACGAGTCAACATTCTGTGACACCGTTGACAAGCTGTTCCACAAGTTCGTCACCCCGATTGAAGACAGCTACCAGATGGTGCGTGGCATCTTGAATTCTAACATAGTAGTTTGCGTTGATGTGACCAGCTGTCAATTTTTGGCACCAGGAAGAAGGGGAATGGATGCGTAAGTCACGGGAGGCCGGTTCGGTCCCTGGCCACAAGAGACGTCAATACAAGCACGAACAGCAGCAGTCATCGATCCTGCAAAACATGCGCGCGTTCAACATTTTATCCCAAGGCTCGGCGACACCTGACCAACAGACGGCAACTGCGGGCGAAAAATCCCAGTCGAGTGCTGCGAGACCACCAGCAACCACGTTTGTGGAATTTGGCGCTGGCCGCGCTAAGCTGTCGCTAGCTCTCAGCACGGAACATCCTGGTGCCAATATTGTCTTGGTTGAACGTGCCGGAGGAATTTCTATGAAAGCAGATCCGAAGATTAGAGAGGTGCGTGATGAAATCTGTGGCTTACGTTGAGGGCAATTGCTGACCACAACAATAATGCGCTTGGTGCTTCGTTAAGACAAATGCAAACTGCGAGCGTCTACGTATTGATATTGCGGACCTTGACCTCGCGGCTGTGACCGTCCCTACACTGTCTCCGGCGGAGGCCGCACAAAATGAAGCCACACCCAAGACCACGTTGCAGTCGATCACGGGAATATCGAAACATTTATGTGGGCCAGCGACCGACTTGGCGATCAATTGTGTTTGCAATTTCGCTCACAAGCACTCAAATCAGTCTTCAAGCGCCACTCAAGCTGTTGTCGGCGTTGCGTTTGCTCTGTGCTGTCACCATCGTTTAGTGTGGGACGAGTACTGCGGCAAGGATTTCTTCCTCAACACACTGGGTATGTTCAGTGTCGATCTGACGACGCGTTGCGTGAGTTGGGTGGAACGCGACTTAATACACGTAGTGCTTATTTAAACCAGGCCTCACACCTGGAGACTTCAGGCATATTGTAAAAGCCACGGGATGGACGACTGGGTATGCGCGAGGCTCATCTCGCAAACAACTAAAAGACACAGGCACGGAAGGCAGTGGTTCCACCGGGCTCAGTCAGGAGGAAGCGGATGTAAGGCGGAGGACAGGTGAGTCGCGAGACCTTGGTGATTCCCAGTGCATGTTGCTTCGACTGTTCTTGACGGTTGCTTTGCTCTCTCCGTGGCGACCTTTGTAGGACGGCAATGCAAGCGACTCCTCGACGAAGGAAGACTTGCGTACCTTCGGAAAAGTGGCGTGTACGTTGAACTAGCAGCATGCATACCACAGCGCTTGTTGGCGCTCACGTGCACGCGCTGCAAATTGTTGCACAGGCTCAAGAACTGCAAGCTCATCCACTACTGCGACCCAAACATTAGTCCTGAAAATGCTCTCTTGCTCGCAAAGCCCTAGACAGCCCGCGAGGTGACAATCGACGTTTTGGTAGGGAAGATAAATTATGGGACAATGCTAAATAGCTGTCGCTGAATGAGACGTAACGTTGGGCGAGCGTGTACTACCACAGTGACGTGTCTCTATGCCTGCTGTGATTTGTTTGCGGGCGCGAACGCTGACCCTGCTGCCGAAGCAGAGCTTCGCGGTGCGCGATGTGTTCCGACAAAAGTTTCAAATTCTCGTATTTCTGCTGCTTGATCGCCTCTCGCAGTTTGAGGGTCTCAGCTTCTCGTCGTGCCGACGAAAGCCTACTTCTGACTCGGCGGGACTCGAGGCGCCTCGCCCCTCCGGATTTTTGTGTGCTGCTGCGTGCGCGTGGCTTGGCTGACTGCGCTCTGGTCGGTGGCAGTTTGGTCCCAAATTCGCTGCGCTTTTTCAGATTAATTTGTACCGGTGGCTTCTGCGTGAAATTTTTCTTCTTTTGTCCGAAAGCGCCATGGTCGTAGTCGAAGTCGTATCCGCCAAACGGGTTCGGCTTCGCTCGGGGCACCCCTTCTATGTGGAAGAAGTCCGGGGCTTCTTTGCTCGTCGCTGCATCGCGATCAAAACGAATTGTGTCATCTGGTTTCTGGTAATCATGTCGCCACAGTTTTTCTGCCTTCGTGACTCTGGGCGGCTTCTTAGGCACTCCTTTGATGTGGGCCCAATCAGGCAAATCGTTACTGCTTGTCGTCCCGACTGTAGGTTCGTGCAGCGCCGGGTCGTACGGGTCGAAAAACGACAACACTCTAGTTTTGACTTTCGGCACATGGCTGACATGGAACCACGGCGGTGCCATTTCACTGACAGCAGTGTCTTCGAGCCCACCTGGACCACTGGAGCTGCTGTGAGAGTTCTTGCGTGTGCCGTCTGGGTTCAGATTGTCCGCAGTTACCTTGAGGAAGAGGTTGATATTTGTGTTGTTGTCCGGGTTGTGTGGTGTCATCCTTGTCTTGATCGATGGGTGCGGCTTGAACCAAGATGGGGAATCGTGGCTGACACACGATCTATTTTCTTGGAAACCTTCTGGCTGAAAGTACCGCGACTTGAAGTTCGGATTCAGTTGTGGCGTCATGTGTGCTGACTTGAGAGCCATGGTGCCGCACGCACGCGCACGCGAAGTGCAACCCACTGCACCTCCGACGTCGACGACTCACGACAGGAGCTCAAACAATGTGCTCATGCACTCCAACTGCGTTTCTTGTAGAATTTCGTGACATATTAGTTTCTGCTTTTGACGTTGAGAGGTGCTCGTTTCCTTCGATTCAAGAAGGAACCGGACCACAACTCGTGTGCCCGCGACGCCAAGCACACACACTGTACATCGACTTCGCCCGACTGCACGTCAATGTCACCGTCGTCTGTTCCCGCGTCTCGTACTCGTTTGCGAAAAAGCATTTTTTTGGTGATCAGCACCGCAGTTTGTTTTGACTCGAACGTGGCCGGCCTACCCAATTCGATGCTTGCGGTTGTCGCCGTCTTCATTTGCGGCAGCGGCAGCAGCCACAACCTTTCTGCGTCGTCGTTCGTCGTTGTCTCGACGACGGAACGACGACGACGACAACGACGACAACGACGACGACAACGACGACGACGACGACGACGAACGACGACGACGACGACGACGGACGAACCACGAACCACAACGAAGCCATAATCGTTACTTGTACTCGGTATTAATTCACTCACCTTAAACTATTTCACCTTAATTCCCTTTACATCTCGACGGAATGCAATGCAGTACTTTCAGTACGACTCCCTCCGTGTGTAACGTCGCAGAACACGCCTGCCGCCGCGCCGCCGCCCACAGCCCACAGCCCACACACACTCACCGCCGCCCCACACACGCCCACACACACTGAACCCACTCCAGTACACAGAAATAGCGATCTTCTTGGTACCAGATACTAGGAGCAGTACTTAAGTACGGCATATGTTTGGTTTGATACAGTCTATAGAATGGCGCTCGCTCGCTCACCGTCTCACCGTCACCGTCACTTCACTTCACTGCAATTCACTGCCACTCACTCACTCGGCCACGCCACGCCACCCAAGCATGGAAAACGTGGTATTCCCGTATCAAGAATACTATCACTGTACTTTCGTTGGTTTTGTGATACATATCCCGTAATGACATTATACTGTAAACTGGGAGACCTTCTGCATTTACATTGTATTCCCGTTTATAGAAATGCCAACTGAACTGTCTTAAAGTCACCGCTAACCTATCCGTAATCAGCATTCCACCGAAAAGTGAAGTCCGCCCTCCCACACAATGAACGATTACATTTCCATGGTAATCCTATTTATAGATCTCACATTTCCCATTATCACAATATAGTGCAGTATCCTGATATGGCATTATGTGGTACATCGTGACTGTGACCGAGTGAGTGCACTACGAGGCGGTGCAGTGGGCGTGGGAGGGGAGGTGCGGGACGCCGGGCACATGCACTATGGGGACGGACGAACGGAGTAATGTACAGTGCAGTGAGTGAGTGAGTGAGTGAGTGAGTGAGTGAGTGAGTGAGTGAGGGAGCAGGTGACTCAGTCAGTCAGTCAGTCAGTCAGTCAGTCAGTCAGTCAGTCAGTCAGTCAGTCAGTCAGTCAGTCGCTCTGTGGCATGACCGGCCTCCCTCACTCACTCACCCACTCACTCACTCACTCACTCACTTCGTTCTCTGTTCGTTCCTTCGTTCGTTCGTTCGTTCGTTCGTTCGTTCGCTTTTGTTGTTCGTTCGTTCGTTTGTTCGTTCGTTCGTTTGTTCGCTGTTGTTGTTTGTTGTTTGTCGCGGCGACGGCGGCGTTGTTACTGTCTGTGGAGGTGGAGGTGGAGGAAAGCTGTGGTCTGAGTGGACCGATGGCATGGAAGGTGCTTGATTGATTTGATTTGAGTGGCTTTGAAGGTGGTCGTTGTTGGAGTTGTCATGAAACTCTTTTCCGGGCTTCCTTCACTTGGTGTGAACACGTGAGTTAAGTGTGCGCGAGTGACTCAACACAATGACTGGTTGGTTCAAGAGAATTGTGCGTCATACGTTCAATGTGCTGCGTTTTTGGTGTTTTGGTTTTTCGGGTCCCTGCTTTTTTGTGTGCTTGGCGGCGTCCCTCCACGACTCGTCGCCCGTTTCTTTCAACCGCTTGTGTTCGTCACCGCTATTTGGCACCTGCCGTCGTCTTCAAAATGAGCCTCTGGAAATCATTCGCTAAGATGTACAAGGCCAACGTGTCCCGCACTCTCCGGGGATACGGCTTGCGCCTTGAGGACATCTACAACGAAGCTCACCCAGAATATTATCAGGTGTGTTGGGAGTTTCATTGAGTTGGGTGATGTCTCTTTGGCACGGCAGTGAGTGAGTGTGTTGTTGTGTTTCTCGTTGTAGGGTGTCACTCGGTTGTCGGCCGAGCAGCGGCTAGAGCGCAACAACCGCCTTCGCCGTGCGATCGACATCAGCTTCAAGCGCACCGAGTTGCCGCTGTCTCTCACCACGGATCAGGAGGTATGCAGCGCTAGAAAACTGCCAATCCGTGATAGATGATTCTGACCATTGCCGTTGCTTGTTTCTCTATGTCACTTCTTGGCCACAGACTTTCACCCAAGAACTTCTCCCGCTCGTCCGTGAAGCTGAGGCCGAAGCCGAGGAGCGCCAAGTGCTCACAGGAAAGCGTGAGAGCCCTTTCGTCTAAGCTGACGATTGGTTCCAAAATAGGCTTGGCTTAGGAGGATTGTGTGTGTGAACAACAAGAAAAACAAAACAAAACAAAAAAAAGAAAAACGAAAAGAAAACTGGAAATACCACAGTGTATTGCTGGATTATTTGAAACCCTTTTTTGCGAGAACTCATGGAGTCCGCGTCGACAGCAAAGGAATAGCGAATGGACCCCGGCAAGAAGAGCACGGCTGTTTTGTCGTCGCCTACTTGCTTGGTGTTCTCGTTTCGTGAAACTCGCTTCGACACTCGCTGAATTTGGGATGACCTTTGAACTTTATTTAATCCACGTACCTGCTCGTTTTCGGTGTTGTTCTTATCTGTCACATTGGGTTTTAGCTTTGGAGACTGCCGGGGCGGTCAGTCGATCATGGTCCCGGCACCATCAACTGTGGCGTTGAGAATGACTTTGTCACAACCACGCAAACTCCCTCGCAATGGCATGTGGTTCTCCTACGCACGCAAGTACCCAACAATAGCGTCGTATGGCATGTGCTCCCTCCAGGTGGTGCTTTGTGGCACGAATAATTATTTGCAACAGTGTTCATGGACGTGAGCACCCCTCCTCAGCAACACCATGCTTCCACACAGCCGCAACAGTGCCACCATGTGCGCTCCAGACACAATGCATGGCAGTACTACCTGCAAAAACCAAGACCATGAATAAAGACGACGCAAGGCTTGAACTGTGCAAAGAGGTGGCGTGGTTCGGTGGTTTCCGCGGTGGTTTGGTGGTCGGCAGCGAGCGATGTTGCAAATGCAATGCACAATGCAATGCAATGCAATGCAATGCAATGCAATGTCGTTGTCGTCGTAGTCCGAACAGCAGTGAGGCTGACAGTGGCTGACTGACTGACAGTGACCGACTGACAGTGACTGACTGACAGTGACTGACTGACAGTGACTGACTGACAGTGACTGACTGTGAGTGAGCACGTGAAAATCGGTCAAAGGTTCGAACGACCGTTCGTTCGCTCGTTCGTTCGTTCGTTCGTTCGTTTGTTTGTTTCGTGTTGCCTTCGTTCCTTCGTTGTTGTTTGTTCGTCGCAAGTTCGAGTGGCACGCACGAGAGACGACGCGCAGTCGACAGAGACGCAGCACAATACAAGGGCGTCGACACGGTGCAGTGCCTGTAGCAAATGACATGATGACGCCTTTTTGGTTGAGTTTGGCTGGTTGCTTGCATGCGTGCACAGTACTTGTGAACAGACTAGGACGCGATGCCTGGCCGGTGTGCGCGGGCTGCTGCAACACCCGCCCACTCCTCGCGCACAGGAGCATCACAACGCCAATCACCTGCAAGTGAGAACTGTGGGACCATGGTGTGGCTTCAGTGCGAGTCGTAGATTCGAAAGCGTAGTGGTAATCATTGAATGATCAACTCCAAGTTGCTACCGTGTCCGGCAAATCGTGGCGTTTGACCCATCATGCATCGTAGTTTCTGTGTTCGTTTTCATCCATCGAAAACATCGTATATTTGTTCCTGTGGTAGCTGACAACTCTTTTTTTCACTATGCCAAGTGTCACAATGTTCGACTCTCGTGTGCCGGTTCAAGGTGCACAGAAGAGCTCCCATTTCTCACATGGATACAACACGTTCGAGGACTGGCTCGTGCGGCTGGGCTTGATCAGTGTCATTGTCTGGTACGTGCGAAAATTGCAGAGCACTGGAGGAATCAGCTTCGATATTAACAACGACAGCACCGTCGATGTCAACGATGCATATGCGTTCGTGGACACCGACGGAGATGCGCACTTGTCAGTTGGAGAAATTTCATGGGCTTTGGCAGAAGGTTTCCTGTTCTACGTTTTCGCGACCGCTGTAGTGAACCTCATTAAGTCGTTTGGACCCCAGCGTGGGAAAGCGCACAGCGCCTGAATGCCACGTTACTCCGTCAATGCATCATTCTTGCGCTTTCGTACAAGATCACAGTCACACGACGTCAAAAATCTCACTTTAAATTATGACATTATGTATTCCACCGTACTTTCGTCTGCGCCGGGTCAAGGTCGAGGCAGTGGTTCGTGGCACCACGAAGCGACTTTCTGCGCGAGCTCTCGTTCCACCTTCTCAACCTGATCCAAACAGAAGCAATGTGCCGTGTCAAGCCGTTGCGTACCACTGCATTCTACGATCGTGACCCTGAAACAATCAAGACTTCGGCTCGTTCGTCGTCGAGGTGGAAGTGCCCGGCCTTGTATAGTGAGAAGCTCTTCGCGTTGCGACTTTCACAGGCTATGACCAGCCGAAATCATCCCTTGATCATTATGTACTAGTACGTAATCTAATAGCATTAACAATTCACACAATCTCCCACAAACTCACTGGACACTAATATTTCGAAATCATAGTTATTGTCGTACTACCTATCTTCAAGTACTCTAGTACCATACGTGAGTTGGCCGTTTTTCTCTCCTAGCGCTCTTGTACTCAGTACCGCTAAAACATCCATTTAACACCTACCCTATTTTCACAATAAACGTCCCAATTTCAATCGTGTTATTATCCGTACCTATTACAAATCCAAGTACCTATATTTCCACTATTGAAGCACACCGCATCGCACGCGGACGTCGCGAAAACCGCGTAATTACTACTTATAGATACTACGTCATAGCGTGTATGCACTGACACAATATATCCGCAAATAACACTAACTATGAAACTATGAAAAATTCTCGCAGGTCGGTCGGAGTGAGTGAGTGAGTGACAGTTTGGTTGTTCGTTCGTTCGTTCATTCGTTGTTCGTTCGTGCGCCTCACTACTTTCACTCTCTCTCCCACTCTTTCACACAGTCAGTCAGTCAATCATTCCAACTCCCCCGCAGTGGCGCAGTGACGTCGGCGCTCAGTTGAGAAGTGTTTTGAATGAATCGAAGAAGGAAGGAAGGGATGAATGTTTGTTTGTTGTTTGTTGTTGGTTTGTTGGTTTGTTTGTTTGCGTCTGGCTGGCGGCGGTCAGTGAGAAGTGAGAACGAACGACGGACGACGGACGACGGACGACGGACGAACGACGTACGAACGAACGAACGAACGAACGAACGAACAAACGAAGGCAAAGTCAAAAGTCCGAAGTCAAAGTCAAAAGTCCGTCCGTCGTCGGCGTTCGTTCGTTCGTTCGTTCGTTCGTTCGTTTGCTTGCTTGTTCGTGAGTTCGTTCGTGAGTTCGTTCGTTTGTTCGTTCGTCAGTTCGTTCGTCAGTTCGTTCGTCAGTTCGTTCGTCAGTTCGTTCGTCAATT
>ENA-OWNT01001703-OWNT01001703.1-seawater-metagenome-genome-assembly--contig:-NODE-1703-length-26208-cov-3.961387_pt1 | contig 26208 bp, 23 predicted proteins | sample MGYA00238136_ERZ651165 | MGnify/ENA primary metagenome ERZ651165 (study PRJEB26861, sample SAMN08777766) | seawater metagenome | isolation source: coastal seawater | place: USA: Florida | collected...
TTCAGGGCGCAGGTGTGTTGTTATTTGTTGACTCACTCATTGTTCTGAAATTGTGAATTCAACGTGCGTTCTCTATGCTGTGTGGCCTTGCTGCAGCTGCTCCAGTACAAGATCGACTGTGAAACCCGCGCCCTACCGCTCGGCGACATTATGTGGATATTGGAAGTACGCGTGTTTTGCAATCTCGCGTCAAGAACTGCAAGTGACTACAGCCGCATACACGAGTGTAACGGTGGCTGAACTTTGTCATGACACCAGGTGTGGCACGACGGCAACAGAAAAGAAGAGTTAGTCATGGATTATATTATCGAAAGAAAAACCGTCCCCGACCTGGGCTCGAGCATTGTTGACGGTAAGTTGCATTCATAGCATGACGTGCAATCTTCCAATTGCAAATTTCATGATATGTTTCTTTATCTGCCCTGACTTAGGACGATATCTGGAGCAAAAGCGGCGAATGAAATCGTGCGGTATCAAGCGCAAGATTTACTTAGTGGAAGGTGCGGTACATGCATTGAGTGCACTCAACTACAATGCGCCCACCGAAATCAACACAGGAACGTCGCTGTGCTCGTTTCCAATTTTGCTCAGGCCCAATATGTCAACACGGAAATATTTCTGCGGAGGTTTGGCAGTACACTACTGCTTTCTGATCTTACCGCTTGTGCAATCAGAGGCTGTGTCTGTGCTCCTCCAGGTGATGCGCAAGGCGTTGGTGCGAACACAGCTTGCTGGATATCACGTGCAGAGAACACCGGACATTCGCACTTCGGTCGAATTCCTTGTGCAGGTGCGCACCCGTTCACAAATTGAACATGTGAGTTTACTGTGTGTCACCAGTGCTTGAAACACATCCTGCTACCAGATGCACAAAAGGATTCGAGAGGCGTTTCGCGTAACACCCGGTGGGCCCTCAAACATTCCCATGCCACACATCATTGAGAGAGTTGCAACTGATTTGGCTATGCTTTGTTGTGGTGCTTTTTTGTTTTCACGATAGGGTCATGCTTGCCGCAACCACGGATCTCTTTCCAACAGTTCCAGGCTGCATCTTCGAAGAGTGCTGTGAGTCAGCGTGTTTGCTTGCGTTGTCAGAAATGCTGTAAAATGACCGTAGACCATCCATTGCGAATAGGACTTGAATGTTGGCGACTTATTCATGCGCCAGCTAGGACAAATGGCCAAGATAGGTCTTGGGAAAGCGACCGCAATTTTCGACAAGTTCAAGTGTACAAGAAATTTGATAGAATTTTGTCGAGCCCCCGCAAATGCAGATCCTGCTGCCCACCGCAGAGTTATAATTGCCAAGCTCAGTGAACTCTCGCCACCGACAGGTCGAAAACTTGGCCCCAAAGCCGCCGAGGTAATATTTGATCATTATGGAGCACTGTAAACGTGCAAGTTGCCTTGCCTGATCAGTTGCACAGCACGGCGCACTCCGACAACAACTTGCTTAGCGCTAATCCACGGGTTAAATTATTTATTTCGTACACGTAGCCGTCAAATCAGGCCGCGAAATTGTGCATCGTAACTGCGACCGCTGTAGTCCACATTTTGCGAACGCGTGCTTCTCCTGGACCTGGTTCCCCACTGCATTGCATACCTGCAAACAAGACACGCACAAAAGTGTTCAAGCAACATTTAGCAAATCCAAGCAGGCCATTAGTGCACTTACAACATGCTGAGTTCTTGGTTCCGCCTTTGAGTTTCGCGTCGTGCTCGAGCTCGGGCAGCTTTTTGTTCTCTTGCAAGAAGGTCCGCGACGATCGCATTCAACGAATTGAACAACTTGATTTCTCCCGGATGAGGGGAATGCTCAACGTGTTTGCATAGAGTTCTCAACCCGTCAGGGGTCCAGACAACCATGGCGACTGAGCTTCGTTGTCCGCCCACCGCGGTGCTATCGGAAACAATTGTCTCTCTCAACAATCTCACTTCACCTTCCGTCTGACACAGCCAAAACAGGTCCCCATTTCGGGCCGTACCCGCTGGTTGTCGACGTAAAAGGTCCGTGCTGATTTCCTTAACGGCATCACGAGCTTTGGAAGACTGCAACGCATGTTCGCAACCAATGAGGACACCAAGCCACGAGGACGACGAAACATGGCAGTGAAGGACAACCTTGTGCGCCAAGAACACATTGACCGTTTCAACTAGTACTTGAAGGCGCATTTCAGGTGAAAGGCGGTAGAACCATGGTACTGAAAATGCACATGCAATTGTGGCTGTTGTCAATACTTGCACGAGGGATGACGGCTGCATGAAAAAGACACGCGACGCACACTCATTCGGCGGTGAAGACTCCGGATCATCAAGTTCAACTGGTTTTACGCTTCGCTTCTTTTTCACTGGCCCCTCATCGCTGTCGTCGGAGTCCTCCTGTGAATTACCATCCCACAACGAGAGACACGGTGACGCAGTTCTGATGCTGCTTCAAGTGCAATCTGGTGTTGATGACGAACCTCAGATTCTAGCCACGCCTCATCTGTCTTGGTGTCCGAAAGCTTTGTAACGTCTGATGGCGACGCTGACGACAAAGACAGCATCGTCAGGTTCTGCTCTCGACAACGCAACTTTGTCATGACTGCCGCCACAGATCTTCGGTATCGTACCATCTTCTGCACTGCCACCACCATTGCTTTCCGCTTCGTCGAGTTTGTCGAGAACTTCATCCGCGTTGTATCTTTAAAACGTAGCATCTCGCGCGTGAATTTTCAAAGAAACTTCATCCAACCACCAGCGACACAACGTGACACGTACTCGTCTGGAAACTCCTCCAGTTCATGCAACCACACGGGCAACCAAGTGGAAGGCCCAGTTTTGCGAACTGTTCGCTCTGACACGACTTTCAGTACCTGATACATGCCAAGACATCAAGCGTCACACACAACGTCAACGGCACCGAGCAGACTTCAATATTACCTGTGTCACCACGTCTTCTAAAAGCTTGTTGTCCGTGGGGTCACGCACCATCGCTGGCAAATCCGCGAACGTGAGTTCAGGAAACTCTGATTCAGCAAATTGCATAATTTTTGTCGGTAAACTTAGCAGGAGTACGAAGCGACCAAGCTACTGCGTTGGGCAGTGTCAAGTACCTAGGCTTTCCACCTCGTTCAAGAACTCAACCACGCAGCAAGCTTCGAAGTAATAGCGAGACCGCGACCACGCTCTTTGTTCGTCACTTGGTTCTTCGGTTGGCCTGAGGGGTTGAACACTGTCAGCGTGTATTTCAAGGCAACTTTACTCAATCATGGTCAAACCCACCAAGCAGCAAGCCATTCTTTTTCAATTTGTTTTTCAGTTTTCGGCGGCGACGTGGGCTGTGGAGTGCGAGGCTTGTCCTCAGCATCGCCAGCTGGCTGCTCAGGCTCTGGATGTTGTTGGGCGTCAACATACGCGCACCACCTGCAGACCCACTCTTCCAACTATACATTTCACACGCAATGTTTGAAATCAAGAGAACCACGAAAACTTATCCCACTGCTTGGGCGTTTGGCACCAACGACATCACTAACCGGTTTCTTGATAAATGGTGACTCGTAACAGCGCCAATGGACTCTGAAATTGCATCGGGAGCACACCAGAAATTTGGTTTTTAGTTCCACAATTTCGACGTCGTCCTCCTCGTCCTCCTCGTCCCCTTTCTTATTCGGCACCTTCTTTCCGCGCTTGGTAGTGTTCGGTGGACCCTGCAACACTGCATGGGGCTGCATTGCGACTAACGCCTAGACGCGTATTCGATGCATGTGAAGGGCAACGGACGAGCGACGGGGTGTAAACAACACCATACATCAAATACCTTGGGGGGTTTGGCCTCACAGCACAACTTGCATACCAGTGGCGGCGGTGCTGACACTGTACTCGAAACAGCCGCAGCAGTGCTGCCCTTGGACTTCTTGGCTCGACTCTTGGCGGTCGGACTCTTTTTTATACCCGACTTCGCAGACTGCGACTTTTTGTCTTTCTTTGTTTTCTTTTCTTTCTTGATCTTTGCTTTCTTGGCCACCGGCGCCGGTGATTGGCCATCGCCAGTTGCTGGGGGCTGTCGCTTCTGGGCGGTCTTTGAAGCGGTCGTACCTGTCGACAACGAACAAGCAGAAGCAAACAAGCACGGCACACATTGGGTGAATTGGACAAAAGTCCCCAAGACTTGTCAAGGACGAGAATACTTACTAGTTTTCTTCTTCGTTGCAATTTTCTTCTTTTTGGTCTTTTTCTTGTCTTTTGTGAACAACAAATGCAGGGCACCGATGCCCTCGTCTGAATCCGAGCTGTTCCCCGCATCAACCTTTGGTTTGCGTGTGGGTTTCAAACCACGAGTGGCGCCCTTTCCGGCTGTTTTTGCTTGCGGCATCTTGGTGAAGAATGGGTGCACGGGTACCGCGCTTGACGGGCTCACAGTAGTGACCACGTTTGCACCTGGCCGTGTCCCTGGCACGACTTGCTTTGTGGTGGCAAAGCTAGGCGTTGGACGATTGAAAATGCTGACGAGACTTCCGGCGGATCCATGGTTCTGTGTGTGTGATGCTGTGTCGGGCTTGATACCCCGACGTGGTGAAGGAACGGATTGGATTGGTCGGCTCGTGCTCCGGCTGTGATTTCTGTCTCTGTCGTAGTTGTGGGAGTGCCCGTGGGAGTGCCGTCTTTCCGTTGAGCCGTGGTGAGAATGGTCGCGGCCACTGTGTCTGTGTCGATCTCTATCCCGATCATGATGTCTGTCGCGCGAACGACTGTGGTCAGATCGGTCTCGACTTCGACTGCCACTCCTGCTGCTGCTGGAGCTGCTGCGGTGGCGATGGTGATGATGGGTGTGGTGATGGTCGCGGCGATGGTGATGATCGTCGCGCCTGCTGTACTCGTGTCGGTGTCGTGGCGACCGGTCGTCACTGTACGACCTGTCGCGCGGACCGGATGGCATATTTCTGCACGAACAACAAACAACTGCCCAGTTATCAAAAAGATCAAGTTACATAACCGATGGTTGAGGGTCGTTCATGCAGTCGCAACCCCTTCACAATTTTGGCGTACTGCCAATAAAGCCCAATTTTTCGGTCCTTGAATTTTGCTACTCTTCAACGTTGGTCGACGGCGTTCGTGAACGCGTGTCGACCGTCAAGGTAAATATGCATCTTTCGGCAGGGTTCCTGCAAGCAACGAACAGTGATCCGTTGCGAAACTTCAATTCAATACTCTCGGAACGAACCAGTGCACGCTTGCTGATTGCAACCAACATGCTTACCGACGGCCACCTCGTCACCGCAGCGATGACTGGAGTGCCATGCTAGGACGGCCGCAACCAGGCCGTGTGGAACACAGGAGGCACAGACGTCGAAAGACCGAAGAACAAGATGGGCTCGAGGGTAGCCAATGATACGGAATTACAGGCGAATGGAGGTATGCCATGCACCATGTTTGGAGGGATGCACAGACAGAGCACAGATACACACGAGACAGACCAGAGACAGGCCGTGAGGTACACCGCGACTGTCGTACAGGACCACAAGAGCGCCGGCAATGCTCAGTGACAACCACCAATGCAACTACCACACACAAACGATGACTATTATACGCCGCACCACACATCCACCACCACCAACAACACCAACGAACAACAACGAACACCAACGAACACCAACGAACAACGATCGAATAATACAGAACGATGGACCATAGACAATGGACAACAACCAACCCACAACGACGCGACGACACAACAACAACAACGCAACAAAACACAACACAACGACGACACGACGACACGACGACACGATAACTTCAACACTGCAACCAATCAAATCAAATCACAGAGATCACAGATCACAGTCAAATCCAGCCAGCCAGCCAGCCAGCCAGCAAGATGGCATCGGTCAAAGTGAGTGCGTGAGTGAGTGACTGTGCACTGTGAGACTGTGAGTGGCTGTGAGTGGCTGTGAGTGATGCCAACAAAGAAGAGACAATCCCCTGGACTTTGCAGGTTTCTGTGAATCCATTGCGTTCCATCGCCGCCAACAAACGAACGAACGAACGAACGAACAAACGAACGAACGAACGAACGAACGAACGCAACGAAGACGAAGACGAAGATTCGCTTATTCCTATTTACGGATACACCTAACTACGCATTCAATCTGATACAACACATATCCGTAAATAGGAATATCAATGTTTCTGTGGCTGGATAGTGAAGTGAGTGAGTGAGTGGATGGATCTTCCCTTCCTCCCATTCACTCACTCACAGTCCCACAGTGAGTGAGTGAGTGAAAGTGGGTTGCTGTAGATTTTCGTGTAATTACACGTTTCGCGCCCCTTTTCTGACGGCCTGCTCTGTGGGGCTCAAAGGGGGACGTCATCGAAATGTGTATTTTTACACGTGTAATTTCTGTGATTTCAACTTTTTACAGTGTAATTATTGCAAATGTCTGTTTTTACACGTATAGTGCGTGTAATTACATGATTTAGCGTGACGGTGCGCGCTGTGCGCTGTTTGGGCGGTGTGCTGGCAGTCACCAGCCGGCTGGGCCGGCCACAGCTCACTCACTCACTCACTCCCACTCACTCACTCACTGTCCTTGCATATTTCATTTCACATTTCTTCCATTTTACGCACATTCCTAGTTGTAGATATGTCACGTTGCCTGTCAACGCTGTAGTGTTGTGTCTTGATATAGGATTATCCGTTTTCAGAGAGTGTTGTTGCCAACTCAACTTTCTTCGTTTGTTCCTTCGTTCGTTCCTTCGTTCGTTCCTTCGTTCGTTCCTTCGTTCCTTCGTTCGTTCCTTCGTTTGTCGTTTGTTCGTTCCTTCGTTCGGTTTATCTACACACGGGATATCACGGCTTTAGAGGTATTGAGTTGGGTTGTAAACGTAGAATCCTATACGAGGATACAGCGTCGCGGAAGAAGAGAAGAAGAAGAGAGTCTTCTTTCTTTCTTTCTTGTCCACAGGTTCACGCGGTTGTTTGTTGGTCGTCACTTTACTCACTTCGTCACTTCGTCACCACCAAACAAACAAACGAACGAACGAACGACGACGGAATTCGTGGTGGTGGTGTGGTGGTGGTCTCGGGTGGTTGGTAGCATTGGTGGTTGGCGGGGGTGGCTTTCGTGGTGGTGGTGGTGGTGGTGGTGGTGGTGGTGGTGGCGTCGGCGTTGTGTAGAATGCCTGCAATGCAACAACGTGACGATGTGACGTGGCTTCGTTGTTCTGGGTTTGGGCTGAGGGTGGAATGATGGGGTGGTTTGGTTAGTGCGCTGTTGTGTTCCTGACCAGTGCGTGGAATGGTGCCATTCGTGTTCGAGGTGCGAGGTGTGTAGCCATAGTGTTGTTCGTGTTTGTACATTGGAGTTGGTGGTCTGTCTGCGTGTTAGAATGTGGTGGAGGCGTGGTGGTCGGCGGTGCTGTTTACTGTTCGTCTTCTTCGTATTTGGTTGACTTCGTGTGGGCGTGTGGAGTTGGCCAATTGACGTGCACACAGACAACGAACGCCGTCAAAATTCGGGTTGTTGTCGTGTGACTGCAGCGGACACGGGGACCCAGTGACAACAAAAATTGGTGAAACGTCAAGTCAAGCAGCGGACGAAAAAAGGCGGACAAAAACTCTGGACTCGCAGAGCTTTCAAACAGTACGAATTCTGCGGGTTTACTCCGCGTGTCCAGTGTGTGTCATACGCGCACTGACGAGGTCTACGAATCCTGGGGGCGAGTAGTTCGTACCACGCCTCGCTGCGTGTGGTCTTCTACCTCGAACGCGGTGTGTGGGGTGCAACATGCGGCGGCTAGCTAGGAGGATGCGGAGACTCCCAGAGTGGATCAGAAGTAAAGTTTCGACCTCGGGATATCAGGAAGATGAGTATGGCGTTCAAATTCCCATGCAGGATCTCGCCCCAGCGCAACGGGAGCGCGTCAACAGCGACATTGTGGCGGTCGCGCAACATGCTAGAATAGGAGGTGGATCTCTTCGAAACGTCAGTGCCACGAGAACGACACCGGACACTGAGGATGAGGAGCCATCCGGATGGTGCTGCGGTTGTTGTCCGTACGAAGAGGAAGCGAACGTGGATCATCTGAAAGAAGAACTGGAAATGGACGACCATTCAATTCTTGTGACCAAGCTGTTCGAACGCTTGGGGAATGACAAGCAGAAATACGTATCGGTGCAGTTTGATGCAGACGACGGTCAGCCGATAGACGAGTACACACCGTTTTCCATCAATCTCTCCGACTTGAACGGATTGAGTGCGTGGACTGTAGATCTCCGACAAGAAGAGCACGGCTCAAATGTCCTCACTCCACCGAAAACAAAGCCGGAGTATTTGAAATTCCTTGCGCAAGTTACGGATTTCTTCTCCCTGCTTCTGTGGACGGGCAGCTTTCTTTGTCTGGTTGCGTACGGCTTGCAAACGACAATCGACAACCTCGCACTCGCCGTGGTACTTGCTGCAGTTGTACTGATTACAGGTATATTCGGTTACCTGCAAGAGAAAAAAGCGTCCAATCTGATGGAGTCGTTCAAGAACATGATGCCAGACCGCTGCACAGTGGTGCGAGATGGTGGGGACCAAGTCATCGACGCCACGGAGGTCGTTCCCGGCGACATCGTGAAAATTAAATATGGGCAGAAAATCCCAGCTGATTTGCGAATCCTGTGGGCGTCAGACGACATGGCAGTGGACAATTCGTCACTGACTGGCGAAGCTGATGCCATCCGAAAGACAAACTTGTTCACGGATGACAACCCTTTAGAAACCAGCAACTTGGCATTTTTCGGCACCATGTGCCCCAAGGGCCAAGCTATCGGGGTTGTTGTGCGGACTGGAGATGCGACCGTCATGGGCCGCATTGCCAGACTGGCGACTTCGACAGACACTGCGGAAACACCCATCAACCGTGAAATAAACCACTTCGTCCACATTATCTCAGGCGTCGCCATCCTTCTAGGAGTTGTTTTCTTCGGCCTTGGATTCGCAGTAGGCACGTATTGGGCTTCCAACCTGGCCTTCATGATTGGAATTATTGTGGCAAACGTTCCCGAGGGCCTGTTGATCACCGTAACTGTGTGCCTCACACTAACAGCCAACAGAATGGCCGCAAACTCCGTGTTGGTGAAGAACTTGCGTGGTGTGGAAACTCTCGGGTCGACCACCTGCATTTGCTCGGACAAAACCGGAACCCTCACCCAAAATATCATGACGGTTCAGCATTTATGCTTCGATGGTAAGATCTATGACACCAGCTGTGGAGTGTTACAGGACAACATCGATCGCACCTCCAGTTCCTATGAGCGCATCGTCCGCGCTGCGAACGTGTGCAATACCGCCAAATTTGACCAGCGGTCCAAGGTCCCAGGGGTTCCGTTCAGTTCTGTTGAGACCCTCGCTGATGGTTCCACGCAAGAAAGGATAAATTGGCAATGCATCGGAGACGCCACGGAATCTGCTTTGATCAAGTTTATTCAGGGCGCCGGTATTGACGTTGACAGGATGCGCAGTCGATACGCTCAAATCGTGTCCATCCCATTCAACTCCAGCAACAAGTACATGGTAAGCGTCAACGCCTTGCCTGAGACTGGCGCCCCGCTGGTCACCATGAAAGGTGCCCCGGAACGTGTATTGGCGAGGTGTGATCGAATCCTTGTGGATGGTAAGATTGTGCCCTTGGAGGGCGAAGTCAAGGAGCGCGTATCGCAGATGCAAGCGCAGTGTGGCGCGAATGGGCTGCGTGTTCTCGGTTTCGCAGAGCTGGAATGCGACCCCGAAAAGTTCAACCGAAAATACAAATTTGAGGCCGATAATCCGAACTTTCCCATCGGCAATGATCCTGATGATCCCAAGTCACATCCGAACTCCACTGCAAAACTTGTTTTCCTGGGCCTTTTTGCAATCATTGATCCACCTCGCCCGCAAGTGAAGTCTGCTGTCGCAAAATGCAAAGCTGCAGGCATTCGCGTCATCATGGTGACTGGCGACCACCCTGCAACTGCAAAAGCCATCGCGAAACAGGTCGGTATCGTTTGGGGAGACAGAGACAGGGGTGGCCCAGTCGATGGCCCAGCAACGCAAGAAGACTACGTGAAATGGAATGAAGAGCACGGCTTGACTCGCCATCGCCCTTGTAACATACACGGCGACCGATGGTTCGACCCGCGGCTGGCCCCGGCCATCATTGTCCCTGGGTGGGAGATCGACCCAAGCTACAGCGACTACTGGGAATTGGACGAAGACACTGGCACAAAGCGATACAAAATTTCTCCCGCAAAATGGGATGACATCCTTGGCCATACACAAATTGTATTTGCAAGAACATCCCCGCAACAGAAGTTGGTCATCGTCGAGAACTGTCAAAAGCGAGGTGAAATTGTTGCGGTTACCGGCGATGGTGTCAACGATGCGCCAGCGCTCAAACGTGCCGACATCGGTATCGCAATGGGGATTGCCGGATCAGAAGTTTCGAAGCAGGCCGCAGACATGATCTTGATGGATGATAACTTCGCGTCAATTGTTGCCGGAATTGAAGAAGGGCGCCTGATCTTCGACAATTTGAAGAAATCGATCTGCTACACGCTTTCGTCAAACATCCCCGAAATCGCCCCTTTCCTGTTCTACATTACGATCCAAATTCCGCAAGCCTTGTCCACCATTCTGATCCTTTTCGTTGACCTAGGCACTGATATGGTGCCGGCAATTTCAATGGCCTGGGAAAATGCAGAAAGTGATATTATGAAGAGACCGCCTCGTGATGCCGAGCGAGATCGACTGGTTACCACGAAGTTGATATTCCACTCGTATTTGCAAGTCGGTGTCATTCAGGCGATGGCTGGCTTCTTCACTTTCTTCGTGGTGATGCACGATTACGGATTTCCAGCGCACACTTTACTTGGTGCTGCCCAATTCGATAATTTCGGGGCCGGCACATTGTTTTGCAAAAACAATGCTGGCTCGTCGGTGAAGTTCGTCACACCCAGTTTTGACCCAACGTCAAATGCTTCAACCTTCAGCAACACGTGGAGCCCTGATCACTTTTTGTGGTACGACCTTGACAGCGCATCCTACAGTGGCGACACGCAAATGTCATGCACGTTCGCTAGTCGCAATGTGAAAGGCCCAGCTCTCGGGACGGACGCAGCCAACCCCGTGACTGCATCTTATTGCAGTGGAACTACCGTGGAAGAGTGCTGGGATGTTGCCAATCCAGACACGTACTACAATGCTGATGGCGAACTATTCACCTCTTCGACATGGGTCGAAAGTTTCGAGGAGCAAGTCAATCTCATCAATAGCGGCTACGTCCCATACGTGCCTTGGAAAGGGAAAAATTCTCCGTTTTGGGATAATGAGTGGCTGCATCAAGATGTGTACGGTGGCAACGCTAACTTCGCGAGTACGGTCCCCGGTCTCGGTCGTGCGGCTGGTACTGCGGATCGTGCCAGTGGTGACTGCAGTGCCGGTTCAAATTGCGAAGACCCGTGGGTGAATGTGGACGACACAGTGACGCTGACGCCGCTCGTGCATTTCGGATACGGGGCCCTTGCGCGGTTCGTGACACACGTCCCGGTTGTCCAGCCGTCGTCTGGCGTGATACCTGCAACGCCTGACGACCTGGATGGCACCAATAGCTCGTGTTCTGAACCTCAACCGGGCCGGAAGAGTGTTTGTGACCAAGTCGCTGCGAATTCTGCGCAAGGAGGCTATCTGTACTACCGCGAGCATTATGGTGTAACTGAAGGCACCAGGAACGGCTCCTTCACCGTTGATTTCACTGCTCTTGGTACTGCGGAGATTATGGACCGGAACGGCATCAACGGCACTTCTTCCAACACTCTTGCCCTCGCCACGAAGTGGAGCGGGTGTACTGCCACTGGCCTCTTGTGCAAGGGGGCCTCCGGAACATACAAGGACACTAGTTGTTCTGCTCTGTGTCTCACGCTGCCATACGGATTTTCCTATGCTACTGTGAGATTTTCGTCAACTTCATTTTACGGAGCAGGCTATCAAACTGTGGACTGGTCCACGTTCGGAGATCTGGGATGCAACATGACCACGGAGTACCCCACTGAGTTGAGTGTGGACAGCGTCGCCCGATTGGCGGACACAGACTTTTGCTTGTTCAATCGGCGCGGTATCGAGGTGAATGTAGCGTCGAGAATGGTGCAGCGTGAAGCGCTGGCAAATGCGCAAGCTGCGTACTTTGTCAGCATTGTGGTTGCTCAATGGGCGGATTTGTTGATCTGCAAAACTCGAATGAACTCAATTCGCGAGCAAGGTATGCTCAACTTCTTTTTGAATTTTGGACTCGTCTTCGAAACGCTCTGTGCAGTAATTCTATGCTACACGCCTTATTTGAACACTGCCATCGGCTTTCGCCCGATTCGGTTTCTGCATTGGACTCCCGGAGTTCCTTACTCTTTCTTGACATTCGCGTTTGATGAAATTCGGAAGTGGTTGATGCGCAGAACGTCATATTCTGAAACTAACCCGGTCACTGGCCAGGTAATTAGAGTTCCAGGCTGGCTCGAACGCAATTCTTATTATTGAGAGCTATGCGTCGGCGTAACGAGTATGTCATCATATTTAATCTTTTACAATGAACATCGTGTCAGTTGCAACTGCCCACAGATTCAACACAGCCGCTTGTTTCGGGATTGGCCGCGACAACACAGTTCAGAACTTAACTTTCATCCTCGACAATTATCTCAATCTCAGATGAGTCCAACCTGCGGCAAGCAGACGTGAAGCATCGGTAACCTTCACCACTCACAGCGCGCAGCCAAAGACAAACAAAACTCACCGACGCGTCATGGGTTTTGGGTCAGTTGCGCCATCATCAAATACTTCATCGTAGTGGCTACCAGTTCCTGGCATTTCACTTCCAGGTTGGTTGTGCTCATCCCGAAGGTCTGTGACTAAATCAGAGTATTCCTCTGGTGGAGCATATCGGTCATCGGAATCCACGGGGCCATACGGCCCGTCACCTTCTGGTGGGTCCACCGGGTCGTAGTCTGGCCTGATACCGAACGAAGGCTCCACGACACGGAAAGTGCGGTTGTTCTGCACATACTCATTGGTCACGTTGTCACCAGACTCAAAGTAGTGGATTCCATTCGCGACCTGGGATCGACGCGATACATAGCAAGAACACAGCGGGAAAATTGAGAAATGTCCCTGAAAGTGGCGGCAACTCGGATGAGCGCATGCATGGATAAACAACATACATTGCACGGCGGTTCTTCGCAGCATTGCCAGTTGAGAATGTCATGTTTTTCCCACGTCAACCCCGTCGAACTAGTGAAACCTAGTAATGCTCGGCCTTGGTCTAGCTTGAGGAGAACGGACAAATTGATGGGGATTGCCATGATTGGTGTGGTCATGTTGTCATAGTACACCGCTAGAGTGCCCACGCGCTTTCCTTCGCCTGGTGACAGGCAGATGACAGAAATGAGACACCAGCACGCCGTATGTCGGCACTACACCAGCACATACCATTGTCCTTAATGAACGGAAGTAGAGCTTCTGCGGCTGTGAACGCGCCTAACATATCCATCTGGATGGTTGGGAAATACCTCACCTACGACAGAAATCAGCGAGCCATGTAACGACGCATGGGTGCAACGACCTAGGAGGCGATTGCGAGTACTAGAGGAGTGCAAGTCGCCCGTACCTTGACCGCATGAATGCCGCCATCGCCAATCTCAGCTGCGAGATCGATGCCGAGCTGGCCATTTTCTGCAGCTATGTTGGGATCCGTTCCCATGGAATGGATACTGATGTGGTCGTACCATAGATCCGAAAAGTTGGAGTTCGTCCATGTGTCGAATTCGACAGCAAGCGAGTTCGCGATTCCTCCGTACCTGCAGTGCACACACAGCAATGAAACGATGCGCAAGAAAGCCATTGTCGGGAGACGGGGAACCGAGCACAGTAAAGCAGCCAGAGCGGCATTGCCCAACGCACCCTAAATGTTCAGCACCTTTGCCGAGCGTGGCAGTACCATTCGGGTTGGACTGCACAACGAATGCGAAGCCGTCCCCGCCATGCACTTTGCACGCTTGGTATTGGTAAATGTTGAAATCTGCTGTCTCCACATTACGGCACACGCGTGACTGGTCGGTCACCTGGAATTGAAACGAGCACTCGAAACCACTTAGAATCTCCAAACCCTGCGTGTACCACACGGAGCTCAGTTGGTGCGGCTCTGAAGCGGTCATTCGAATCCGGTTGTCGCACTCCTCATCAACAGGAGCGTGATCATACACTTCTCTGTGGCCGAAGAAGGTGTAGGTCATTTCCGAATTGTTGTATGGGTTGGTTTCGGTTGTTACTGTTTCTCGAACATCCGTGCTCTCGGAGATACGCACTTCAGGATCCAAGGGATCTTTCCGCAGCTTCTGTTGAGCACCATACATGTGCTGCGAATTGTTAATGCAGGACGTCGTGTACGCGTCGCCATTGAAGATTAACCCAGTCGTGTCGAAAAAGTTCGGGAACACAAAGTCAGATATTGTAGGCCCCGGCAATGCAAACAGCGTCGCGAGAGTCAGCCACGACATAACCGACGACGCCCGTGGGCAGCTGGCGCAGCCACCCGCCGACCGAGCGCGCATGCGTCTCATGCTTCGAGCTTGTGTGGTCCGCCACCAATAACTACTATCAACAGTCACCGCACAGTCTAACGCATGCTCCACGAAATCACGATAAAATGGGACCTTCCTATTCAATCGTTGTTCGATTTTGTTGCCGACAATGTCTTCGTCAAGAGTTTCTCTTCTGCGTGATGGCGAAGCAAGTTTCGCCCGTCGACACTTCTGTGTGCATGGCAATATCGGGGTGTGTGCCAACCACAACTGCAGTGCTTGTGCAAATTGCCAACGCCGCTCCCAACCTTCCGCAAACAACCCACGCCACGATAGCACCCAGTCAACCACAAACAGCAAGCACCCTCTCGACGAACGACGACACAGGGCACAGCCGAACGAACAACAACAACAACGACAACAACAACAACGACAACGACAACGACAAACAAAACGGCAAACATCGAACGGAACTCTGCACGCTTTCATCGCTGTTGACATGCGTACAATTATTGTACCGTTATCGTACGATGTACGTAGTATGTACACTGTGTGTACGCACTGCAGTTGCCATACTTACTTCGTGCTGGCATTATGTATAAATGTACACGTTCTGTACGACGCTGTCGCTGCAGCGTTACGTGTACACCGGCAGCCTCGTCCCTCCGTCCATCCTCCGTGACGTCGTCGCTTCGTCGCTTCGTCGCTTCGTCACTTCGTCACTTCGTCGCTTCGTCGCTTCGTCGCTTCGTCGCTTCGTCAGTTTGTCACTCCGTCGCTTCGCCGCTTCGTCCCTGCAAAGAGTGAACGAACCAACGAACGAACCAACCAGCGAACGTCGCTTCGTCCCTGGAAACATTGAACGAACGAACGCAATGTTTCTGTTTGTTGTTGGTGATCGTTGCCAACATCCTTTCCATCTAGCTGCCGGCAGTTATGGTGTTATGGTTTGTTTTTGGTTCGTTCATTTGCTCGTTCTAGTTCGTAAGAATAGAAGGTTCGTCTGTTGTTGTCTTTCATGGGCTGTAGCTAGCCCGGCACGTGAACGAAAGAACGCACTGTTTGTTGGTGGTGATTGCTGTCAACATTCTCTCAAGCTGCCGGCAGTTGTGTTTCGTTCGTTCATTCGTGGACTGTAGCAAGCCCAACAACGGCCGCATAAACGGATCGACGAACGGACTTCACGAGCGGGTTGGGAGTGCTTGCACATACATGTATTATACGTGTGGAGATGTGTTGTCGGTTGTCGGTTGCGTGTTTGTCGTCGCAGTGGGCAGTGGCGGCTGTCTGCCTGTGATGGAGTCATCAAGATGTCGCACGTGGTTTGCAGCGTGGTTGGGTTGCTGGGTCATTCCTAACCGTTTTTTGTTGGTTTCTCAGTCTCCTGCCGAAAAAAACACTCTCGAATTTCCCTGTCCACCCCCCTCTCGACACCAGCCAACGACGCGATGTCGGCCGACGTTTGTGTGGACTGGCATGCGATCGATCCTTCCATGTGTCGCAACTGCGGTGGATGATCCGCCGACCGACCCGGATCTCGTGGGCCAAAGCTGACTACGTGACTGCGTGTGCCGATGAACATGCTTGGGATCATATGAAACGCTCGATTGGCTGGGAACCATCACCATGCACAGGACCACCACGAACTGCGGTCGAGCAGGAACCCATCAAGGAGAACTTGATCCGCAGGCGTTTATGCTCGACGGATGTTTGCCCCTATTAGGCACCATTTGTTGGAGACAATTGCGGAATGTTTTGAATCCGTCACTGACGCTGCGGCATTGGCGGGCAGCCAACAGGGAGGCCGATCCGTACTGATTGGACACGCCGTGCGTGGCACATTGTGACTTTTCAACGAGTTGGCGTGGCGGGCACTGCCGACATCAAGTCTGCAAGTCGGCTAGAAGAGGGACGGAATACAGGGCTTTGCACCGCTGCAAATTGCGCGCGGCAGACAGATGACTCTTGCAGCTCGGCACAAAGTGTCGGAAATGTGCCTTTGTGAACCAGTGGTCTGGTCGCCACCAGGACATCTCAAGAGATGGTAACTGCAGCGAAAACCGAGCGTTTGTGGTGAATCGTGAGAGTTCTGCCAATATAAGCTGTGTTGCACAGACCCGACCGTCAAAGAGGAGTACGTTGAGTCGGCAACCAATTTCCGCAAACGCAAAAGCCAACGTATGGAGTGCACGCGCGTCAGCAGCAAAAAGCGTGCCTACCCCGTGTACAACTACATCCGCGAGAACGGTGGGTAACTGGGATATGGTGCAGGTGGCAGAAGTCAACACCATTGACAACCGCGTGTTGCATGCCACGTGAACGCCGGTTCTTTGAGCGGCTCGACGCCACACTCAACAGACAGGTACCAACAAAGATAAACAAACAAAAAAACACAACGGTGACAACAGGGACAGATTGTGGTGCGTAAGGCAGTACTATCAAGACCACAGAGCGCGCGTGCTCGGACACCGTGATTGAATGAGAGCGCGGTTGGAAATCCACACGAAGCCACTTGTCCCGCCACAAGCGCACTCAACACCACAGCGATCGAGTCGCAGCATTTGAGGAATAGCTGTACATGTGCAATCTTTGTAACTGCTGAGGAACCAATACATTTTTTTGCACAAGTTTAGACAGAACGATCCAGTCAGAGTACGACTGTGTTTGTGTCGTCGAACGAAATACCTTTGCCTGCATTGTCGCGTGTGTTGATGCGGATTTTGGTCACTTCTACACCTCATCCAGATGGCCTCTCCAAAAGTGACGAGTACGATGCGCTGGTCGCGGCGCAGAACAGACTCGAAGATCTGTCACCACCGGATTACGATTCATCTGGGACGATGTCTCCTGCTGGCGACGAGGAAGACTGCCACTCGACGGAACACCCAGACTTGTTCCCACAACGTTTGCTTTGGAAGTGTGGAGGATTTGGCCAGAGCATTGCAAATACGTTGCTAGACTAGCGAGTGACTAACCATGTGCTTAGTATGCGACCTCGTATGTTCTCGGCGGTGCTGCTGGAACCGCGCTTGCAACACTTCTTGTGTGATCGGCAAACTGGTGGCAATGATGGCTTCGCACGTGCCACCGTCCAGGTTCGTGGGTGTGAGGTGTGAGGATGCCGACGCAGAGTGTGTATGATACGACGTGGGCAGCCCGTAGACTACTTAGGTATATTATAGACTACGCGATCCGTTTTTGGTTTTTGGTTGTCTGGGTTGTCGGCGCCGTCCGGTTGACCTCGCTCCAGGCTGTTTTGGCTGTCGTGGCCGGCTCTGCATCTGCTTTCCTGGTGCTGTCGCAGTTCTCTTGTGTCTTGGATCCCAGACAGTATCCACCGCGCCAGGGTCCGCTGACTTGCGCATTTTTGTCTGATTTGTGGGGCTGTGAGTGAGAGAGTGAGGGTTGGCTGGGGTTGGCGGGTGCGACACTGCGAGCTGACTTTCGGAGCTGTACAGTGTCCATCCAGCAGCAGCCGCAGCCATTGACTGTGGAGCGCTGAGTGTGACATCGTGTGACAGCTCAGACGACGTGTCGGAGAACTGCGACACTTCGGCGAGTGCCAAAATATTACGGCGGCCCAGACGGCAACGGCTGTGCAAGCAGCGGCGGCGCACGAGGCCACGTCACTCACCTATCAGTCAGTCAGTCAGTCAGTCGTCAGTCACCTACTTGCGCGCGTCTTCGTTTGTGTGTGTGTGTGTGTGCGCTCCTCTGTGTTCGTGTGCGTCATGCTGCTGTCGGGCACACGTCAGCGAGCGCGAGGTCGGCACTGCGTCTCTGTCACTGCACTTTACTTGCGACTGCAAGAGCGCCGCGCATGGGTTCACCGCTCGCCGCGACACCACCCGCGTGGATGTCGTGTGTGTCTCATGTTGTCGACAAGTTTGTAGTGATGTGACGAGAGTGTCGGCACTGGCAGGCTTCGTGGTGGCGTCAGTTGCCAGTTAGGAGTTAGGAGCGAGGAATTAGGAGTTAGGGGTCCGTGGTCAGCGTCGTCATGCGGGCCCACTTACTGACTTCATTCTACAAACACTGACTCAAGAAGATGCACGGTCAGAACCAGCAGTGTTACCACGTCGTTCTGCGCGTGATCGGAGAGGGTCTCATTGTGCGCGACATGGAGAGCACGAGAAGATACGCAACAAATTCAGTGCGCCGAACGACAACGGCAGACTACACAGCGTTGCTTGTACACTCCCATTCCGCCGTTGCCGTAGCGCGGCGTTGCGTGGGTCTTCTGTATTGACGCTGCGCAACCGCCATCGCGGCGTCGATCATGTAAGCAAGAAAATACTAACGAAATTCACTGAATGAAAACTTTGTGACGCTAAAAAGCAGTCCTTCACGTTTTTGGTAGACGTTCCACAGACCTCGACAGCTTGGGATCTACCACTGAGATGTTGCAACAAGCACGAAAGTTTGCCCAGCGGGAGGAAGAGCTTCTGCGTCGATTGGCTGCGGCAGAAGCGAGGGCTTTGCGAGCGGAAGAGGCCCTGGCCGCCAATCTGAAGGCGCAACAGGAATCAAAGCACGACGTTCCCGCTGTGGAACAAGCTCGGCAACGAGTAGCCACGGCAGACAGTGCGCTTGCCAGCGGTTCGCCTGATAACAAAGAACACACAACGCCTCAAGCTGGCCAGGAGGATGTGCTCGAACAGCAAGTTGCATTGCTGGAGAAAATGCTTGAAGAAGCATCCGAGACGCTGGAAGATGCCTACATTTTTGCCAGTGATTTAGCTGACAAGTCACCCGAACGCCCACCCCAAATTAAAACGCATCCATGCTACGATGGCCTCGCCAAAAGTGACAAGTACGATGCGCTGGTTGAGGTGCAGGACAGACTCGAAAAGCAATTTCTAGAAGATCTCGCAGACCTGCCACCACCGGAATACGATTCATCTGGGACGGTGTCTCCTTCTGATGACGAGGAGGAAGACTACTACGAGTACGATGGAGGGAACACTCAGACTTGTTCCCGCACCTCCACTGTCTGTTTTGATAGCGTGGCGGACCTGGCTGAAGCATTGCAAATACGTTGCTAGACTAGCCACTGACTATTTATTTATTGATTTATTTTTATGTGACCTCGCATGTTTTCGGTGGTACTGCTGGAGCCGCGCTTGCAACACTCCTACACCTCTCTGATTCTTCTCAACTTCATCGCCATCCGCTGCCATTCCAACGGGACCACGCAAACGCTACCACCACGTTTGCGCTTGGGAGAGTCAAGACCTTCGTCGTCCCGGTCGTTGTCGTCATTTTGCGACGCAATGGCTTGCAGCCCAAACACCCATTTGGCTGACTGGTTTGCATAACGGCCCCGAATCTACCAAAGACACAACACGAACCGAACGTTACTGTGCGCACCCGCGCCGTGGAGCGCACAATCAAGCCGCGAACTACGCACCTGGAAAACAAAACACCGGGCTGGATTCTTCGCAATGATCGTGAAACAAGAGTCTGCTGGCGCTGGGTGCTCTGAGCCGTGCTTCCCCAGGTGTACAGAATGTATTTCCTCCGTTGAAAGTGTGCTGTAATCAATACTACTTCGACTGGTCGACCAACAAAAGTTCTCGTTGTCAGGGCTCACAAAAATGAAACATGGCGCTGACACCTGGCAGCAAAGTGGCGTCACCAAAACGAATCTGGCGGCAGTGTAACTGGTCACTGGCGCAAGCACAACCCACATTGGCGTCCTCGAGACTAAGCTCTTGGGCTTCCGCACCGCGCTGCAGCCCTGCAATGAGGCGATAATTTCTTGGTTGCTGCAGCGGCGACAGTTTTTGAAAGAATGTCCACAACTCGTACTCGTCCCACGACTTGCTCTTGCGACTCTGTTGGGTGACTCGTACAGCTGCTTTCTTTAGCTCCGAGGTGCGCGCGTGCCTGCCACAAAATCATGGCACACTTTAGTGTGCGGCACGCGAACAGTGTGCAACGAGTTTTCAACGTACCGCCCGAGAAGCGCGTCGAAATCGCCGCTCGCCCTCACACTGGCAGCACTGGCAGTGCTGGCAGTTTTGGGGTCATCCAGCTCGTCGTCAACAGTGTTTTCACCCGCAATTGAGCGGTCATCCTTGGCTCGTTGGGCGCTTTTGGCTTGCTCTTCGCGGATCTGGCAAAAGAAATAATGAGAGAGGACGGCGTTGCAATGACGACGAAAACGGATATCGTGTCACCTCTTCCAGCGTGGAAGCCCAGTCGGAAACAATGTCGTTCGCATCTCCCAGCGTTTCTCCAGCGTCTTCCAAGAATTCTTCAAGTGCCCCCAACTGAGTCTCAAGCAAGTGCTTGTCGCTTGAGGTCCGTTCAAGCGACTTGTGCACCCCATCCAGATCCTACAATTGACATCATTGTTACCGAACGCCAGTGGGTGATAGGGCAGTTCTCAAGATCAATTGCACATTGCGCATGACTCACCTTCACTTGGCCGACGAGTTGCGCATTTTCTTCGCGCTGCATTCTCAACTCGTCCTGCAAGCTTGCCAATTCCTGCTTCAACTTCGAGTTGGCGTCTGCTTCCAGCCGAAACCGAGTCTCTGCTTCAACTTTGGCCGCAGACTCGGCTGTGAAATTGGCGTTGGCCTTCGCAAGGCCTCCCTCGAGTGCGGCAATTTTGAGGGCGTGTATCTGCGCCGATGCAGCCTCGCGTCGCGAAAATGACTGGCGCCGAGTTTTGTCCAGAAGGTTCAGTTGCTTATTCAGTCTCTCAATTTCTTGTGCTGACATTTCCAACTCAGTGCTCGCTCTAGCGTGCGTGGTCGCCATTTCGACCATCGCACGCTCGTGCTCCTGCATCAATTTTGAGGCTTCTTCGCGGGCCTCGTTGCGCAGGTCCTCGCGTTGCTGAGACAACAACAGCTGGTAATGAGTTTCACATTTCAGTTTCTCAGACGCCGCCTCGGACTGCATGAGATCCATTTGAAGGCGATGAACAGTATTTAGCTCGTGCTCAGTCTGAACCTTATCCTCTTTCAGTCGCAACACCGTCGCATTAAGCGTACGCTCGGAAGCTTGGGCAGCAGATTCCGCAGCTTCGGTCATGGCCGATTGTTGGTGCAAAATTTCATTTTTCAAGTCAGCAATTTGATTTGTTTTGCTCTCGATTTCTTTCTGCTTTCTCTGTTTCGAGGCTGTCAATTCATTGACTTCGTCTTCGAGATCGAGTTGCTCAGACACTGCTCTCTGTGCAGCTTGGCCTACAGCTCTCACCTCTTGTTGCAGCTCGGATCGATTTTGTTGCCATGTGACGCGAGCAGCATCGAACTCGGACTGTATCGAATTTAACTTGCGAATTTCTTCATGCATTTTTATCTGTGACTCGGTGTGAGACGTGCGGGCGGCTTCTAGTTGCCCAACTAGCTCCGTCTCACGCACGGAACACGCCTCCAAGTTTTGTTCAAGACTAGATTGAGCGGCAGAATGGCGTGCTGAGGCTTCAGACGCCGCTTTGGCCAATGATTCGTGCAATGAACTCTGCCTGTTCAGTTCTGCAACAGTTGAGCTGAGCTGTTGTCGTCCAGCCTCCAGCTCTGTTTGTGCAGAGAGCAGATCACCCTTCAATGACGAAACAAGCTCGTCGTACTGCTGCTGTGCTCGACTCGCCGAAGATTCCAATTCAAGCACACTCTCCTCCGCAGCACGCCTCAGGCTGACTTCGTGCTGAAGGTCATGCAAAGCACTGTTGACAGCCGAGTGGTGGTCGGCAGAAGCCTTTGACGACAATGTCTGTAAGGCCGCAATTGTTCTCTGGGCGTCTTCGGCATCATTGCTCATGGCAAGCTTGAGTTGCTTCATCGAAGCGGCATGGGCTTCTTTCAGGTCGTTTTGCGCCTTCAAAGAACGCGCTTCAGCATTTGCCAGCTCCTCGGCCTCGTGCCGTCTGAAGGCAGCAAGTTGCTCTTCACAGTCTGCTCGCAGCGCAGCACACTCCTCGCGATACGTTTCCGAGGCAGTGCCGAGTTCATCTTGACTGATTGCCGACAGTGACTCAATCTCTGATCGAAGCTGACGCTCGGCATTGGATCGTGCAATCTCAGCATTGCGCTTGTCGGCCGAAAACTGCCGACGGAGCGAGTCATTTTGCGCTTCCACAGCCGTCTGGAGCTTTTGGCGCATGACTTTGCCAAATACCTCCGCTTGAGCTGAACCAGTTGTGACTGCGAAAAATGATTTCTCCACTGCGTCGACCTTTTCCCAAAATTCTTTCGACGTCGTAGCTGGCGTGTTTGACGAACCTTCCACATTTCCATTGTTGTCATTAGTGGCGAATTGATCGAGTGCCATTGTCGATGACCAGAGATAGTCAAGGTAGCATGTTGATAGTGCCTCCGAGTGTATATGGTTCTTGGTCATGGAATGTTCAATTTTGGCGAAGAGCGACGTCTTGAGTTGGTCGCGCCCGGTGCGGTGGTGCACGAAGGATGTTGATGTCTTGGCATCATCCGCCAATTCATTGGAGACAACGAACCAACCATCGAAAATTTTCAGCATTGATCCCACTTGTGCAGTCAGCAAAGCCTGCAAATGGTCTTTGCCGTGTAGAATTGGGAAGTGCGATATCGTGTGTTCCTCCACCTCATCACGCGGTGGCAGCGGTGGTAATAGAGGCTGGTCCGTCGATGCTGATGGTGTGCGAGTCAGTGATGGACTCGCCAGGCTATCGATGAAGTGCGGGATTGCTGTGCAGAGGGTCGAGAAGGAGTTGGTCTCTCGAGCACTGGCTCGAAGTTTGTTGACGAAATTGTCCAAGTGGTCCACGCAGACGTGCGCAAAAATCTCTCTTTGGCGCTCCAGTGCCATGTGGTACACTCGGCGGTCTTGCTCATACTTGATGCTTGATGCAGGTGTGTATGACGCGAGCGACACCCCATTGCCAGTGGCCTTCACGAGACCGCGTGCGAGTTCAGCAAATCCAGCACCGGAAAGGCACACACCCATGACCGTTTTGGGGGAAGTAATGCGACAAAGCTCTTGTCTTAGCGAACTCGAAAGGTTGCGTCGGTCTGCCTCCGTTGGCTTCGAAACCTCCACCAAGCAAGTGCGCTTGGGAAAACAAGTTCTGAGCGTGTGGGTGGTGATGTTGAGCTCCACAGTCTGAGCGTTTGCTCCCAACTGTTCGGCAATGCTTGCTTCCATGTATACACACGGATCCACGGCACTGCCGCCCAAATCTGTGAACGGCACATCGCACTCTCGCAAAGCGAGGACCAATTGCGGGTAAATGTCGCGGTGTGCGTTGAAAGTCACGTCATTTTCACATCCCCGCCTAAAGTCAAACAAATCCGACATAATGTCGAACTTGCCCGACATGTCACCTCGGTGCAAGTCTCCACGGCATCCATAAACCACAGAAGACGACAACAATGAAGCAATTCTAAATAAAAGACAGTGGCGCGCGCCGCCCGATGCGCGCAAATTGGTTGACCGGAGAATCACGAGCGTCGTTTGGTCCCAATCGATGGTAACTCGATTTGATTTCTGTTTGTCGTCGTTGCAGGGCACGTAAGAGAAAATATCTGCAGAGACGTAAGGACATGTGTCACTCAATGAGGTCTCGGCAAGAATTGGGTCAGCGGCGGGTGAGTCCGCAAGTAGCGAATCCACTAGGTAGGCTGACTCATCATTGGATTCACCACAGACAAAAATAACATGAAGCTTTCCTTTGAGAGCGGTAAGCTTTTGCAGGAGCGCTTCATTCACTTGCACTCTTTCGTTCACCATATCGCCAAGGTTTGACGCGTGGAGCAGAACTTCGGACGTCACTCGCCGTAGTTGAAAACTGGGCGAGTCCAGCTCGATTCTCTTCATGTTCCACTGAACACCAAGAGTAGCCGAACGTTTGGCGGCAGATGATACAGCCTGTGCTGCCATAGCTGCCGACAACAACACGCCGTTGTCTGGCCCGAGGAAATTACACCCCAAGGATTGGATGTGCGGTGGAAAAAGTTCGTCTATGTGAGTAATCAAAAACTCAAGAACACCAATGCGCATGTGAACGCTGGCGAAGAGAGCTGAATCATCCACACTCGAAAGAGTTTGACGAGGCTTCGACATGGATGGGGCAAAACAAACAGCCAAATTCTTTGGAGTCATTTTGTTCACGTGCGAGAATCGTGCAACCAGCTTGAAGAACACAAGTAATGTCACCACGACATCACGGTGAGGGTGAGGCAAGTCCAAGATTACTCGACGGCAGGCGGCAATTCGGAGATGTGTGGCACCAATATCTCGCCAAACCATCCGCAATTGCTCAAAGGCAGTGAATGTGAATGGTGGCTCCGGCAGTTCACTGAGATACCGCTTCATCAAGCTCGCCACAGCTGCTGCGCTGGCTGGATCAGGCTTTGCAGCTCCGTTTGAGCGTGCGCTCAACGCATTTGAACTGGCCATAGATGATGTGGACAGTGGGGCAGCTGGGCCGCCACCGCCAGAATGCCGAGACTGGCCGCTGCTGGAGAACCGTAGCAGGCGGGATTTCGACAAGTTAACGTAATTTTGACACTCGAAGGCGTCTACAAGTTGCTGTACCAACTTTGCATCGCCCGGTTGGCGAAACAACCCTTCCACCCGCAAACTGAATACCTTCAAGAGTTTCAAACACTGAACGAGTACCAAGGGAATGAAAACAAACCCCCAGCGCACAGACGGCGAGCTCGCGATGGCACTCCCGAAATACAGTCTATGGTGACTCAGTCCCGTAGAAATGCTGCTGAGGACATGGGACCACACCGTGAAGACGTTGTCCTCGCGTGCAGCCTTAAAGCGCAGAAGATTCTGTTTCTTGGTGATCAGAACAAACTCCGATGATGCCGTGATCTCTAAATATGGCATCGCTGACTTGGTCAGAGTGAAAATATGAAGGATGTTCCTCGAAGTTCTGTTCTTACGAACTTCCACGCGGAACTCATTCTCGGTTTCGTCGTCGCGGGCAACTTGAAGCCAAACCCGAGACGCGCGTCGGGATTGGAACGGGAAATATTCGTCCACAAACTTGTCAGAGAGGAGGTGCTTCCCATCTCCAGCGCCAGCGAGGCCTCTCGACTTCCATTTTGTCCGTCGCGACTGGTACGACTTCGCCCACACTACTGGCATGCATGTGATCTCGCTGCCGTATATTACCTCCTGCTCACGGTCTTCCAGAAGGTTCTGCTTAGATCCGTGCACGGCAAGTGAGATCAGGTGGTTGAACTCTTGTGCTGTAATGTCTCCTTTGTTGAACCCCTTCACAGCCTTTTCCACCATGAACGAAGGTGCGGAATCCATCGCGACCGCTGCAGTCCACCGCTGTCGGCCTGCGCTTCGCTGTCAGTAAACCTCACTTCATTGAAGAAAAAATCAAATGTTGGTGAAATCCAACCAATTATGTGGGACAAGAATGATGTTGCACTTTCAATCAGCCCGTGGCGGCGTGAAAGCACTCCAACGTTGAGTCGACATTGTCCCCCGCCCTACTTTGTTGCAACAGAGAAACGAACCACGCTTGAGTGATACTCAAAATTTCTATGCTGACCCCGCTGCACATCTCCACGAGCTCACGGGGTCGCAACTTTGAGATCGCAGGCTCTCTCTCTCTCTCTCTCTCTCTCTCTCTCTCTCTCTCAGCCTTCCTCGTGCTGGCCCAGTCCACAAGCGAGGGC
>ENA-OWNT01001704-OWNT01001704.1-seawater-metagenome-genome-assembly--contig:-NODE-1704-length-26187-cov-6.614630_pt1 | contig 26187 bp, 19 predicted proteins | sample MGYA00238136_ERZ651165 | MGnify/ENA primary metagenome ERZ651165 (study PRJEB26861, sample SAMN08777766) | seawater metagenome | isolation source: coastal seawater | place: USA: Florida | collected...
TAGCAATAAGCACCTGGTAGCGGGGTATAAGCATATCTACTTTAGTGATGACAGGGGGAGCAACTGGATGTCTATACAAGGCTCAGATATTACCGGTGGCAACTGTTACAGGCTGGCCATGACAGGTGGTGCTCATCCAACTATATACGCATTATTCCCTGATACACAGGTAGTGTTCTACAGCAAGAATTTTGTAAGGGGGGCTACTACAACTTTTGATACTATTAATGTGCCATTTGGTGGCAATATGTCTGATATCATGGCTCACCCTACAGACAGTGGCAGGTTCTACGTAACATTCAGTGGTTATAACAGTACACAAGTGGCTGAATATAATAAGGGCCTATGGACGCAGATAGCTATAGGCCTGCCTAATGTACCTGTACGTTGTATTGAGTATGATAGTTCATTAAGTGTATTATATGTAGGTACTGACGTGGGGGTATATTACAGGGATACGTCAACGAATAACTTGTGGGCTTCGTTCAGAAAGAACATGCCATCAATTGAAGTGACTGATCTGGGCATAAACTACACTACAAAAGAGATCTGGGCGTCAACATACGGACGTGGCATGTGGAGTTCTGTAAAACAAGGTTCGTATGTACCACCACCGGATACTACTACAGATACAACTACGTACATAGCCGTAGTGCCTTATGCTGAAGATGTATTTGGTATTGCGCCTAACCCTTCAGGCGGACAGTTCAAGATCATTGCCGGCGAGTCTGTAAGTACAGGTAAAGCTATCATGGTAAATATCATCGACTACAGCGGTAGAACTGTCTTGCGCAAGGAGACGATCTTTGACGGAGGTAGAAAAGCTGAAGTTAATATAGCGGGTGTTCCTCCCGGAATATATATAGTGGAACTAAAAGATAATAATACAGTCATTGGCCGGAAACGGGCGGTGATCAGATAAAATAATCAACGGCGGCGGTACTTACTGTCGCCGTTGTAGTTTATAATACCTGTACAATAAGGAATTTAAGATATTGAGTAGTAGGTATATGCCATAGTATAGGATGGTCCGGCGATTGTGTCTGCCATGTTACCTGCCTTAGTATACGTTTGGCGTCTTTGGCAGCGCTTTCGATCATTTTAATGAACATATCAGGTGTTACATAGTTGGTGCATGATGATGTTACCAGGAAACCTCCGGGACGTATCATCTTCATAGCCCTCAGGTTGATCTCGTTATAACCATTGATAGCTTTATGAATATCAGACCTGTTTTTGGTAAATGCCGGCGGGTCGAGTATGATAACATCATAATTCCTTCCTTCTTTCGACCATGCCTTAAGCGCATCAAAAGCGTTCAGGTTTTCAAACCTGCATTTGTCGTTGCAGCCATTCAGTTTTGCATTAGCTTCAGACATTGTAACAGCCTCTTCTGATATATCCAGCCCGACGACAGTTTTCGCACCGTAATGAGCAGCGTGAATAGAAAATGCCCCTGTGTTGCAGAAGGCGTCCAGAACATCGGCGCCTTTAACTATGTTCTTTATTGCTGTACGGTTTTCATGTTGATCGAGAAAGTATCCTGTCTTCTGCCCGTTCTCCAGATCGACATGGAATTTCAGTCCATTTTCATTTATGATGATGTTAGTGTCAAAAGGTTTTGTCAGAAATCCTTTTTGTTGCTGCATGCCTTCCATTGTTCTTATAGTTACATCATTGCGCTCATAAATACCTTTCGGTGAAAACAACTCCTGTATCGCTGTAACAATAGCTTCTTTCCAACGTTCTATTCCCAGTGCCAGTGTCTGCACTACAAAGTAGTCGTTGAATTTATCGATGATGAGTGCCGGTAATCCATCGGCCTCGCCATATACCAGCCTGCAGTTTTCAGTATAACCTATCTTTTGCCTGTATGCCCATGCTTCTTTTATCCTATGGTAAAAAAAATCGTCATTTATCTGTTCGCCTTTGTTCCTGCTCAGCAGTCGTATACGTATTTGTGATGATGGGTTGATATACCCCTTGCCAACAAAACTTCCGTTATATGAATATACCTCTACAATATCCCCGGGTTCGTAGTTTCCTTCGCTATCTCCAAGTTCATTGGCAAATACCCAGGGGTGGCCGTTCACTACACGGTCGCCTATCTTTTTACGTAGGAAAAACTTTGCCATGCCGCAAAAGTATAGAAATAGAACGGCTCTTTTATTTTCCTTGTGTAATGTGCCGTTTAGTTACTTATTTTTGCCCTGTTGCAGATATGTTACAGAAACTTACGATCAATAATTACGCTATAATAGACCACCTTGTGGTAAGCCCTGACAAAGGACTGAATATTGTTACAGGCGAAACCGGTGCCGGTAAAAGTATCATACTGGGTGCGCTTTCTCTTATTCTTGGCGATAGGGCAGATACATCGGTATTGATCAATAAAGATGAGAAGTGTATTGTTGAGGCTTTGTTTGATGTAAAAGGAAACGAAACATTCAAGGCGGCCATTTCTGAAGAGGAACTTGATTACGACGACCAATGTATCATCCGCAGAGAGATCAACACAAGCGGTAAATCAAGGGCGTTTGTGAATGATACACCTGTGAGGCTGGATGTGCTCAACAGGCTCACATCCCTATTGGTAGACCTGCATCAGCAGTTTGACCACCTTGCCCTGGACGACAGTCATTTCCAGATGGATGTGCTTGATGCAGTAGCGGGAAACGGAGCATTAAGAAAGCAATACACTGCTTTGTATTCCGAGTACAGGTCTGTGTCAAAACAACTGGATGTATTGAACACACAAAAAGCTGAGTGGCAAAAGGAGGCTGATTACAAGCAGTTTTTGCTGGATGAGTTGACTGAAGTAGGGTTCAAAGAAGATGAAATAGAACAGGCTGAGCAACAGCTTAAGCAATTGAGCCATGCTGAACGCACCATACAGGTACTGCAAGAATCTGTTATGATGCTGAATGAAGGGGAGCAGCCGATAGTAAATGAACTCAAAAGGCTCTTGCAGCAGTTGGAAAGTATAGCGGAGCTGATGCCGTCAGCTAAGGCTATATCAGAACGCATGAACTCTGTTCATATTGAACTGAAAGATATCAGTGATGAACTGGAAGTTGCTGCCGGAAATGTTACGATTGATGAGGAGGAATTACAGCGATTGCAGGATAGGGTAGATTTAGGTTACAAACTGCTGAAAAAGCATTCGGTTCAGACTACACAAGAGCTATTGACCATACAGGAAGGCCTCATTAAAGATCTGCAGGCAAGCCTTGATATTGAAGACGCCATAAAAACTGCAGAAAACAAAAAGCAGCAACTGTATAAGCAGTTGATGGATGTAGCTGAAAAGCTGACAGTATCTAGAGTGAATCAGGCTGAAATATTCTCCGGCGAAGTAAACAAGCTGCTGGCTTTGGTGGGCATGCCCAATGCGTTATTCCTGGTAGGAATTGATAAGCGCGAGACACCCGGCGAATTTGGTATGGACAATGTGCAATTTTACCTGGACGCTAATAAAAGCGGGAAACAGACGCCTGTACACAAAGCTGCATCGGGTGGTGAGATGAGCCGTATTATGTTATGTATAAAATCGCTCACAGCAAAGGCCATGCATTTACCAACGCTGATATTTGATGAGGTGGATACTGGGGTGTCAGGAGAGGCTGCAAAGCAGGTGGGTATATTGCTGCATGGTTTGGCCGCATACCACCAGGTGATATGCATTACCCATCAGCCACAGGTTGCCGCAAAGGGCGACAGCCATATGTATGTGTATAAGCAGGCTGAAAACTCAGGGCGCATTACAACGAGGGTGAGTGTGCTCACAAAAGATGAAAGAGTACTGGCTATAGCAAAAATGATAGGTGGTGAAGAGCCGGGCAAAGCAGCTTTGCAAAACGCTAAAGAACTGATGATGGCATAAAAATTATTCGATACAAAAGCAAAGGGCGTACATCATGTACGCCCTTTGCTTTTGTATGAGTTTGTGTTTAGAAAACTACCATTTTCGTTTTTGCAAAAGTTACGTTCTCGTTGATCACCTCTACAAGGTAAGTCCCTCTTGGCAGGTCTGCGTCTATTTTAGCATTGCCACCGGCGTTCACCTTGATATTGTTATGCCATACTACTGAACCAGACATGTTTACTATGCGTACAGCCACAGTTTTGCCTTTCAGCTGCTGGTTGTCTGTTGTTATATTGAACTCGCCATAGTTGGGGTTGGGTGCAATGTTGATCACGCCTTGAGCCAGGGGTATTGTATTGGCTATTCCCAAGGTAGACTTGTGCAAAGGAGAGCTCCACATACCACGGCCATACGTTGCTGCCCATAGCGTTTGTGTAGTGTTGTTTACGCCCAGGTCTAATACCTCTACATTGGGTAGTGTGGTGTTGTTGAAGTACGTCCAGTTGCTGTCATTATACTCCCTGTAGTAAACCCCGAGATCGGTACCTATATAGAAGGTCTTGTTGGTAGTATCGTATGCAATACAATTCACAGGTACGTCCGGCAGGTTATTATTAAAGAGTGTCCATTTTTTAGTACGGATATCTACTACTGCTACTTTGTTTTCAGTGTAGGTCCTGAATGTTACCCATAGTGAATCTTTGCAGAATGGGTCAACTATTATATCCGAAACTCTGACACTATTGCTTAAATGCAACTGTGGTATAAGCGTCCATTTATTGCCAAAATCCGTTGTGTAGCGCACCGTATTCGACAGCGAAAAATAGATGTATTTGTCGTCAAGTGGTGTAACGGCTATCCTGTCTATATTATTTATGAAGTCTGGGGAAATAGCTGTCCATGTATCACCATAGTCTGTTGTTAAGAAAACCTGGTTATATCCTGCAAGCAATACATTCCGGCCAACAGGATGAATCACCATAGGTGTTATCCACGCCCCTTTAGGCCTGCCCGGTATATTAGCCTGTATATCTTTAAAGTTATCGCCTCCATCCAGTGAGCGCCTCAGTTCACCATATTGTTGTGATGTGTACAGGATATTACTGTCAACGGGGTCCATCTGGCAATCCATACCGTCCGCACCTGTCATTTGTTTAGAAGTACCTCCTATAAGCATTTTAGTGCCATTATCCTGTGCGCCGCCCAGTACATATGATGCAACGTCAGAAACTGCGTTGCGGTAGAATTGCGTTATGCCCAGGCCTTCACTCTTATTTTCCCAGATGCTGTTAGTACTTGTTGGAGCTGCTGTTTTAAAAAGGCCTCCGTCGTTGCACTCATATAGTATGCCCGGCTGCAGAGGGTGGAACTTGTGGTAGTGCTTGTCCGCATGTACAATTGTGACACCTGTAACTGTATTCTTCCATTGGTTCACCAGTGTCCATGAGCTACCTCCGTTTGTAGATACCCATGTATTCACACCGCCAACTATTACATTATTTTCATTCACCGGGCTTATCTCAATTGAAAGGTCGTACCATCCTTGACCAGCACACTTATCACCTTTAGGGTCGCTGGCCAGTATGTTTTTATCACAATTGTCGTCGTCAAATATTTTAGTAAAGGTTTTTCCGGTGTCGGTTGAGTTATAGATACCTTCAAGACCGTAATCAACATTAGCGCATACTACTTTAACTACTGCGGGATTTGCTTTTGTTACAGCTATCTCAATTCTTCTTCCGCCGTTAATTCCTGATGCTACCTGCCAGGTAGTTCCACCATCTGTTGAGCGGTACAGGTTGTGAGAGCCTGCGTAGGTGCCTGCTGCAAACATGATCGCTGTATCAGTAGGGTGTGGCAACAACTGCTGAAAGTTGCTGACAAATGTATTTTTCCAGGTAGCACCTGCGTCATACGATTTAAAAATACCGTCTGTTGTGGCAAGAGTAAGTGAATTAGTGTCCAGCGGGTTAATGATCAGCCCGTTTGTTTTTTTCTGAGTCTCAAAAGGATATTGAAAACCTGTAGTGTCCCATGTAGTTCCTCCGTCTGTACTTTTGAAAAGCCCCATACTGTATGTGTCACTGGCATCCCTGTCTCCTGTGCATACGTATATGGTATTCGGGTTTTGAGGATTGTAGTCAATATCCGCAACGCCTAATACAGGTAAAAAGTCATTGAGTACTTTCCATGTCGCACCATCATCTGTTGTTCTCCATATACCACCTCCCGGCGAACCGATCAGGTAGGTGTTGGTATCAGTAGGGTGAAATTCAATTACGTTTATCCTGCCCAGACCGTAGTTGCCTGCCAGTGGATTGGTAGGCCCGTGAAAGGTCCAGTTCGCATCCTGCGACGTGCTTTTTGCTGTAGCCCTGTTGGTGGCTTCACGTTGCTGCAGCTTTTTATATTCTTCCCAGTGCTTGCGTGTTGATACAAGGTGGCCGTTTTTGTCGGTACGTCCATCCCAGTAGTAAAGCCAGCGGCTGAAGTGGTAATCTTTACCCTCAAACTCTTTTTCCTCACCATTGGTAGCTGGCTCACCATTTACAGCATTTACATGAGTGTATGCTGCTACTATATCTTCAAGCGTCATTTTCTGCGGATCCACGTTGTGCATCCATGGCTGCGCGGTAGCGCCCAGGCTCATGGATATGGCAGCTGTTAAGATGTATATTTTTTTCATCTTTAATAATAATGTTTATGGCATAGCGATCGACGGTAGCTCAGTAATGCTGTCTACCGGTAAAGCAAGCCACTTGCTGTTTACGGTTTTATAATATATAACGTTGTTCTTTTCTGTTGGTACTTCTGCGGGTATCGGGTGCTTGCCGCCGGATACAGGGTAAAGTTCCAGGGTATCGCCGGTTTTAAAATCCTGATTGCCTGTATTTACACCCTCGTAGTTCAGTGGCTCAGGCATTCCATTGTCATTATTACTAACAACAAGTGGTTTGTAGTTCTTTACTTTTGTTACATCGCATGGCATCCAGCTTTGGTTGCCACGCCAGAAGAATGAAGCCGGCGCATCTTTACTTTTCCATACAATTACAAAACGAGTATCAGTAGTAGGTTCTGTTTCAGGCCTGCCGGGCAGTGTTGTTTGTTCTGTTGCCTGCAGCAATACCGGTTTGTCTGTTTTTACTGAACTTTTTCTTGAATTGTTTTTTGCACTGTTTTTTGTTTGTGCACACGCAGTCAGTGCCGTACATACAACGGCAAACATAGTTATGCTGAGAATGTTTTGTTTTATCATCAAATACACTTTATTCAGGGGAAGCAAATATAAATAGCGGCAGGTAAATATACGAAAAAAAGAACCTGTACTCAGTGTACAGGTTCTTTTTTAAATATGTATGACCGGTGTGTCATAACAGATTATTTATTAACAAGTTTCATTTCTTTTAGCAACCACCCGGCATCACCCAGTTTATCTACTATAAATAATACATACCTGATGTCTACGCTGATGTTGCGGCACAGACCCGGGTCAAAGTAAAGGTCGCTCATAGTACCTTCCCATATCCTGTCGAAGTTTAGGCCAATTAACTGTCCTTTGCCATTCAGTACAGGGCTACCGGAGTTGCCACCTGTGGTATGGTTGGTAGCAATAAAGCCTATGGGTACAGTTCCGTTCTCTGCCCACCTGCCGTAGTTCTTTTCTTTGTGTATCTGTAACAGTTTTTCCGGCATGTCAAACTCTTCAACATCGGGGTTGTGTTTGGCTACAGCTTCGTCCAGGTTGGTCTGGAATGAGTATGGTGCCGGTCCGTCCGGATCAATACCTTTCACATTGCCATAGGTAAGGCGAAGTGTCAGGTTGGCGTCCGGGAAGAACTTAGTATTGTGGTCCAGTGTCATTTGTGCTTTCATGTACAACCTGTTCAGGTAGTCCATGCGGTTCTTGTAGTCCGACAAGGCTGGTGTAACCCTTGTTTCTCTTATTTCGCTTATGGCATTGTACAATATCCATGCAGGGTCTGTAACAATGCTCATGCTGTCTGCGGCGGATGTAGAAGCAGCAATTTTATCAAGTTTTCCAGGGTTGGCTACAGCCGAAGAAAATGCATATTCAGCCCATTTTTTATAATCGCCGTTATATCTCTGCAATTGCATGGTATATAATGATGGTACATACAGTGGACATTTCTTAAAGAACAGAGGCATCAGGTTAACGAATACGTCCTTATCTGTTGCAGCATCATAATTCTTGTAGAATCCGCTCCAGCTTTTTGCATAATGTTTCAGGCTGTCAGATAGTTGATCCCCGCTGACCCCTGAACGGAATACATCCAGCATTTTGTCAAAACGTTGGCCCTGTTTTATCAGCTCAATAGAGTATACGGCCTCCCTGATATACTCCTCAGCTTTGATAACATCATTTGCAGCCAGCGAGATAGCGCCTATTCTTGACAGAAGGTCATCTGCATAGGGTAGTGTCTCGTCAGTACTTGCCAGACCCTGAAAGTATTGTTCATATGCTATCTTCTTTTCGGGAACATTATTCAGGCGTAGCCCGCGCACTTCTCCCTGCCATTTTTTCCACCCATTTGCTACTCTTTTGTGCTTCGATGTGTATTTCAGGAATACATCTCTCGACTTATCCATATTTCTTGCCCATGTTTCTAAAAGTGCGGTACGTACTTCAATTCTTATCGGGTCAATAATATTATATACCTGGTTCAGCTCGTACGACGATATATATTGCTGTGTACGTCCGGGAAAGCCATATACCATAGTGAAGTCTCCTTCTTTTATTCCTCCTGTATTTATAGCCAGGTAGCGGTTTGCGTTATATGGCTTGTTGTCTTTGCTGTATTCAGCAGGTTTATTGTCAGGCCCTGCATAAATGCGAAACATGCTGAAGTCGCCGGTGTGACGCGGCCACATCCAGTTGTCTGTGTCTCCCCCGAAAGAGCCCACGCCGTTTGGTGGAAATCCTACCAGGCGTATATCTGTATACTTTTCGGTTAATAATGCCCAATATTCGTTGCCTTCATAGTAGGGCTTGATAATGGCGTCGTAACCGGTAGTGTATTTGTATCCTTTTTTCAGGTTTTTTATCCTTACCGATATAATGCTATCCCTGGCAGCTTCAGAGAGCGTATCGTCCAAATTGACTGTTATCCTGTCAGTTACATTTTCAATTTTTCTGATAAATGTAACTGACAGCCCGCCACAGGGTAGCTCATCTTCATGGCTCTTTGCCCAGAAACCGTCAGCAAAGTAGTCGTTTTCTTTACTGCTCAGTCCCTGCACTGTACCGTAGCCACAGTGGTGGTTGGTCAGCAACAATCCTTTTGAGGATATTACCTCGGCTGTGCAACCGCTGCCAAACAGAACAATAGCATTGTTCAGCCCAGTTCCATCCTCATTATACAGCATTTCCGCGGGTATATTCAGCCCCATGGCAGCCATCTCTACTTCCTGGCTTTTCAGCAACGGGGGCATCCACATACCTTTCTTGGCATATGAGGTGAGCGCACTGCCAACTAATATGATAATAATTAATGTCTTACGTAATAATCCAACCTGAAAATTTTTCATAAAAAGAAATAAAAACCGAATTTAATTTTGAAAGAAATAAATATACTGCTTTGCTATAAAACTTTTGGGCAAAATCGTTATATTAGCCCATTAGAAAGTGAAACTCTCTTCAGTATTATGAGAAAAAGTCTACTATTGGTAGTTTTTTTGGTAGCCTCATGTTTGAGTGCTGTCAACGCACAGGATGATTTATTCAAGGCTCCTGACTCTGTCTGTATCAAGCAGTCGATTCAATTAGTGAGCAATGTTCCCGATAAGCAATCTCACTACTGGGGTTTCTGTTCGGGCTACCTGTATAACAATCCTACCGGCCTTAACTTAGGTAGCGGGTTCAGTTTTAATGGCCCTGCCGGTATTGAGGTAGCCAAAAATGATGATGGTAATTACTATGGTTTCGTAGTTGATGCTGGCAGTAATTCTTTTATCCGCCTTGATTACGGTACCAGCCTTGAAAATACACCAACAGTTACCGATTTTGGTACCATGGATAATATCTTCCCAATAGAGGTAAACTCAATGTACCTGGTGAGGGATATGTCAGACATGCACTGGTATATTTTCATCACTTCGGGCCTTACGCCCGGTACTTCAGCTTTGTCCCGTATCGACTTTGGTACATCGCTGGCCAATACACCAAACATCGTTACGTTTGGCAACCTGATGGGGCAGATGAACTATCCTACAGGTATCTTTGTAGCCAAAGAGGATAAGACATGGTACGGTTTCTATTGTAACAGCGCAAGCAACCAGTTAATGCGTTTCGACATCGGGGAAAATATTTCACTGACTCCGCAAACTTTTAATGAAGTAGTGCCTACACAGGCAGTATTGGGCGCACCGAGTGATATTGGTCCGTTGGTTGATAATGGCAACTGGTATTTCTTTATTACCAATGCAGGTACAAACACAGTTACCCGTGTTGATATGGGTACTTCACTCACTAATCTTACACCGGGTATTGCTATTGTCAGCACAACTATGCCGGATCTCAGGGTTCCGTCAAGTATTACCTTGGTGAGGGATTGTGGCAAGATACATGGTTTTATCACGAACCTTGGTTCTCACGATATCGTACGCATGGAAATGAACGATGTAATGGGGCCTTATGACGGTACTAACTTCGGCGCTATTGGTATGGCGTTGAGTCCAAGCTGTATTTCAAGGGTAATACGCGACAGGGACAATGTATATGCTTTCATAACAAACCAGGCGAATGCTACGCTGACACGTATGAAGTTTCAGCAGTGTACTGATGTGGATATCCGGTATTCTCTTACGAACACACCACCTGAATACAGGTACACCAAGCCGGGCTTGTACAACGTATATTATGCAGTAAACGAAGGTATGCCGGATATGCAGGTTCAGTGTAAGCAGATACGTGCTTTACCTATTCCTGCACTGATACTATTACCTCCCGGCGATACCATTTGCCAGGGTGATACGGCTGAATTACGTATGGTGTCGATCAATGCGATATCATATAACTGGACACCAAACTATAATATATCTTCAACCAGTAAGAGCGAGATCAAAGTATGGCCGGAGTACACAACAAAGTATAATGTGCGTATGCCCTTCCCGCTGGGTACATGTGTAGTAGATACATATTTTACTGTGAACGTGATCAAGCTGCAGTCTGATGCAGGTCCGGACAGGACTATCAAGGATGGCGCATCTACACTGTTAGGTGGTCCCGGAACATCGCAAGGTACAAATCATCAGCGTACCTGGTTCCCGAATCAATATATAGACAATATATACTCAGATAATCCATTGGTAAAGCCACCGCACGATTTCACATATTATCTTACAGTAACTGATACAGGCAGCGCCAAAAAGTGTTCAAGTATCGATACTGTTGTAGTGTATGTAGAATGTGATGATGTGAACCTGCCCAATGCATTCATGCCTGAAAGTGGTGGCTCGCGTGCCAAGTTCGGCCTGCTGAACAGGAAAATAGCTAAACTGGAGAAATTTAATATATACGACCGCTGGGGTAAAATGGTATTCACTACCACTGATATCACCAAGCAGTGGGATGGTATGATAGGTAGTGAGAAGGCTGCCGTTGGCGTATATGTGTGGGAAGTAGATGGTTTCTGTGAGTCCGGGAAACGGCTGAATAAGACAGGAAACGTCACGTTGATACGATGACGGCACATATATAGTATTAAAATAGAAAAAGGGGCATTAGCCCCTTTTTCTATTTACACATCGAGTGTTCTTATTTTTTTATAAACAAACACAATCATTATGCTTTTGACATATTCTGAATCTTGACCGACATTTGCACCGATTTTCTAACTATCTAAAAAGTAAAAACAAGTAATGAGCAACAATTGTGTAACAGTTGGCAGTAAGTTTCCGGAGTTTAACAAAAAGGCGGTTGTGTCTTTGGAAAAAGGTAAAGAGTTCTACAATATCAGCAACGAGGATATTGAAGGAAAATGGGCGGTAATGTTCTGGTGGCCTAAAGATTTCACATTTGTATGTCCTACAGAGATCGCGGAGTTCAATAAGAATTACGAGAATTTCGAGGACAGGGATACAGTTTTGTTAGGTGCGTCTACTGATAGCGAATTCGTACACCTGGCATGGAGAAAAGACCATGATGATCTGCGTGGTCTGAAATTCCCGATGATAGCGGATACCTCAAAAAGCCTGGCAGAAGAACTGGCTATTCTTGAGCCTAATGAGAAGATAGCTTACCGTGCTACATTTATTATCGATCCTCAGGGTATAGTACGTTGGGTAAACGTAAACGACCTGGGTGTTGGCCGTAACGTAGACGAGGTGTTGCGTGTACTGGATGCATTGCAGACAGATGAGCTTTGCCCGTGCAACTGGAAAAAAGGAGAAGAAACATTAACAGCTCAATTACAGAGCGCATAATAATTTATTGCATTAAGAAGAAAACATCCACCTGTACAGGTGGATGTTTTTTATAAAAAACAAACAGGATGGAAGAACAAACCAACACATTAACAGCATCGGTTCAAAGTATGTTTGCAGATCTGGGTATTGAAGAAGGACATACATCTCAAAGCCTGGAAAGCCTTTCTGCAGTTGATAGCAAATACCTCAGGGATCTGAAACTGAATGTGTCTGCGGTACTGAAGAGCAAGAACATAAATACTAAAGAAGCGGCCTTACTGGCACTTGCCGTTGCAGTGACCGAGAAAAACAATATACTGATTGCGGCTTTTGAAAAAATGTGTGTACGTGAGGAAGCTACCAAAGAAGAAATAGCTGAAGCACATGCATGCGCTTCATTGCTTAGCCTGAATAATGTTTTTTACAGGTTCCGCCACTATATGAAAGGCAACGAGTATTATAATAATACGCCGGCAGGTATCCGCATGAGTATCATGATGAATCCGGTATTGGGTAAAGAGTTTTTTGAGTTGATGAGTATTGTCATTTCTGCGCTCAATGGTTGTGAGCAATGCGTTACATCACACGAACACTCTGTAAAGGAATTAGGAACCGGAGAGGCCAGAATATATGATGCGGTAAGATTGGGCGCTGTTATTAAAAGCCTGTCGGTTGTTATATAAGCAGGTTAAGCTACAGGTTGGGCAACAATAGGGAAGTATGCCGAGAACGTACTTCCTTTGCCTAATACGCTGTCCACCTTCACCTTGCCGCCATGTGCTTCCACAATAGCTTTTACATAGCTCAGGCCTAAGCCAAAACCTTTCACGTTGTGCAGGTTGCCGGTATGTGCGCGGTAGAATTTTTCAAACACACGGCTCTGCGTTTCTTTATTCATACCTATACCATTGTCCTTTACCTGCAGCACAAACATATTACCATCGTTTTTGGTAATGATCTCAATAGCAAGGTCTTCTTTGGAGTACTTGATAGCATTATCCAGCAGGTTGAAAACTACATTGGAGAAGTGAACCTCGTCAGCTTCTATAAGGAAATTGTCCGCCTCGGTCTGTAGTGTTAATTTACCGTTTTTGTCAAGTATCTGCAGGTTCACATTATCAGCTACTTTGTTGATGATCTCGTGGGCGTTCAGGTTCTGCAGGTTCAGTTTAATGTCTTGCTTCTCTATACGTGCCGATTGTAGTATTTTCTCCACCTGCTTGTTCATCCGCTTGTTCTCGTCCTTGATCATCTGGCTGTAATACCTGATCTTATCCGTATCATGTATTACTTTCTCATTAGTAAGCGCGTCAATGGCCAGCGATATGGTTGCCAAAGGTGTTTTTAGCTCATGGGTCATGTTATTTATGAAATCAGACTTGATCTCAGACAGCTTTTTCTGGTTGAACATCGTGCGGATGGTCAGGTAGAAAGCTGAAATAATAATGATGGTAAATAATATGGAGCCTGCAATATACCAGCCTATTTTACGGATAATGAAATTGCTTTCTTCTTTCAGGTACAGGTGCAGCATTTCGTAAAAATCTGCTTCGGTATTATTCAGCGTAAGCAGAATATCAATTGAGGGCCCGGTGTGCTTCTCAGGGTCAAAGCCTTCTGATTTTACTATCTGCGACTGGAAGATGTTGGTAATAGTATATTCAAATGGCTCACGGATATTGTAACGCTTTAGGGCAGTGTCTATTTTCTGTGTTATTTCAGCCCTTGATAAATACTCTACCGAAAAACCCTGCAGGTAGTACTGCCTCGACTCTTCGTTCTGGAAGCCAATATGGCCAACTTTAAATAAATAAATATCGTGAAGCGATTGGTTGATCTGTGTAATTGCATGTGCCAGGTCCTGTTCCCGCTGTTGTTTACGCAACTGCACGGAGTTGTGTATCCAGGACATCTGTATAAAGATGATGCCCAGCACTGATATAGTGATCAGAAGGATAATAAGAGGGAATACTTTTTTCATGCGGCAGTAAAAATACACAAACCATAACATGATGTATCACTATCCTTTGTTGGTTTAACTCCCATTTAACTATTATAGTATATAAGAGCATTAGTCATCATGTAATGGTTATAAATATAATTTATTTTCTCTTTAACAGATGTTGGTCGCCTTTTTGCATGTACTGTCTTAATTTGTGACATAAATACTTCGTTTGGCAAATATTGTTGAAGTTCAGGGGCTCTCTAAGTCATTTGGTGGTTTTAAAGCGGTAGACGATCTTTCATTCTCTATCTGCAAAGGGGATATATACGGTTTTCTCGGGCAGAATGGAGCGGGTAAAAGCACCACCATCCGCATGTTGTTGGGGCTGATACACCCCGATGCAGGTGAAATATTCATCAATGGAGCAAACTTTCGAAACAACCGAAAAAGGTCATTGCAGCAAATAGGTGCTATTGTTGAAAGGCCCGACCTGTACGGCTACCTTTCCGCATGGGACAACCTGAAGATTTTCGCAAAGCTCAGCAGGAAGCATATCCCGGATGTTCGTATTGAAGAGGTGCTGGACATTGTCGGGCTTCGCGGCAGGGAGCATGATAAAGTAAAAGCTTACTCTCAGGGTATGAAGCAGCGCCTTGGTATTGCCATATCATTGGTACACGACCCGGAACTGCTGGTGCTGGATGAACCCACCAATGGCCTTGATCCGCAAGGGATTGCCGAGATGCGCGAGTTGGTTCGTACACTGGGTACACAAATGGGCAAAACCATTCTCATATCGTCGCACCTGCTGTACGAAATGGAGCAGGTAGCTACGAACATGCTTATTATCCATAAAGGCAAAAAAATAGTGGAAGGTAAGGTGAGTGAGCTGCTCAATCCTAATGAAACGCTCTTCGAGGTGAGGATACTGCCTGACGACGCTATTGCTGAAAAGCTGGAAACTAAAGGCTGGGGGCAGTATATGGAAGAAAGTAACTCTTCAGAATTGGTTTTCCGCATGCACCCGCGCAAAATGCCGGGTCTGAACAAGTTTCTCGTCGAGCAGGATGTGCACGTGTTGGAGATAAAGTCACGTCATTCGCTTGAAGCATATTTTTTATCACTTACAAACCAGGCAAATGCTGAGGCTGGAGCTATATAAAATATTTCGCAGGCCGCGTACCTATATCAGTTTCCTGATAATGACGGCCGTAACCTTACTGATACAGGTAGCTATGTATGTAGATGGCACCAGTTTTGTATCGTTTGCCATGCAGGGAGTAGGGGAGCAATTTGCCATATCCGGCAATATCCTAAATGGTTACCTGGTTACCTACCTCGTTCTGCAATCGCTGTTGGTACATATACCCTTGCTCGTAGCACTGGTAGCGGGCGACGTGTTGGCAGGTGAGGCCAATATGGGTACTATGCGGTTATTGCTTACTAAGCCTGTTACCCGCAATAATGTAGTACTCGTAAAGTACATAGCAAGTATTGCCTATGCTATGTTGCTATTGGTGTGGTTGGCTGTTGTGGGGCTGGGACTGTCTTTGCTGGTATTCGGTACAGGTGATATGATCAACCTTAAAAGTGATGCGTTCATCATGTTGTTGGAAAATGACATTATGTGGCGCTACATGCTGGCCTTTGCTTTTGCAGGTTTGGCTATGGCAACAGTTGCGGCCCTGGCGGTATTCCTGTCAGTATTTGCGGATAATTCAATAGGACCGATCATTGGTACTATGGGCGTGATAGTGGTACTCACTATTTTTTCCAACCTGGAGATACCTCTATTCAACTTAGTAAAGCCTTATTTGTTTACTACACACATGATAGCCTGGAAGGGTTTCTTTGACGACCCTGTTCCTTACGATGCTATTATGAAGTCGGTAATGGTTTTAGTGGTGTATATAGTGCTGTTTATTTCAGCCACTATGGTGATATTCAACAGAAAAGATATTCAGTCATGATAAGAAAACTGAAGAGCGGTTTAGTGTTGGTGATGATGTTTTGCAGTTTGGCGGCAAATGCACAGCAGGATACTGCCACTGCACTATTTGAAAAATTGAGAACAAGGCTGGATGTGATAAAGGACTACGTAGCTGATGTGCGTATTAAGATAGATGTGTCTTTTATGAAGGTGCCGCCATTGTCGGGAAAGTTATACTTCAAGGCACCCGACAAAATGAAACTGGAACGCAATGGAGGTATATCCATTTTGCCGAAAAAAAATATCAACCTTACACTCAATAGCATGTTTCCCGTGGGAGGAGTCACGGTTATTGATGCGGGTACTGATGTAGTGAACGGGAAAGCGGTAAGGATAATAAAAGTTGTGCCGGAAGGTGAGAGTGATATTATTCTTACCAAGATATGGGTAGACGAGCAGCGCAACCTGGCACTGCGCACTGAAACCACCACACGAGACAACGGAACGGTGAAGATGGATCTTGCTTTTGATAAGCACATTAAACAGGGTTTGCCGGATAAAGTGACGGTTCACCTGGATGTAAAAGAGTATAAACTACCCAAAGGCGTAACTATGGACTATGATGCCAATGAGCGTGTCCGTGCGGCTGATAAGGGTGATAAGAAAAACAAAAAAGGGAAAATAGAGATCAACTACATTAACTACGAGGTCAATAAGGGCCTGCCTGATAAGATTTTCGCCGAAAAGGACTGATTTTTTCCTCACAAAACTTTTGCAACACCAAGATATTCATTAGTTTTAAGGGTTAATTATACTTAACTATGAGATATTGCGTATTGATATTATCTGCTTTCCTTGTACTTTCATCATGTACTAAAGTAGAAGAACTAGTGTCTAAACAAGAGCAGTTGAGGGCGGAAAAATGGTCGCTTGATGCTCAGTATGTGCATAAGAAATGGAAGAAAGACGGCGCATCTGTTCCTGCTACTATTGATGAAGAGACAAAGGTTGATATAGCTGAATGTGCCAAAGACGATCTGTTGGTATTCAGGGAAGGCTACGAAGGTGCGCATATACCGGGTGAAAACACTTGCTCTATCAACGAAACTGCTGAGATCGGTTTCAGGTGGGGTTTGACTGATAATGATACAAGAATGTTCATTTACGATGCCAACGAATTCTTTAAGGTAGATGTAAATGCTGAGATCATTGAGTTTTATGCTGATAAGTTCGCGATCAGGTTTTCTGAATACCAGGACAAAGCTGTTGCTCAGGATGGTAAACCAACCACATGGTTAAGAGATACAACGACCTACACGATGTATTTCAAAAAGTTTGTACCAAAGCCGGTGGAGTGATCTCCTCAAAAGTATTTTCGCCCACCGGTTGCAACCGGTGGGTTTTTTTATTTTAAACCAAATGCGCAATTAGTAACTTTGCGCACGTAAATAAGACAGAAGAATATTATATGATAAATATTACACTACCCGACGGTTCCGTTCGTCAGTACGAAGCAGGGGTAACAGCAATGGATGTAGCGATGTCTATTAGCGAAGGCCTGGCGCGTAAAGTATTGTCGGCCATCGTAAACGGAGAGGTATGGGATACTTCAAGGCCTATAAATAACGATGCAAGCCTGAGGTTGCTGACATGGGGAGATGATACCGTTGCTACTACCTTCTGGCACTCATCAGCTCACCTGATGGCCGAAGCGTTGGAGAACCTGTACCCGGGTGTGAAATTGGGTATCGGACCGCCCATCGATAATGGTTTTTACTATGATATTGACTTAGGAGACGACAGGAGTATACGTGAAGAGGACTTGCCGGCTATAGAGGCGAAAATGAAGGAATTGGCTAAAACCAAAAGCACCTTTGACAGGAGGGAAGTGCCTAAAGCAGAAGCGATAGCCTATTTTACAGAAAAAGATGACCCGTACAAACTGGAGCTGATAGATGGACTGGAAGACGGGCAGATCACTTTTTATACACAAGGTAACTTTACAGACCTATGTCGCGGGCCGCATATTCCGCATACAGGGCATATAAAGGCTGTGAAGCTTACAAGCATTGCAGGGGCGTACTGGCGTGGTAATGAGAAGAATAAAATGCTTACCCGTATCTACGGTGTTACATTCCCGTCTCAGAAAGATCTGGATGAGCACCTGGCCTTGCTGGAAGAAGCTAAAAAACGCGACCACCGTAAGTTGGGTAAAGAGCTGGAGCTATTCGCCTTTTCAGAAAAGGTAGGTAGTGGCTTGCCACTGTGGCTGCCAAAAGGTGCTATGTTGCGTGAGCGTTTGCAACAATTCCTGCAAAAAGCACAACTGGATAGTGGTTACCTGCCGGTTATTACACCGCATATTGGTAGCAAGCAGTTATATGTTACCTCCGGCCACTGGGAAAAGTATGGTAAAGACAGCTTCCAGCCAATTGGTACACCACAGGAAGGTGAGGAGTTCATGCTGAAACCGATGAACTGCCCGCACCACTGCGAGATTTATAAAACACAACCACGTTCATACAAAGACCTTCCTTTGCGCCTTGCTGAGTTTGGTACGGTATATCGTTATGAACAATCGGGAGAGTTGCACGGTTTAACAAGGGTAAGGGGCTTTACCCAGGATGATGCCCACCTGTTTTGCCGTCCGGAGCAGGTAAAAGATGAGTTCAAGAAGGTGATAGACCTTGTACTGTATGTGTTCAACTCCCTTGGTTTTGATAATTATACCGCACAGGTATCTCTGCGCGATCAGGAAGACAGGAGCAAATATATTGGTGGTGAGGAGAACTGGACTATAGCTGAGCAGGCTATTATTGAGGCTGCTGAGGAAAAAGGCCTGAAAACGGTAGTAGAGTACGGAGAGGCGGCATTTTACGGCCCTAAGCTGGATTTTATGGTAAAAGATGCCATTGGTCGTAGCTGGCAATTAGGTACCATACAGGTAGATTATAACCTGCCTGAACGTTTTGAGCTGGAATATGTTGATAGTGATAATACCCGCAAACGCCCGGTAATGATACACCGTGCGCCATTCGGGTCTATGGAGCGATTCATTGCAGTATTGATTGAACACTGTGGCGGTGACCTGCCTCTGTGGCTGATGCCTGTACAGGTAAAAGTACTGTCTATCAGTGATAAATATGAAGAGTATACTAATTTGGTTTTCAGTCAGTTAAAAGCCGCTGGTGTAAGGGCTGAGTTAGATGATAGAAGTGAGAAAATAGGTAGGAAAATACGTGATACTGAGCTGATGAAAGTGCCTTATATGCTTATAATAGGTGAGAAGGAGATGAATGATAAGACCGTTGCCGTGCGTAAGCACAAAGAGGGCGACCAGGGTTCCGTTTCACTGCAGGAATTCATTGATACTGTTAATAATACGGTCAATAAGCAGATGGAAGGAAAGAAGCCTGTAGCTGATGCTTAGGTATTTAATATGAGTAATATTGCAATTGAATAAACAAATACGCTAAATTTGCAACAATTTTAAAAATCTTTAATGCAGAAAAGGACAAGGAAACCATACCTCAGACAGAGACCACAAAAAGAACATCGTACAAACGAAGAGATTACCGTTAGGGAAGTAAGGGTTGTTGGTGAAAATGTAGAAGCCGATGTATACCCGATAGAAAAAGCGCTGCAGCTTGCCCGCGAACTGGAAGTGGATCTCGTGGAAATATCACCAACGGCCAAACCTCCGGTTTGTCGCCTTATTGATTACAAGAAGTTTCTCTACGAGAAAAAGAAGAAAGAGAAAGAGCAGAAAGCTAAGTCTAAGCAATCTGAAGTTAAAGAAATTCGTTTTACACCTAATACGGATGATCACGATTTCGACTTCAAAGCGAAACATGCTTATAAATTCCTGCAGGACGGTAACAAAGTAAAATGTTACGTACAGTTCAAAGGGCGTGCTATCATGTTCAAAGACAGGGGAGAGCTGCTGCTGCTGAAGTTTGCTGAAAGGTTGGCGGAAGTAGGTTCGCTGGAAAGTATGCCTAAAATGGAAGGACGCAGAATGATCGCGATCTTCACTCCTAAGAAGAAATAGTTAAAAGCACTATATACAAATAACTTATAGAGCTATTAGCGAAAAAAGATAAAAAAAATATAACCTTGTTTGCAAAAAATAAAAACGATTCGTAACTTTGTATTCAGAAATGAAGATATAGGGTTGTGTAACAACAACTGCATTATAAAGAAGTTTTCATGGTGATAGGGTTTATAGGGGCTGGCCTGTTCTCGGGCCGGCTTTTTTATTTTTTACCTATCTTAGACCTTTAATTAGTCTGTATGCCAAGAATAGCTTTGTCTGCGCTTATTTTATTGATTCCATTCCTGAGCGTTTGTCAACCATTATCTACTTATGTCAATATGCAGAACCAGGTGATGGTTTGGGACAAGGGTTTGATCAGAAAAATAGATTATCTGCCGCCGATTGAAATGAAAACAGGACGGTCGGCTATTCCGTACATTGATAATTCCCGCTCCTTCAAGATATACTATGGTGGTGGCATGAAACAGATCAATGCAGGCTTCACCAATGAGTTTAAAGTAAGCGATAACCTGATAGCCTTCAAGAATAACACTGCACTGAGTGTTTTTGAGCAGGGTAAGATCAAACAACTTTCCACTTTTTGCGAACAGTACTACCTCGGTGACAGCGTCCTGTTATTTTTCGATGGTATACGCAGCGAGTATAAAATGTACTATAACGGACAGGTAACACAGGTAGAAGGTTTCCTGGCTGCTAATGCACTGGAAGTGGTAAAAGTAACTGATAACATCGCTGCTTATGACAACTATGCCAACCAATTCAAAATATTCTACCAGGGTAACATTATTCAGCAGGAAGAATATGCGGTAAACAGTTTTGAAGTAGGAAGAAGTACGGTTGGGTATATTGACATCAACAGGCGCTTTAAGATATTTCACGATGGTGAGACCTACATCATTGAAGACTTCCCGCCAAACTCATACCAGGTAGGTGATAATGTGGTAGCCTTTGTCTCAAATGATGGCTACTTCAAAGTGTTTTACGATAATGCTATTGAAAGTATAGGTTTCTTTGAGCCTACTGATTACCGTGTTATTGATAACATGGTGGCTTATCGCGACCAGAGCGGGTACCTGAAGGTATTTTACAAAGGAAAAATTTACAGCCTTGAAAGTTATTATCCTGAAAAGTATATCATGCAATACCATTCCATTGCTTATGTAAACAGGATAGGTATGTTGCGCTTGTTTACCGAAGGGGAAATATACGATGTGACCAACGCACAACTGGAAAGCTGGGAGCTTACCTACGACGTTATAAAATACCAGGTAGGTAAGAATATGTTCCGCATATTCTACAAAGGTATGGAGTACGCTGACTAGCGATAGCGTTTGATTACCCTGAGTTTATGGGTGCGTTTTCTTAATATTTTACTGACAATACCTTCAGGGTCTATTTTGTCAATTACCACCTTGCCGCTGGTGTCAGTAGCGTGAATAATATTGGCATTATCCAGTAGCAGGCCTACATGGGTGATCCTGCCTTCTTCGTTATCAAAAAATGCCAGGTCGCCTTTATGCGCGTTTTGCAGAAAGTCTACCTGTTCACCTTCTTCAGCCTGCTGTGAAGCATCCCTGCGGATAGCCTTGCCACATAACTTAAACGCCATTTGCGTTAATCCTGAACAGTCTATCCCCGCAATGCTGCGGCCTCCCCACAGGTAGGGTGCGTTCATATAGTGCAATGCAGCGTCAGCCAGATTTTCGGGCGTAAGCTCCAGTTCCTTTACAGCCTGTTTCTTACCCTTGTAGCGTCCTTCTTTATGCAAAAACTTCATACCGAACAGGTCGCTGCCGAGGGGAATCCATTGCTCATCATGTTCAAATTGCAGCTTGCCATGATGCTTATTGGCAATATATCGGGCTTCTTTACGGTATTCTTTCTTGTCAATGATGGATATCTGCCCCAGTTTACACCAGCCGATATAATCGTCCCAACTGCAATGTATCTTGGCCCAGTCGTTGTCGTTTATTTCCAGTATCTCCACACGGTCGCCAAATAGCAACTGGGTCACCATCTCCGACATATGGGCCGGTTCTGCCCGCACCGGAACTAAGGAATGATTACAGAAAGCGTATGATAAAACCATTATATTTTATATGTGTTTTTCCGTTTCACAATATTACACTGAATAATGTATTTATATTATCAATCGGAACGTTTCTATACCAAAATCTTTTATTAATTTAGCCCGCTAATGTCATGCCCATGCCATATGGTGTATTATTTCATATAAATAAGGCGGTAAGCAATGAATAACAATCAAAGGTTAAAAGTAACAGTAGAATATGGATTCAACAACAGCAATAATTGTTGCCGTCGTCTCGGTGGTAGCAATCCTTATAGGTATATTACTCGGTAAACAACTTTTTGCGAAAAACACACAAAAACAAATTGACGAAGCAGAACAGCAAGCCAAAAAAATAAAAGAAGAAGCGAAAGAACATGCCGAAACACTAAAGGAAAAGAAAATACTGGAAGCTAAAGAGCACTTCCTACAAAAGAAAAGCGAGTTTGAACAAGACACAAACCGCCGCAACCAAAAAATAGTAGAGCAGGAAACCAAACTCAAGCAATTGCAACAAAGCCTGAACGATAAGAACGCAGGCATGCAAAAGCAGATCAATGAGTACAACCAACTAAAGCAAAACCTGGATAAGCAACTTGAAGTTGTTAACATTAAACGTTCTGAACTGGAACGTCACCAGGAGGAGCATATCAAGCGCCTTGAAAAAGTAGCTAGCCTGTCTGCTGAAGAAGCTAAGGCTGAATTGATGGAAGCGGTGAAAGAAGAAGCCCGCACAAAGGCCATGTCTCACGTTAAGGAGATAATGGAGGAGGCTAAGCTGAACGCTACCAAAGAAGCCAAGAAGATCGTCATCCAGACTATTCAGCGTACTGCTGCTGAGCAGACAATTGAGAACGCTATTACAGTGTTCAACCTGGAGACTGACGAAGTAAAAGGACAGATTATTGGTCGTGAGGGACGTAATATTCGTGCTATTGAAGCGGCAACCGGTGTTGACCTGATAATAGACGATACGCCGGAAGCGATCATCCTCAGCTGCTTCGACCCGTTCCGCAGGGAGATAGCCCGCCTGTCGCTGCAAAGGCTGGTACAGGACGGACGTATTCACCCGGCTCGTATCGAGGAGGTAGTAGAGAAAACACGCCGCCAGATGGAAGAGCAGGTGTTGGAAATAGGGGAGCGTACTATTATTGAGTTGGGTGTACATGGCCTGCATAAAGACCTGGTGCGCCTGATAGGTAAAATGCGTTTCCGTTCATCTTACGGGCAGAACCTGCTTATGCACTCTAAAGAAACAGCAAATCTTTGCGCTACCATGGCAGCGGAGCTTGGCTTGGGGCAAAAAGTAGTAAAACTGGCAAAACGTGCGGGTCTGTTGCATGATATTGGTAAAGTGCCTGATGAAGAATCAGAATTGAGCCACGCATTGCTGGGCGCCAAAGTTGCTGAACGTTGTGGCGAGCATGCCGCTATCGTGAACGCAATTGGCGCACACCACGATGAGATGGAAATGACTTACATTATTTCGCCTATTGTTCAGGCTTGTGACGCTATTAGTGGTGCACGCCCTGGTGCTCGTCGCGAGATCATGCAGAGCTACCTGCAGCGTATCAAAGACCTGGAAGCATTGGCAACAGCTTACACAGGTGTTGAAAAGGCATATGCGATACAGGCAGGCCGTGAGCTGCGTGTGATAGTCGAAGCAGAAAAAGTAAGCGATGCTGAAAGCGATAAACTATCATTTGAGATAGCTGATAAGATACAGAAGGAAATGCAATACCCGGGCCAGATCAAAGTAACGGTAATACGCGAACTGAGGTCGGTTAATATTGCACGCTAATAAGATTTGAACACAATATTGAGCAGCCCCGCAAAGCGGGGCTGTTTCTTTTTAGTATTGTTCCTCGTTTTTCCTGTTGATGTCCACCACCTTCCATTGGTCCCCCACCTGGAACAGGAATGTATATTCGCTCATGGGCTTAGTAACAGTCAGCTCATAAAAATGCCCGTTGATCATATTGAGATTATAATCCTCATTCTCATAGCTATATCCGCCAAAGCCCTTATACCAGTACCATGTGCCCCATTGATTGTGCGTTACACGAATCATACTGTCATTCAGCACTTCTACATGTACCCCGTCAGTAGGAGCTACCATGTTATAAGATAGTACATCATACACTTTACCATTAATAGGGTTCTCCGGTACCAGCAGATTATGCATCAATTTATATTCGCTTTCCGGCCATGAACCTATCATAGGTACGCCGCGCATATTTTCAGGGTTGTTCAGTAGCAGGGTTATCTTGCCTTCTTCTACAGGTATATTTTCCAGCAGGTTGTTCACTATATGCGACGACTTCGACCAATACCTGCCGGCTTGCACGGCATAGCGCAGGTTCACCAGCATGAGTATGACCAGCACGCCAATACGCAGGTACTTATTGCCAATGCTGCATATTACCAGTGTTACCAGCATAAAAAGGAATAGCGATGTGAAATAGGTATAACGGTCGTAAATGATGAGCATCATATCGTCAAACCACAAAGGTGCTACGAGTATCAATGTCAGCCCCGTCCATAATACCAATATCAGCATGACTTTACCTCTGCCAGCCAGCTTATGGAAACGTATCGTTCCCCAAATAAGAACAGCTATACCTATACCATAAAACAGGTAAATACCCGTAGTGGAATCGCAAAATGAATATATGGCGTTTTTGATAGCCCCGAATGTGGTACCGGCAATTGGTAGGTCATAAGGTATAAACCTCCCCATAAACAACAGGTTGAAAATATGTTTGCCACCCTTGCCCAATCCGGTATCGGTGATGGTCATAGCCACATCGCTACCCACGCGCGATACCCAGTCGCCATGCAATAGCCTGTACTCTGCCAGCCTCAATATGAACATGATAACTTCGGGTAGGAAAAACAACAATAGCAGCTTAGAGAAAAGAGCTCCTTCTTTACTTAGCCTGTGCCTGTAAAACAATGCCAACGATAGTACCAGCCACGGAGTAATATAAAATACCTCAAGGGTATGGGTAGATGCAAGGTATATCAGCCCGGCAATCCAGGCGTATTTATTTTTGGGATTATGTATATACAACTGCACACAACGCAGAATGAGCAATATCATCAGCAACCCTTGCAGGTAGTGGAATGACGGCTCCCATACTATCACTTCTGATATATACGGGGTGATGCAAAACATTACCGCCCCTGCATATACCGCCCCTTTATAATTGTCTGCTCCCACATCGCGCGACATACCGGCAAACAACACTGCAGCAAGGGTAGCGTTGATAACATGCAGCGTGATAAATAGCAAGTGCCATAGCCATGCATTAATGCCAAACAGTTGGTAAAACACCCATGTCACCACTTGTGTAAACTGGTACAGGCTCACCACTTTAAAATTGGAGCGGTTGACATACTCCGAAAAAGTATGATTCTGCACCTGGTCCAGCCAGCCGGTAAAGTCTGTAACAAAGCCCGCCCTAGCCGCCGGAAAGTACAACGCCAGCATCAGCAGCCATAGCCCTGCAAACAATACGGGAACATTAAGGCCGTTGCCTGTGTGAATTTTGTTATTACTGTTGGCGGTAGTAAGCAATGATAGCACGTTGAATAACAAATATAATCTAAATAGCGGGGTAGCGAAACCCTTTGCTATACAGCCACTTTGCGCTTATTATATTGCTGAGCACCTATATACATCATAGCTACCGAACATAAGAGCGAGAAAATGAGGAATAAACTCACTCCCGCCTTTTCAAGCGTGCCGATATGATCTGCTTTCCCGGCACTTAGTAAGTATAAACCACCCATCAGCAGGTAGGCCCATAAACCTGTAAATAATATACCCAGAACCGCAAATACGTGCCTGTTCCTGAATATGAGAGGTATAAAGAATGCAATATAAAAGAAAGTC
>ENA-OWNT01001706-OWNT01001706.1-seawater-metagenome-genome-assembly--contig:-NODE-1706-length-26178-cov-4.153136_pt1 | contig 26178 bp, 27 predicted proteins | sample MGYA00238136_ERZ651165 | MGnify/ENA primary metagenome ERZ651165 (study PRJEB26861, sample SAMN08777766) | seawater metagenome | isolation source: coastal seawater | place: USA: Florida | collected...
GTGAACAATGAGTGGAGTGAGTGAGTGACAGTCAGTGACAGTGATCAGGATACAATCAGTGTGAGCTGTGAGTGAGTGAGTGAGTGAGTGACTGCCTGTCTGACTGACTGTCTGTGGGCGGATGAGTGCGAGTCCGCTGTGTAAGACATAGGATTGTACAGGTCATTGTAAGAAAGGAATGTGGGTAGTTGACGACACTATTGACGGGGTGTAGTAAGCGGGCGTGTCCATCAGACGACGACATCATTGAAGGGGTGAATGGTGAAGGTGAAGGGTGAGTGAGTGGGGGAGGCAGGCGTGCGGTCGTGCAGTCGTTCGTTGCTTCGTTCGTTGTTGGTTTGCGTGCGTCAGTCAGCGGTCGTTGGCGGTCAGCCAGCGGTCAGCCGGTCACAGCAACGAACGACGCCCCAAAACCCCAACGCACCACCACACCACCACTCTGTTCGTTCGTTCGTGGAGTGGAGGCAGGCGCTCGCTGTCAGAAGATTGAAAAGATCTCGAACGTTGACTGATTGAGGTTGAGGAACAGGTTCACTTTACACGACTGGTCAGGAGGTGATGGAGAGGTGGATGTGTTGACCGCAGAAGGCAGAAGGCAGAGATGCTGTGACAATGTTGACGGTAGACGGTGGACGGGAGATGGGAAAGGCGAGAGAGGAGCGAGGAGCGCGCGCGCGAGAGAAAGGAAGCGGTTGACGGTCGACAGAACACGCTGGTGTTCGGATGAACTTCAGCAATACGCGAGTCAAGTGTTGCAGTCAGCCAGTCGGATGGTGCCCAGACTTCACTCAGTGGGGCACCAAAGTGGCCGTAGGGTGGAGGTCACTAAGCCAAATATGTTCATTGCAAAGTGCCAACCATCAAAGTGTCAACCATCAGAGCAACTGACTCTAGATTGTCCAACCACCACGTAGCCACAAAAAAGTTTGAAAGAAAATCCTCAACGGATTTTGGCTTTTAGGTAAGTTGCACCTGCCAGAATAACCCACACAATGCGGTAGTGCTATGTGCCTACTGCAGGGCCGTGGATTCTTGCCAGTGCGGTGAATATCTCATTTTGAACAAGATGGATGGAACTTCTTCTGTTCAAAATGCTCACATTGCCGCCCTTCTCAGCAGTGCTCGGGCATCACAGTCTCAGGCCAAAGACTATCGCAAATTGCTGGAGCAACTCAAGGCACAGGGGGTCGGATCCAAGGAACTAGCCATTCGAACGGCACTCATAAAATCCAACAAAGTTCCGCCACAAGCCCCGAAGTCACCACAAACCACGAGCATCGCTGCGTCTCAACCATTTGAGCAACGGGCACCTCAGCCTGCGGCCACTGCTGTGCGACAGCATGTATCCGTGGACCGTTCAGCGTATAGGCGTGGGACTCATTTCAATGGAAATGGTCACGCAAAGCATGGGTCCGAGCATGGACCCATTGCGACACAATACAATACATCACGAGCTGGTCCGCCATTCTCTGATTGGCCCGAGTTCGATCCGCCACCTGTCTTCAAGCCGACAGACGGACTGTTACGAGACAACTCGGAATCACATGCATCATTGGCCGGGGGACGAAGGGTTGTCATCGATCCTCACAAAAAGCAGATTCAAATTTCACCCCCAAAGTCCATGGCAGTCCAGCCCCACCGCCTGCCCCAACATCCAGCGTCAGTGGACAGCGCCTACAAAACGCAACGCAAGACAACGCGAAAGGACAATGGCCGAACATGGATGGGTCTTGCAGCTTTGAAAGCAAATTTAGCAGAATTTCAAACGTCGTATACAACGACAAGAAGACAGCTGTATGACAGTGTTAAATTCTTGCAGCAGCATCCTGCCCGAGCAATATTGTCGTCTTATGCGCGTGGTGAACGCACTTCTAGCGTGAACGATACAGCAGCAAGCTCTGCCACACACACTGAAAGTGTACCGGAAACAGTTCCCACTCAGATACCCATCGTCAAAGAGGAGGGCCACCATGGATCCGCTGAAACAACACGAAAGATCGAGAGCAGTGATCGTACGGAATCACATTTAGAGTGCCCGACAGTGAAAGCAGCGGGAAGCTTTGATGACCTCGACGAACTCGCAGGAGCTATCGAATTTGGTGACAGCGACGACGACAGCGACGACAGCAGCTCTGGCTCCGACGGCAACGCAAACATTTCTCTCGGTGAAATTCGTACACAGTCTACGATAGATGACGACTTGTAAGTGCGCTGTTGTGTTGCCAATAATGGTGTGTGCTCGTGGCACGTAACATGCGTATGGCTGCTGTTGTGACAACATCAATAGGCAAGCAGCGCGCTTGACCCCTCTCGGCACGCCTCAGTGGGTCCGGCATAAGTCTGTGGACGAGGAAGCTGAGAATGTTGGAGCTACGGCTGCCTTCTTCAAAGGAAGATCAGTGCCTGTGCACAGCGCTGAGGATTTCCACAACCTTCTCGTCGACGCTGGGGACGACGCTAACACGAAAATGGTGTCGGGAACGACAACAGAATCTACAACCACCGAATCACACCACGCACATGATGATACGCTGTCGATTGCAGAGCCCACAAAAGCATCCATATCGCCTCAACTTGGAACACAAGGATCGGCGGATACACAGCCTCAATCGCCGGCAACGACTTTCTCTCATAAGCGTGAGCCGATGTCAATTCATGTCAGTCGAACGGGTAGCATCCGAATATCGTCGAATCCAGATGCGAGTGTTGGCAGCGATGGAGATGTCACGCCACATCCACGGACTCCTCTGCGTGTGCATGCCACAGCTGCGTCTGTGTCTCCCGTTCCAGAAAACCAGCTAAGTCCATGGACATCACAGCATTCATCGAAATTGACTCGTTCCCAAAGAATGAAGGTGGGTTGTTCATGCTCACCGCACGCTCAGCGTATTTGCGCCAGCTCACTGATCGTGGTTTGCTCGCTACCTCGTTAGTTGCGACTACACCATTCAGGACTCAAATTAGACGATGACGGCTGCGTTTCAAAGCAAATTCTCATGGAATCTTTCCGAAGCTTGGGGAATCACAGCTCTCTGCGTGACCTCGAAACTGCCTTGGTCGGCTTTGGCGCCACGAATGCACTGTCGCTCAGAGCGCTGCTGTCCTTTGCCGCACAGAATAGTGATGTAGTGCCTTGGGACTGTTTGTAGTGAGTCGCAACCAGAGGTTTTGCTTCACATGTCAATGCAGGTTAGCGCGGACATGAGTGAATCGTCAAGCACTCGGCCCACACGTCGGTAATTCTTATGACTACCCTCCTCAGCCCTTTGAATTTCTCTGTTTCGACGTGGCCAAAGCCACAGGCGGGTGCTGTGCTATCTATCCACCATTTTTTTGAGCTGTGCGGCCATCATGGCCGCAAGCGTATCTCGGCCTTGAATGCCAGATGCGCTTTGTGCTTGGATTTTGGCCTGTTTTTGTATTTGAGCTTGCTGCTGCATTCTCAACAAAAAGGCACCACCTTGTTCGATGAATCCGTTGTTCGATGGAGCGGTCCCAGCGCTTGCTTCTGTTGGAGCGCTGTGGCTGGTGTTGTTCTTGGCTTTCCACTCATTCCGGCGCGCCTGTTGCAACAACAGCATATTTGATAATTCCACTCCACAACAATAAACAAACGCATCCAGCCAATAGTCTTCATAATCACATACCCGCCACACTGCTCGTTTTTCATCAAGCGTTTGTGTCTTGCGACTTGCTGACTGAGTCGCGTTGCTGTGTGCTTGTCTCTCCGCGACTCGCAATCGTAGGCGCTCTGCTGCCGATGTATTTTGTTGTGCATCAGCGCCGCCATGGATTGACGAAGATTCCACTGCTTCTAGCAAATCGCTGCTTTCAACGTTAGATTGGCCATCAGACAGTGCAGATTCAAGTGCGTTTTGGGTCCGCCTTTGGCGTTCCAGTAGCTTTTGATCAACCGCAGACGGTACATAGTTTCCTGGGTTGGCGCGTACCCATAATTTCTCTCGCACAATGAGACCTCTTTCTTCGATTCTCGAGGCAATTTCTCGTAGCTTAGTTGCCAACAAACTGCGCCCTAGACGGTCACATATACCAATTGCAGACTCTCCTGACTTGTCGACAACAGATGGATTTGCTCCACCGCGGAGGAGAAGTTGGACGGGGCCGCGTAACGATGCTGGGTCGTGCGGCTTAAACCACCAGTGCGTCGGCGTGGGTGTGCGGTGGTCTCGTATGCGTGCCACGTCTTCTTCCGAGGCCGTTTTCTCGTAATACGACAGAATACTCTTTTTGCGTCGATCAAGAATCGCCTCCAGCTTTAGTTTGACAAAGGGGGACACTTTTGAATTTGATTGCAACCTCGCTTGCAGGGAGCCAGCATCGTATGCTGCCTGAACTTCGTTCTGAGTTGAATAGGGGTCGAGAACGCCAATTACTTTGAGAGTACCAAGACCGACGTTGTCCAACCAGATCCCTGTTGGTATTGGAGACTCCAAATCACTGCAAGGTGGTGGCAATTGGACACAATCAAACAGAACGGCGTGGTGCAGGGCTGTTTGGCCCCGTTTGTCACCAACCGATATGTCCGCTTTGGCACTCAAAAGTGCCATCATCACTTTCACATGACCTTTAGCACTGGCATAGTGAAGCGCGGAACGACCAAGTAGCAAATCTGGACTGTCCAGTGAAACACCAGCTTGCGAAAACTTTGCTACAAGGGGTTCGATCACATCACCTCGATCGCCTGGCTGCCTGGCGGCATCCACAAGCTCCTTCACCAGATTTCTCGACACATAATCCATGTTGATTACTCGAGTGCGGAGAGGCGGTTTCGCCCTATCACATACAACCAAGACTGCACTTCACATATCCTTTATAATTCTGGCTATGCGCCATCTATCACAATCGGGTAGTGCACAGGAACCGCCATTTTCGCTGCGTCAAGAGCGATTAAGAGCGATCCACGGCAGAAAAAAGCATTTGCAAAAATGACACACAGGCACATTGCCGTTCATATCGTGCATAACTAACGTCAGTTCGAACAAACTCGTCGATCGCTTCTCCAACGTCGGCGCGATTCCATAATTCGACAGTTATACGTCCCTTCATCTCTTGCGATCTTCTACCGACCACAACGACACGACACCACAGCACAACGCACCACGTCGACCCGACGCCGTAGCTCCAACTCCAAACGCCAAACGCCAAACGCCAAACGCCAAACGCCAAACGCCAAACGCCAAACGCCAAACGCCAACGCCAAACGCCAAACGCCAAAACTCCAAATCGTTTGGATGTCTTCGCTTTTTCAGCGTGGTTCGTGGTTTGTGGTTCAGGTTTTCAAACAACACCACAACACACAGGCTGCACACACACACAGACAACCGCCGCCAACTGCAGACAACGACAAAAATAAAAAAGAGTTACTGTACATTGTACAATTACTGCTGACAGTCACTTCAGAGCACTGCTAACAACCAAAGTACGGAACTATACAGTACACACATTGAATTCACATTATGCCGGGCGGACGACGCTGTTTGTTTGTGTCGTTCGTTGCGGGTTGCGGCGTTGCAGCGCCGTTTCGGTGTTTGTGTTTCTTTCGGTGCCGGGATGCTGTGCCGTTGCGTCGTGCTGTTGAATGCCGTCCGTCTGTCTGTGTTCGCGTCTTTCAGGCTTTGTTCAGGCTTTGTTGTCCTTGCCCGGTCAGTCGGCCGTCTGCATGGCAACACAGTTGCGTGCAGCCTCTGCAGGGGCCCCAGTCGATATGTGACAGTATGAGAGTGAGACAGTGGAATAATTTTGGATGGCAACGGCGTGCTCGGTTGAACGGGACTGTTGAGTTGAACTGCGGTGGCGTCAAATTGAACGCAGGAAGACGGAGGATATATTCTGAGCACAAATTGCCTCGTGGATGCGTGCGAGTTTCGAGCAAAACATTAAATATCAAAAGAAACCGAAACAAAACGGATAGGGCACAATGACATAGGCTACAGTTGCTTCATCAAAATGGCAGACTCTTTGCCACCAATCGGAAATGTGAAGGGAGAGTCCGCCGGAGGTGCAGACTCCACCACGGACCTCACGACATCATCAAAGTTGAAAAAAGAGAGTGCCGCCGAAAGGCTAGAGTGGATGTCGCGTTCGAAAGCATGTAATGCGCAGTGGCATCTTGAGAAAGCGCCAATTGTCGGAAGCAATAAGAAGAAGGGTGATACCGACCGCGGGTGCTACGACATCTCAAGGGTTGCAGAGGACAATAATATGATTGTATCAGCTGGTGCTGATGGCAGCGTGCGGATATTTGATTGGGACGAAGGAGGCGCCGAGGTTGCTTGCTTGCTTGGACACACTCAAGCAGTTACGGGTGTGAAACGACTTGACCACGAACTCCTTGTTACAACATCAATGGATATGACGAGCAAAATTTACAGCTTGAACAAGAAGCAGTACTACCCAGATGAACATAATTGTATTGCGACTGTCCAAGGCCACAAAGGGTCTGTACTTGGTGTGGCGACATTCTCCGGACGTAGGTTTGCCACTTGCTCTATGGATGGTACAATCCGAATTTTTGATGGTGGCCGAGCTGTGCAAGAGAGTTTCGGTCTTGCTCGACCACACGTAGAGAAGAAGTGCCATTTGGCGACAATGGAAGGCCACGAGTGGCAAGTCAACTGCGTCACAGCACTCAGCCAAACTGCTCTTGCCTCCGGATCCCACGACAACACGATCAAAATCTGGGATTTGTTCACAAACAAATGTATAGGAACCCTCAAAGGCCATCGTGGATACGTATGGTGTGTGGAGAAGCTTCGTGGAAGTATGATGATTGCATCAGGTCCGTGATTGACTTTGCTGGCCAATTTTTCTCAAGCAACGCCACTTAGCAAGTTCATGTGGTTGCTTGGCAGGTGGAGTAGATAATGTCGTAAAGATCTGGGACTTGGTGGCTGGCGAATGTGTTGCGACGTATGGTCCTGATGACCTTGGCCACGAAAAGGCTGCGTCAATTAACTCGTTGAGTTCTCTCGATTCACGCACACTCGCCAGCGCAGGCTCAGATGCGTACATTAAGGTAGGACTTGTGATGTGCTCGTGGGTCACACCCTGTGTTGTCGGTTTCATCGTTGCTATGCTTTCAGCTGTGGGATCTCCGGAAAAAGAAAATGTTGCGGACCCTTGCTGGTGGCCACCACAGAGATCACCATCACGTGGATGCAATTCGGACAATCTGCAGAGTGTACGATCTCGTCAATTTTGTTCCTCACGTTTGTTCAGCACGTGATGTTGTGCACATTGCTTTTCGTAGAGGGTCACGATTGCGACTTGCCAGCGGTGGAGATGACGGTCTTATTCGAATGTTAGTGGCTGCAGTCGAAGTTATGAATATTCGGAAGTTGCTTCTCATCAACGTTGCTGGTTGTATCATGCACAGGTGGCAAGCAGATGTCACGCGGCGACCGGATGAAGAAGATGTAGTTACTCCCCGCCAAGCGGTTGGCGAAGTGTGATTGAGAACCTGCGTCGAGCTTTTCTGTGGACCATCACGGTAATCCTTTGTCTTGAGCGCAACCCAAAGTGCAGCATTACTTTATAAATTGAAGCATTCAAAACTGCCCAATCCACCGATCCAAGGAGCACTTTGTTGTCGCTCAAGCTGGCATTCACTCACACTTCCAGTCGCTGACGATGACTTCAGTCACTCACGTGTACATTCGTCCAGTCACTCTGAAACCAAAGTTGTATCGTCGTTGTCGGTGACTCTCCAGTCTGACTGATGCAGTAGTCTTCACAATCTCGAGTTGTCAAATAGACAAGGCACGGTGTTTCATTTGACGTGTATTTCAGAGTCTGCCGTTCGTTCGAGCGTGATGCTGTCAGTGCTACGTCTTCGCTCTTCATTTGACCAAAGGGCACGGGCGAAGCGTGGGGTGTGTACGTCACGTGTGGCCTCGGCGGGTATTCATCTATCATCGATCATTGATCGCCCGTTTGCTACACTGTATTGCTCTCTGATCATTGATCGGGACATCGGGACTAGATCTATCCATGACATTTAGAGAATCAAACACGGCATGGGCGGGAGTAATGCCGACAGTGAGGGGAAGAAAGCTGAGCTGTGTGACGGAGTGGGAGTGGGCGTGAGTGAGTGAGTGAGTGAGTGAGTGAGTGAGTGAGTGAGTGAGTGGGTGAGTGAGTGAGTGGCTTCCGAACGTGTTTGCTTGTTGTCGTGTTGTCGTCGTTCGTCTGTTCGTTTGTTTGTTTGTTGTTGGTTTGTTCGTCCGTTCGTCCGTTTGTTGTTTGTGTGTTCGTGTTGCGATGATGTGTTGGTTTAGTGTCGTATTCATTTGCGTTGTGAGTGCTTAGTTAGTTAGCATCTAGCATCTAGTATCAAGTTGGTTGTTGCGCGTTCATTTGGTTCATACGCTCGGCGTAGCTTCGCGTGGTGTGGGTATGATGGAGGAGTGCGCTCAGAGAATCCAGAGCGGCTCCACCAACATTGTGAGGACCGTTCCGGACTTCGTCACAGAAGATACGAATAGTGGATGAACACGGCGTTCTCTGTGGTGGGTGGGTTTTTCAAGGTTGGCGTTCGGCGGCCATAGCTTGAAGAGCACGACGCTGCGGACAAGGTGGACACTTTTGTGGTTTCTGCAACAGCAGTCTGTACTCCATGACTCAGCGCGGTGAGGCTCGACGATTGAACGAGCAGATATGGCCAACAAATTTTCGCGAAAATAGTTCAGCTTGTGTCGCGTGTGGCGAGCCCGTGCTCAAGGGTTTGTTGCAAAGTGTGGCCGTTGAACCTCCATTTTAAGTCGAGTTCTGAAGTTGGGTCGAGATTTCTCCACTAGAAATGGTGACGGTCTCGTAAAAGGACGACGGATCAAGCAACCAAAGGATCATAATGGATTGTCGTCGAGAGTTGATGTGCTGTCTGTTCACTTTCGATGTTCCCAAAACAGAACACGTGTGTTTCGAGAGCATTTTCGGGCGAGATCTGATGCAGCAGACAATTCAACATCTCCAACATCTGTCCATGTCAAACTCTCAGATGAAAATTGTCCTCAGCAGTAATGCTCCGTGTCGATACATCCGCCCAGCGGTAGAGGATTACTTGCATCGTTTGGTTGCACTCCAAGCGTCGCTCAAAAAAGCGAAATCCGTTGGGTATGTGGTGAAAGTAGTAAACGCCCCGCATTTTGAGTGGACCAGCGCCGTAGAACAGAAAGACTGCTGCGATAGAGACGTGAAGTACTCGGACCCGACGATCACTTTTCAAATGATTCTGGCTTTGTTTGCGCTTGCGGTAGCTGGAAACGCGAACGATGCACCGCGACAGCTCCCAAATGTACTGAGTCTGAGCGACGAAGGCTTCCGTGATTTTGTTAATGAAAACAAGAATCGGCTGATCAAGGCTGCCGGAATCCTTCATTTTCTCGCAACAGAAGTTGCTCCGACATGGCGACCGCAGCCACCCAAAGCTGGCTCAGAGAAGCCAGCCATTCCCTTGGAGTGCTGCCCAAATTTTTTAGAAGCCTTAGCATTTGTGTTCGAAGCACAGGCTTACCAGGTTACCGTCGCCATGACAGCGAAGACGTCTGATAAGAAGGAGGTTCTTGCTCGCATGTGTCTTGGAATCACCAGACGTTATCAACAGGCGTTGGAGGCATTGGCGACGTGTGATCCTAACGGGGTGCCTCTAATTGATCGGATACGGCCGGGATTCAAGGTGTACATTCAGAGCATGCGTTACATTGTCAATGGAATTGCATTGATGTTTCTTGCCGAGTCGACCATGAAACCATCCGGTGGTAGTAGTGATGCCACCGGCCCTGCCCCACAAAAAGCCAACTTGCCAAAGGCATACGCATTGTTCTTGCGAGCGCAGCATTATGCGACCATAGCACAAGATCTGGTGTTTGAGGCCCGCACGTGGTCGCCGTCATTCTTCGAAAACCCGCGTCGAGGACCCGACGCATCTTTCTTTGGCAGTTTGTATCAGCCTGGACAGTCGAAAGGTCAACAAAGTGCGGATGACAAACCTGCAACAAAAAAACAACGCTCTGAAGGCGAAGGCTCAATTCAGGAAATGTGGGACGACGAGAAACCGTGCAACGCATTACCAGATGGCGATTCCAAAGCCGCCTTCGAGAACCTGCTTGATCGTCAATCGTTCGCCCTTAACGAAATGTGAGTGGTTTCGTATGGGTGTTTGCTTGTCGTACTCGCTGGCATGGTCACTGATGTGGGTACGCTGCATGACAGGTATTGCGTCATTGAAAAGCATTGCATGAAGTTGAAAGCTTCTGTTTCGAGCAAACAACTGTCACGACACACGAACTTAGTGCTACCGAACGCCGTTGTATTCAACGAGGTACCATGTTTGCGAAAACTTTGTTCATTATGAGTGGTCTGTCTCTGAAGGTGTTTATTGTTGTGCTCAAGACTCCATATTCCCTGCCGGCAAAGATCGAACCATACAGCTTCCTTCCTTTCTCGACACAACAACGCGCGTTGAAGCTTCATTACTACCAAGCGCAACATGCGTCACGTTTGCAAGGCATGCGCCAGCAAGGCGACAAATTCAAGTTGTTGAGCAAGCAGAAGTGCTTCGAGCTTAAGTTGCCCGACCAAGTACACGAAGGTCAAATAATCAACTTGGAAACCCCAGAAGGACTCGTGACTCAAATTGTAGTGCCCCCTGGTGCGAAACCCGGGCAGCGCGTTCGGATCAAGGTACATATCGCGGTAGAGTTTATGGTTGTGTTTAGTCGCAGTTGCTAATTCGTTTTTATGATGTTTGCAGACTCCCATCGTTTCTTTTGGCATCAGAGTGCCGCAAGACGTCAAGCCGAACAGTAAGCTCACTGTGAAGAGTCCAGTTGGAAGCGAAATGTTGCAGCTGCAAATCCCACCTGGAGTGAAGGGTGGCCAGCAATTTAATTATCACATTTAGTCGTGGCAAGGAGTATTGCACGCATCACCGACCAGATTTGTCGATTTGTGGACAATCAATTTCAATGGGAGACATGTGGATGAACTGTTCTCAAACCTAAGTTTACTTGATGATGGGTGCACTTGTGCTATGGTGCATGTTGTATTTTTGGTTGGAAGGTGACTCCCACTGATTGGCGTCAAGCTGGCGGCTCCCGCGTCAAGAACCTGCATCTCAGGCCTCACACCTTGTGCACTCACTAAGCTTGCACGGGATGTGGCTTTACTGTGCTGGCTTTGTGCGGTCGTTTGCACTTCCATTGGTAGCAGCACCATCCAAATGCCGTTACAAAGGCAAGGCTGACGCAGAACAACACCACCACAAGTGTAAACCAACCGATGAAGAATTCTCGAAAAAGAATGATGTTAGGCTGCTCATCGTTCATGTTGTAGAAACATTCGACCCTATCTCCAACAGCCGCCTCTTCAGGTAGAAAATTGTCGGGCCATGCGGTTTTGTCGTTAGTCGAGTACGTGCCGCAGGTTACTTCCCACGATTGACTCAGCGGTGAATACGTCGACACGCCATTGTAGCAGATTGTCATTGGGTTGTACAGCGGATCTTGTGTCCATGCGGGAGCAAAATCATTGTCGTCCAAAGAAACAGTGGCATAGCACTCACAGCGCCACCCAGATACACTGGAGCCTTGGCAATCGGCTGGGCAATTTGCAACAGATTCAATCGCGCAAATTGCGGGCGCGTACTGTGTATTCTCGACCCAGTTGGTTGCCATGCGCGAGTTCCACGTTACAACGGAGAAAATGAAGAATATGACAGCAAAAGTTAGGAACCAGAAGAAGCCGCAGCAAAATTTGCTGCATCGACGCTTCTGTCCACCACGATTTGCCATTTAATCTGTTTGTGTCGAAGCCGCGAGCTCAGCGCCAGATGGTGGTCATATCGCCACCGTGTGAGTGTATCAACGCAGGACAAACATGGGTGTCACTGCCGTGTGAATGAGTTGTCTCTTCCCCCACATTTCAATTGTGTATTCATAATTTCTCGTAAGGCAGGTATTTTTGACACTTCCTCACGTGTGACAGTGTCACAGTTTTGAACCCACTCTTCCCTGTGTCCTGTGTGCAGAATATTGTGTTCGCTCGCACAACGCATCCAGAGAGATGTTCATGAACTGCGATCGTGATCGTCCCACCATCATGTTCCTCCAATCACTTTTCCCTTCCCTCACTTGCCCGCGTGTCACGGGCGCCCTTCCGTTGATACGTATACCATTTCACAATGGACGCCGTATCCCTCCGCTGACACCGTAACCAACCAACACCTGCACCTGCGAATCGTCAGCCGCAACTTTGCGACGAGGAAGGAACAAACACACTGCGAAGAAGAAAGTCTCTGTAACGGCACGGCGGCACGGCAAGGGCACCAAGCACCAACAGAGACTGCACACCTACATAGACCTGTACATCCAAAAACGTTGCGCCGGTGTGTTGCGTTGCTGCTGTCGTGGCAGCAGGATTGCCAACGAACGCTGCACGATGATGATCGATGATGGATGTTGCGAGATGATGAAAATGCACGGTGATGTGATCATTGAGTTTCGGCGCGTGTCCAAGAACGCACGCAATGGGCTGCCAACTCCATGTAGCAATGCAATGATTGTTTGTTTTCAATTTTCAAGTTCTACTTCAAGGTTGTGCATTCATTCTATTCGCGAGAACAGCAAGCGCTTGATAGACGTGGAGTCGTTGTTAAAAACGCTGCTGTGAAAAGCAAATGGTAAATTGTAAATTGAAAGTTTGATTTGCCTTCGGACACGCATTGTGCAACTATTCCTGCCAACGTTGTTTGAGCTCTCCAATTTGGGAAGTGGCTGGCGTTCATGGAGAGCTTTCGACGCGAACAGCTAGCTACTTAGCAGTGCCGCATTTCGCTTCAAGACGCTTGGTTGTCACAGTTGCGCTAGCTATTTGAGCCCCATATGTTTGAGCAGGTTCGACAAAACATTCAGCAATGGCCCCGCCCGTCAAATTGAATGGAGCCGTTCCTGTGATTGCCATTACTCCATAACTAGCGTATCCGCTTTTTGTCGCATCCGGCGTGACGACCTTAAAGTTGTATGACATCAAGGTTCGGTGCAAAGAGGCAAGTACATGCTCTATTCCCTGAGCTATGCCGCCACCAGTCGTGAATATACCCCCGAGTTTTCCAGAAAAGTTACCAGTTTGCCAATATGGGGACCACTCGTCCTCAACCCACGTGAGCAATCCAGCAGCCACATTTCCGAAGTGGACAGGTGCACCGATGACAACCGCATCAGCAAGAAGCACATCGGCAGTGACATCTGCATCTGAAATGGGTAACAAAGTGACGTCAACACCACTAACTTGACGAGCACCATCTGCAATGGCTTCAGCCAGAGTTTTGGTGTGGTTGTACTCTGTGTAGTAGAGAACACTCATTTTGGCATTGTCGGTCAGCGCCGCTGAAGCCCTCGAGATCATAGACAACCCGAGCGAACATAAGATGCACGACGCAAAAGACGGCATTTTGTCCGAAAATCTACTGTAAAATCAATGCCAAGAAATCGCCTTGGAAATAAAGTGGTGTTCTTGTAAAACGCACGTATTTTTGCTGTGTGTGTTGTTGTGCGAACCGTATGCTGCCATCCGTACTCTTGCCGCTATTTTACCAAGTTCCATCGCGCAACCTTTTCCCTCGACCCGCCACCAAAATTAAGACACATTTCGAAAACGGTAACACTGTCGGCCGTGCAGCTCGTGTCGACACTCGCGACGTCAATCAAGCCTAGCAACAGTGGAGGGGCGACAGACGGCAGATACCGACGCAATGGCGCAACGAGCAACGAGCAACGAGCAACAAACGTTTGGATGTTCGATTGTGGTGACGGTGTCGCGGTGACGGTGTTGTGGTGCTGCTCACCACTCAATCTCCGATCTCGTCAGCCACAAAAAAATCCACATTCATTTATACCGAAACACAAATACCACAAGAAAAGTACCACCACCAATACGCACCTATAGATATTTGGTACTGAAAGTACTCTGCGTAACTGTATAGAACCACGTGCTTTTTCGCTGTGGGAACGAACGAACGCAAACGCAGCTGCGCGATGACAACACAACGACGCAACGGCACAACGCACCGCAACGACACAACGACAGCGCAACAACACAACGAATGGACGACATAAACAGGGCAAAATGGTCAAACAAAGGAGGAATGAGATGACTACGAGTTGCAATTGCACGTCAGTGCCTGTATCTGTCATAAATGTGGTAGTATTTTAAGGTTGAGTCTGTGGACAAACGAAGCGAGGTAGTGCCTGCAATGCAATGAGGACGAGAAACGGTCAATTTCCGGTCCAGACGATTGGCTACGGGAACTTGTACCGTGGCCCTCATTGTAGCTATTCCAAAAGTAAACCGGCTGCGAAAATGATGTGAAAAAGCGCCATCATGTGAAACCAACCGCAGTGTTCAATGTCACGTGAGACATCCAGAGAGAGACAATGACGTTCTGCTCGTGGGTGAAGCCATGAAGCACCATCACTCGGCTCGGGAGGCCGTGAAAGATGGGAGCCTCGCGTCATTTTTCAAGAACAGAACAAACGACCACCCGCGGTTTCAATCAGGAAACGAAATCGTTCACTTTGAGTCACTTCCCAAACAAAATCCACTTGGGATTGTTTTCCATGGAGTGTGGTTCACGATTTTCTCCGTGGTGTTCGTTGTCGGGTTCGCTTTCCTGGCGCAGTACCTCTCCAATCATGCTGGTGTGCAAACGCTGTCATCTTCGTTGAAGAAGCGCTTGTTGAGTTTTTTCGGGAGAAGTCAATCAGCAATATTGAAGAAATCGGCAAGACGGTCGACGATCCTGTCCCAAGCACTCTCAGATGCCAATCGTCGTGTCACCGCAGGTGGCTCTAAATCGCAACAGACAGTTGAAATGGTGGAACTGCCTCCTGCTCAGTTGTACAATCCACTAGGGGTTAACATGATTTTGACCCGGATGGATGTATCAGCACTAACCCCACACATTCCAGCTCGCTACAGGCATCTAAAACGATGGGAACTCGTGTTTTCAACTTCAAAGCATGGCTACCGTCTTGAGGCACTGTACGACAGCGTTCGCGAACGATCGCGCAGACTAGGGACCCCGGCTTATAGCGATCCCTTCGTTTTAGTGGTCAGAACAACAAGTGGCAACAAAATTGGTGCGTACGGGTCTCATAGCTTGATAGCTCGTGGTGCTACTGGCTCTCGGTTTGCTGGAAACGGCGAGACTCTCATTTTCAGTCTTTACCCGAATGAGCGAATCTACGGCGTCAGCTCGCGGCTGGCAAGGACCACACAGCATTATTGGTCAACAACGAACTCGTCACTCGCGTTTGGAGGTGCAAAGCAAGCAGGCCTTTGGCTTGACAAGCAGTTGGAACACGGTCGCTCAGAAGGATGCACCACATTTGCTAGTACACAACCGCTGACTGGTCATGGCAATGAGGCGTTCCTCTGTTCAGCCGTGGAGTTATGGAGCTTGTCGTTAGTAAATTAGTTCAGAATTGAAACTTCCATTGCACATGTGTTCCTGGACTTCCATTGCTCCATTGCTCGTGTTTTGCCATCTCAATTCACCATGCACCATGCACCACGAACCGTGATCCGTATAAGCTGCACTACTGCGGCACAATGCTCAATGCACAGTGAACCATTGCTTGATTGATCGATTGCTTGAGATTGAGAGATTGATCATTCATTGCCGTTGTCGTCCTCACCATGAACCCTTCAATGACATCGTTCACGCTTCTTTTTTCGTGCTGAGTGCTGCAGCAGCGTTCAGCCAGCCTATCTATGCCCTCAATCAACCCGCAGCTCCAGTCAGTCAGTTGCCTGTCATCAGCTGCCTGGTCTATGTTCTGCTCACACGTCACAGTTCGCTGTTCCAAGCCACTGCCGGAGACACACTTGTCGCAGTCAGTGACTACGCGCAGAATGTTTTCTAAAGTGGGTCATTATGGTACTGTACACGGCTAAGTGTACAAATGGTCGGTCCAAAATCGCAACAATCGCAACAATCGCGACAATCTTGGATGACCGCCGTTGCCCGCACGTTTCACGACTCACTCACTCCTTCCTTCCCACTGCCAGGACGGCACGACGGTAGGAAGCAGTCAAAGTGTTGTTGTGGTTGTTGTGGTTGTTGTGGTGTTGTGGTGGTGGTGGTGGTGGTCGTTGTTGTGCTCGTGGTCTTCTTTCTACAAGTGGAGGTGGAGGTGGAGGTGGCAGTGGTGGTTGTGTCTCGTCGCGGGAGTGGGTTGTGGTGTGGGTAGAGCAATCGCACGATGTGAAGCACTTGCTCTGCTCCGTTCTGCTCGGCTCGCCTAGCTCGGCTCGGCTCTGTTGACTAAATCCCGTCAGTGTCCACGCACCACGCGGCGTGCTCTTTGTGTTCTTGTTGTTTATTGTTTGTTTTCGACCGCGAGGTGAGGTGAGGTGGTGTTGAGGGTTAAGACCGTGACACGCTGCAGGAACAGTTGGCGATGGGAGATGATAAAACGGGATGGTGTGGGGGTTGCAGTTTGGCTGTAATCTCCCTACAGCGAGGTCACGAACTGAGAGGTTCGCGCGCGAACGATGTGATCGCGCACGAAGTTGGTGAGCTTGGTCGAATGTCCCAGAAGGGTGACTGTCAACTCCACAAAAACGTGTAGAGATAATCCATCGGCGCGCACATTAAAAAGTGGTGGGATTTATTGACTTCAATACAGAACCTCGATGAGAGCATATTGATCTCTTCAGGGCACCCACCCGCCAATGCACAGTCACTGTCCAAGGCAGATCCAGATGCGAGGACTGCACGTACGGTGACAACTTCCTGGAGGAAGGCACCATGCCGACATCGGCCGGTACGCCGGACAAGTTCAGTAATGTGGCATGTGGACATTATCAACTTCTGCGGGAGAGGCTGTTGCATCATCAGCGCATGAGCAACATCAAGACGACCATTGACAAAAGTCCACCCGCCACGACAAAGTTGAAGCACTTCAAGCAACAAGTCAACAAGCACCACGTCGAAAACGAAAGGAAAGAAGATGTAAGAACAGAAAATTTAAGGTTGTACAACCGCATGTTGGACATTCAGGAGAAAGGCTCGGCGAAAACAGGCGGCCCAACTCCACAAACAGTGCATAGATCAACTGAATCTAAGTATTCTCGCAGCAAAAATTGGACTGCCCGTAGAGCAAGGCACAAGGCTATTGACAAGAAAAACAAGCAACTGTTTCGGCGGTTGCAGGGCGCCAAAACGCAGCTGCCTACAAAGAAAGCTCTGGCAAAGCAGTACCGAAAAAATCGACAACACTTCCGTATCGCACGGCGCAGTGACGAACTTGCGCGCCCGAGAATGTCAAAAAATCAGCACCTGGACCGCTTCGGGTCGTCGCCAAGGAGGACGAGAGCCAAACCGAAGGTATTTTGTCGTGAACTTCAAGAAAAATTGAACCCGGAGTGTATTCCTCGACCGCGTCGTCCTGCCACAAGCGACGGCACACGACCGGGACCTGAGGACAGATATGCCAAGCCTGCTGTTCCGTCTTTGGCACAGGGACGTTTGCCACGGGAGCCAAAAGGGATAGGGAAGCGAAAGAAAAAGATTCGGTTTAAGCGAGAGAAGGTGAAAAAATATTCTGCCTGGCCAGAAGAAAGGCCACCGCGGCTGTTCGACCACCCTGGTATCAGCCGCAAAAACGACAAACTGTAGACCAAGGTTCCACACTTTGAGTTGTTGAGTTTGAACTAAAAACACTTCACCGGGTACAGTGCAAGTGTTGTACTTTTGTGTAATTTACAGACACACAAAAGTTCACTCTTCACGGAGTCTACTGACAGACTTGTTTGTAGTCTGGGCAACAATTATTGTAGTTGTCGCAGCCATCGTTACACTGGCAAGCTTGACCAGGAGTGTACGGGCCACATCCGAAGTTTTTGCAGGAGTTGGTCGTCGAAGGATCGAAGACGGTGCTGTTGGCCAAATCTTCTGTCAGTACTTTTTGAAACTGGGCCTACAGGCGCGCCACAAACCAACTCGTTACGGATACTTTTTCAGTGCTGTCTGCCACAAGGTACACAAACGGATACGTACAACAACATCCGGGTCTTCCACGAACACGTGGAAATCGCGGTTGGTGTCCCGCCATTTGCTTCCACCAGCAGCGAAAGTGGGGAAACTCATTGGTGGGCCTGTGGGACCAATTGGATGTGAGTTGACAAACGTTTCTGGATTGTTGCCTCTATTGAACGAAAACTTACCGGGAAGATCCGAAGGGGACATGTTGCCAGTACTTAAACCAAGGACTTTGCCGTCCACGATCCAAAACTTGTTGTGGCAATACCTGGTGACACGAACCATTCGGGGAGCTACAATTAAGTGGACAACCGAGTTGTATTACACATGGCGCATCGCAAGCCTTACATATAGTTGTCGTATTGGTATGCCATGTTCACAGTGACACCCGCGGCGTGCAACTGGTTGTAGCACTGCGTGGCCGATTCCTGGCCGACGAAATGAAAACAACAGTTCAGACGTGAAAGCGACACGTGCAAGCCTTTGAAAGCAGTATGCGCTCACCTGATCATAGGAGCTGTAAATGGCGGTGCTTACAAGAAGAGTCACGTTGATTTCAGGCTTCTTGTGCAATGCCTCCACCGCATCACAGATCCGGGGATCCGTGATTTGGTAGATGTAGATTTCGACGGACTCCTGTGCGGCGTTGATCATGTCCATGACAGCGCTGTAGGAATAATCGGGAGAGGTGACGACTGTGAAGTTTGCAACAGTGCCGGACACCGCCTTCGGCTTGGGGGTCACGTAAGACCGATTGGTGGGTCCAGATGGGACAGTGACTTTCCGGGTCGCCGTGCTGGTGATAATCTTCATATCGGCCGCCGAGTAAGTTGAAGTGGGGGTGAACAAGTCGCCGTTCGACCAATCTTCTTCAAAGACGGACGTGAGGAAATCCAGGGCTTTTGAAGCTCCAGCGCCTCCAATAAGGATGCCGGCCTCTCTGTTGTTGATGAAACTGTTCGAGCTCCAGTTGACAGAAGACACCGAAGCGAGCTCGCCGTCAATCATGACGTACTTGGAGTGAACAAACGTCGTAGACTTTGGAAGCAAATGCACACGCAAAGAGTAAGTGAATTGACTCAAAAACAGATATGGAACAACAACAAACAACGAACCGTATACCACTTGATAGTGATGTTGTTCAACGCGAAGAAAGTTGCAATGTCGATATCACCATCGCATACAACGTCGCCGTAGTTATTTGTGATGATGCGAACAGTGACTCCACGGTGCACGGCATTCAGCAGAGCTGGGAAAGCAGGGAACGTTTCTGCACTTTGTTGTTCAACCGAGCAACCAATGCACGTGGTCCCGTAAGAGCAGCCGACCCAGCTACTCATTCCAGGCGTTTGAATGTCGATGGAAGTCTTGGCTTGGTTGATCAGGTCGACGAGGGTGTCGATGGAATGGTCTGGGCTGAAAAAAGGGGTCAAAGTGAGGTCCTCGCCCTGCACAGACACTGGGGTGAACGTTGCCTTGTACGTCTTCGTTTGGTGGTCAAACGAAGGATCAGTGTTTTGAGCTTGCACTGAGGCGACAAGCGCCGCCAAAAACAAGGCAATCTTCATGTTGAGAAAGTCGGATCGTAACGCAATCCGAAAATGATTGAACTTGAAAGAGGTGCACAATAAATTCTTGGGTTCCTTCTCATCAATCAAATCGCGTCCCGGCCGGCCGGCCGCGACGTGTAGTAATGTTTCGATGCTTGTACTTTGCCACTTCGCAGAACTCTCGCCGATTGCGATCTTCCTCCCGCTCAGTGCTTCTTGTGTGGCTACCGCTTGTCTACTTGTAACAGCATCGCACTCCCTGTGTACAACCGAACCGGTGCACTTCAATTCCGCGTCAACACCGTCCAACATGCCAACCTGTCAAAACTCGCAAAGGTAAGCAAGTGCGCCCCGAACGAGTGGTACACAGTGCAAAGACGCAGTGCAAACAAGTAAGCACCCATCCCCCCAAGAAGGGTGGCAACCTGCCGGCAGACGACATCAGCGCAGACAGACAGACAGACAGACAGACAGACAGACTTTCATACACCACCAACGAACGGCAGCGTGGCAGCAGCCCTTCATTCGTCAACGCGTCAGTCAACACGTCAACACGTACGTCAACACGTCAACACGTACGTCAACACGTCAACACGTCAGTCAACACATCAACACGTCAACGCCGTTGTCTTATTCGCGGTGACGAACGAACGCCGGAACGCTGCAACGAACGAACGCTGCAACAAACGAACGCAACGCCGCAACACCGTGAGCCGAGAATTGGTGAGCAGCTGGCAGCTCAGCTGGGCAGCTGGGGTGACCACCAACAGAACTGACTGCGATTGATTGGGCAAGACCAACTCCCAAACTATGGTATTCCCTTATCAAGATACAACTCATGTAAGTAGTAAAGGTAGATCATACTATCCTAAAATAGGAATACCAGAATAGAATGCATCGAAGGCAAGGACGCAAGGACGGCCACGCACGCACGCTGCCCCCATACACACAGTGAAGAGCACAATCCCATCGTTGAACATTCATTCATTTTGCATGATTTGTGGGAAATTGTGGGAGCATGCCGAGGTGAATCAATCAAGTCTCACTTCATTCAGTTCATTCATGGTGCGGATTGCGTATACAGTACTGTAAAGTACTCGAGTAGTTATAATTTGTAATTGCAGTCGTTGCTGTTGAAATGAAAACACAACAAACAGCATTTTCATCATCCAATTGTCCACATACAAAATTTTACAACTTTTCAAATTTTCGCTCACAGAGTACAAAACAAAACCACAAAATCACAACATCACAAAATCAATTTTTCATTTTTCAATTTTCAATTTTCAATTTTCAATTTTCGATTTTCGAATTTCCAACCAGAATAAAACTTGGACACGTGCAAACAGTGTGGGGGACGGAATGGCTACAGGCTACAGGTTTGTCGTTTGTCGTTTGTTGCTGCGTTGTTGCGTTGTTGCGTTGTTGCGTCATTGGTCGTTTTAATCGTTGGCCGTCCTTGCAGCTTGCAGCGGCGTGTCGTGTTGCTTGTGTGTTTGCTCGTGCTTGCTTTGGCTGCGTCCGTGTCGTCACTCCCAGATCGTTAGGACCTTGCGGATTGGTCCGTGGTTCTGGTTCACTTACGTGTTCCACACGCAGCGGCACAGCGGCAAGATTGGCTGGTTGTTCGAAAGGGAATGCGTGGTGGAGCTGTGTGTCCATGCGCGCGGGATTTTAACAAACGAGTCGTTTTTTGAGTAGCATTTTTGACAAAACGTAGAGTGTTGAACTGGAAACTGCGTGCACATCGAAAATGCAGACGACGCCGACGACTTGAGTCATTTGTCGAGGCGTAGGGGAGAAGTCATGAGTCGGCAATTAACAGTGAGGGCACCGGGCGCAACGGTCGCCATGATCAATGGACTTGCTCCACGCATTGATGATGGCGATGTCGAAGAGCAGTCCCCGTCAGATAGTTCGACGACAGCCCTCTCACCATTGTCCAGTCCAAAACTGGAAGAGGTTTTGAACAAAAAAATAGACATGAAACATTTGGCAAGTCGAATGGAAAAAGTCAATGTGTTGGTTCTTCGTTGCGATGGGACCTACGAGTACGGGCTAAGCCAAGGCCGAGACGACTTGCTAGCAGCTGCGAGAAGTGAAGAAGAACACTTCAAAGCTTACTTAGCCAGCCCCGTCGTTAAAGATGTGCACAAAGCTGACCGTGAAGCGGCGAGAAATGTTGTTCACAACGCAGAATCCAACGAGTTCGATGATTCACCTCCCGTGCTGTCCCCGTCTGCGTTTTCACGGACTCGGAGCGGTTCGGTCACTCGTACTCGGCGGCCAACGCATCATCCAACAACAACTTTTCGTGACATTCGAAAATTATTTTCACATGCCAGTATGGTACAGTCACAGTCGGTGATGTCTCGACTTGGTGCTGTGTTGATGAGTTTTATTTGTCCAGCAGCGATGTCGAGTGACGACATCGCGGATCATGTGACGATGACCAGCCAAAAAATTGCAGCCATTGTTACGGTGCACAAGTGCACTATCATTATGCCACCGGGAGCAGACTCTTTGCTCAGCTCCTTCACCGAGAAATTGAAAGCTTCTCTTGCAGAAGCTGATGTACGTTGAGTCTTGGTTCTTTGCTTGCGATTGGCTAAGGTTGACGAGCTCGTGTTGCAGGCTATCCCTTTCGAGTTCAGAGCAATTGAAGGTGTTTTGGAGACAGTCTGTGAGATGTACCACAAGCAAGTGGCGACGTTTGACGAATACGCACATTCACTCAGTGATAACCTCAGTGACAAGAAGCGTCTATACTGGCTAAAGAGGTCTGTGTTGGAAGTAAACACACAAGCTGATGCCACCCTCAACGTTCTGAATGAAGTGCTCGAAAACGACATGGACATGGTGAGGAATTGTTTCAGTCACGCACGTTTAACTGAAGTAGCACTTATGCAGAATTTCTGTTCTTGATCGTAGGCCATGATGTACTTGACAAAGCTGTATTTAGAGCCCGATCATCTGCTAGACTTAGACCTGCCACAACAGCACGAGGAAATGGAGACCATGCTTGAAACTTACCTTGATGCGATGCGTGGCGCGTGCAATCGACTGCAGTTGATGCTACGCGAGGTGAGTGACTTCAAATCGCAACTTTGCGGCTGCGGTGGCCACAGAATGAACTGTCGTGCGCTTGGTGAACAGTTGGAAATTCGCGAAGATGAGCTGGAGTTGTCGTTGGATGAGCGGCGAAACAAGTTGCTGTTTGCTGACATCGTGCTCAGCCTCGCCGCAGTGATCCTCGCGTTCGTTGCTGCAGTCGCTGGATTGTTCGGCATGAATCTCACTTCAGGTTTGCTGGAACTCAAGTTCTGTGCGTTTTGCATTTCATGCCACTGATATCTTATTGCTCCAACTCGTTGAATTTTGACAACAGGCTTAGAAAATGATCCGAATGCTTTTTCGTCAGTGTCCATCACCATGCTGGTGGTATCCATGGCCAGTGTTGTTGCCGTGAGCATTGCCTTCAAGTACACGTTGGGGTAGTCGAAAAATGGCAGCGTTGTATTTTTAAAGTTATTGTTCTAGAATTTCGTCCTTGCAGACGGTGTGACCAGTGTTTAGCGGTCTGTAGCATCATCCCCATTTTTCTTGAGTGCAGCAAGGCGCTTTTCGATTGCAGCCTATTTATAAAAGAGAACACGAAAGATCTTGTGAGGTATGGCCAATTCGCCCATGTCGATTCTCGACACAATATCAAACCCGTTTTTGTGCTACAATTTTCTGCTTCCACACCGAAAACCACATTTGGCCAATGAAGTCGCAAGCTAGATATCTGCGGATGCACACAAGTCGAGGTAATGTACACATATGGTCAGTTGCATTGGATTCTGCAACACGTGCGTACCCGTGGAAACCAAGTGCCGTGATATAAGCATACCTGCAGGCAACATCGCAACAAAAACCCAATCAAAAATCGAGAACAACAATACGTGAGGTGGAATTGAACGGAACGCACGTGGGGTCCATCTCATTTAACCAGAATTGACCAGTTTGAGCGTCCAGAAAGAAGTCAACCCTGAGAAAATCAGTCCCTTTTGCAACTGATGACGCGACTGCGCAAATTTTATCCCATGTGGAGGTACTGACGCCAGCACCATCACTTAATGTGGCGTCCATTTTTGTCAGGTATGCCTTCACTCTCCTGGTGCTACTCTCACGCGTTTTGTTGTGATCGAACATGATGTCATGGACGCCGTCTGAATCATCAGGGCGGTATGATACTGCCGCAACTGGTCGACCAAACACGCAGGTAATGCGTATTTCCGAGGAGTGTGAGATCTGCACGAAAATTGAGGGTCGCTAAGAAGTAAGGACGCAAGTTGCACAAGCGATCATGGGACTTTCGTACGTGCGGCTCGATGATCACCCCTCTCCTCGAGTGCGACAGTGCGAGTGGTGCCAGTTCTTTTGAGAGTTTGCGACGAAACAGGTCAGCGTTTAAATCCAGCAGCAAGTCACCTTCACCGGAAAGTTCCCTCCCCTACCAGAATGCGTCACAGTCAAACACAGACGGCTGCAGAGTACACCGGCGGGCTGGCAACTGTATGCACCAACCACCAACCTGTTCGTATTGAGCTCGAGAAATTTTGGTAATGCCAAGTCCTCGACACATGTGGCTCGGCTTGACATGGACAATATTCAATGCCTTGTTTTTGGAGAAGGCCTCTGCAACTGCCTGCGAAATCTTTGCTTGGATGATGGTGTTGGTCTCATCAGCGTCCGGGACAGCTGCCGTTGATGCGAGCAGTTCGTCAAAATAGGCGGAATACAAAGTTGGAACAATCAACTCGTTGGCGATTCCTGCATCTTGAAACAGCTGTTTCATTGCAATTTTTTCGTTCCAGCGGCTCAACAAGTGAGCAATGTCGAGTCCTTGAGACTGCCCATTCGTCTGTTGGGGCGATATCTCAGGAGCGTCATCTACAGGTTTCGTTGGCTGCTTGTCTAGTCGTGCCCACCATTTTTCTCGTACGGCAATCAATTGGGCGAAGTAGTTGGGCTCGACCCCGATGGACTCGCTTTCGAAATGAACGATTGCACGGTGTGTTTTTGGGTCACCGTTCAGGTTGAGGTCAAACTCGGGTCGTACATTGAAAGGATCACTGGACGTGTTGCCTGTTTGGGAACTGCTACTGAAGAACGACAAGTGCTGTGCCGCGTCATCGATTTCTTGGAGAACAAAGCCTAAATTTGCTTTATTTTGAGGAGGGTATCCCGCAAAACGAGAGGCTTGGAATGAGAACCGTGCCAAATCCTGGAATTTTGGCTGTTGCAGCTTGTGAGGTTGCGTGTAGCACAGCATTTCCAAAGGGGCCATTTTCCCGTCAGGTCTGGTTGAAGCTGACTTTATTGTCACCGGAAAGTCCAACGAGTGCCCAAGTGACACAAGGAGTTTCAGCACCGCTGTTTCGCCGTGGATATGGGCCTGGACGATTGCAGTAATGATGAAAACGGCAAACTCATTTGAATTGCCAATGGCTGGAGTTGTTTTCAAGTGCAGAAACTTCAGCAAGCCGCATGCTTGGGAGCTGTTCTGCTGGATCTTTTGCAAAACCGCGTTTTGAATGTTGGCAACCTGTTGCGCATCCATCACGATTGAGCCCAAAGGGGCTGTTTGATCCCTCCACCAATTCCACAATCGATGTCGCTTACTACCTCGAGGTGGTGCAATTAAACTCTTTCAGTAATCAGCAATTTTGCGTCGTCGCTCGGATCGTTTCCTTTCCTTTTTCGTTTTATTTTTCTGTGCTGGATCTCTCTCTACTCCGGAACTCGAGTTTCAATTTCCGGCAATCCCTCCCCACACTACAAACCATTGTTTCCCCAATCCCTGATTTCATCCCGGTTTATGGCACGCCCCGAATGCACACAACACTCCAACACAATGCAGCAGCCTCGCACGTCCTCTTTCTCGCCAGCCTTTGCACCATGAGCGACGCCGGCGCGAAGGAGTCTCCGACGTCCGATGCCCAGTCGCCGTGCTGCGTCGCTGCTTGCCACGTGGCAATGCACAACAACACCACACCTGCCCTGACCGTGTCGGCCCGTCTCAGGTTTATACAGGCTTGTGGGTTACGGCCACATTGAACGTTCTTATGTTTGTTTATTCCACTTTTAAAAGTACCGACAGTACAATAGTGCGTTTGAAAGTGTGTATACGCTAGGGTTTACTTTAGTACTTTAGATACTGCGAAACTAGCATTGAATATGACAAAGTTCAATCAATCTAACGTTCGAAATGCAACAGTTTTCGAATATACAGTATAATAATAGTAGTTAAGGCAATGAGTATAATAGAACAATACAAAAGTAAAACACAACTGCAATAAGAAAACACCAAAATAGTGAAAACCGAACAGTCGAAAAGTGAGCAGTGAGCAGTGTGTGTGTGCGGGAGAGTTTGAATGGCGGCGCAACAACAGCGCGGCGGCGCGGGTTTTCAAAATTTGAACGAACCGACCAGCGCGTCAGCGCGCGCACTTCTTGCGGCGACGTTCGTTCGTTCGTTCGTTCGTTTGTTCGTTCGTTCGTTCGTTCGTTCGTTCGTTCGTT
>ENA-OWNT01001707-OWNT01001707.1-seawater-metagenome-genome-assembly--contig:-NODE-1707-length-26166-cov-15.036337_pt1 | contig 26166 bp, 22 predicted proteins | sample MGYA00238136_ERZ651165 | MGnify/ENA primary metagenome ERZ651165 (study PRJEB26861, sample SAMN08777766) | seawater metagenome | isolation source: coastal seawater | place: USA: Florida | collected...
ATCACGATCAGGCAGCTGGTTTGTCAACCCGCTGAGGATATGGGAGGTATCTTCTCCTGCAGCCACGTCCAACCTCTTTTCGTCGTTGAATGGTCGGCTCAAGTTTTCATTCTGTGAGAAAACTTTATTGCACTTCGAGATTATCTAGGCGGCGGTCCGCGCGTCAAAGGGGCGGGCAGTCACAAACGGGCGCGCCACTAGCAACGCGGGGTCAGATCCGGCCCATTAAGGGGCCCGGGACCGGCCGTATCTGACCCCGCGTTGCTTTTCAGCCTGTTGATTTTTCAGGCAGTGGTGAGAAGCCTGCCCCACCGCGGGTCCAGCAGTGGTGCGCCCGCCATCTTGAGGCAGTGCCACAGCGTGACGGCCACCGAGTCGAGTACGGGAACGCCCGTCGTGGCCTCGATGTCTGCGGTGATGTTAGCGCCGTAGAGGTTGGTGCAGAGGTAGATGACGGCGTCCGGCCGGGACTCCGCAAGCTGCAGCGACCCCGGGCGCATCTCGTCATCTGTCACCCGGGCGAACGACTCGTTGTCGCTCAGGCCCAGGAACCGGTGGTCCACGGTCTTGACTCCGTCCCGTTCGTAGGACGCGATGATCTGTTCGTTGACGTCCCCGGTGTACGGGGTGAAGAGCCCGATGCGTTCGGTGCCGAAGCTCCTGAATGCCTCCATGTACGCCAGCGTGGAGGTGGTGGCCGGGATGCTCGTGGCGCCCGTGATTTCCGCCACGAGCTGACGGTCGTGATCGGCGCCGAGCCAGGAGCCGGAGGTGCCGTTCCAGGCGATGACGTCCACATCGGCGGTGGCGAGGAGTTCGGCGGCCGAGCGCATGACGCCGGCATCGAATTGTTTGTCTGAGGACTTGTCCAGGGCAATCCGGGTGACGGGGATCCGGGCGAAGTGGATGGTGACGTCGTGGCGGTCGCCCAGGATCCGGTAGCTCTGCGGTTCGAGGCAGGTATTGGAGGACGGCACGATCATGCCGATGCGGGCGGTGCGGGTTGCGGAAGGCATGGGGCTCCTAACGGGTGGCCTGGGCGGCGGGAACGGTGGCGGGAACGGTGGCGGCCTGATGCTCGCGGAAGCCATTGCGGTGCACGAAGCGGCCCACGGGTCCGGGATCGTGGAAGCCGTCACTGTCCAGCACCACGCGTCCGGCAGAGACGACGACGGCGGGCCAGCCCGTGAGCGTCCGGCCGTCGAACGGGGAGAAGTCGGTGCCCATGTGCAGGGCGGCGCCGTCGACGCGGCGTTCCTCGGCCGGATCGAAGATGACGAGGTCGGCGTCGTACCCGGCGGCGATGGTTCCCTTGCGGGGAAGTGCGTTGATCCGGGCCGGTCCGGCCGCGAAGACTTCGACGAAGTTTTCCACCCGGGCCGCGCGGCCGGCTGCGTCCATCATGGCGGTGAAGGTGACGGGCATGCGGGTTTCCACTCCCGGCAGTCCGTGCGGCATTTCGCGGATGTCATCGGTCCGCTCCCGCTTCTGCGTGAGGTCGTAACACGAGTGGTCGGAGGCGACCGTGTGGATGGCGCCGTCGGCGAGCCTTTCCCGGAGCGCCGCGACGGTCTGCGGGCTGCGCATGGGCGGGCAGCAGGCATACCACTCCGGCACCACCGAGCCGTAGACGGTGTCGTCGAGGGTGAGGTAGTGGGGGCAGGTCTCGGAGTAGGCGTCCTGGCCGTGGCGGCGGGCCTCGGTGACCAGATCCACGGCCCCCGGCGTCGACTGGTGCACAAAGTAGACGGGGGCGCCGGTGTATTCGGCCATGGCCAGCGTTTCCTTGACCGAGATCTCTTCGGCCAGTTCCGGGCGGGTGCGGTGGAGGTGTTCGATGCCGATCCGGCCGTCGTCCGCGTGCTGCCGGGTGCAGTCGGCAATGATGGGGTCGTGCTCGGCGTGGATGTAGGTCAGGCCGTCCAGGCGGACCATCTCGCGCATGACCTTCAGGATGGTGTCCCCGTCCGCCATGGTGGTGCCCCGGTTGGTGGTGTACATCTTGACGGACCGGACTCCCTCGGCCGCAAGTTGCTCCAGCTGCCACGGCACGGTCTCGTCCCAGTTGACCACGGAGCCGTGCAGCGCGACGTCGCACCGGGACTCGCCGGCCAGCGCCTTCTTGGACAGCACGGCGTCCAGCGGGGTTTCCCGGGCATCGCGGGGGATACCGAAGTCGATGATGGTGGTGGTGCCGCCCCACAATGCGGCCGTCGACGTGGTCCGGTAGTCGTCGAGGGTGCGGAACCGCCCGGTGACCTGGGCAACGTGGCAGTGTCCGTCGACGCCGCCGGGAATGACGAGCCGGCCGGCGGCGTCGATGATGCGAATGGCCGCGGGGACGGGCTCCGCGGCGTCCACCAGCCGGTCGATGCGGCCGTCCCGGACCACGACGTGGGCCCGCTGGCGGCCGAAGCTGTTGACCACGGTGCCGTGGGCAATGACGAGTTCTGGGGTGTCGGACATCGGTGTCCTCCTAAGTAGAAGTGGCTAGTTGGCCGGTGCGGACGGGACCGGCTGCGGGGCTGGCTGTGGCGCGCCGCCGCTACGGGCGTTCCGCGGGGCGGCGTTCTGCGCGGTGGTGAGGGCCGCGTCCAGATTCGCGGAGAGGCCGCGGCGGGCCTTGACCGGCGGAGGTGCGAATGCACCGGCTTGGTGAGGGCCGGAGTCGAGTCCGACGACGGCTTCGGCCATCCGGATGCCGGCGGAGATGCCGTCCACAACGGGGACGCCTATGGCCCCTCGGAGTTCGCGGGCCAGGCCGGCGAGCGGCGCTCCGGCGAGGATGACGACGTCGGCCCCGTCCTCGGTGACGGCCTGGTGGCTGAGCGCCAGCAAGGTTGCCTTGAAGTCCTGCTGCACCGAGGCGATCCCGTTGAGGGCCTCGTTGATGGAGCGGATCGATGCCAGCCGGCCGCCGAGCCCGAACCGCTCCACACAGTCCTGGTACCAGGGCCGGATCCGGTCCGAGATGGCGATGATGGAGAACCGGTGCCCCTGCAGGGCGGCGGCGCAGAGCGCCGCCTCGGTGATCCCGATGACGGGGACGTCGGTGAGTTCCTTCAGCGCCGGCATGCCGGGGTCGCCGAATGCGGCCACCACGACGCCGTCGACGCGGTTATCGGATCCGGGCCCGTCCCGTGTGTATTCCGCGAGGATTTCGGCGACGGCTCCCGCTGCAATCAAGGACTCAAAGCGGGTTTCGATGTATTCCACGCCGTACCTGGCGGTCCGGACCACGAGTTCGGTTCCGGGGGAAGCGGAGCGGAGCGCTTCCGCCTCGATCAGGGCGGTGACGTCGTCGCTGATATTGGGGTTGATGACAAGGAGTTTCATAATTTCTTCCGATGAAGGTCGGGTTCAGTCCGGCGGAAATCCTCCGGAAACTGTTCCCGGTATTTGTCGATGTGCGACGCCGATTGGGCGGCTGCCCGGTCAGGGTCGCCGCTGGCGATCGCGGCATACAGGGCGCGGTGTTCCTCGATGAGCTCGGGCAGGTCGCTGACGTGACGGAAGAGCCAGTGCATGCGGCCCTGGAGCGGTTCGAGCGCGGACTTGAGGAAGCCGTTGTCCGCGATCCGGGTGATGGCGTCGTGAAATTCGCTGTTGGCGCGGTGGGCTTCCATGATGGCGCCCTTGGCCAGGCAGCGGTCTGCCTCGTCCAGCAGGCCGTTGAGGCCGTTGAGGTCTTCGGCGGTGGCGCGGGTGGCGGCAAGCCGGCAGGCCAGCACCTCGAGGGACTGCCTTACGTCGAACAGATCCTCGACGTCCTTGGGACTCAGTGTGCTGACTTCGGCACCGCGGGCGCCGCGGTCGCTGATGAGCCCTTCCTGGCGCAGCATGCGCAGGGCTTCGCGGACCGGGAGCCGGGACACGTTGAATTCGGCGGCGAGGTCGCGTTCCACCAGCCTGGTGCCGGGAACGTAGTGCCCTTCAAAGATCCTGGTGCGGAGTGTGTCCCGGACAGCCTCCCGGAGAGGGCGGTCCTGGTCCTGGGTCTCTTCTGCGCTATGCATGTTTCTCCACTTTCGGTTCTTGTCCGGCATTGCGTTCCCGGCTGCAGGAACAGGTGCTTGGCTAGCTTAGACAGGTAGCCGCTTGTTGTAGTTCAGGGTCAGAACGGAGACGCCCATGATGATCGCGGATCCCACGAAGTACAGCAGCGCCCAGGTGTACGAGCCGGTGGCGCCGACGATCAGGCCGACCGCAATCGGGGTCACGAAGCCGGAGATGTTGCCGCTGAAGTTCATCGCGCCGCCCAGGACGCCGGCGTTGGTCCGGCCGCCCAGGATCGAGGGAATGCTCCAGAAGAGCCCCACCCAGCGAAGGAAGAACATGACGACGGAGAGGAGGACCACCGCCGTCGTCGGGTCTGCCACGACGGTGACGCCGACGAGGCCGCCGATTACGACGACGCTGGAGGTGCCCAGGAGGGTGCGCATGACCCGGTTGGCCGAGGCGCCGGCGGCCCGCCATTTGTCGGCGATCGTGCCGCCGAGGATTTCGCCGACGAACCCGGCGCCGAAGATCACGAACGTGGACCAGCCAATGGTCTTCAGGTCAAACCCCTTGGCCTGGGACAGGTAGAGCGGGCCCCAGGTGAGCAGGCCGTAGAAGACTCCGTTGAAGCCCAGCCAGCCGAAGCACATGGCCCAGAAGGAACGGAACTTCAGGTAGGGGAGCAGCGCCCGCTTGCCCTTGCTGCCGTCGAGTTCGGCTTCGGCGTCCTCGGCGGCGTGGGAGGCCTCGATGTACTCGGCCTCGGCGTCGTTGACTCCGCGGTGCTGGCGCGGGTTGTCGCGGACATACCACCAGACGGCGAGGCCCATGAGGACGGTCGCGGCGCCGGCGATGATGAAGGCGCTCCGCCAGCTGCCCGTCGAGGCGATCAGGCCTGCGATGAGGATGCCGCCCAGCCCGGCGCCCAAAGGGGCTCCGGCGTCCAGGATGGTGGCGCCGCGGCCGCGTTCGGATTTGTGCATCCAGATGGCATTCAGTTTTCCGCCGGCAGGCATGACGCCGGCCTCGGTGACGCCGATGCCCAAACGGGCGATGAACATGCTGAGGAATCCGCCGGCCAGGCCGGATGCTGCCGTGGCGGCGCCCCAGCCGACGCAGGACGCCGTCATCACCTTTCGGGGGCCGAACTTGTCGATCAGCCAGCCGACCGGGATCTGCATGAGTGCATAGGTCCAGAAGAAGGCCGAGAGCAGGAGGCCCACGAGCTCCGGGGCCATGTTGAACTCCTTCTGGATGATGGGCAGGGCCACCGAGATGGATCCACGGTCGATGTAGTTCACGGACACGAGGACCAGCAGGAGGAGGAAGAGTTTCCAGCGGACGTTGGTGCGCCGTTGCACGCCGTCCTTGGAGCTTGTGGGGTCAGCGGGTTGTACTGAGCGTTCCTGTACAGCGGGCTCCTGTACAGCGGTTTCCTGTACAGGGGGTTCGGTATTTCGAAGAGACACAACTTCTCCTTCGCAGAGAGGAAAATTGCAGGCAGGTGGGGGTTCGATTTGTTCGCGGGCCAGGAGGCTGGGTGTGGTGCGTCCTGTGCGTGGGCTGCCCAGTGGTGAGCGGGACTGATATCAGCGCTGACATCAGTTCGGAGATGGTGCAGATCCTGGGAGGCCGGGGCCCGGCACGCTTGCTTATTTTGGGATCCCATTTTGGGATCCCAAAATTGAGAATAGAAGTGACGCGGGCCACTGTCAAGGGATGCGGGCCGGCCGGGCCGGTTCGCCGGAAAAATGTCGATTGTGACTGGGGGCGGGGTTCCGGCACGCGCTGTCGGCCGATTTGGCCTGGACGGGACTCCATCGCGGGCCGCGCCGGGCATAGCTTCGCCCCGCCACCCGGGCAGGGATGCCTTTTCCCGGCGCGAAGCCGGCGTGGGTGGCGGGGCGAAGTCTCGGGCGAGGGTTCCCTAGCTGCCCCGGTAGGTGGAGTAGGCGAAGGGGCTCAGCAGGAGCGGGACGTGGTAGTGGGCCTGGGTTTCGGACACCGCGAAGGTCAGCGTCACTTCGGGGAAGAAGGTCTCGGTCCCGGAGGTGGCGTAGTAGGTGCCGGTGTCGAAGCCCAGCCGGTACGTGCCGGACGGCAGCCTGTCGGGGCCAAGCGCCTTGACACGGCCGTCGTCATCGGTGGCGCCGGCCGCGATCTCGACCCAGCGCTCGCCGTCGAGCATGTGCAGGGTGACGGCGACGCCCGCGGCGGGCTTGCCGGAACCGGTGTCCAGGACGTGGGTGGTGATGTGGGAGGTGCTCATGTTCCGATCAGTCCTTCGAGTCTGAGCACCGCGATTTCGCGCAACTGCTGGCCGATGATTGCTTGCTCCTCTTCGGGGGTGTGGGAGAGCCTGGTGTTGAGGGCGGCCAGGATCTCCTCCCGGCTGCGGCCGGCCGCGCGGATCAGGAACACCTGGCCGAATTTCTCTTCGTAATTGCGGTTCCCCTCGGCGATGGCTGCCGCAACGGCCGGGTCCGGAACACCAAGGGCCGCCTGCTCCGACTGGGAGAGCCGGGCCTCCGTGCTGTTTCCGGCGGCCCGTTCGCCGATGCGGGGATGGTGGGCCAGGGCGGCCTCCACTTCCTCGCCCGTGAAGGGTTCAGCTGCGCGGCCGGCGGCTTCGAGGAGGTTCCCGGTGCTGCCGAAGGGCCGGGCGTCGACGATCTCGGCAATCCACCGCTCGATGTCCAGGCAGGGGCGCAGGGCGGCCGCAGCTTCCGCGCGTCCGGCCGCGTTAAAGTCTTCCAACAGCATGTGCCAGATCCTTTGTGTCAATGCTGGCATCCACGGTGTAGGGCTATACGGGCAAAATATTCGTATCGTGGAACTGTTATTTCAGCATATGCAAAAGATTGAACCCTACCGCGTGGCGGGTGTCAACCGGGCGGCCGTATCCGCGACACATGCCGAAAAGCGCTGCGAAATCGGACGGCCGCACCCCGGATCCGGAGTGCGCTCGTCCGAGACCGCCGCGGAAAGACGGATGAGGCGCGGAAATGGCCATGCGGCGCGCGAGTGGGGGCGGATTTCCAGTCCAGATACCCCTGGGGGTATGCTGTAATCTCCAGAACCACTGACAAGGGAGATCCCGGATGTGCCGTGCAGTTGCCTGTAAGAAGTGCGGAAAGACCACCTGGGCCGGTTGCGGCCAGCACGTTGACCAGGTCATGCGGGGCGTCCCCAGCGCCGACCGCTGCCGCGGCCACGAGGGCGAAACCAGCACCAAGACCGGCTTCTTCGCCAAGCTGTTTGGTCGCTGAACTGCCCGGCCGCTGAGCTGTTCGACCGCTGAGCTGTTCGGCCGCTAGGCAGCCCGCGTCCGCTGGTTGTCCAGGCTGAGGAAGTCCTCCGCCAGGGTGGCCCACTGGGGCCGGAACGAATACAGGCAGCCGAGCCGCAGCCGGGTGGCATTGGCGTAGGCATCGAAGCGGGCGGCGGTGACCGGCAGTTCCCCGGCCGTGGCGATCACCAGTCCGCGCGCCAGCCGGTAGCGCTCCGGGGTCAGGCGCCCTTGGCCGAGCCGAAGCTCCAGGTGCACGGCAAGGTTGGCGAGGTCGGCGGCAGCTTCTGCTCGGCCGGCCTCGTCGAAATCCAAGAGCCCCAGCGGCGCGCCCGGATCCTGGACAAAGATCTGCTTGTCGTGAAGATCCCCGTGGGACCACACCGGGGGATCCGGGACCCCTCCCAACAGTTCCCTCGCGACCTCCCGGGCGGCGGCCCGCACCGATTGCCGCTGGGCGCGGGCCGCGGCAACATCACGGGAGTGCTCGAGCCACACATCCACGATGCGCTGCAGGTTTTCCAGTTCGACGGCGGCTGTGCGACTCGGCAGCGCGTCAATGGTCGCGCGGTGCGCCGCCGCCCGGGCCCGGGACTGCTGCCGGATCCAGCCCCTGGACCATTGCTGCCAGGCGTGTTCGAACACGGTGTCGCTGACCCGCGGGTCCTGCCCAAGGTCAAACAGGGAGCGGCCGGGAAGTGCGGTGAGCGTGAGGCAGCCCGGCGTGCAGAAAACCAGGGCGGGAGTCAGGAAATCCTCGGCGCCCAGGAGCGCGTTCATCCGGGTGTGCCGGGCCGCGGCTTCGTCCGACTGGTTGGGCCGGAAGATCTTCAGATAGCGGTCGCCGGCCCGCACCACGGCCCGCTTGGTCGCCCGGTGCGCCACCACCTCACCCCGCCGTGCCGCGTGCGCCAGCGCGGGCAGGCGGCGGTCGCGGCCTGCCCGCGGCAGATCGAGCTGTCCTGCCCGGAATTGTGCTGCCCGGACGCCGGGTCGGTCCTCGGCCCGAACCTCCAGGACGTAGTCCCCGGCGGTCCCGGCCGGCCAGGACCGCGAGACGAGCCACCGCGTTTGGTCCGCGTCTTCGACGACTGCGGGGACGGGCGGATGCCAGCCCATGTCAGCGGCCCCCGATTCCCGATGCGGCCGTGGCGGCCGCCTTCACGTCGGACGGCAGGCCGGCCGCGAATTCGGAGGTGAAGCCGTTCGCGCGGAGGGAACGCGCCGCACGATCCTCGAGAACGGCGAGGGCCATGGCCGAGCGCACGGGCAGCGGGGAACACGCCAGCCGCAGCCAGACGCCGTCGGAATACGCATGGAACCGGTCCGGGCTGACGTGCAGTTCACCGGCGGCGGCCAGGATCTGGGTGTGCGCCGTGAGGTATCGTTCTGGCGACATGCGGTTCCGGCGCATGTGGAGTTCCAGGTGAACGTCCAAGTTGGCGAGGTCCAGAGCGGCCTCGGCCTGGGCGGAATCGTCGAAATCCAGCAACCCGAGCGGGGCGGGGCCCTCGACGGCCAGGATTTGCTTGTCGTGAAGGTCTCCGTGCGCCCAGACCAGGGGATCCGGTTCCCTCCGGAGCAGGTTCTGCGTCACGGCTTCGGCCCGGGCGCTCAGGGCAGCGCCGTGTGCCGCGGCTTCAGGGACGTTCTTGTAGTGGCGAAGCCACCGGCCGAGCCAGCGCCGGAGATCCGCCACCTCCACCTCCGGGGAATGTACGGGCAGGGCAGCCAAACCGGTACTCCCGGCCGAGCAGGCCACTTGGGCGGTCCAAGCCTGCCGCCATTTCTGCCATAGCGCTGCGAATGCTGTTTCACTGACGGTCAGGCGGTCCTCGGCCAGCGTCCCCAGGGTCCGCCCGGGGATGGGGCTGAAAGCGATGACATCCGGAGAACTTCGAAGGAGCCGGGGAGACACGAAATTCCGGGGGTCCAGGACAAGTCCCGTTTGGGCGCAGCGCTGGGCAGGGACCACGGCCTCGCCCGGCCGGAAGACCTTGATGTAGCTGGCTTCTGCCCGGATGACGGCCCGAATGTGGGGCCGGTGGGACACTATTTCGCCGTGCCGTGACTCCGCCCGCAGGGCTGGCAGTCCCGGATCGTCGTCGGGCATCAGCTCGAAGCGCCCGTCCCGCAGGCGGGCACCCCGGACGCCCCGCAGTCCGGGCGTCACTACCTCGAGCATGTAGTCTCCGGGCGTGAACGCCGGCCAGGCCCGGTGGATCTGCCACGTTTGGCCGGCGGAGTCGACGGCGGACGGCGGGACCGGCGGGATCCAGCTCATGGGATCAACCCGGAGGCGGAGTCGATGTAACGGGACATTTCGGCGGCCCAGTCCGGGTCCCGGTCCCGGAAGGGATCGACGCTGTTGCAGAACAGCCGGTAGGCGGTCCAGGCGTTCAGCGCTGTGGGAGTGAATCGTCCGCCGGCCCCGGTGTAGCCGTCGATCAGGGGCCCGGTGTGCGGCACGTGCTCCGCGGCGGCGTCGGCCCGCCAACGGCTTATTTCCTCGACGGCGGCGAACGAGCCAAGGTCGCACTCCGGGGCGCCGGCCCGGGCGCGGTCGAAGTCGATGAGTCGCACTTCCGCTCCGCTCACCCGGACCTGATCGGCGGAGAAGTCGCCATGAATCAGGACCGGGGTCCGCCCGCCCGCGGTCTCGTCCAGCCGGCGGCGGAGTCGTCCGGCCACCTCGGCGGCAGGGCAGGCCAGCGCGGGCACGAGTTCCGCGACCATGGCGCACGTGGCGCCCAGCTGGCGGGCCACGAGAGCCTCCGGCGACGCCGGCGACGACGGCGACGCTGGCGCCGTGTCCGACGACGGCGCAGCGGGGCCCGGGGCCGCGCCGGCCGGAATGCCATGAAGCCGGGCGAGTGCCACCCCGGCCTTGCGGGCGCCCTCGGCGTCGCGGTTGGCCGTCAGATCCAGCGCACCCCAGACCGGGCTGGCGCTGATCCCATGACGGGAGCATGCGGCATCTTCCAGCCGCGGAAGCACCGGCACCCCGTGCCGCTGCAGCTGCTGGTGGAACACTTGCTGGGCGTCGGGGTCGGCGGCCGGCGCCGCCGTCTTGATCACGACGGACGCGGCCGGTGTCTGCTCCAGCAGCACGAGCCGCCGCTCCGGCTTGTAGCGCAGGACGCGGGCCGTCCCCCCGGTCAGGCCGGCCCCGGGAGCCCGCCCGACGCCGAGCGCCTCCAGCCCATAGTCGGCCAGCCAGCGCAGGTTCTTGCGCAGGAGCCAGTCGTCCTCGATCCCGCCGACGGCGATGACCGCGTCCGTGCCCGGCAGGGCAGGCCGGATCAGCCGCACACCGGGGCCGCCGCGCTGCTCCGCCATCCGGGCCGCGGCCCGCGCACGGCCGTCCAGTTTGGCGTTGTCCTTGGTGCTCAGCGCCCAGCCGTGGTCATCCGTGCCGCTGCGGCGAAAGGCGACCAGCACCGAGGTGCGCGGCTTGTACCGGACCCGGGTGATGTGGACCGGTTCGCCGACGAGCTCGGACAGGCGGGCGTCGTCGAGCACGTGGGCAAGGCACGGAAGGGCATCGTCCCGGGCGGCCAGGGCGAGGTCGGCGTCGTGCGTCCGCAGCGCGCTCACGTCGGGACTCCGGCGTCGTGGACTCCGATAGCGCCCGTGCGGACGTCGTCCGCGTCCGCGTCCCGGCCAGGCGCGTCCTCTCCGCCCGGCAGCCCGGCCCCGTCCGTGCTCAGCTGGGGTGACGGCACATCTCCCAGCCAGTTGCTGAAGTGGCTCGCGGGATCCCGCAGCAGCTCCAGCGGCGGCCCGTCTTCGAGGATGCGGCCGTCTTCGAGCCAGATGATGCGGTCGCAGGCGCGCGCGGCGAAGGCGTCGTGGGTGATGGTGATCGAGGTCCGGCCTTCGGTCAGGGCCTCGAGGGCATCGAGGATGGATTCGCGCGACGCGGGGTCCAGGCCCGCGGTGGCCTCGTCCAGGATCACGATCGGTGCCTGCCGGAGGATGGCGCGGGCGATCGCGAGGCGTTGGCGTTGGCCGCCGGAGAGGTCCTTCGCGGCTTCCCCCAGGATGGTGTCGTAGCCGTTGGGGAGGGCCCGGATGAAGGCGTCGGCCTGGGCGAGTTCCGCGGCGTGTTCGATTTCCGCGTCGGAGGCATCGAGCCGGCCGAACCTGAGGTTTTCCCGGACAGTGGTTCCGAAGAGCACGGAGTCCTGCAGCAGGATGGAGACGTGGGAACGGACCGAGGAGATCTGGCAGTCCCGCAGGTCCTGGCCGCCCACGCGGACTGTGCCGGAGGTGGGATCGATCATGCGCAGGACAAGGCTGGCGAGGGTCGACTTCCCGGCCCCGGACGGGCCGATGATCGCCAGATGTTCCCCGGCCGGAATTCTGAGGTTGATGCCGTGCAGCACGACGGTTCCCTCGCCGTGGCCGGCATAGACGTTCTGGAACTCGATGTCCGGGTGCCGGCAGTCCAGGGCACGGGCATCGGGGGCCTCCGGGAGATCGGTCTGCGCCTCCAGCAGATCCGCCACGCGCTCGCCGGAGGCGGTGGCCCGGGCAATCCGGCTGGTCTGCTTGGCCAGGTCCTTCAGCGGTTTCATCCCGGTCTTGAGATAGGTCAGGAAGACCACCAGGTCCCCGGGCGTCATCGAGTGGTTCAGGACGCGCCAGCCGCCGCCGGCCAGGACGACGGCGGTCGCGAAGCCGATCAGCACGTCGGTGCGGCGCTCGAGCCCGGCGGCCAGCCGCAGGGCGACGACGCCGGTGCCCAGGGCGGCCTTGTTGCTGTTGCGGAAGTTGGAGCTGATGGTGTCCTCGAGACCGTAGGCCTGCACCTCGCGCATGGCACCGAGGGTCTGCGAAGCGGTGGTGGCCAGGGCGCTTTCCCCCGAGCGGGACTTCCTGGCGGCGGTGGTGATGGATCCGGAACTTCGCCGGGACAGGAACGCAAACACGGCGGTGGCCAGGAAAACGACCAGCGCCAGCAGCGGGTCCAGCCACAGCATGATCGCGGTCATGGCCACGAGCGTCACCGCGTTTCCCAGCAGCGGCAGCCCGGCTGTGACGGCGACTTCCTGCAGGCGGGACACATCGGCCACAATGCGCTGGACGGTGTCACCGGAGGAGGTCCGCGTGTGGTGCCGCATGGACAGGCCCTGCACATGGCGGAAAGTCCGCGCCCGGAGGTCGGCCGCGACCCTCGACCCGACGAGGGCAAAGGAAATCGCGGACCAATAATTGGCCACGGCGCGCAGGATGCTGATCGCCACAATCGCGCCGCCGCAGATCAGCAGCGTCTCCAGGCTGGCGTCCATGGTGGGCCCGGGCCTCCTGATGGCCGCCCCCAGCGAGCGGGACACCGAGTCGATCACCATCTTCACCGGCCACGGCTCCAGCAGGCGGAACAGGACGTCCGCGGCCAGGGCCGCGAACCCGATGGCCATTCTGAGCCGGTGGCCGCGCAGGTGCGGGCGGACACAACGCAGCGTGCGGCGGAGCCCGGACTCGGGCTTGCTGGCGGCGCGCGGGCGGTGCCGTGCCTGCCGTCGTGCGTGCCGCGCGTCGCTCTCCTGCAAGGGCTTGTGATCCGGACCCTGTTGCCCGGGATCCGGCGCGGGACCCGTCGCGGGACCTGGGAGAGGACGCTCCGTTCCCGGGCTCGTCTTGGACGACCTCGTCCGCGCTGCACTCTCCTGCGGAGGGTACTCCTCTGCGGGACCGCGAAGCAGGTGCCGGGCGACGGTGGTCATTGCATGGCCAGTCTGCGCGCGGGCGGCAGTGCCGCCGTGATGCGGGCCAGCACCCCGCTCCAGCTGAACCGCAGCACCGCGTCGCTGCGGGCCTCGCGCCCCAGCCTGTCCCGCAGGCCCGGGTCTTCGCCGAGCCGAAGGAGGGCATCCGCGAGTGCGGCCGGTTCGCCGGGCGGGACCAGGATCCCGGTGCGCCCATGCTGGATGATGTACGGGATCTGGCCCACGGCGCTCGCGATCACCGGCAAGGCGGCCGCCATGTACTCAAAGACCTTCAGCGGCGAGAAGTAGTCGTCCTGGCCCGGCGCGTCCGGGGGATACGGTGCGGCGGCGGCGTCGCAGTCTGCCAGGAGAGCGGGCACGGCGGCCGGCGGGACGGCGCCGGTGAACTCCGCCGGCACGCCGAGGGAAGCGGCGAGGCGTTCGAGGTCTTCCCGGCCCGGGCCGTCCCCCACCACCAGGAGCTGCCAGCGGAGGGCCGGGTCAATGGTCTGCTGGTTGGCCAGGGCCACACCGTGCAGCAGGCCGGGGACGCCGTGCCAGGGCTTGAGGGTTCCGACAAACCCGACCGTGAGGTGCTCCGGGTTCCGGCGGCCGGGGCGGCGGGCCGTGATCCGGTCGACGTTCACTCCGTTCGGTGCCAGCACCGTCCGTGCCGTCGGCACCCGCGCGTGTACCCAGCGCACCACGGGCTCCGAGACGCAGGCCACGACGTCGGCCGTTGCGGCGTTGCGGCGGAACACCGTCTCGGCCTTCTTCACATCCAGCAGCTGACGGTACCGCTGCTGCTCCTCGATCAGCGGAGCATTGACCTCCAGCACCGACGGCACGTCCAGGACGCGGGCCACCACGGACAGGGCCGGGCTGAACAGCGAATAGCGCTCGTAAAACAGCCCGCAGCCGTGGCGCAGGACCTCGTCCACCAGGCCCAGCGCGGCGTCCTGGACCGCCCGCTCCCGCGCGGGGCCGGGGACGGATTCCGGCTTGACTTCGACGACGTCGAGATCGGCCAGATCGCGCGGCCGCTCGGCGCCAAGCCGAGTGCAGTAGACCGTGACCGCGGCACCGGCCCCGCGCCAGGCCCGGACGATTTCCTGGACATGCACCGAGGAACCCTTGGTGCCGAAAACAGGCACGCCGGGGTCGGCGCAGAGGTAGGCCACGCGTGTCATGCGACCTGCCTTTCCGGACGGGAGAGGGACCTCAGGAGTTCCACCTGGCGCCGGACGTCGAAGTCCTCCTCAATCAGGGCCCGGGCATTGCGGGATACGGCCAGCCTGTCGGTGGCGGGGGAGCCGAGCGTGCGGATGCCGCGGGCCAGGGCGTGCGGGTTGCCTGGCCGGACCAGGACCCCGGTGGAGCCGTTCCGGACCACTTCGGGGATCCCGGTGACGGATGTGCTGACGCAGGGGACGCCCGTGGCCATGGCCTCGAGCAGGACTGTGGGCATGCCGTCCGCGTTGCCGTCGGCGCCGACCACGCAGGGCGCCACGAAGACATCGGCGGAGTGGAGCAGCTCGTGGACCTGGTCCTGGGTCTGCGGGCCGAGGAGCCGGACGTGCTCGCCGAGCCGGAGCTGGCCGATGCTGGCCTCCAGTTCCTCGGCCATGATCCCGGTCCCGGCGATCCGGAGGTCCAGCCTGACTCCTTGGTCCAGGAGTTCGGCGGCGGCGGGCAGCAGATGCTGGAAACCTTTCTTCTCCACCAGGCGCCCGACGGCGGCGACTCGCAGGGTGGTGCCGAGCGGGCGCGGCTCCCGGTACGGGAAGCGCTCCAGTTCCAGGCCGTTGCGCACCAGGTGGAGCCGGGAGGTCGACGCCGGGAAGCGGCGGCGCAGGTAGCGCATGTTGTACCGGCTGATGGTCACGGCGTGGTGGGCCTGCTCGAGCTTGAGCCGCAGATCGTCGTCGCTGACCGATTCATGGAAGATATCCACCGCGTGGGCGGTGAAGGAGAACGGGATGCCGGTAATGAAGGACGCCAGCCGGGCCACGCTGGTGGCGCCCGAGGCGAAGTGGACGTGCATGTGCCGGATGTTCCGGTCCTGCAAGGCGGTGGCCAGGTTGATGGCCTGGACGGCGTCGTCGGCCGTGGCGGCGGCGAGTTCGGCGAAATTCCGGCCGAGGGCGGCCGTGAGCCCGGCTGCCTCGGCCATCCGGAGGCTCTCCCACAGGGCAATCGTCTTGATGGGGCGGTCTATGTAGGTAACCGGTGCCTGGACGCGGGCCAGCTCGGGGTGGAAGCGGGGGTCGTTGGTGGGCCGGAGGGAGAAGATCTCGATCCGGTCGCCCGCCGCTTCGCGGGCCAGGATTTCCGAGACGATGAACGTTTCGGAGAACCGCGGATACATCTTGAGGACGTACGCGGTCCCCGGTTCAGACGGCGACACTGCTGGCACTTCCCTTCGCACGGACCGCACGGCGATCAGCCGCCCGGAAACGATCGGTACTGACCTGGTCGGCCCTGATCTGATCGGCAACCACCAGCGGCTGCAGCAGTTCGGCGGCCAGTTGCGGGACGCGGATCAGGCCGTCCAGCACGGCCCGACGGCGGTCCACAGTGGTGCCGAGCCGGGAGGCCAGCCAGCCGGCCAGGATTTCCGGCGTCAGCGTGCTGATCTCGTGCTGCTCCAGGTATCCGGCGGCGGCCAGGGACGTGGCCCGGATCCGCTGCTCGGCCCGCGACTGCGTGCGGGGCACGATCAGCGCGGGGACAGCGGTGCTCATGATCTCGCACACCGTGTTGTAGCCGCCCATGGAGACGACGGCGCCGGCATGCCGGATGTGGAACACGATGTCATCCACCGCGGACACCACTTTGACGCCGGGGCGGGCCCGCTGCCGGAGGTCGTTGAGCTGCTCGACGGGCATTTGGGGTCCTGCGACCACCAAATGTCCCAGCCCGTCCGGGACGTGCGCGGCGACGGCCACCCTGGCCAGTGCATAGCCGTCCGAGCCCCCGCCGACTGTCGTCAGGCAATACGGCCCGGGCATGCAGCTGGTCCCGGAGGCCGACGGCCGTCCCTCGGCGAGGTAGCCGGTATAGCGGATGAGCTTGCGGAGGGCGAACGGTATTTCGCCGGCGGCCACGGGGTCATAGACGTCCGGGTCGCCGTAGACCCAGATGGCGTCGAACAGGGCCTTGACCACGCGGGGTCCGCCCACCCTGGCCCATTCGGTGACGGCCGTGGCGGGGGAGTCCAGGACCTCGCGGAGACCGAGCACCACCCGGACGGAACCGGCGGCGTGTGCCCGGCGCAGGGCTGTTTCGAGTTCGCCGTGGACGCCGGTCGCGTGGCGGTCCACGATCACCAGATGGGGGCGGAATCCGGCCAGTGTTGCCTGCAGCAGCCGGGCCCGCAGCGGCACGAGCTCGTGCATGGGCACCGCCAGGTTCCGGGGCAGGTAGCCTTCGGAACTCTTGCCGACGCCGGGAAGCAGCACCCAGTCCCACCCCTCGGGCAGCCGGAACGCCGGGGCCAGGGCTGTGCCGGTGATGAGGATTCCGGTGACGGGGCGGCCGGTAAGCCCGGGAAGTTGGTTGTTCAGTGCATGGGCCAGGGCCAGGTTCCGGCGCACATGTCCCAGGCCCACTGAATCATGGGAATACAGCACTATCCGCATTGGCTCCACGGCAAATCCTCCCCCGGCCCCCGGCGTTCGGGACACAGTTGCGGTCGCAGCTGTGTCCCGTGCCAGCGCGCTCTGATGTTAGGCATCAGCCTGCGCCCGAAGAGTGAGGACGGGATGAGGGGAAGATTAAGGATTTCTCATTCAAGGCCCCCGCGCCGGCAGCCGGTCACGGTGGGACGGGCACGACGCGCGGTCAGCGAGGGCCGGGTCAGACGCGGACGCTGGCGGACTGCAGCGGGATCCGGATCAGGAAGGTGGCACCCTCGCCGGACTCGGATTCCACGGTTGCCAGGCCGCCGTGCGCCTGGGCGATTGCCGCGACGATTGCGAGGCCCAGCCCCGAGCCTTCCTCGCCGCGGCCCGTGTGCGCCCGGCCAAACCGTTCGAAGATCCGCTGCTGGTCCTCGGCCGCGATGCCAACGCCGTCGTCGCGCACCCACAGCAGGAGGGTGTCCGACGCCGGCAGCGGGCTGCCGTCGGCCGCCGTCGGGCCCTCGATCCGGGAGCCGAGCGCAATGCTGGAGGACCGCGAGGTGTACTTGACGGCGTTCGCGGCGAGCTGGACCAGGGCCTGGGTGAGGCGCTGTGGATCCGCGTCCACCACGTAGTCGGCTTTTTCATCGATCTGCCAGTGCCGGTCGCCCAGGACGTGCACCTTCTCCATGACTTGATCCAGGAACTCGGGGATCGGGACGGGTTCACGCCGGATGAAGTCGGGATGGCCCGAGTTGGCGAGCAGCAGGAGGTCGTCCACGAGGCGCTGCATACGGTCCACCTCGTCCAGCAGGATGTCCCGCGTGGCAATGACATCTTCAGGGTCATCGACCGTCTCGAGCTCGAGATGGCCGCGGAGAATGGTCAGCGGGGTCCGCAGCTCATGGCCGGCGTCGTCCAGGAATTGCTGTTGTTGCTGGGCGCCCTCATCCAGCCTTTCCAGCATGGTGTTGAAGGTCTTGGCGAGCAGGGTGACGTCGTCCTCGCCCTTGCCCTTGCGCACTTCCACGCGCTGCGTGAGGTCCTCCGGACTGACCGCGTTGGAAGCCTCACGCAGCCGGCGGAGCGGATAGAGCAGCCGGCCGGCAACCACGCCGCCGATCACCGCGGCAGCCATGAGCATGCCGAGGGCCACCAGCGAGTACGTCCGGACGGAGCTGACGTTATGCTCGCGTTGATCGCCGGCGTCCCGGCCGATCAGGAAGTACGTCCCGGTGGCGCCCCTCATGGGCAGCACGACAGTCCTGAGCGGGCGGCCGTCTGAGTTGAGTTCGCTGAAGGACGCGCCGACGGCATTCCTTAGCCCGAGAGCATCGGGGAACATGCTGTTGTCCAGGAGGGTTCTGTCCGGGTTGCCCTCAACGGTCCACGCCACCCGCCCGTCCACGATTCCCGCCATGACCTCGTTGCTGCGGGGTTCGATGTCCTCCGCGGCCTCGTGGAGTGCGCTGATGTAGCTCCTGTTGGCGTAGTCCCCGGAGGTCTTCTTGTTGGTCTGCACGAGCTTGACCACGGCGTTGGCCTTGTCCAGGATCGCCTGGTCAATCCGGGCGTCGGACTCCTGGAACTGGACCACGAACGTGACCAGCCCCGCGGTGACCAGCCCGGCGAGCATCATGCCCAGCATGGCGGCCACCACCCGGAAACGCACCGAGTGGATCTTCGCGCTCCAGCCGGAGGGGTCCAAGGTCCCGTCCGCCGGGGAGGCCGAGGCCGGCCCGGCGTGATCCGGCGCGGCGGAATTTTCATCCGAGGTGGTCACCTTGTTCCCCTTCCGGTGACGGTCCATTGCGTTTCTTCGAAGCTGCGTCCAGAGGCTGTACCCAGAGGCTGCGCCTAGCCCAGGCGGTAGCCGGCGCCGCGCGTGGTGAGGATGCGGTCCGCGCCGATCTTCATCCGCAGCTGGCGCACGTACACGTCCACCACGTTGGACGTGCTGTCGAAGTCGTAGCCCCAGACGTGGCTCAGCAGCTGTTGCCGGCTGAGGACCTGCCCGGGGTGCAGCAGGAACATTTCCACCAAGGCGAATTCGCGGGCGGAGAGTTCCACCATCCGGCCGTCCACGCTGACCGTGCGGGTGAGCAGGTTCAGCTCCAGGGGGCCGTAGCGCATGACGCTTCCCGCGAGCGGATCGCCGGTGTCCCCCTTTCGTGTCCGGGCCCGGATGCGGGCCACGAGTTCCTCGAAGTGGAACGGCTTGACGATGTAGTCGTCGGCGCCGCCTTCCAGTGCTGCGACGGTGTCGGCGGACGAACCGCGGGCCGTGAGGAAGATGACCGGGATGCCCACCTGGCCGCGGCGCAGGGCCGCCAGCACGGCGAAGCCGTCCAGACGGGGGAGTCCGATGTCCAGGAGCAGGAGATCGAATTCGCCACTGGCCGCGTAGTCCACTGCCGTGACGCCGTCGGCGACCACGGTGGGGGCGTAGCCGGCGGCGCGCAGTCCCTTTTCGATGAAGCGGGAAATGCGTTCTTCGTCTTCTGCGATGAGGATGCGGATCAAGGTGACTCCCTCGGGAACCGCGATATGCCCGGAACGCGGGCGGAACCGTATGTCCCGGCTTTGGCGGGACGGCACGTTCGTACTTCAGAAGGAATGCACATCTGGTGCTCCTCCAGGGGGCCGCCGAACATTCCGGGGTTCCAGCGGGCAGCTGCTGACTATCGCGGTTCTTTCATCCTGCCCCCGTAGTGGGGCGTGCGCCACCCTTTAGCGGTTGATTTTCAGGCTGTTAACAGCCTGCACTCTGCTACTGCCCAAACAAGGCGCCGGTGAGCTGGTGCGTCAGGTCGTGGATGAGGTCGAGCCGGTCCGCGCTGTCGGCGTCGTCCGGGCCCCACGTGTAGATGACCACCGCGTAGGAGCGGTCGCCGGAACTGAGCAGAGCGGCGTCGTGGACGTAGCCTTGCACCACGCCGTACTTGTGGTGAACCGTGATGCCGGCGGCGGTCGCCGCGGGGATGAGGTCCTCGTCGTTGGTCTGCTGCATGTAGCCGAGCAGCTCGGCGGTGTGCCCGGCGTCCAGGAGCTTGCCCGTGGAGAGCTGCTGGAGGAGCCGTGCCATGTCCGCCGGGGCCAGGAGGTTCTTCTCGGGATCGTAGGTGATGCCGAGGGTGGCGGCGTAGCCGGTCAGGCGGGGGTAGCCGATGTCCCGCATCAGCAGGAGCCAGGAGTCATCGCTGCTGGTGTTGATCATGGCCTTGAGCTGGAAGGCGGCGGTAAACGCGCCCAGGGGAGCGTCGAGGGACTTGTCGCCGGTTTCCACCAGGTGGTAGTAGGCGGCGGCGGTCAGGACTTTCGCGGTGCTCGCCGCGGTGTACGGAGCCACGTCGCCGTAGCTCTGCAGCTGGCCGTCGCTGGTGTTCATGACGGCGACGCCGATCCTGTGGTCGGGGTGCTCGCCGATGATCCGCTGGATCTCGGCGGAGAGGTCGACGGCGGGGCGCGGCGGGCCCGTCGGCGCGGTTTGGTCTGCGGCGGCCCGGGGCTGCTCCTGCCGGTGGGCGACCGTCAGGAATTCGCCCTCCGGCGAGGGAACGGTGCGGATGGCGCCGAGGACGACGGCGGCGGCCAGTACCAGCGCGGCGGCGGCCCAGACCAGAACCAGGTTCCTGCGGTGGGCGGGAGCGGCCGGCCGGCGGCCCGGATTCGTCATGTGCGTGGACCTTCCGGACTCAACGGCGAGCTCAGCGCACCGTGCTGAACCGCATCGTTTCGATGAATAACGGTGGTGTTCTCGACGTTAGGCGCGGCCGGAGGCGAAGTCCACGCAGCGCGCGGGGCGCGGCCGAAGTCTTTCCAAAGTCCTAGTTCGCGCGTCCTATTTCGAGCGTCCCAGTTCGAAAGTTCTAGTTCGGCAGCCGGTGCGGGGCGATCTGCAGGTAGTGCTCCAGGACGTGGTCGGCAATCGCCAGGGCGGATGTCGCTGCGGGCGAGGGCGCATTGCGCAGGAGCGTGACCGGGCCGAGCCGGTCCACGGCGAAATCGTCCAGCAGGGAGCCGTCGGCAGACCAGGCCTGGGCCCGGACCCCGGCTCCGGCCTTCCTGGCGAGGTCGCCGGGCTGCAGCTCGGGCAGGAACTGCCGGGCCTGCCCGAAGTACAGCGGCTTGAACAGCGACGCCGAGATTTCCCGGGCCCCCATTCGCCAGTGCTGCCGGGCCAGGGCCGGGGCACCGGGCCACCGCAGCGAGGCCAGCGTGTCCGGCAGGGACACCCGGGCCCACGAGTAGCCCTCCCGGGCCAGGGCCGGCACCGCGTTGGGGCCGACATGGACGTCGTCGTACACGCCGCGGGTGAAGTGCACGCCCAGGAAGGGGAAACGCGGGTCCGGCACCGGGTAGATCATGCCGCGGACCAGGTGGCTCCGGGCGGCGGCCATCACCCAGTACTCGCCGCGGAACGGCAGGATCGCCGGCGACGGACTGGCCCCGACCATCCCTGCCACCACGTCCGACTGCAGCCCCGCGCACACCACCAGCCGGTCGAACGTATGCGTGGAGGCTGGCGTGGAGACGTGCACCGCGCCGCCGGCGTTGCTGACGGCCACCACCTCCTGGCCCAGGAGCACGGATCCGCCGCCCAGCCGCACGTCCTGCGCCATGGCCTCGGTGATGGCGGCGTAGTCCACGACGGCGGTGTGCGGCGAGTGGACGGCGGCGACCCCGGCTGCATGCGGCTCGATCTCCCGCAGTTCAGCCCCGGTGAGCCGCTTCATGCCCGGGACAAGGTTCTCCCGGGCGCGGCGCTCGATTTCATCGAGCCGCGGCAGCTCCGCCTCGGTCACCGCGACCACCAGCTTCCCGAGCTCGCGGTACGGCAGGCCCTTGTCCCGGCAATAGTCGCGGGTCAGGGTCCGGCCGCGGGCGCACAGGACGGCCTTGAGCGAGCCCGGCTGGTAGTACAGGCCGGCATGGACCACGCCGGAGTTGTGGCCGGTCTGGTGCGCGGCCACGCGATGCTCCTTTTCCAGGACCGTGACCTCGAAGTCCCCGGTCCGGACCAGGGCACGGGCAATGGCCATGCCCACGATCCCGCCGCCAATGATTCCGATCCGAGCCGCCACGCGCGCCGCCTTCCCGCCTGAAACCGCACCTTAACGCCTGTTGTTGTGGACCCTATCCCGAACGGCGCCCGAATGTCAGGGACGTCCACGGCGCGGGGCGCCGCCGTCGGCTCTACTACGCTGGCACTCATGACCCGGAAAATTACTGTCAGCCTGCCGGATGCCTCATTGCGGGAATACCTGCAGCCGCACCCGGACGTCACCGTCCTGGAGTGGGACTTCGCCGGTGCGCCGCCCCGGCCGCGGATCGACATCGTGGTGCCGCCCTACATGGGTGGCCCGCAGGTCCTGCAAAGCCTGGAAGCCGTGGACACGGCCCTGGTCCAGAGCCAGTCGATCGGGTACGACGGCGTGGCGGACTTCCTGCCGTCCGGCCGGGTTTTCGCCAACGCGGCCGGCGTCCACGAAACCTCCACCGCGGAGCTGGCCCTCGCCCTCATTCTCACCAGCCAGCGCGAGTTCCCCCGCCTGATCCGAAACCAGCAGGAGGGCCGGTGGGATGCCAGGCCCACCGCCAGCCTGGCCGACCGCCGCGTCCTGATTGTCGGCTACGGCGGCGTGGGCAAGGCGATCGAGGACCGGCTCCTGCCGTTCGAGACCAGCGTGACCCGGGTGGCCAGCAGGGCACGGACGGATGAGCGCGGGCCCGTCCACGGCATCGCGGAACTCCACGCGCTGCTGCCCGAGCACGACATCGTGGTGGTGGGGGTTCCGCTCAGTGACTCCACCCGGCACCTGGTGGATGACGCCTTCCTCGCGGCCATGCCGGACGGCGCCCTGCTGGTGAACGTGGCCCGCGGCCCGGTGGCGGACACCGACGCCCTGGTCCGGCACACCGCCTCCGGACGGATCCGCGCAGCACTGGATGTCACCGATCCCGAGCCCCTGCCGCAGGACCACCCGCTGTGGCGTACCCCCGGCGTCATCATCAGCCCGCACGTGGGCGGGGCGAGTTCGGCGATGCGGCCCCGGATGGGCCGGCTGCTCCAGCGGCAGATCGGGCTCATGCTGGCGGGCGAACCGCCGGTCAACGTGGTGCTGGGCGGCTGAAAGCCGCGTCAGAAGGGCCGGGGCTAGCTAGCTGGCGCGGGGGAATTGCCCGTCCCGGCGGTGTCCACCACGCAGAACCTGTTGCCCTCCGGATCGGCAAGGATCACGTAGTCCGCGTCCGCCGGCCGCTTGCTCCACTCCACCCGGGTGGCGCCCAGGCCCAGCAGGCGCTGCACCTCCGCGTCTTGCTGGTCCGTATACAGGTCCAGATGCAGGCGCGGCGGCACCTGGACGGCCGCGGGGACGCGGTCCAGGGAGATGCACGTGCCGCCGCCGCCCGGCGGCTGCAGGATGACAAAGTCGCCGTCCGGCGCGTACCGCGGCTCATAGCCCAGGGCAGCCTGCCAGAAACTCATCTGGCGTTCGAGGTTGTCCACCCGGATCACGATCGAGCCAATGCTCAGCATCCGCAACAAGCTACACCCGGGCCGCAGGCCCGGCAAGCAGTCCAGCCCGGCAAGCAGTCCGGCCCGGTAAGCAAATCACTTCCCCGGGGGCAGGCCCGATTCGCCCTGAGAGGAACCCGGCGTTCTCCCGGCAAGCGGACGTAAACTGACCACCACACAAGTGCACGTGACGCGTGAAGTGGAGACCGGATGCTCTGGAAACTGCTCGTCGAGTACCTGAGGCCGCAGCGGCGGCTGCTGTTCGCCGTCGTCGTCTTCCAATTGGCGGCGTCCATCGCCTCGCTCTATCTGCCCACCCTGAACGCGGACATCATCGACCAGGGGGTCGCGAAGGGGGACACGGACTACATCCTGCGCATCGGCGGCATGATGCTCATGGTCACCCTGCTGCAGATCGCCTGCACCATCGCCGCCGTGTATTTCGGCGCGAAGGCCGCGATGGCCCTGGGCCGGGATGTCCGGGGCGCCATCTTCAGCCGCGTGGCCGAGTTCTCCGAGCAGGAAGTCACCCGGTTCGGCCCGCCCAGCCTGATCACCCGCTCCACCAACGATGTCCAGCAGGTCCAGCAGCTGGTCCTGATGTCCGCGACGCTCATGGTCACGGCGCCCATGCTCTGCATCGGCGGGGTGATCATGGCCATGCGGCAGGACCTGCAGCTGTCCTGGCTGATCGCGGTCAGCGTGCCTGTGCTGCTGGCCGCGGTGGGCTCGATCATTATCCGGATGGTGCCGCTGTTCCGGCTCATGCAGACCCGGATCGACACCGTCAACCGGGTGCTGCGCGAACAGCTCACCGGCATCCGCGTGGTGCGGGCCTTCGTTCGAGAGGACGTGGAGACCGCCCGCTTTACCCTTGCCAACGAGGACGTCACGGACACCGCCCTGCGCGCCGGCCGGCTCATGGCGCTCGCATTCCCCACCGTGATGCTGGTGCTCAACGTCTCCAGCACTGCCGTGATCTGGTTCGGCGCGTTCCGGATCGAGGACGGCTCCATGCAGGTGGGCACCATGATCGCGTTCCTGAGCTACCTCATGCAGATCCTGATGTCCGTCATGATGGCCACCTTCATGGCGATCATGATCCCGCGCGCGTCCGTCTCGGCGGATCGGATCAGCGAGGTCCTCGGGACCGAATCCAGCGTCCGGCCGCCGTTGCAGCCGGTCAGCACTGCTGTCCGGCGGGGCGAACTGGAGATGCGCGACGTCGGGTTCGCCTACCCGGGGGCTGAGCAGCCGGTGCTCCAGGATGTGAGCTTCACCGCCCGCGCGGGGCAGACGACGGCGATCATCGGCAGCACCGGCTCCGGCAAGACCACCCTGGTGAACCTCATGCCGCGGCTCTTCGACGCGACGTCCGGCTCGGTGCGGATCGACGGCGTGGACGTCCGAGAACTCCACCCGGACCTGCTGTGGGGGCACATCGGCCTGGTCCCGCAAAAGCCCTACCTGTTCTCCGGCACCGTGCGCAGCAACCTGCTCTACGGCAAGCCGGACGCCACCGAGGCCGAGCTCTGGCAGGCGCTGCGGATTGCGCAGGCGGAGGACTTCGTCCGGGAGATGGAGGGCGGGCTGGACGCGCCGATCTCGCAGGGCGGCACCAACGTCTCCGGCGGCCAGCGGCAGCGGCTCGCAATCGCCCGGGCGCTCGTGAAACGGCCCGAGCTCTACATTTTTGACGACTCGTTCTCCTCGCTGGACACCGCCACGGACGCCCGGCTGCGGCTGGCGCTCAAGAAGAACACGGCCGGGGCCACCTTGGTGATCATCGCCCAGCGGGTCTCCAGCATTGTGGACGCGGACCAGATCCTGGTGCTGGACCGCGGCAGGATCGTCGCGCACGGCACGCACGAGGACCTGCTGGAGACGTCGGAGACGTACCAGGAGATCGTGAATTCCCAGCTCGCAGCGGAGGAGGCGGCATGAGCCGGACCGACAAGGCCCCGACACCGGCCCCCGCCGCCGGGGGTCCGGGCTCCTCCGCCCACGGCACTTCGGGCGCCGCTCCCGCCGCCGGCGGCACGCAGGCCGCGCAGGCCCCCCTGCGGATTCCCCGCCCCGCGGGCGGGCCCGGCCGCGGCGGCCCGTTTGCCGGGATGAACATTCCGGCCGAGAAGGCGATGAACTTCGGCCCGTCCGCCCGGCGGCTGCTGGGCGAGCTGCGGCCCGAGCGGCTGTGGCTGACGCTGGTCCTGATGCTCGCCGTCGTGAGCGTGACGTTCTCGGTGATCGGGCCCAGGCTGCTGGGCGAGGGCACCAACCTGATCTTCGCCGGCGTCGTGTCCAAGCAGCTGCCCGCCGGGGTGAGCCAGGACCAGCTGATCGCCCAGCTGCGCGCCGCCGGGGAGAACCAAAAGGCGGACATGCTCAGCGCCATGACGCTGACGCCCGGTACCGGGATCGACTTCACCGCGCTGGCCACCGTGCTGCTGTGGGCGCTGGTGCTGTACGTGCTGGCCTCGGCGTTCGGCTGGATGCAGGCGTACCTGCTCAACGGCGTCGTGCAGCGCACGGTCTTCCGGCTCCGCGAGCGGATCGAGGCGAAGATCAACCGGCTCCCGCTGCGCTACTTCGATTCCGTGCAGCGCGGCGAGCTGCTCAGCCGGGTGACCAACGACGTCGACAACATCTCCCAAAGCCTGCAGCAGTCCATCAGCCAGGCCGTGACCTCGCTGCTGACCGTGGTCGGGGTGCTGGTGATGATGCTCCTGCTCTCGCCCACGCTGGCGCTCATAGCGCTCGTGACCATCCCGCTGACCCTCGTCACGACGGCTGTGATCGCCAAGCGCTCGCAGAAGCTGTTCGTGGCGCAGTGGCGGCATACCGGCGAGCTGAACGGGCAGATCGAGGAGACGTACACCGGGCACGCGCTGGTGAAGGTGTTCGGCCGGCAGCGCGAGGTGGAGGAGCGGTTCCGGCAGAAGAACGTGGAGCTGTACCAGGCGAGCTTCGGCGCGCAGTTCATTTCCGGGCTGATCATGCCGGCCATGACGTTCATCGGGAACC
>ENA-OWNT01001710-OWNT01001710.1-seawater-metagenome-genome-assembly--contig:-NODE-1710-length-26150-cov-13.995091_pt1 | contig 26150 bp, 19 predicted proteins | sample MGYA00238136_ERZ651165 | MGnify/ENA primary metagenome ERZ651165 (study PRJEB26861, sample SAMN08777766) | seawater metagenome | isolation source: coastal seawater | place: USA: Florida | collected...
TTCCTGCGGTACCGGAAGACTCCGATCCCGACCACGACGGCGGCGAGGGCCAGTGAGAGCAGCAGCGATTCCCGCGTGGATTCCAGGATCACCATGCCGACCAGGAGGGCGACGATGCTGATGATGGCCACCCAGGTCAGGTACGGGAAGAGCCACATCTTCAGCTGGAGGTCCTTGGCTGCGGCGCCCATGCGGCGGCGCAGGATCAGCTGGGAGGAGGCGATCACGAGCCACACGAACAACGCGATGGCGCCGGAGGTGTTGACCAGGAACAGGAACACCGTGTCCGGGGCGATGTAGTTCAGTCCGACGGTGACAAAACCGACCACGGTGGAGGCCAGGACCGCGGAAGAGGGCACGCCGCTCTTGGAAATCCGCATCCAGGACCGGGGGGCGTCCCCGCGCCGGGACAGCGAGAACAGCATGCGGCTGGCCGTGTAGAGGCCGGAGTTGAGGCAGGAGAGGACCGAGGTCAGCACCACGATGTCCATGATGGTTCCGGCGCCGGGGATGCCGAACAGTTCGATGACCGCAACGTAGGGGCTCTTGGCGACGGAGGCGGAGTTCCAGGGCAGCAGGGTGACCACAATGGCGATGGAACCGATGTAGAAGACAAGGATCCGCCAGACGGTGGACTTCACGGCCTTCTTGACGGCGTCGACCGGGTTCTCGGATTCGCCGGCGGCGATGGTGGCAATTTCCGCCCCGAAGAAGGAGAACACGACGACCAGGATGCCGGCCAGGACGGCGCCGGGCCCGTTGGGCATGAACCCGCCGTTGCCGATCAGGTTGTCCAGTCCGGGCGCCGGGACGCCGGGGACGAGGCCGAGGATCGCGGCGGCACCGAAGAGCAGGAAGAGCACGATTGCCGCCACTTTGATGGAAGCAAACCAGAATTCGAACTCACCGTAGGACTTCACGGACCCGAGGTTGGTCAGGGTCAGCAGGACCATCAGGGCAAGCGCCCACACCCACTGGTCAATGCCGGGCACCCAGCGGTGCATGATGGCTGCCCCCGCCGTGGCCTCAATGCCGAGGACAATGATCCAGAACCAGGCGTAGAGCCAGCCGATGCTGAAGCCCGCCCAGCGGCCCAGGGCCTTGTCCGCGTAGGTGGAAAATGAGCCGGTTTCCGGGTTGGCCGCAGCCATCTCGCCCAGCATGCGCATGACAAGGATGACGACGAGTCCAGCCGCGGCGTAGGCAACCAGGATGCCCGGGCCGGCCTGCTGGATCGCCGCACCCGAACCGACAAACAGCCCGGCGCCGATCACACCGGCAATGGCGATCATGGACAGATGCCTGGGTTTCAGGGATTTAGAGAGCTGCTGGTCAGCAGGCATGGAAGCGCCGTCCTTCGTGGGGGGTCCGGGCCCTTTCCTGTGCCGCACGGCAGGGTTCCATGCTGTGCGGCGGGCCACAATGTCGTTTCACCCTAGACCGCTTCGCGCACCGCCCGTCTTGTGCAGTCCCACAAATGACGCCGGGTCAGACCGGGCCATGGCCCAACAAGTAGGTGCAGTAAGCAACCAAAGTTGACTCAAGGTCAATTCAGTAATGTGCCCGAAACCACTTGCGCAGGAACTACCCGCCGGTAGCCGTCCCGCCGGCGTTCGCCCGCCCCGCGCCGCCTGCCCGGAGTACCGCTTCCCGCAGGGTCCGCTAGTAGTCGGCGTTGCTCGGCACCACGAGGCCGGTCTCGTACGCGTAGACGACGGCCTGGACGCGATCGCGGAGATGGAGCTTGGTCAGGATCCGGCGCACGTGCGTCTTGACCGTAGCCTCGGACAGGAAGTACCGGTGCGCGATTTCGGCGTTGGAGAGCCCCTCCGCCAACGCCCCGAGCATCTCGTTTTCGCGGGGTGTCAGGTCCTCCAGCAGCGGATCCCTTGCCGGGCGTCCCGGATTGGCGGCCGTGTTTCCGCCGTCGCCCTCCGCCCCTCGCGGCCCCGAGCCGGCCGTACCCGCCGCGCCCGTACCCGCCGCATCCGCGCCCGTGGCGCCGGGTCCGGCGCCTGCACCGGCCCCCACTCCGCCACCGCGGACATAGGTCTCCAGCAGCCGCTGCGTGACGCGCGGTGCCACGACGGCGTCGCCGCTGGCCACGACCCGTACCGCGCCGATCAGTTCGGCGGGGGCCACGTCCTTGAGCAGGAAGGCCGAGGCCCCGGCCCGCAGCCCGGCAAAGGCGTATTCGTCCAGGTCAAAGGTGGTCAGGATGATGACCTTGGCCAAGGAACCCGAGGCCGCGATGGCGCGGGTGGCCTCGATCCCGTCCAGCACCGGCATCCGCACATCCATCAGGACGACGTCGGGCGCGAGTTCCCGGACGTGCCGGACCGCTTCGGCACCGTTGGAGGCCTCCCCCACGATGCACAAATCGTCCTCACCCTCCAGGATGAGGCGGAAGCCCATCCGAAGCAGCGGCTGGTCATCCACCAGCAGAACGCGGATAGGTCCTTTGTCGGCCACTGTTCCCCCTTGATTCCGTTGCAGTGTCTTCATTGCAGTTCAGTTCCGCGTGCACCCGCCAGCCGCGGTCGCCGGTGCGGCCGGCGTGCACGGTGCCCGCGTAGATTCTGGCCCGCTCCCGCATTCCGGCGATGCCCTGGCCGGTGCCGAGGGGCTCCGGTGAGTCGGCTCTGGCCTGCGTCCCGGCCCCGGGACTGCCGGATTCCACGGTGCCCCTGCCGTCGTCGACCACTTCAATGGTGACGAGGGATCCGTTCCGGACAATGCTGACGTCCACGCGGCTGAGCGCGCGGCCGTAGCGGAGCACATTGGTCAGCGACTCCTGCACGATCCTGTAGACGGTCAGCTGGAACGCCGCATCGCCGGGCAGGGACGGGCCGGTGTGCGTGTAGTGCAGCGGCAGGCCGGCGGTGCGGAAGCCCTCGAACAGTTTGGCCAGGTTGGCTCCGGCCACCAGGGGCTCGCGCGGGGCGTATCCGGCGGCAGAATCGTCGCGCAGCACGCCGAGGACACGCCGCATGTCGGCCAGGGCGGTGCGTCCTGTCCGGGAGAGTTCCGCGAGGACGCCGGCGGCGCGCTCGGGATCCTTCTTGACCACGACGGCGGCGCCGTCCGAAAGGCTGATCATCACGGTCAGCGAGTGCGCCACGACGTCGTGCATTTCTCGCGCGATCCGGTTTCGTTCCGTGACCGAGCCCAGCTGCTGGGCCCGGGCGGCCCAGGCGGCAATCTCGTGCTCGTGCTCGCGCCGTTGCCGGACCGATATCCCGATTCCGGTGGCGATCACGTTGGAGAGGGCGATGCTGATGGCCGCCGCGATGCTCGTGACGAGCTGGAAATTCTCCGGCGTGCTGACCGCCATGTCCGGAAGCCGCCCGTCCAGCGGGCCGGCGGCCAGCATGAAATACAGAAGCACCAGCGGCGCCGTTGTCAGGGCCAGGGCGGCCAGGGCGAAACGTCGCGTGCGGACGACGGCCACGGCGTACAGCGAAAACCAGAGTCCGGCGGACACATTGGATCCCCACGGGTGCAGGAACGTGACGGCCAGTTCCAGTGCCCCCACGGCCGCCGCCACCTGCACCGGATAGGCGCGCCGGAAGAGCAGAACAGGGGCGGCGGCCGCGAGCAGCGCGGCGACGGGCCAGTTGCCGTCGATCAGCGACTCCACCGCCGTGGGCGTGACCAGGATCAGGTAGCAGAGAACCACCAGGACATCCATGACCCGCGGATTGGCCAGCAGGTATCGCCGCAGCCGTCCGCGCCGTCGGGCGGTGAGTTCGGCGAAGGACGCGTCAGCCGGTCCGGCCGACGCGTCCTTCACAGGCACTGCATCGATCATGCTCCGAGCCTAGACGTTCGGCCCGCCGGTCTAGACGTCCCGCTTCTTGAGCAGGACGGCGGCGAGGAACACGGGAATGACCACCCAGGCGCCCAGGACCAGGCCGGCCTGCCAGGCCTCCAGGGTGTCCGGGACGTGATCCAGGGCGGTCAGCGGATCCACTGTGTTGCCGGGCAGGTACTTGCGGGCCTCCACGAAGAAGTCGCCCGGAATGAGCTGGAAGGCGATGGGGGCCACGAAGAACAGGCCGACCAGGCTCATGATGCCGCCCGCCGAGTTCCGGATCAGGGTGCCCAGGGCCATGCCGATCGCCGCGACGGCCGCCACATAGATGCTGTTGACAAGAAGCATCTTGACCGACTGCGAGCTGCCCAGGTCCAGGTCGAGGCCGTAGTTGGCCAGGATCGGCACCGACACGAACCCGGCGGCCAGGGCGGACGCGGCGGTCACAACGAAGGAGGTCAGCACCACCACGACGAGCTTGGCGGCGAACGCGGGGATACGCTTGGGCACTGCCGCGAACGTGGACCGGGCCATGCCGGTGGTGAATTCCGAGCTCATCAGCAGCACGCCGAGCGAGCCGAGGATCAGCTGGGCGAAGGCGATACCGGAAGTGGGGACGCCGACGGCGAGGTCCCCGCCCTGCGCCGCGATCCTGGCGGCCGCCTCCGGGTCCCGGGACGCGGCCTCGGAGAACTGCCCGGTTCCCCAGGCGGAGAGCGCCCCGAACCCCACCATGACGATCACTGTGGAGCCGAGCAGGATCAGGGTGGAGAGCAGGGTGCGGAACTTGATGAATTCGGAGTTGAGGACCCGCAGGAAGGTGGGGCCGGGGCCGGAACTGGTGCCGTCGCCGGAGCGCTGGGTGCGGGATTCGGCGTCGCGGGGGGAGGGCGTGGATTCAACGGTTGTGGAACTCATGGCTTAGTTGCCTCCGGCTTCGACGGGAACGGCGCCCGTGGTGATCAGCGAGTGGTATTCGACCTCATCCTTGGTCAGTTCCATGTAGGCCTCCTCGAGGCTGGCCTGGAGCGGGGTGAGTTCGTAGATCATGACGTGGTTCTCCAGCGCCGCCGTGGCGATCTGCCGCGGGTCCAGCCCCGTGATTTCGAGGAGTTCGCGTTCCTGGACCTCCACCGAGACGCCGGTGCCGGCCAGCAGCTGCATGAGCCGGTCCGGCTGGTCGGTCCGGACCCGCGTGCGGCCCTGTCCCTTGCCGGTGATGATCTCCTGGATCGGGGCGTCCGCGATGATCCTGCCGCGGCCGATCACGATCAGGTGGTCCGCCGTGACGGCCATTTCACTCATGAGGTGGCTGGAAAGGAAGACCGTGCGGCCCTCGGAGGCCAGGTATTTCACGAGGTTGCGGACCCACACCACTCCCTCCGGGTCAAGACCGTTGACGGGCTCGTCCAGGATGACGGTCTGCGGGTCGCCCAGGAGGGCCGCGGCGATGCCCAGCCGCTGGCCCATGCCGAGCGAGAAGCCGCCGACCTTCTTCTTGGCCACCTCGGCCAGCCCTGTCATCTCGATGACGTCGTGGACGCGTTTCTTGGGGATGCTGTGCGTCGCGGCCATGGCCAGCAGGTGGTTGTAGGCGGAGCGGCTCGTGTGGACGGCCTTGGCGTCCAGCAGCGCGCCGACGTCGCGCAGCGGGGCGGCGTGTCCGGTGAGCGGGGATCCGTTGACGGTCACAGAGCCCGACGTCGGCCGGTCCAGTCCCATGATCATGCGCATGGTGGTGGATTTTCCGGCCCCGTTGGGGCCCAGGAAGCCGGTGACCCGGCCGGCTTCGACGGTGAAGTTGACGCCGGCGACGGCGGTCTTGTCGCCGTAAACCTTGGTCAGGCCTCGTGCTTCGATCATGGAAGCGTCCTTTGCGTAGCGGGGAGATGATCCGGGGCACCGCAGTCACGGGCCCGTCTGCACACCACGCTACCCATGCCGGGGGCGCAATTCGCCGGTCTCAGGGATGATTCAGGGGCGAATCAGGGTAGTCCGGGAGGATGACGCGCCGCCGGGAGACTCAGCCGAGCGGCGAATAATAGGTCAGCGCGCCGCGGCGGACGGTGAATTCCACGCTGCGCACCCCGGGCATGACCTCGCCGTCGATGGCCAGGACCATGGGCCCGTCCCCGGGTTCCACCGTGATCCGGTCCGTTTCGGTGAGGTGGGTGATCCCGGAGCTGGCCACGGTGCCCGTGAGCACGGCCCAGAGCAGCCGAAGCCGGGCGAACGGCTCATCGGCCGTGATCATCCGCAAGTCCAGGACTCCGTCCGCCAGCACGGGACGCACCAGCGGCGCGTGATCACGGGGGTAGTAGCGGCCGCGGCCGATGTACAGGATCCACAGCCGGTGCCGCACACCGTTCACGGTCAGGGTGGTGGGGGTGCCCGCCGCGAAGGTCCGGAACATGGCCACCACGCCGGCCAGCGGTTTGCCCAGCGCCGGCTGGAGCTGTTCCCGCCGGCGGACCAGGTTCGGATAGAGGCCGATGCTGGCCGTGTTGAGCATGCTCAGTTCAAGGTGCTCAGGGCTGTCGGGGAGCCCGCGCTCTACGCTCACGTGGCCGATGTCGGCCACGGCAGCGTCGCCGTGCGTGGCCGCCTGCACAGCCGCCTCCAGGGTGGGCGTCCCGGCGTCGCGGGCAAAGTGGTTGAGGGTTCCGCCGGGGAGCACCAGCAGGGGAAGGGAATGTTCGACGGCGGCTGCCGCCGCGGCGCCGACAGTTCCGTCGCCGCCCCAGACGCCCAGGGCCGCAATGCCAGGCCGTGTCGCGATGTTGGCGATTTCGGCGGAGACGTCCCCGTTCTGCCCGATTTCCTGTATATACGCTTTAGGGAATATCTTCTGCAGGGCGTCGGCGGTCTCCTCTGCGTAAGACCCGCCAAGGGTATTGATTGCGATGCAAAGTCCCTGGCCGTCGGGGAGTTCCGCGGCCCGGACGGTTTTGCGGCGGGTTTCCGGGAAGGGCGGGCGGACGGGCCACCACTTCCGCGTCACCATGGCCGCCCCGGCGCCGATCGCCGAGCCGAACAGTACATCTGAGGGCCAGTGGGCGCCGGTGTGGACGCGGGAGTAGGCCACTCCGGCCGCGACGGGGGCCAGCGCAGCCCCGAGTGCCGGGCGGACCAAGCCGACGCCGAGCGCGAAGGCAACGGCGGAGGCGGAGTGGCCCGACGGCATCGACGAGCTCGTCGGCTGGGGGTTGACGAAGCGGAAGACAGGCAGATGCTCGGGCAGCGGGCGGGCCCGGGGCAGCAGGGTTTTGAACACGAGGTTGGTGACCGCCGATGCCGCGCCTTGGGCGATGAGCCCGTGCACGGCTGCCCGGCGGGTCTTTCCGGGCACGAGGGCCATTGCGCCGGCAATGCCGAACCAGAGTTTGCCGTTGTTGGCGGCGGCGGACAGGCGGCGGAAGAACTCGTCATGGCCCCCGCCCGGCAGATTGGAGACGGCGCGCACCAATTTGCGGTCAAATTTCGACAGGCGGCCGGGGGCCTTCCTCAGCATGGTTCGCATTGGACCACCATACTGCCGGAAACGGCGCGTCGCAGGTCCGCCGCAGGCGGCGTCCGGCGTGGTTCCCTACCTGGTGGGCAACGGCTTCGCCGCGCCGGCGAGCAGCAGGGCCACCAGAATCGGAACCCCGATCGCCAGCAGCGCGGTCCGGATCCCCGTCACATCACCCAGGAAGCCGAGCAGGGGCGGCCCGGCGAGGAACGCGATGTAGCCCAGCGTAGACACGACGGACACCCGGGCGGCCGCCTTCCCAGGGTCATCCGCCGCGGAGGACATCCCGATCGGAAACGCCAGGGCGGCCCCGACGCCCCAGAGCACGGCGCCCGCGGCGGCCAGCCAGATGGTGCCGGCGAACACGAACAGGCAGAGGCCCGCAGCCGCCGCGGCCATGCTGGCGCGGAGAACGGCCACCCGGCCGTAGACGTCGATCACGCGGCCGCCGAAGAAGCGCATGGCCGTCATTGCCAGCACAAAGGCGGCGAACAGCAGCGCCCCCGTGGATTGTTCGGCGCCGAGGCCGTCAACCGCGGCCTTGGCAATCCAGTCGTTGCCGGCGCCTTCGGTCAAGGTGGCGCCCAGGACGACGACGCCGATCAGCAGCGTGCGGCCGTCCCGCCAGGCCGATCCGCCCTTGGCGTGCTCGGCCTCCCCGGCGGCAGGCAGGGCGGCGGCCAGATGGGGCAGGAAGTACCGGGGGGCCACCGTGGTCAGGACGGCGACGACGGCGGCGATGACCAGCAGGTGTTCGGGGAGCCCGACCCCCAGGGTGGACAGCCCGGCCCCGATCAGGGCTCCGACAAACGCGCCGCCGCTGAAGGCCGCGTGGAACTGCGGCATGATGGTGCGGCCGAGCCGGTGTTCGACGTCGGCTCCTTCGATATTCTGCGAGACATCCCACAGCCCGACGCCGATGCCGAAGAAGAACAGGGCAACCGCCGTCCCCGGGACGGAAGCCGCCATCAGGGCCAGCGCCACGCCGACGCCGGCTATCGCCGCAACGAGTCCGGCACTGCGGACGGCGTTGGCCGTGCCGATCCGGCCCACGACGAACCCCGCCGTGGGCAGGGCGATCAGCGAGCCCACCGCCAGGCACAGCAGCAGGGTTCCCATCTGGCCGGAGGTGATGTGCAGGATCTCTGTCACGGCAGGGATGCGGGCGGCCCAGCTGGCGAAGACCAGGCCGTTGATCCCGAAGACGAGGAAGGTGGCCCCGGCGGCGGCCTTCAGCTGCGGGCCGGTTGCGGTACTGGTCATACGATCACTGCTTCCACCGAGTGTTGGGCGAGTCGGGCAAGTTCTTCCGGACCAAGCTGGCGGTCCGTCACGATGGCATCCACGGCGTCCATGGATGCCACGAGGGCGAGGGCACTGGCATTCCATTTGGACCCGGCACAGGCGACGATCACCCTGGCCGCGGATTCGAGGCCGGCGCGCTTCACGGCCGCGTCGTCGAGATCATGGGCCAGCAGCCCGTCGTCGAGGTTCACGGCGCAGGGCGTGACCACCGCGGCGTCGAAGCGCAGCGAGCGGATATTGGATTCGGTCATCGGCCCGCGAAAGGACAGCTCACCGGGGACGAGGCGGCCGCCGGGCATCAGGACGTCGGGACGCCGCCCCGCCGGCGGATCGTCCGGGGATAGCGCGGTGACGGCACGCAGCGACATCGGCATGATGGTCATCTCGCGCTGGCGCAGCTGGCGGGCGATCTCCGTGGCTGTGGTGCCGCTGTCCAGCCAGACGTGCCCCCGGTCCTGGAGCATGGCCGCGACGCCGGCGGCAATGCGGACCTTGGCGGCGTGGTCCTCCAGCTCGCGGTGCCCGTATTCCGGGTTTTCCCCGCTGAAAACCAGGCTTCGGGCTCCGCCGTGCACCCTCCGAAGCACGCCATGGAGGGCCAGGACCTCGAGGTCGCGCCGGATCGTGGCCCCCGACGCGCCGCAGGCGGCCATCAGTTCGTCCACCGTCACATGCTCCCGGCTGCGCAGCAGTTCGCCGATCAGGCGGTGCCGCTCATCAGTGCTCATGCTCAAACGCTAGCACTTGATGATCATTTAATCATCACCTGCGCAACATCCTGGGGTCACCTAGCGCCGATAACGGCCCGCGGAATGGGCCGCATCTGACCCGGCGTTGCCGTGCGGGCCGCGCCCTGCGGCTTAGCGGGCGCGCTCGACGCGCTTTTCGTCCCAGACCGGTTCGGCCGATTCGTAGACATTGCCGTCGGAACCGAAGACCAGGAAGCGGTCGAACGTGCGGGCGAACCACCGGTCGTGGGTGACCGCCAGGACGGTGCCCTCGAAGTGGTCGATCGCCCGTTCGAGGGCCTCGGCCGAGTGCAGGTCCAGGTTGTCCGTGGGCTCGTCGAGCAGCAGCAGCGTGGCGCCGGAGAGCTGGAGGAGCAGGATCTGGAAGCGGGCCTGCTGGCCGCCGGAGAGGGATTCGTACTTCTGCTCGGACTGCCCGGCGAGCCCGTAACCGTCCAGTGCGCCGGCGGCGGCCTCGCGGCCCATCCCGGAGCGGTGCTCATCGCCGCGGTGCAGGATCTCCAGCAGGGTCTTGCCCAGCAGGTCGGGCCGGACGTGGGTCTGGGCGAAGAAGCCGGGCCGGATCCGGGCGCCGAGTTTCACGGTGCCCTCGTGCGGAACCTCCGCGATCTCGACGTCGGAGACCGGCAGGTGCTCCCGCTCCGGATCGGTGCCGCCGGTGGCGAGCAGGCGCAGGAAGTGGCTCTTGCCCGAACCGTTGGATCCGAGGACGCCCACCCGGTCACCGAACCAGATTTCGGTGGAGAACGGCTTCATGAGGCCTGTCAGTTCCAGCTTTTCGGCCACGATGGCGCGTTTGGCGGTGCGTCCGCCCTTGAGCCGCATCTGCACGTTCTGCTCGATCGGCAGGGCCTCGGGCGGTCCGGCCTCGAGGAACTTCGCCAGCCGGGTCTGTGCGGCGTGGTAGCGGTTGGCCATGTCGGAGCGGAACGCGGCCTTGTTCTTGTACATGTTGACGAGTTCCTTGAGCTTCACGTGCTCCTCGTCCCAGCGCTTGCGCAGCTCCTCGAAGCGCGCGTTCCGGTCCGCGCGGGCGTCCACGTAAGAGCCGAAGCCGCCGCCGTGGATCCACGCGCCGGCGCCGTTGATGCCCGGTTCCAGCGTCACGATGCGGCCCGCGGCGTTGTTGAGCAGTTCGCGGTCGTGGCTGATGAAGAACACGGTCTTCTTCGAGTCGTTCAGCTTGGCCTCAAGCCAGCGCTTGCCCGGGACGTCGAGGTAGTTGTCCGGCTCGTCGAGGAGCAGCAGTTCATCGGGGCCGGCGAAGAGGGCCTCGAGGACCAGCCGCTTCTGCTCGCCGCCGGAAAGGCTCGACGCCGGGCGGTGCTGTGCGCGGTCGAACGGCAGGCCGAGGGCCGCCATGCAGACCTCGTCCCAGACGGTCTCGACGTCGTAGCCGCCGGCGTCGCCCCAGTCAACGATCGCCTGGGCGTACTGCATCTGGGTGGGCTCGTCGTCGTGCTCCATCATGGCGAGTTCCGCCTCGTCCACGGCGCGCGCGGCAGCGGCCAGGGCCGGCGGGGCGGCGGACACCAGGAGGTCCCGGACCGTGGAGTCGTCGCGGACCTGGCCCACGAACTGGCGCATGATGCCCATGTTTCCGGAGCGGCCGATCACGCCTTCGTCCGGGACGAGGTCGCCGGAAATGATCCGGAACAGCGTGGTCTTGCCGGTTCCGTTCGGCCCGATCAGCGCGGTCTTGGTGCCGTCCGGGACCTTGAACGTCACCCCGTTGAGCAGCTGGGTGCCGTCGGAGAGGAAGTAATCGATGCCGGAAACGTCAATATGAGCCACGTGTTCAATCTTCCCACGGCCGGGCGGCACGGACTTTTCGGCCCGCCCCCGCCGCACGGCCAGCGTCCCAGGCGGCCTGCCGCACCTTCGCTCAGACCCCCCCGCAGCCGGTGCAACAAGAGCGCCACGTGCAGGGATGTCCTGGACTCGGCGTCGTCGAGGTCCACCGCCAGCAGCTCCTCCAGTTTCGCCAGCCTCGCATAGAGGGCAGGTCGGCTCAGGTAGCCGCTGCGTGCCATCGCCGCCTTGTTGCCGCCGGAATCGAGGTAGAGACCCAGCAGTTCAAGGTACTCGCCTTTGCCTTCGGCGTCGGCCTGGAGGACGGCGGCCAACTCCGACTCGACGAACTGCTGAACCCGGGAGTCCTGGCGCAGCAAGGCCAGCAGTCCGCGGAGCCGTACATCAGTGGCACGGTAGTAGGGTTTGCCCGCTTCCCTGAGCGTGGCCGCGCTCTCTGCCACGTGGGCTGCCTCGTCGATACCCGCCGCGGCCTCCAGGAGTGATGACTGCAGGCGGCCGACTCCCAGGATCCAGGCGGGCGGCAGCCCCGTCGCGGGTCCGGCGCCGTGCCCGCCGGGCGCGGTGCCGTGCGCAGCGGCGGCCTCGGCGAGGAGCTGCAGCGTTGCTTCCTCTTGTTGCCGGGCCGGAAGTGCCAGGATCATGCCCACCGAACCGGACTGGATGCTCGCCGTCAGCGCGGTGCCGGCGCTGGACTTCAGTACCTTGGCCAGCCGGTCAAGGAGCTCCCGCTCCTCCTGCTGTCCGGCGAGTGGATCGCCGGGTAGAACCGGAGCACCCCAGACGGGGAGGGCAGCCCTGAAGACGACGGGCACAAAGTAGGGCGAACGCTTCAGGCCCAGGGATCCTGCGCGGACCAGGGCTTCGGCCTCGCTGAGCCCCCGGGGTTGGCGGAGGGCGTTCAAAAGGCCGGCCTGGGCGTGCTGGCTGAGCTCGCGCTGGTCGCGTTCAGCCAGGCGGTTGATCGCCAGTGCCTGCGCGGCGCGTTCCAGCACCATGATGGCCATGTCCTCGTCGCCTAAGCCGGAGGGCACTGGCACCACGAGCCGTCCCCATAGCTGTTGGCGCACTCCCACAGGGGCCTGGAGCCAATGTTCCGGTCCGGACCGGGCGGTCTGGGCCGGAAAAGGGGTGGTCCTGGACCGACGCTCCCAGTCCCCGAGCAGTTCCGTGGTGGACAGCGGCGGCGCCGAATAGGCGAGGACCAGGTGGGACAGGTCCTCGAGGACCACCGGGCCCCCGATCATCGCCGCCGCCTGCTCCACCACTTGCTGGGTGCCGGCGCTCTCAAGGCTCAGTACGGTAAACGCTTCGTGGACATCCCGGGCACGTTCCACGCGCTCGAGCTGTTCGGCCACGATCATCCGGTGCACAATCTCCGTGACCTGGACGAACCGCACGCGCTGTTCCACCACAACCACGGGCATGGACGCTGCCCGGGCGGCTTGCTGCAGGGCGGCCCGGCTGCGCTCCCGCCGCCCGACGAGCTCAATGATCAGCCCCGCCGCCCCGGCGGCCTCCAGGGACCGGATAAACGACGCCGACTCTTCCGGCGATTTGTCCAGTTCAAGGCCCGTCGTCAACACGAGTTCCCCGCCGGAGAGCAGCCCGCCCACGTCGAGCAGTTCGCTGACATGCACCCAGCGCACCGGGGCGTCCAAGCCGGCCGTACCACCCAGGACACTGGTGCCCGCTGCGCGAAGAACGGGGAGGTCGAGGATGGCACGGACCGTAGGCAGCATTTACAGAGTGTAATCCAACGGTCCCTTTTCTTTACACACTGCCTCTTACGACAGCGCACCGCCGCGCACAAACTGGTTGCACGGCACGACACAAACAGCACCCGCACCCGCACCCGCACCGAGGAGAATCCTTGAACACGATCGAGCACTGGATCAACGGTACCTTCGTCCCCGCCGGGGACCGCACAGCACCCGTCACTAACCCCGCGACGGGAAAGGTGACGGGCCAGGTCGTCCTCGCCAGCGTCGCTGAAAGCAATGCCGCCGTTGCCGCGGCCAAGGCCGCCTTCCCGGCCTGGCGCGACACCTCGCTCGCCCGCCGCACCCAGATCCTCTTTGCATTCCGCGAACTGCTGAACACCCGCAAGGGCGAACTCGCGGCCATCATCACGTCCGAGCACGGCAAGGTCCTGGACGATGCCCTGGGCGAGGTCACCCGCGGCCAGGAGGTCGTGGAATTTGCCTGCGGCATCCCGCACCTGCTCAAGGGCAGCTTCACGGCCAACGCCTCCACCAATGTCGACGTCCATTCGGTCCGCCAGGCCCTCGGTCCGGTCGCCATCATCAGCCCCTTCAATTTCCCGGCCATGGTTCCCATGTGGTTCTTCCCCCTGGCCATTGCCGCCGGCAACACCGTGGTCATCAAGCCGAGTGAAAAGGACCCGACCGCCGTCACTTGGATGGCCGAACTGTGGAAGGAAGCCGGGCTGCCGGACGGCGTCTTCAACGTCCTGCACGGCGACAAGGTGGCCGTCGACGCACTGCTGACGCACCCGGACATCAAGGCCGTCTCCTTCGTGGGCTCCACTCCGATCGCCAAGTACGTGTACGAGACCGCCACCGCCAACGGCAAGCGGGTCCAGGCCCTCGGCGGCGCCAAGAACCACATGATCGTCCTGCCCGACGCCGATCTCGACCTCGCGGCCGATGCCGCCATCAACGCCGGCTTCGGCTCCGCCGGCGAACGCTGCATGGCCATCTCCGCGCTGCTCGCCGTGGGCGACATCGCGGACGAACTGGTCGGCAAGATTGCCGAACGCGCTCAGGGTCTACGCACCGGCGACGGCCTGCGCGGCTGTGACATGGGCCCGCTCGTCACGGCACAGCACCGGGACAAGGTGGCCGGCTACGTCGATGCCGGCGAAGCGGCCGGCGCCACGCTCGTCATCGACGGCCGCAACATCGCCGCCGATGCCGACGGCGAGGGCTTCTTCGTCGGCCCGACGCTCTTCGACAACGTCACCACGGACATGTCCATCTACACCGACGAGATCTTCGGCCCGGTCCTGTCCGTGGTCCGCGTCGACAGCTACGACCAGGCCCTCGCGACGATCAATTCCAACCCGTACGGCAACGGCACCGCGATCTTCACGAACGACGGCGGCGCGGCCCGTCGCTTCGAGAACGAGGTGGAGGTCGGCATGGTGGGCATCAACGTCCCGGTTCCGGTCCCGATGGCCTACTACTCCTTCGGCGGCTGGAAGAACTCGCTCTTCGGCGACACCCACGCCCACGGCACCGAAGGAGTCGGGTTCTTCACCCGCGGCAAGGCCGTCACGTCCCGTTGGCTGGACCCGAGCCACGGCGGCATCAACCTCGGCTTCCCGCAGAACGCCTGACCTTCACGTCACGAGAAAGGCAACCGCCATGACCTCCACGATCGAAAGCGTCAGCCGGCCGGTCCCCGAAACCGCCGACGCCGCACGCCGCGCCTACGAGCTGGACCGCAGGCACGTCTTCCATTCCTGGTCCGCACAGGACCTCATCGACCCCATGGTCATTTCCGCGGCCGAGGGCTCCCACGTCTGGGACGGCGACGGCAACAAGTACCTGGACTTCTCCTCGCAACTGGTCAACACCAACATCGGCCACCAGCACCCCGCCGTCGTGTCCGCCATCGCAGCGCAGGCCACCAAGCTGTGTACGATCGCCCCGGGCTACGTCAACGACGCCCGCTCCGAGGCCGCACGCCTGATTGCCGGGCGCACCCCCGGCGAACTGGACAAGATCTTCTTCACCAACGGCGGGGCCGACGCCAACGAGCACGCCATCCGGATGGCCCGGCTGCACACGGGCCGCCACAAGGTGCTCTCGGCATACCGCTCGTACCACGGTGGCACCCAGCTGGCCATCAACGTCACCGGCGACCCCCGCCGCTGGGCCAGCGACACCGCCAGCACCGGCACGGTGCACTTCTTCCCGCCGTATCTGTACCGCACCGCCTTCCACTCCACCACCGAGGAGGAGGAAAGCCGGCGCGCCCTCGAACACCTGGAACAGCTGATCAGCTTCGAAGGACCGTCCACGATCGCCGCCCTCATCCTGGAAAGCGTCCCGGGCACAGCCGGGATCTACATGCCGCCCCCGGGTTACCTGCAGGGGGTCCGCGAGCTCTGCACACGGCACGGCATCGTCTTCATCGCCGACGAAGTCATGTCCGGCTTCGGCCGCACCGGGACATGGTTCGCCGTCGAGCACTTCGACGTCGTCCCGGACCTGCTGACCTTCGCCAAGGGTGTGAACTCCGGCTATGTTCCGATGGGCGGCGTGGCAATCAGCCCGGAGATCGCGGCCACGTTCGGCAAGCGTGTGTACCCCGGCGGCCTGACCTACTCGGGCCACCCGCTCGCGGCGGCTGCCGCCGTGGCCACCATCAACGCGATGGAGAACGAAAAGATCGTCCAGCACGCGGCAGCCCTGGGCGAGACGGTGATCGGCCCGGCGCTCAGCGGAATCGCCGAACGCCACCGCTCCGTGGGTGAAGTCCGCGGCAAGGGCGTGTTCTGGGCGATCGAACTCGTCAAGGACCGGCAGACCCGCGAGCCCCTGGCGCCGTACGGCAGCTCAAGCGCGGAAATGAACCAGCTGGTGGCGGCCTGCAAGTCCCGCGGCCTGCTCCCGTTCGCGAACTTTAACCGCATCCATGTGGTCCCGCCGTGCAACACGAGCGTGGAAGAAACCCAGAGAGGCCTGGCCATCCTGGACACGGTGTTGGAGATCGCGGACGGCTTCGCCGCCTGAGGCGCTCCCGCACACATAACACCAGGAAGACGGACGCTCTCCCGCACGACGACGCGGGGGGGGCGTCCGTCGTTTCCGGGCTGGACGTCAGGGAGCGTCGGCTCAGCCGGCCCGGGTGAGGAATTCCTTGAGCAGCGGTCCGGACGTGGTGGCCCCAAGTCCGCCGTCCTCGACGAACACGGCGACGGCAAGGTCGCCGTGCACGGCCACGATCCAGGCGTGGGTCTTGGGCGGGGTGTCGTTGCCGAACTCGGCCGTTCCGGTCTTCGCGCCCACGGGTTCGCCCGGGACGGATGCCAGGAACCCGGCGTGCCCGCTGGTCACGACGGCACGCATCATGTCGGCCAGCGACGCGGCCTCCGCCGCCGTGACCGGCGTTCCGGCGGCCGTGGCTGGTACTGAGGCGGACGGCGTCGCCGTGTCAGCCGTCGCATCACCGGACGGCGAGGCTGCCGGCGACGTGCCGGCAGCTTCGGTGCCGGCCGCGGCGGTGCTCTCGGCACCCGCGGGCGTGAGGCCTTCGTTCGGATTCAACACCAGCTGGGCTGCCACGGGGGCTCCCTTGGCGACGGAGCCGGCCATGATGGCGGCGGCCAGCGGCGACAGGAGCACCTTGCCCTGGCCGATCATGGACGCGGCGTGCTCGGTGCCTGCGGAGTCGCCGGGGACGGAGCCGAGGAACGCGGCGGCTCCGAGCCCGGGCGCTTCGACGGCCACGCCAAGGGAGGTCGCGGCCGATTCCAGCTGCGCCTGGCTGACGGTGTCGCGGGCGTTGATGAAGGCGGTGTTGCAGGAGTGCGCAAAGGCATCGCGCAGGGTCACGGAGCCCAGGGAGGACGCGGGGTATCCTTCGGCGTTCTTGAAGGTGCGGCCGTCCACGGTGAGGGTGGGCGGGCAGTCCACTTTGGAGTCGGGGGTCATTCCGTTGCGGAACATGGCCAGGGAGTCGACCATCTTGAAGATGGATCCGGGGGCGTACTGGCCCAGCATCGCGGTGTCGTAGCCGTTGCTTCCCGGCCCGGAAGCGGCCGCCAGGACGGCGCCGCTGGAGGGCCGGAGCGCCACAATGGCCGACGCCGGGCCGACCTTGTCCAGGACGTCTTCGGCGAGCTGCTGCAGCTTCGGGTCCAAGGTGGTCTTTAGCGCGGTTCCCACCTTTGTCTCAGTCTGGAAAAGCACCCGGCGTCCCTCGTTGGGCAAAGTCTGCTTTTCTTCGGCCGTGAGGCCTGCCTTCTCGGCGAAGACCTGGATGCCGTCGCTGCCGCGAAGCTGCGCGTCGTATTGCTGTTGGAGCCCGCCGGTACCCGTGGTGTCCCCCGCCTTGAGTGCCCCGTTCGATTTTTCAATCTGTTCGGCATTTGCCTCGGCTGCGGTGCCCAGCAGGGCGCGGGCGAAGGTGCGGGTAGGGGCCAGCGGGAGGAAATCCCGGATGGCGCGGGCGCCGGGAATCTCGCCGATCTGAGCGTCGGTGATGGTCCGTCCGTCCTCACGCAGGGTGATGGCGGCAACGAACGCCTCGGGCCCGGATGCCTGGACCTGTTGGGCGTAGGCCGCGGGGTCGACTCCAACCAGCTGGGCAAGCTTGGTGGCGGAGCCGGCGGGGTCCGCGCCGCCGAGCGCTGGCTTGTCGATGCCAACGTTGACCACCGGCCGGTACGTGACCAGCGGGACGCCGCCGGCGCCCAGGATGTCGGCCCGCGCCGGCGCATGGATCGCCGAGTAGACGATCTCGCCTTCAGCCAGGTCGGGGACCAGGGTGGCCGGGTTCCATACCGTCAGCCACTTGTCGCCGGACTTCTTGAACTCGGCGAAGGTGGTGTACTTCCACTCTCCGGAGCCGATCTTCCAGCTGTAGCTGAGCGGGACCGTGGCTTTATCGGACTCCAGCGTCAGCTGGCCGCTTTCCACTGCCGGCTTGACCGGGTCCATTCCCTTGAAGATTTCCTTCAGCTGGTCGTTGGCGGCGCCTGACTCCTTCCCCTCAAAGGAGACGGAGCCGACGTCGAGCGCGGACACCGCGGAGGCCAGCTGCTTGGCAGCGCCGTCCGCGCCGGCGCGGCCGTCGTCGCAGGCGACCAGCGAGGCGCCTAGAACAAGACCCACAAGGGCCAGTGCAAGTTTTGGTGAGTTCCCCATTGCGCCATTATGCCCCGGGCCACGGACAACTCCGTTGTCACAAACGCCGGCACATAGCCCGTGCTACGGCCGCCGGATGATCCGTCGCTGCGCGGCCACGGCGATCGCGGCGGTGCGGTTGTCCACACCGAGCTTGCCGTAGATGTGCACCAGGTGGGTCTTGACCGTAGCCTCGGAAATGAACAGCTGCTTCGCGATCGCCCGGTTTCCCATGCCGGTGGCCAGCAGTTCCAGCAACTGGATCTCGCGGGCGGACAGGGCCGGCTCAGGATTCCGGATCCGGCCCATCAGCCGGGCCGCGACCTCTGGTGCCAGCGCCGTCCCGCCGGCCGCGGCGGCGAGCACCGCCTGGCGGATCTGTTCGGGCGGGGCATCCTTGAGCATGTAGCCGCTGGCGCCGGCCTCGACGGCGGCGAGGATGTCGGCGTCGGAGTCATAGGTGGTGAGGATGAGCACCGGGGGTGCCGGCCGGCCTGCCTCTCCCGCTTTGATCCGGCCGGTGGCGGTGACTCCATCCATGCCCGCACCCATTTGCAGGTCCATGAGCACCACGTCCGCGGGCTCACCGAGCGTATGGAGCTTGGCCAGACCGGCCAGGGCGGCGCCGCCGTCGGCGGCCTCGGCCACCACGCTAATGCCCTGCAGGTCACCCAGCATCGCCCGCAGCCCGGCCCGGACCACCGGGTGGTCGTCCACCAGGAAGACCCGGATGTTGTTCATGGCCGGCTCCCTTTGGCCTGCATGGACTGGGCGGCGGACGCGGTCGGGAAACCTGACGGTTCGCCCAGCGGCAGCCGGATGGCGACGACGGTGCCTTCGCCCGGGGCGGATTCGACATCCAGTTGGCCGTGCAGGGCGGCCACCCGTTCCCGCAGCGACGTCAGGCCATAGCCGGAACCGTCCGGGCGGGCTGTAACGGCCGTCGGGTCGAACCCGGTGCCGTCGTCGTAGATGTCCATGGCCACTTCCGGGCCCAGGAAGGACAGGGTGACGACGGCGGTGCTCGCCTGAGCGTGAACCCGGACGTTGGCCAGGCTCGCCTGCGCGGCCCGGAGCAGGGCGGTTTGGTGGCCGCCGGGGAGTTCGGCCGGCGGGCCTTCGACGTCGAGGCGGCAGCGCAGCCCGGCACCGCGCGCGGCAGCTTCCGCTTCGGTCTGTTCGCACAGCCGGTGGAGGCTGGCCACGAGGGAGCCGGCCTCAAGGTCGGGGGACTGGAGGGCGCGGACGAAGTTGCGGGCCTCGGCAAGGTTGGCGGCGGCGGTGTCCCTGACGATGCGGAGCCTTTCCCGTGCCACGGCGGGATCGCCGTCGTCCAGGGCTTTCTCGGCCGCGCGGCCCATCAGCACAATGCTGGACAGGCCTTGGGCGAGGGTGTCATGGATTTCGCGGGCCAGCCGGGTGCGCTCGGCCAGGGTGCCGGCGTCGTGCTGGGTCCGGGCGAGTTCGGCACGGGTGCGGCGGAGTTCCTCGGCCGCCAGCCGCTGGTTTTCCGCCTCCAGGAACAGCGCCCGGTAAGCCAGCCCGGTGACCACGGCGAAGGCTGCGCCAAACGCGGGGCCGAGCACCATGGGCAGCTGCAGCGCCGCGCTGGCCGTCGCCGCACTGCCCTGCTCCGAAGGTGCGGTACCGCCGTTGTGGAACCAGAGCGCCGCGATGACCAGCAGGGTGCTCAGGGCGATCGCCGGCAGTGCCAGCCGGCGCCGGAGCACGTGCAGCTGCAGGAAGAACAACGGGAAGGCCAGCCAGACGAAGTCGGCGCTGGCCCGGATCAGCAGCAGCCAGAGGAGGCAGACGCCGGCCAGCCACCAGCCCGAGTAGGGCCGCGGATCGAACCCGGTCCGGTGCGAGGCATGCCGCTTCTCCAGGACGGTGCCGACGAGGTAGAAGGCGGCGAGCAGCAGGGCCAGCAACAGGGTGATCCAGCCGGGACCATGGATTCCGCCGGCGAGGAGCCGGACGAGCGCCACCAGGAGCAGCACCGCGAAACCGACGTGAAGGCTCACGCGCAGGACGCGCAGTATGACGGCCGCCCCGGTGGGCTCCGTGCCCGCGGGCGACGGTCCCGCGTGCCGTGTATGGGCGTGCGGTGTATGTGCGTGCCGTGTGCCAGGTTGCGGTGTTCCGTCGTGGACCGTGTTCACGGCGTCGCCCTCCATGGTTCCAGCCTAGTGCCGGCAGGACAGCGCTCAGGCGGAAAACGGTCTGTCACCGGCCGAATCAACCTATCGGTTGACCGTACGGCCATCCTCCCGGCGCCGGCGGTCCAGCCGGGCGGCCGATGCCCCGAGGCCCGGCGGACGGAAGGCTTGAAACAACGCCACCACCGTCACGAAAAAGGACAACCATGTATCTCGCCATCCGCGATATCCGCTTCGCCAAAGGGCGGTTTGCCCTGATGGGCGCGGTCGTCGCCCTCATCACGCTCCTGCTCGTCATGCTCTCCGGACTCACCGCAGGACTCGGCAACCAGTCGACGTCGGCCCTCGCCGCCCTCCCGGCCGACCAGTTGGTCTTCGGCGCCCCGGCCGGGAGCGCGCCCAAGGCCTCGTTCACGGAGTCCGAAGTCACGCGTGCCCAGCAGGCCGAGTGGGCGGCACGCGACGGCGTCGTCCGGGCCGATGCCTTGGGGATCAGCCAAAGCCGTTTCCAGGCCCTGGGCGCCGGCGGCGTCCCGGCACGCACGGCAAGCGTGGCGGTTTTCGGTGCTGAGCCCGGCACGGGCTTGGCTCCGGCCACGCTTTCCGAAGGAACCATCGCCGTCGGCACCGGCCTCGCGGCGGACCTGAACCTGAACATTGGCAGCCGCGCCTCGGTCGGCGGTACCGACCTGATCGTGACGGCCATCGTTCCGGAGCAGTGGTATGCGCACACCGGCGTCGTGTGGACCACGCTGAGCGACTGGCAGAAGCTGGCACACATCCCGGACGGCGGCACCGCAACGGTGCTCGCCGTGAAGTTTGACTCCGACGCCGGAACCGGAGTCGACGTCGATGCCGCCAACACTGCCGCGGGCACCGTCAGCACCACGGTCGAGGGATCCTTCCAGGCCCTCGGCTCCTACAAGAGCGAGAACGGCTCGCTGCTGCTCATGCAGGCGTTCCTGTACGGCATCTCCGCCCTCGTGATTGTCGCCTTCCTGACGGTCTGGACGGTCCAGCGCACCCGCGACATCGCCGTCCTGAAGGCCTTGGGCGGGTCCGCCCGCTACATCCTCCGGGACGCCATGGCGCAGGCAGCCCTGGTCCTGCTGGCCGGCGCCGCGGCCGGCGGCCTGGCCGGCGTGGCCGGCGGTGTCCTCGCGTCCCGGGCCGCACCGTTCCTCCTCACGCCCGGGACAACATTGCTGCCCATCGCCGGCATCGTGCTCCTGGGCCTCGCCGGTGCAGCCCTCGCGGTCCGCAGCGTCGCTCGCGTCGATCCGCTCATCGCCCTCGGCGGCAACTGACCGGCCGAGCCCCGGCCCCGTATATTCCTAGAAAGGCATATCTCATGAATTCCGCCCTGAATGAATCCGTACCGAAGAATTCCGCCCTGAACCTGGTCAACGTCACCCTGGAGTACCCGGACGGAGACGGCACCCTCAAAGCACTCGACGACGTGAGCCTCAAGGTTGCCGCGGGGGAGTTCGTGTCGCTGATCGGCCCCTCGGGGTCCGGCAAGTCCTCCCTGCTGGCCGTCGCCGCCACCCTCGTCCGGCCCTCCGCCGGACTGGTGGTGATCGACGGACAGGACGCCGGCGGGCTTCCCGACGCCGGCCGCACCGCTCTGCGCCGGGACAAGATCGGCATCATCTTCCAGCAGCCAAATCTTCTGCCGTCCCTCACCGCGGTGGAACAGTTGGTGATCACGCAGCGCCTGCGCTCCGTGGCCGCCCGGGCGGCCGCGGAGCGCGCCGGCGCACTGCTGGACCTCGTGGGCCTCGGGCACGCCCTGGCGAAGCGGCCCCACCAGCTCTCCGGCGGGCAGCGCCAGCGCGTCAACATCGCCCGGGCACTTATGGGCAATCCTGCCGTGTTGCTTGTGGACGAACCGACCGCGGCGCTTGACCACCACCGCAGCGAGGCGATCGTCCGGTTGCTGCGGCAGGTCACGGACGAGTTCGGCGTGGCAACGGTCATGGTCACGCACGACACCGATTTCGTCCCGCTCACCGACGCCGTGGCGAGCATGCGGGACGGACGGCTGTCGACCAAGTCGTCGACGGCGGCGCCGGCATCTGCGGCCGCACGCCAGGGCTAAGGCCCCGCAGCCGGGATCCCCGCCGTCGGGCCCCTCGCGCCAGGGCTAGGGGACCCCGTAGCCAAGGTCCGGCACACCACGCCCGAACATGTCCTTGAGCGCATATCTGGCGGCATGGAAGCCTGGCATCCCGGTGACCCCGGGACCCGGCGGCGTGGACGACGAGCACAAGTACACGCCGGGAAGCGGTGTCCGCCACGGAACGCGGCTCAGCACCGGCCGCCGGAGCATGCCCCACAGGTCCATGCGGCCGGCGCTGAAGTCTCCGCCGACGTAGTTCTCGTCGTACGCCGCCAGCCCCGCCGCCGTCGTCACCCTGAACTGCACCACCAGGTCCCGGAACCCGGGGGCGAAACGCTCCAGTTGCGCCATGACGGCGTCACTCATGTCAATCGTGGAGCCTGCGGGAACATGGCAATACGTCCAGAGGATGTGGCGGCCCGCCGGGGCGCGGCCGGCGTCGAAACGTGAGGGCTGGGACACCAGCACGTACGGACGCTCCGGATGCCGGCCCGCCGCAACCAAGTACTCCGCTTGGGCGGTCTCGGCCCGGGTGCCGCCCACATGGACCGTCCCGGCGTCGGCGAGGCCGTCCGCCGCCCACGGCACCGGTCCGGAGAGAATGAAGTCGACCTTGCAGGCCGCGTTGCCGAAGCGGAAGGACTCCAGTGCACGCCGGTAGCCGGCCGGGAAGCTGCCGCCCGCCAGATGCAGCAACGCAGGGGGCGCCACATCCAGCAGCGTGGCACGGGCAGGCGGCAGCTCCGCGAGCGAACCAATCCGAGTCCCGGTCTCGACCACCCCGCCATGGGCTTCGATGTCGGCGGTCAGTGCCCGGGCAATCGCGGCCGATCCGCCGTGCGGAACCGGCCAGCCGCCGGCATGCCCCAGCGCGCCCAGCATCAGGCCGGCGCCGGCGGCGGTGATCGAGGGCAGCCTGGCCACGGCGTGCGCGGCGACGCCGCTGAGCAGTGCGGGAGCCAGGTCCTCCCTGAACCTGGCGTTCCACAGCCGCGAGCCTTGTTCCAGCGCCCGGACGCCGAACGCGGCCGCCGCCGCGGGATCCCCCGGAATCCGCACCAGCTGGTTCAGGGTCAGGTCGGCGACGCCGTCCACCCGCCGCACGAGGGGCGCCATGAGCCGGCTGTAGGCGGCGCCGTCCCGCCCGAGTTCCGCAGCGGTGCGGTCCAGGGAGCGGTACGCCAGCGCCGCACGGCCGCCGTCGAGCGGGGATCCGTACGAAACATCCGGCACCGCCAGCGGCACCCGCCGGGACAGCTCGAAGCGGCGGAAGAAGGGCGAGGACAGGACCATGGGGTGCACGGCGGAGCAGACGTCGTGGAAGTGGCCCGGTTCGATCAGTTCGGCGGTGCGCAGTCCGCCGCCGGGGGTGGTGGCCGCCTCGAACACGTGGACCTTGAGTCCGGCCCGCGCCATGGTCACCGCCGCTGCCAGCCCGTTAGGGCCGGAACCGACGACGACGACGTCAGTCACGTGCGTGGCCTTCCGCCACGGCACCCTTCCGCCACGGCACCACGGACGCTGCCGGCCGGCGGAGATCAACCCGCAGCCAGTCCGGGGCGCCGTCGAAGGGGCCGCCGTGCGGATCATCCACGCTGTGGCGACGGATCACGTCGTAGGACGGATGCCAGATGTCCCAGGCGACCCGCGCCATCAGGTAGGCGGTGGCGAGCATGTGGGCAACCACGGCCAGGACGTAATAGGGCATATCGATGTTGTGCTGGGTCGAGCCGCCGCTCGTCGCCTGCCCGAGGTACATCCAGATTGCGCCCCAGTGCAGGGCCTCGATGGCCTGCCAGATCAGGAAGTCCCGCCAGCGCGGCCGGGCAAGGGCGATCAGCGGGATCAGCCACAACACGAACTGGGGCGAGTACACCTTGTTCGTGAGGATGAAGGCCGCCACGATCAGGAAGGCCAGCTGCGCGATCCTCGGCCGCCGGGGTGCGCTCAGGGCGAGGACGCCAATCAGGATGCAGGCCAGGAGGAACAGGTCCATTGCCAGGGAGTTGATGGCCTCGGCCTCGAGCGGGTTCCAGCCCAGGCGGCCCGCCACCAGGTTGTACGCGAACCAGGGTGAGCTGTAGCCCGCCGGCCTCTCCTGCGTGAACTGGTAGAAGTACTTCCAGCCCTCCGGATTTGCGGCGGCCACCGGGACGTTGACCGCAAGCCAGGCCGCCGTTGCGGCACCGGCAGTGACCAGGATCGCCCGGAAGCGCCCGCTCCGGAGAGCCAGCAGCAGGACGGCACCGAGGATCAGCAGGGGGTACAGCTTGGTGGCCGTGCCCAGGCCGATGAAGATTCCCGCGAGGACGAGCTTGTTGCGCGAAAAGAAGTACATGCCAAGAGCCAGCAGGCACACGGCCCACATGTCCCAGTTAATGACGCCTGCCAGGACGATGCCGGGGGCGAGGGCAACCATCGCCGCGTCCCAGGACCGCCGCCGGCTTGTCCGTGCCGTGGCCAGAACCGCGACAATCCACACGGCGGCGATCAGGGTGGCGTTGACGTCGAAGTAGCCCAGGACGCGGGGGTCACCGGTGCCGGCGCCGGGCACCAGGAGTGCCGTGGCGCCCGCGATGAACCCCATCAGCACGGGGTACTCAAAGAAGCTCCCCTGCGTGATGAAGGGGAAGGCGCCGTCGCCGAGGCCGCGGTTGCGGAACAGCTCCGGAAAGTCGGAGTAGCAGGTGGCGTAGAACTGCCCGGGTGTTTCCCAGCCGTGGGTGCGGCAGAAGTTCTTGAGGAGAATCCCGGTCAGGGCGGCGATGACGGTGAGGATCACCAGAACACGCTCCACCGTGAAGAATCCCGGCGAAACGATTCCCGGTGCCGTCCGCTGGCCCAAGGGACCGCCTACCAGTTCCGTGAAGTTTCGCAGGAAAGGGTCGCTGCGGCTCGGGATGACCAATCGGACCCGTTTGCGGTGCTCCGGCGGCTTTGTCTCCTGCATGAACTTGAGCTTACCGGGGGCCGTTACCCCACGCCGCGCGCCGGCGTGACCGGCACGGCGGATCACCGCCGGGATCCGCACCGAGGGCCACGGCCGGAGTCCGCGCCGGTGGGACTTAAAATGTGTCATGTAAATGAGGGAGCCCGTGCGTCGCCGCACGGGCTCCGAAGGGGATCGGTTCCAACGTCGGTCACGAGGTTCTCCTTCGCTGCGGACAATCCGGCCGGTGTCTGGTTCCGTCCCCTTGCGGGACGGCGGCGGAAGTGTCCGGTAGTCAGCAGATCAGGGGCTCAGCGGAAAAGGCCCGCCTGGTGCAGTGCGAGGAAAACGTCGTCACGCTTCTGGTCCAGGAGCTGGCCGTTGAAGCGGGTTGACTCTTTGCGTTCCGGCTTCCTGCTCCGGAACAGGACCGTATAAAGCTTGTTCATCATGGTTGTCACCTCCTCCCGGCGGCTTGCTGGGGAACCTGGGGAACTTGACCGGCGCGGGCCCGTGGCGGGGACAGCGGCGCGGCGGGACGGGGCTGTAGTTGATGCAGTCACGGCGGACCTTTCGTTAGTGGGGGATTGCAGATGGGCAGGGAACAAAGCAGGAATGCCAGCTGAAACGGACTCTCTTTTGGGCACGACAAATAAAGCCGTGGAACAAGGAATTCGAATGGCACAATCCGCGCACGACAATTAAGCGCGAAATTCAGCGGCTTTTATTAAGCCGGAATTCCGGGTGCGGAGTGATATTCGATGGAGAGAGGCCCCTGGACGCGGTAGCGCCGAAAACCCCAACAAGAAGCTGGGTTCCGAACTATGGGGAGGCTGCGCAACCGCGTGGTTCCGCCTGTTCAGGCTGCCGT
>ENA-OWNT01001712-OWNT01001712.1-seawater-metagenome-genome-assembly--contig:-NODE-1712-length-26136-cov-16.444837_pt1 | contig 26136 bp, 21 predicted proteins | sample MGYA00238136_ERZ651165 | MGnify/ENA primary metagenome ERZ651165 (study PRJEB26861, sample SAMN08777766) | seawater metagenome | isolation source: coastal seawater | place: USA: Florida | collected...
GTGGTAGGACACCAGGACGATCGGGTAGGCGCCCGCGACAGTGGTGGTGCGGTCCAGCTTGATGGCGAGGTCGTTGGGGTTGCGGCCCTCAACCGGCTTGCCGGCGTCGACTGCCTTGGAAGCGGCCTCGGCCGAGATCTTCGTGAAGGAGTCGCCAACCTTGATCTGCGCCGTGCCGAGCTTGCCGCTGACAGCGGAGTCGTCGGCGTATGTCACGGCACCGGGGGTGTCGGTGACGGTCTTGACGACGCCGGAGGTGCCCTTGGCGTTCTCGCCCTGCAGGGACGCGGGCCAGATGCCGGCGGCCTTGTCGGTCCAGACCTCGGGGGCGACGGCGGACAGGTAGTCCGTGAAGTTCGTCGTGGTGCCGGAGTCATCCGAGCGGTTGACCGGAGTGACCTTGAGGTCCGGCAACTGGACGCCCGGGTTCAGGGCCGCGATGGCGGGGTCGTTCCAGTTGGAGATCTGGCCGCGGAAGATCTTGGCAACGGTCGCGGCGTCGAGCTTCAGGTCCGTGATGCCGGGCAGGTTGAAGGCCACGGCGATCGGGGAAATGTAGACGGGGATGTCGATGGCTCCGTCGGGACCGCACTTGTCCTTGGAGCTGGCGAGCTCTTCGTCCTTGAGGTAGGCATCGGAGCCGGCGAACTGGGCCGAGCCGTCGAGGATCGCCTTGCGTCCGGCGCCGGAACCGTCCGGGGAGTACTGCACAGTGGCACCCGAGTTTGCGGAAGCGAAGTTGGTCTTCCAGACATCCATGGCTGCGCCCTGGGCGGAAGAACCGATGCCGGTCAGGGTGCCGGTGACCTTGGGACCCGAGGCGGACGGCGCGGCGGACGTGGCCGTGTTGGTTGCGTTGTCCGAACCGCAAGCGGTCAGCGCGAGCGCGCTGACGGCGATTACAGCGATAGCCGCGTTGCGGCCGAAGCGGAGTGCCTTCACTTAGTTGTACCCCTTCCAGGGCTGTGAGTGCCGGGCCGGAGAAGGCCCGCAGGGATGCGTACGGTTTGTACCTTTACCGAAGGTAGGTCGCCCAGATGAAGAGAATTGCGGTCCAAGGTGAACGGCCGGTTAACGACGTCGGACCATTGGCTTACATCTGCCCGGTCGCCATTGTGTTCTGTGCGTCACAGTCGTATCAGCTTTGCCGGTCAGCCCTCCACGTTGCGCTATCACTTCCGCACGCCAAAACCCGAAAATGGGGACCACAACTGATAGCGCAACGGGCGGAAGGGGCAGGCCCCGCCGTGACCGGGCGCCCCGTTGGCAGCAAATAGACTTGAGGGCATGGCCTCCGCGACTGGACTCTCCGCAAGCGCACGATTCCTGCGCGGCCGGGCCCGCACCGGGTTTGTCCGGAGCCGGAACTCCCTGGGCCCGGCCGTCCAGATGACCGCCTGCGCCGTGGGTGCCTACGCGTTCGCCGAATACGTCCTGGGCCACTCCGGGCCGTTGTTCGCGGCCACGTCGTCCCTGATCGCGCTGGGATTTTCCCGTGACCCCCGGCTGCGCCGCGTCATCGAGGTGGGCCTGGGCTGCACGATCGGAATCGTGGTCGGTGACCTCCTGCTGCACTGGCTGGGCTCCGGGATCTGGCAGGCCGCCGTCGTTCTCCTGTTTTCCATCCTGCTGGCCCGGTTCCTGGACAGCGGGACCATCTTCACCACCCAGCTGGGACTGCAGTCAGTGCTCGTGGTGCTCCTGCCCGCGCCGGCCGGCGGGCCGTTCACGCGCAGCATCGACGCCGTGGTGGGCGGGGTGTTCGCGCTGCTAATGACCATCCTCGTGCCCAAGGACCCCCGGCGCGAACCCCGCAACGACGTCAAAAAGCTCCTCCACGAGCTCGCCGAGGTACTGCGGGAATGCGCCTCGGCCCTGAGCTACAGCGACTCCACCCAGGCCTGGCATGCGCTCATCCGCGGGCGGAACTGCCAGCCCCTCGTCGACGCCATGCGCCAGTCCCTGCGCTCCTCCGGCGAGGTGGCCACCCTGGCCCCCGCCTACCGCCGGCACCGGGACGAACTGGACCAGATGGAGCAGTCACTGGACTTCATCGACCTGGCGCTGCGCAACAGCCGGGTCTTCGCCCGCCGCCTGACCAGCGCCATCAACCATGCCGCACTCTCGGACGAGGCCACCCAGAACATCGCCGAGGTCCTGCAGGAGACGGCCGCCGCCGTCGACGAACTGTCGCTGGGCCTGGCGGAAGTGCACGACGGCGCCCGGCGCGCCCACCTGCGGACGGCCCGGTCCGAGCTGCGGGAGATCGCCGGCCGCCTGCATCCCCGGATTCTGGACGTCCACCGGCTCGAGGGCGAAACGGTGGTCATGCTGTTCCGCCCGCTCATGGTGGACCTGCTCGAGGCCGCCGGTGTGGATTCCGGGGAAGCCCGGGACATCCTTCCCCCGCTCTAGGCCCCGCCGGATTGAGCGCTGCCGGTCTAAGCGCCGCCGGCCGCTGCCGACGCTGACCCTGCGCTACTGTCCCCCGCCGTAGCCCTTGGTTGTCGCTGTCCCCCGATAGTGTGGACCAATGGCTACGAAGACTTCCCGGGGGCCGAAGGCACCCGGCTATAAATGCGCGGAATGCGGCTGGACGACGGCCAAGTGGGTGGGCCGCTGCGGCGAGTGCCAGGCCTGGGGCAGCGTTGAGGAAACCGGCAACGCCGTCGCGCGGACGACGGCGGCCACTACGGTCCTGGAACCGGCCCGCCGGATCGCCGAAATCGATGCCACCACCGCGGCGTTCCTGCCCACCGGCGTGGACGAACTCGACCGCGTGCTCGGCGGCGGCCTGGTGCCCGGTGCAGTGATCCTCCTCGCGGGCGAACCCGGGGTGGGCAAGTCCACCCTGCTGCTGGACGTCGCGGCAAAATTCGCCCGCACCGCGCAGGACGTCCTCTACATCACCGGCGAGGAATCCGCCGCCCAGGTCAAGCTCCGCGCGGACCGGATCGACGCCGTTGCCGAATCCCTGTACCTCTCCGCCGAAACGGACCTCGGTCAGGCGCTGGGGCAGGTGGAGAAGCTTGAACCGCGGCTCCTGGTCGTGGACTCTGTCCAGACCCTGAGCAGCGCCGACGTCGAGGGCAGCGCCGGCGGGGTGTCCCAGGTTCGCGAGGTTGCGGCTTCCCTGATCGCCGCGGCCAAGCGCCGCAACATGACCACGCTGCTGGTGGGGCACGTGACCAAGGACGGTTCCATCGCCGGGCCCCGCCTGCTGGAGCACCTCGTCGATGTCGTCTGTCAGTTCGAGGGCGAACGACACTCGCGGCTGAGGCTGCTGCGCGCCGTCAAGAACCGCTATGGACCCACGGACGACGTCGGCTGCTTTGACTTGAACGAGGACGGCATCACCGGCCTCGCAGATCCCAGCGGGCTGTTCGTCTCACGGACCAAGGAGCCGGTTTCCGGAACCTGCATCACGGTCACGCTGGAGGGCCGCCGGCCGCTGCTGGCCGAAGTCCAGGCCCTGCTCGCCGAGAGCGCGAGCTCGCAGCCCCGCCGGGCCACGAGCGGACTGGACAGTTCGCGGGTGGCGATGCTGCTGGCCGTGCTGCAGCAGCGCGCCGGCTGCCTGCTGAACAAGGACGACTCCTATGTGGCAACGGTCGGCGGCGTCAAACTCAGCGAGCCCGCCACGGACCTGGCCGTGGCCCTGGCCGTGGCTTCCGCGAAGGCCAGGAAGCCGCTCCCCCAGCGGCTGATCGCCTTTGGCGAGGTGGGCCTGGCGGGCGAAGTCCGTCCCGTGCCCGGCATCAACCAGCGCATCCAGGAGGCACACCGGCTGGGCTTCACCCATGCTGTGGTGCCGGCCAGCCCCAACGGGCACGGCCCGGTTCCCGCGGGCTTCTCGGTCCGGGAGGTCGGCCACCTGGCCGAGGCATTGGGCCTGCTGATCAGCTGAACCGCCTGGGGCCGCTGCCAACCGGAAACCTGCCGGCGGCGGACTGAGGCGGCACGCAGAGAAGCGACTTAGGACCCTAACGCCGCCGTCCCGGCGGACGCACGATGGGATGGTGGCCGTTGGATGTGAGCGGCGGATGCGGCCGGCGGATCTCCCCGGCCCTGCCACGGATGTGGCCCGGCCACGCCGGCTGCGCCGGCCACGGCGAAGGGGTGCGACATGATGTGGGGTTACGGCTACGAGTTCGGCTGGATGTGGCTCTGGGGTGTGTTCCTGCTGGCCGGGATCGTGGTTCTGGTCATCCTGGCGATCCGGCTCCTGACCGGCGGCCTTGGCCATGACGGTCCGGGCCGGGGCCAGCTGCCGGGCCCGGGGCCGCATGGGCAGTATTCACCGCCCGGACAGGGCACCCTTCCCGGCTCTCTCCCTCCTCCCCCGCCGTCGTCACCGCCGTCGCTGTCACCGAACGCTCCGCCTGTTTCTCCTCCCGGACGCTCCCAGGCCCGCCTGATCCTTGACGAACGCTTTGCGCGGGGCGAGATCACCATCGAGCAGTACCGGGAGAACCTGAAGGTGCTCGGCGAGGAGCCCTAGTGCAGCCCCTCAGCCGCCGCAATGCCCTGCTCCTTGGCGGCCTTGGCGTGGCCGGTACCGCGGTAGGCGCAGCGGGGCTCGCCTGGACGCTGACGTCCCGTACCGCGCCGGTCACCGGAGCTGCACTGACTCACCCGGCCGAGCTGCGCAGCGCCAACGGCACTTTGGCGCTCGAGTTGGAGGCGGCCCGGGGCCGGATGCAACTCGCCGGCCGCCCGGCCACGGCCCTTGGCTACAACGGAGGCAGTCCCGGCCCCACGCTGCGCCTGCGCGCCGGCGACGTGCTCCGCGTCAGGCTGCTGAACCGCCTGGCCGAACCCACCAACCTCCACGTGCACGGGCTCCACGTCTCGCCGCAGGGAAACGGGGACAACGTGTTTGTCACGGTGGCTCCCGGCGCCAGCTTTGACTACGAATACGGGCTCCCGGCGGACCATCCGCCCGGCGTCTACTGGTACCACCCCCACCATCACGGCATGGTCGCGGAGCAAATCTTCGGCGGCCTCTTCGGGGCCATCGTGGTCGAGGATGCCGACCCCATTCCGGCCGCCATGGACCGCGTGCTGATGGTGTCCGACACGGACCTGGACGCCGCCGGCTACGTCCGGAGTGTCTCGCAGGCAGAACGCATGGCCGGCCGGGAGGGCGGGCTGGTGCTCGTCAACGGCCAAAGCAACCCCCTGCTCAGCGCCCTTCCCGGGCAGCGGGAACGGTGGCGGCTGGTCAACGCCTGCGTGGCCCGCTACCTCCGGCTGCAGTTGGACGGACAGAGCCTGCAACTGCTCGGGATGGACTCCGGGCGCTACCCGTCGCCGGTGCCAGTGGAGGAGGTGCTCATGGCCCCGGGGAACCGGGCAGATCTTCTGGTGACTACGGCAGCCGGTGAGTCGGTTCTCCGGGCTGCCTACTATGACCGCGGCAGCATGCCCGGGATGATGGGCCGGGGTTCCGCCGGCAGGGACACGACGGACCCTTCCCGGGGTGTTCCGCTGGCGACGCTCCAGGTTGCGGGGGAACCCGCTGCCGGCCCCGCCGGGCTGCCGCCCCGGCCGGCCCCTGCGGACCTGCGCCAGGTCCCCGTCGCCGCGCGCCGGCAGTTTCTGCTGGCAGCCGGCATGAACCGGGGCCCGATGGGCGGAGGCGGCGCCGGAATGATGGCTTTCACCATCAACGGCCGGGAATTCGACGCGGCCAGGACCGACACCACAGTAGCGGCCGGCAGCGTGGAGGAGTGGACTGTGATCAACACCAGTCCCATGGACCACCCGTTCCACCTGCACGTCTGGCCCATGCAGCTCGTCTCGGTCAATGGTGAGAGCCCCGGTTCACCGGCTTGGCAGGACGTGGTCAATGTGCCGGCGAACGGGCGGGTGACCGTCAGGACTGCCTTCAAGGACTTCACCGGAAAGTCCGCCTACCACTGCCACATCCTGGACCACGAGGACCTCGGGATGATGGGCGTCATCGCGGTCCGCTGAATCACCCTTGCCTAACATACCCCCCGGGGGTATCTTTGGGATAGCCGCACACATGATTGACCATCCTTCAGGAGCACGCACCATGGAACACCGGCACAGCAGCCCGGACGTCGGCCAGCGCATCGGCAACCCAGGACCGCATGGGACGCCGCACGGCAGCCATCCCGCGCAGCCGGCCGCTCCCGCCGCTGCGGGTTCCGCGCGGGAGGACCATATGGTGCACAGCCACGGCCAGCACGCCGGGCACAGCGTCGCAATGTTCCGGGACAGGTTCTGGCTGACCCTGGCCCTGGCCCTACCGGTACTCCTCTTCAGCCCCATGTTCGCGGATCTCCTAGGCTACGAGCCTCCCGCCTTTCCCGGCTCCGCCTGGATTCCGCCCGTATTTGGTACGGCGATCTTCCTTTACGGCGGCCGGCCGTTCCTCACGGGCGGCCTCAACGAACTGAGGACCCGCAAACCGGGCATGATGCTGCTGATTGCCATGGCCATCAGTGTCGCCTTCATCGCCTCATGGGTGACCAGCCTGGGCCTCGGCGGCTTCGACCTTGATTTCTGGTGGGAGCTGGCGCTGCTGGTCCCCATCATGCTGCTGGGCCACTGGATCGAGATGCGCGCCCTCGGCTCGGCCCAAGGCGCACTGGACGCCCTGGCGGCGCTGCTGCCCGACGAGGCGGAACGTGTCACGGACGCCGGCACGGAGACTGTCAGCGTCTCCGGGCTCCGCGCCGGAGACACCATCCTGGTCCGCCCGGGCGGCCGGATGCCGGCCGACGGAACGGTCAGCGACGGCCACGCCGAATTCGACGAATCGATGATCACCGGCGAATCGAAGACTGTCCTGCGAACACCCGGCGACCCCGTGGTGGCCGGCACCATCGCCACGGACAACTCCGTGCGGGTCCGTGTGTCAGCGATCGGCGACGACACCGCCCTGGCCGGCATCCAGCGCCTTGTGGCCGAGGCACAGGCATCCTCCTCCCGGGCCCAGGCACTTGCCGACAGGGCCGCGGCGTTCCTCTTTTACTTCGCCGCGGGCACCGGAGCCGTCACCTTCATCTTTTGGACTCTGATGGGAAGCGTCACCGACGCCGTCACCCGCACGGTGACCGTGCTGGTGATCGCCTGCCCCCACGCGCTGGGGCTTGCCATCCCGCTCGTCATTGCCATCTCTACTGAGCGGGCTGCCCGGGCGGGCGTCCTGATCAAGAACCGGATGGCGCTGGAGCGCATGCGGACAGTCGACGTCGTGCTGTTCGACAAGACCGGAACCCTGACCAGGGGCGAGCCGGAGCTCAAGGGAGTCGCCGCCGCAGGCACGGACACAGCCGCCGGGCGGGACGCCGTCCTTGGGCTCGCCGCCGCCGTGGAGGCGGACAGCGAACATCCGGTGGCCCGCTCGATCGTTGCCGACGCCCGTGAACGGGGGCTGGAGATCCCGACGGCGGAGGGGTTCACCTCGCTGACCGGACGAGGAGTCCGCGCCACGATCGATGGCCGCACTGTCCATGTCGGCGGCCCGGCGCTGCTCCGCGAGCTTGGCTTGCAGGAACCGCCGGCCCTGGCCGCCACCACCGGCGCCTGGCTGGAGCGCGGCGCCGCAGTGCTCCACGTCGTGGACGGCGGGACCGTCCTGGGCGCTGTCAGTCTCGAGGACGCCGTGCGGCCCGAGTCCCGCCAGGCTGTCCGTGCGCTGCAGGCGCGCGGCATCAAGGTGGCCATGATCACCGGCGACGCCCGGCAGGTGGCACGGGCCGTTGCGGACGAACTCAAGATCGACGAGGTCTTCGCCGAGGTCCTCCCGGCCGACAAGGACAAGAAAGTGGCCGAACTCCAGGGCCGCGGACTGAAAGTGGCCATGGTGGGCGACGGCGTCAACGACTCGCCCGCGCTGGCACGGGCGGAGGTGGGGATCGCGATCGGCGGCGGCACGGATGTGGCAGTGGAATCCGCCGGCGTGGTCCTGGCCGGCAACGATCCCCGGGCCGTGCTGTCGATGCTCGATCTGTCCAAGGCCAGCTACCGGAAGATGTGGCAGAACCTCGTGTGGGCCACCGGGTACAACGTCATCTCGGTGCCGCTGGCGGCCGGGGTTCTCGCCTTCGCGGGGATCGTCCTCTCCCCCGCTGCGGGCGCCGTGATGATGTCGGCGTCGACCATCATTGTTGCCCTGAACGCCCAACTGCTGCGCAGGCTCAAGCTCAATCCGGCCACGGTCAGCTGACCCGAAGGTGCCCCCCATGCCGGAGCCAAACCGCCACCGAGCATCATTCGGGAGATCCTATGCCCGCGTGGGTCCGCGGATGGACTCCCGCGGCGCAACGGAGCACCGCCGGCGCCTCGTGGAGGCGGCGTACGGGACAGTCGTCGAAATCGGGGCGGGCTACGGGGCCACCTTCCCGTTCTACCCGGCCGCGGTGACGGGCGTGCTGGCCCTCGAACCGGACCCCACGCTCCGGGGGCTGGCCCTGGCCGCCGCCCGCACGGCACCGGTACCTGTTACCGTGCAGTACGGCATGGCGGAAGAGGTGCCGACGGCGGACGCCTCGGTAGACGTCGTCGTCTCCAGCTTGGTGCTGTGCAGCGTGGCGGACCAGTCCGCTGCCCTGGCGGAAGTGGTCCGGGTCCTGCGGCCCGGCGGCCTGCTCCTGTTCTATGAACACGTCCGCTCGGCGCACCGGGTGCTTGGCGTCGCCGAAGACCTGGTCACACCGCTGTGGAGCAAGATGGCAGGCGGGTGCCACCCGAACCGCGACACCGTCGCCAGGATTGCCGGGTCAGGCCTCACCGTGCAGGGCCTGGAGCGGTTCGGCTTTTCGGTTCTCCCCGGCAACCCGCGGCTGGCCCACGTCATAGGTGCGGCGAGTAAGTCCTGAGCCCTTCGCCGGCACAAAGGCGAAGGCGGGACGCAAAAGGGGCGCCTGCCGCGATGGCAGACGCCCCAATTAGTGGATCCGCCTGGGCGGACCCGGGCTGGTGGTCCTAGGCCTTCTTGGGAGGCAGGGCCAGCTTGAAGATCTTGGCCCACGTGGAGCCGACCTGCTTCAGCAGCGGACCCGTGGTGTAGGGCAGTCCGTAGCGCCGGCAGATCTCCTGCACCTTCGGCGCCACCTCCGCGTAACGGTTCGACGGCAGGTCAGGGAACAGGTGGTGCTCAATCTGGTGCGAGAGATTGCCTGTCATGAGGTGCATGAACTTGGAGCCGGAGATGTTGGCCGAGCCGATCATCTGCCGCACGTACCAGTCGCCGCGGGTCTCCCCTTCCACCATTTCCTCGGTGAAGGTGTCAGTGCCGTCGGGGAAGTGGCCGCAGAAGATCACCGCGTGCGCCCACACATTGCGGACGGCATTGGCGGTCAGGGTGCCGTAGAGGGCCTGCTTGCCGGACCCGGTGAGCATGGCGACGGCGGGCGTGGCGGCGTAGTCCTTGGTGAACTGCTTCAGGGCCTTGCGGCCGAGGGCCTTCAGGTCCTTGACGAGGGCTTCCTTGGACTTCCTGCCCTCCTTGTAGTCGTTCAGTTCGAGGTCGTAGATCGCGATGCCCCACTCGAAGACCGGTGCCAGCAGCGCGTTGTACAGCGGGTTGCCCAGGTTGAACGGCGTCCATTCCTGCTGGGGATCCATGCGCAGCAGGTTGTATCCGACGTCGTTGTCCTTGCCGATCACATTCGTCCAGCGGTGGTGGAGATCGTTGTGGGTGTGCTGCCAGGAGCGCGCGGGGGTGACGAAGTCCCATTCCCAGGTGGTGGAGTGGATGTCCGGGTCCCGCATCCAGTCCCACTGGCCGTGAAGGATGTTGTGCCCGAGTTCCATGTTTTCCAGGATCTTGGCGAAGCTCAGGAGCGTGGTGCCGGCGATCCAGGCCGGCTTCTTGCGGCTCACCAGAAGCAGGGCACGGCCGGAGATCTCCAAGCCGCGCTGGATCTTGATCATCCGCCGGATGTAGGCGGCGTCGGACGCGCCGCGCTTGCCGAGGATATCGTCGCGGATGGCATCGAGTTCGCGCCCCAGCTCCGCCACCTGCTCATCCGAGAGGTGGGCGGCCGCGGGCGGACGCAGCAGCGGGCTGCCGGTCTCGGCAAGGGCGCCGGGTCGCGTCTTCGCGGCCGTCCCCGCCTTTGCTGCGGAAGCGCCTGCGGCTGAACCGTCCATTATAACGCCTGAGGCGGACTCGTCGGCGCCGGAAAGATCCGGTTTGTTGGAAACAATCGTCATGCGGTGGTACTCCTCAGAGGTCGAGGTTAACGGGGCCGGCGGCTGCCGACACGCACGTCTGGATTAGTTGGCCCGGCTCGCCGTGCACTTCGCCGGTGCGAAGGTCACGGACGTGGCCGGCGCGCAGCGGGATGAGGCAGCTGTGGCAGATGCCCATGCGGCAGCCGCTGGGCATCAGGACACCGGCGTCCTCGCCGACATCGAGCAGCGGGGTGTCGCCGTCGGCCTCGACCTCGCGGTCGGAGGCCTCGAAGGTGACCAGTCCGCCGTCGTGCCCGGCACCGGCGGCGAGGCTGGTGGTGAAGCGCTCGATGGTCAGGGTGCCCGGCTTGTCTGCCGCCGCCGGCGGGGCGTCCACAGCTTCGGCTTCCCACAGCGCCTCGGTGTCGTTGAGGAATTCTTCCGGGCCGCACGCATAGGCGGCGCGCTGGCGCCAGTCCGGGCAAAGCCGGTCCAGGTCCGCGGCAGAGGCGAAGTCCAGCCGTCCGCGCTCTCCCGTGAACCAGTGCGTGACGCGGAAATTGGGGAACTGGTCGGCGAGCTCGGCGAGTTCCTCGCGGAAAATGGCGTCCGCGGCGGTGCGGGCAGTGTGGATGAGGACGACGTCGGAGTCAGGGCGGTGCGGCACGAGGGTGCGGATCATCGACATCACCGGGGTGATCCCGCTGCCCGCGGTGAGCATGAGCAGCGGCCGCGGGTGTTCAGGCAGGACGAAATCGCCCTGCGGAGGCGCCAGGAACAGGACGTCGCCGGGTTTGGTGCCGCGCACGAGGGCCCCGGAGACGGCGCCCATGTCGGTAACCGTGATTGCCGGGTCCTGCCCGGCGGGGGCGCTGAGCGAATAGGACCGCCAGTGGCGGACGCCGTCGAGCTCGACGCCGATACGGGCCCACTGGCCGGCAAGGTGCGCTTGCCAGCCGCGGCCGGGACGGAAGAAAATGGTGGCGGAATCGGCCGTTTCTGGAACCACCCGGGTGACCACGCCGCGCAACTGGCGGGCGGAGAACACGGGATTGAACAGCGACAGAATGTCTTCTGGAGCTAGGGGGGTGGTCAGTAGAGATGCGGCGCGCGCCAGCTTACGGAGCCGGATCATTCATCAAGCTTATGTCAGTTTGCGCCATAGTTCTTCACCCAAGGCATACGATCGACTCAAGAAAACTATCCCACCGCAACAACACTTTGGATTGTCCATGAACGCTTCCCCCGCCCGGGAGCCCGCCGGCCCCGCCCCCGCCTACGATCCTCCATGGCTGGCACTGCCGCGGGAGGTCAGCGACATGCTGCGCCCCAGGATGCCCGGCATTGTCGAGGCCATCATCGAGGCCGTCCCACAGCTCGTTCCGGCATACGCCAGGCCGATTGAGGGGCGGTTCGGCCGGGGCCTGCGACGGGGCGTGGCCGCAGCCCTGGACCGGTTCCTGCAGCTGCCGGGAACCCGGCTGCCGGCGTTGTCCGAAGAAAGCCGGGAACTCGTGGCCGGATTGGGCAGCGGCGAATTCCGGCAGGGCCGGAGCATGGACGCCCTGCTGAGTGCCTACCGGATGGGCGCCCGCGTGACATTCCGGGAAATGTCCAGGGTCTCCGTGGAACACCATCTGGGCCAGGGCGTCGTGGTGGATCTGGGGGAATCGATCCTCGCCTACATCGACGAACTGTCGGCGGTCAGCGCCGAGGCCTACGCCTTTGAACAGTCCGAACGCGCCGGCGCGGTGGACCGGCGGCGCACCGAACTGCTGGACCTGCTCCTGCTCGGTCAGGCCGACGAGGCGGCCCTGCGCCAGACGGCGGCGATGGCGGACTGGTCCCTGCCCCAGCGCATGGCGGTGGTGACGCTTCCGTTGGACCGGGCGGCCGGGCTGCGGCTTCGCCTGGGGCCCGGCACCCTGGTGATTGAGCGCGAGACCGACGTCGTTGCCCTGGTCCCGGCGCGGAAGTCCAAGTCCGCCCGGGAGGAACTGGACCGGGTCCTGAAGGGGCGCGGAGCCGCCGTGGGGCCGTCCGGCGGCTGGGAAAAGGTTCCGGATTCACTGCGGCTGGCCGTGCTGGCGGCCGCGGCGCTGCCTCCGCGCGAAGGGCCGGACGACCCTCCGATCTGGGCCGACGAGCATCTGGCGCAGGTGATTCTCGGAGCGGAACCCTCGGCCATCACCGAGCTTGCCACCCGCCGGCTGGCGCCGCTGGAAGGGCTCCGTCCCGCGCAACGGGAACGGCTCGCGGAGACCCTGCTCTCGTGGCTGCGGCACTGGGGCCAGCGCGCCCCGGTGGCCGCAGAGCTCGGGATCCACCCGCAGACCGTGGGTTACCGGGCGGCCCAGCTGCGCGAACTCTTCGGCGACGCCCTCGAGGACCCGACGGCGCGTTTCGAACTCGAGCTGGCCCTGCACGCCGGCCGGCGGTAAGCCGCCGCTTACCCTGTGAGCGCCCGCCGGCTGTGGAGCCGCAGCTCCAGGTCATGCATCACAAGAGCCGCCAGGTCCTCCAGCGCGGCCGTATCCTCAGCGCTGAACTCACGCGGCTCACGGTCCAGAATGCAAAAGGTGCCCAGGTTGTAGCCGTCCGGGGTGCGCAGCGGCACCCCGGCGTAGAACTGCAGGCCGAACTCGCCGGCCACGAGCGGGTTGGACAGCGTCCGGGGATCATTGGTGGCGTCCTGGACAATCCAGGCGTCGCCCTGCATGACGGCGGAGGCGCACAGCCCGGGGTCGCGGCCGATCTCCGTAACGTCCATGCCGTGGTGGGCCTTGAACCAGATGCGGTCATGGTCCACAACGCTGACGATCGCCACGGGCACCGAGAACATGCGTGCGGCCAGCGCCGCGATTCGGTCGAAGGCGCCGTCCGCCGGAGTGTCCAGGATCCCGTACCGCCCGACAGCCTGCATGCGCCCTTCTTCATCGGTCAGCAGCGGGGCCGCGTCGCGGCGGTGGCGTCCGGCGCCGTTGATGACCTCCTGGCGCAGGGCCAGGGACACTTCACGGGCCGGCGGGCGGGCCGCCGGGTCCCGGTCCAGCATGGAGGTCAGCAGGGCCACCCACAGGGGCGCGAGCTCTTCGGGGATGTCCGGGTCGTGGAGCAGCCGGGCCAGGGCGGACTGGACCGGCGCGCCGGGGTACGCCCGCCGCCCGGTCAGGCCTTCCAGCAGGACCAGCCCCAGCGAATACACGTCACTGGCGGGGCCGGCAGGTTCTCCGGCAGCCTGCTCGGGGCTGAGGTAGGCCGGCGTGCCGGAGCTGTCATCGGGGTCGCCGCGGTGGCCGTCGCGGAGCGTGATGGCCACGCCGAAGTCGCTGAGCTTGGCGCGGGGGCGCCGGTCCTCGACGCTGTAGTCCACGAGCAGGATGTTCGCCGGCTTGACGTCGCGGTGGATGATGCCGTGGTGGTGGATGTGCGCCAGTCCGTCGGCGAGATCGTGCCCAATCAGCGCCATATGGGCCGCCGAGAGCGGGCCCTCGGCCGAGCGGCGGCGAAGGTCCGGGCCCCGGACCAGTTCCATCACGAGGTAGTCGAGCCGGCGGTTCGGGTCGCTGAGGTCCGCCCCGGCATCGAACAAGGTCACGAGGGCGTGGTGGGCCATGCCTGCGAGAATCCGCACTTCGTCGATTTGCCTGCGTGCACGTTCTTCGTCCGCCGCGCTGTCATGCGCCGCGTTGTCGTGCGCCGCATTGTCGTGCGCCGCGTTGTCGTACACGGCTTTTTCGTAGACAGCGCCCTCGCGGAAGAGTTTGATGGCCACTTCGCGTCCCAGGACCTCGTCCGTGGCACGGTACACACTCGATTGGCTGCCCCGGCCAATGAGTTCTTCGATCCGGTAGCGCCCGCTGAGCAGGAAACCGGGGTCCATAGTTGTCAAAAGGTCTACGTGGTCCCTCTAGTGGGGCCCGCCGCTGGAATCGGGCGGATCAGTCCAAAGCCGGCAAGCTGACCCGGCGCCCGCAACATTAGCAAGGTTACTTATGATAACGCGGAAACCGGGTCCGGCAAGACGCTCAGGGCTATTTCTGCCCGCCTTGTGGCGCTATTTGGCGGGGTTGTGGGTGCCGATGGGAACCAGGGTGAGGTCAGGGTGGTTCTTTTCGATCCGGCGCAGGGCCCAGACGTCGTTGAACAGGGCCAGGTATTCGCCGTCGGACCGCAGGAGGACTTCGGCGCCGGGCACGTTGGCCAGCGCCGGCATGGCGTCCGCGGTCGAGATCCGGGCGATGGAATAGGGCAGTCGTTCCAGCCGCATGGGAGCGCTGAAGTCGTGGGCCATGCGGTCTTCGACGACCTCGAACTGCATCGGGCCGACGGCGGCAAGAACGGGCGCCTGGTCACCGCGGATGTCGGAGCGGAGCACCTGGATGACGCCCTCGTGCTCGAGCTGCTCGATGCCGCGGCGGAACTGCTTGAACCGGCTGGGGTCCTTCGAGCGCGCCACCTGGAAGTGTTCCGGGGCGAACAGCGGGATCGCCGGGAATTCCACGGGCTGGTCCAGGAAGAGGCTGTCGCCCACGCGGAGGGATGAGGCGTTGACGAGGCCCACCACATCGCCCGGGAATGCCTCGTCGATCACTTCGCGTTCGCGGCCGAAGACCTGCTGGGCGTACTTGGTGGCGAAGGACTTGCCGGTCCGTCCCTGGGTGACCACCATGCCGCGCTCGAACATGCCGGAGCAGACGCGGATGAAGGCAACGTGGTCGCGGTGCGCCTTGTTCATGCCGGCCTGGACCTTGAAGACGAATCCGGCGAACGGGGCATCGACGGGGCGGGGGTCGCCGTCGACGTCGGGCCGCGGGGCAGCGGGCGGGGCGAAGTCGACGAGGGCGTCGAGGATTTCCTTCACACCGAAGTTGAGCGCAGCCGAGCTGAAGAGGATCGGTGTCGCCTTGCCGGCGTGGAAGGCCTCGACGTCGAACGCCAGGTTGGATTCGATAACCAGCCCGGCCTCATCCACGGCGTTGGACCAGTCCTGGCCCTGGCTGTCCGCGGCCTCGTCCGGGGTGAAGTACTCGGTGAGCGCAATGTTGGCGCCGGCGTTGTTGCGCTTGAACTGCGCGAAACGGTCATTGCGCAGGTCCCAGACGCCGCGGAAGTCGCCCGAGATCCCCACGGCCCAGGTCAGCGGCATCGGCTGCAGCCCGGTGCGCTCGGTGATCTCGTCCATTAGGGCCAGAGCGTCCAGGCCCGGCCGGTCCCACTTGTTGATGACGGTGATGATGGGCAGGTTGCGCTGTTTGCAGACCTCGAAGAGCTTCATGGTCTGGGTTTCCAGGCCCTTGGCGGCGTCGACCAGCATGACGGCGCAGTCCACGGCGGCCAGCACGCGGTAAGTGTCCTCGGAGAAGTCCGCGTGGCCGGGAGTGTCCAGGAGGTTGATGACGGTGTCCCGGTAAGCGAACTGCAGCGCCGCGGAGCTGATGGAGATGCCGCGGTCCTTTTCCATCTGCATCCAGTCCGAGACCGTCTCCTTGCGGTTGGCCTTGCCGCTGGAGGCGCCGGCAGTGCCGATCACCTTCGCGTGCAGCGCGAGGGCCTCTGTCAGGGTCGATTTGCCGGCGTCGGGGTGCGAAATGACCGCGAAAGTCCGGCGCCGGGCCGCCTGCTTGTGAATCTCCTGGACTCGGGCGGGGCTAAGGACTTCTTGAGACACGATGCTACTTTCGCTGCGGCTGTGGACGGGTCACGGCGCGGAGAACCCGCGGTACACCCAAGGACTCAAGTTTATCGCAGGCCGCAAACCCCGAACGAAGCGGCAGTCTTGAGCCCCGAACGAAGCTGCGGCAGACGCCCGCGCGGCGCCCGCAGGGCACCTGCCCGCGCAACGCCCGTGCAACCCCAAAATGCCCTCCGCGACAGGAGCCGCGGCAGCCGTTCCTGAGGTCCCCGGCGGCACGTCGCAATGGACCACTTTAAGGCTTGCCTGTGCGGAAGTGGCCCTGCTTTACCCCTATCATGGGGAGAGCGGGGAACTGAGTACTTTTGATCCTGCCGGGAGACCCTGGAAACCGGCGTACCTGCAGGCGCGCGCCTGCACCTTTGAAGGGAAATCTATGGCTCGGAGCCCCGAAGATTCGCTCAAGGCGACTCTGGCCAGAGTGGCACCGGGCACCGCCCTCCGCGACGGGCTGGAACGCATCCTGCGCGGACGCACCGGCGCGCTGATCGTGCTGGGCATCGACAGGACCATCGAGTCCATCTGTTCGGGCGGCTTCGAGATCGGCATCGATTTCTCCCCCACCCGGCTGCGGGAACTGGCCAAGATGGACGGGGCCATTGTCTGTGACAAGGACGCCAGCAACATCCTCCGCGCAGCAGTCCAGCTCGTCCCGGACTCCAGCATCGAAACGCAGGAATCGGGCACCCGGCACCGCACGGCCGAACGCGTGGCAATTCAGACGGGCGTCCCGGTCATCTCCGTCAGCCAGTCAATGCAGATCATCGCGCTGTACGTGAACGGGCTGCGCCACGTCTTGGAGGGCTCGGAGAAGGTCCTGGCCCGCGCCAACCAGGCCCTGGCAACGCTGGAACGCTACCGGTCGCGCCTGGACCAGGTGACCAGCTCGCTCTCCGCACTGGAAATCGAGGCCATGGTGACGGTCCGCGACGTGGCCGTGACGCTCCAGCGCCAGGAAATGGTGCGCAGGATCTCCGAGGAAATCTCCCAGTACGTCCTGGAACTCGGCGAGGACGGCCGCCTGCTGTCGCTGCAGCTGGACGAGCTCACCGTAGGGCGCGGCCCGGGCAGCGACGTCATCATCCGCGACTACTCCGGCCCGGACGCGACCGCGGAGGACATCGACAAGGCGGTCAAGGCCCTCGTCAGCCTGGGCCCGACCGAGCTGATCGACCTCGGCAAAATCGCCGGGATCGTCGGCTTCGCCGGCGGCGAAGCCAACCTCGACGCCGTCGTGCAGCCGCGCGGCTACCGCCTGCTCTCCGGCCTCAAGGCCGTGCCAAAGGCCGTCGCGGACCGCCTGGTGGACCACTTTGGCGGCCTGCAGTTCCTGATGGCGGCAACAATCGATGACCTCATGACCGTGGACGGGATCGGTGACCAGCGCGCCAGGACCGTACGGGAGGGCCTGAGCCGCATGGCCGAGGCCAGCCTCCTGGACCGTTTCCTCTAGCCCGCCCTGGCCCTCCTTCCGCCCCCGCCCATCCCGTCGGTTGCTCCACAAGTGCCCTTTTGGGCCCTCAAAACGGCGTCAACGGAGCCGTCGATGGGGATTAGTCGAGCTGGAACACGGCTTTGGGACTGGTCTTGTTCGCCAGCCGGGCGATGAAGACATAGTAGGCGCCGTCTGCTCCGGGCTTGGCTTCGACGGGTTCGCAGCCCTGCACCGTGCGGTTGCGCTGCCACGGAAAGTTCGCGGTCTCGCTCTTGCCCGGGGCAATGGTCTTCATCAGGTCCGCGCTCTCCGCCTGGCAATCCTTGGAGGAGAAGATCCGGTCCGACCCGCTGGTGATCATGTACTCCATCTGCGACGTCCCCATGTTGACCTCGCACGGCACCTTGTTGTTGTTGGTCACTTTGAGGGTCAGCAGCGGCTTTTCACCCGCAGCATAGCGATCTTTGTCGGTAGCGGCAGTGACGATCACCAGATTCTGCTCGCAGCCGTCGCCCGATGTTGGGGTGGGTGTGGCCGAAGGGTTTCCGGACGCCGAGGAACCAGCCGAGGTGGAGGCTGCCGGCTGGCTCGCTGGCGCGGTGCCGGCCCCGGTCGGCTGGCCGCCGGAAGGCTGTCCGCCGCTTATGGCGCTTGAGACGGCGACGAAGCCGCCGAAGGCCACGGCGATCACGAGCAGCAGGACCACGCCCGCAAACAGCCGGCGACGGCGGTAGACCGGACTGAGCGGGGGCCGTCCGGGTTTGCGCGCGGATTGCCTTCCGCCGGAACCCTTTCCCCGTGAACCGCCCGTTCCTGAACTGCCTTGCCTGACCATTCTTCTAGCCTAGAGAACCGCGCGGGCTATGGCGCCCGACCACGCCGCAGGACCCGTAGCCGTCCGGATCCCTTACCCGGATCTACTACGCTGAATGGATCGAGACTCTAGCCCAAACCGCCCAAACCCCCGCAGGATCCGCCGAGGCGGCGCCCGAACCCCGGCCGGCCGTGCCGAGTGCAACAGTGCCGCGAGGCACAGTGCCGAGTGCAACCGTGACGCGCGCCATCACCGCGGATCTCCCCGCCCTCCATGCCGCGCTGGACGGCTGGTTCGCGTCCAACGCGAGGGACCTGCCGTGGCGGGCCGCGGAGTGCACGCCCTGGGGCGTGCTGGTCAGCGAGGTCATGCTCCAGCAGACGCCGGTAGTCCGGGTCCTGCCGGTCTGGGACGAGTGGCTGCGCCGCTGGCCGGAGCCGTCCGACCTGGCTGGCGAGCCGGCCGGCGAGGCCGTCCGGTCCTGGGGCCGGCTCGGCTATCCCCGGCGCGCACTGCGCCTGCATGCGGCCGCCGTCGCGATCCGGGACAGCCACGACGGGACGGTCCCCGGCGCCTACGCCGAACTTCTGGAACTCCCCGGCGTGGGCAGCTACACGGCTGCGGCCGTCGCGGCGTTCGCTTTCGGACGCCGCGAAACGGTTGTGGACACCAACATCCGCCGGGTCCACGCGCGTCTGGTTCTGGGCTCGGCCCTCCCCGCGCAGGCCCTGACCGCCGCCGAAATGCGGCTCGCGGCGTCGCTGCTCCCGGAGGACCCCGGCGCCTCGGTGCGCTGGAATGCCTCCGTCATGGAACTCGGCGCAACGGTCTGCACGGCGCGTGCCCCCAAGTGCGGGCAGTGCCCGGTCCGCGAGTCCTGCGCCTGGCTTGCCGCCGGTGAGCCGCCGCCGACGTACACGCCCAAGGGGCAGGCCTGGCACGGCACGGACCGGCAGGTGCGCGGCGCCGTAATGGCCGTCCTCCGGGTAGCGGAGGACCCCGTGGCCCCGGAACTGTTCCACCGGGCCCCGGCGGACCTGGGCTTCGAACCGCAGGGAATCGGGATCCCGCTGGCTGCCCTGCACCGGCTCAATGCGGCTCCCGAGCAGCTGGAACGTGCGCTGGCCGGCTTGCTCGGAGACGGCCTCGCCGAACTGCACCGGGGCGGCTTCCGACTCCCGGCCTGAGGACCTACGCTGAAGCATGCGCAAGCTGGCGGCCGCGGCCGCGCTGGCCCTCACCGCCGTGCTGGCAACCTCATGCCGGCCGGAGACCGCCTGCCCGGCGATAGGCCAGGCGCCCGTTGTCTCGCTAACCGTGGACCGGGCCTACGCCCCGTCCGTGAAGACGGTACACCTCAAGGCCTGCCAGGACGGGCGGTGCGCGGAAGCGGACCTGGCGCTCGTTCCGGGGAGCATCGCCGTGGACCAGGGATGTGAACCCGGTTCCTCCGGCGGCGACGGCGTCTGCTCGGCCACGTCCTCGCCCGACGGAACCCTGACCGGCATGCTGATGATGGAGGCGTTGACCGCCAACCGCATCGAAGTGACGGCCACGGGCACGGATACCGCCGGGCATCCATTGCCGGCACGGACCGCGGCCTTCATTCCCCGGGTGGCGCACCCCTTTGGTGAGCAGTGCGGAAGCTTCGTCACGGCATGGGTGGTGCTCGACGCGGCGGGCCTTCGGCAGGCACCTTAGCCCAGGCCGCGCGGGCCGGCCGCCCGCGCGCCGGGGGGCCGCATGCCGCCTACGGCTCTCCGAACCCCGAGCTGACCAGTCGCTCCAGGTAGCCCACCGCTTTGGCGGCGTCCGGGCCGCTGGCCTCCACGTGCAGGACGGTTCCCTTGCCGGCCGCAAGCATCATGAGCTCCGTCATGGAGGCGCCATCCGCGCCGTTGACGGTCACCTCGGCGTCCATGGCGGACAGTCCGCCGGCGATCTTGGCTGCCGGCCGGGCATGCATGCCGGCCTGGTTGACGAGCTCGAAGTCCCCCGTGGCGTCCGGCGGCTGCTGGTGCACGTGTTCAGCCTCCGCGGGGTGGGCCGGGGGCCGGTAGACAGCCTCGGCCGCGTCCTTCACCGCCGCCGCGTCGGCCCCTGCCTGGGCGGCCACCGCGGCGGCCACGAGGCCCTCCACCAAGGGGGCGTCCGCGAGCAGCACCGATTCCGGATCCGCTGCGAACTCCGCCGCGGACTCGGCCGTCATCACCGCGGATCCGAGGTCCGTGAGCACCACGACGCCGTCACCCGCGGCCTGCTCGAGCGCAGCCATGACCTTCTCCAGGCTCGTGCCGATCCGGCCGTCGTCGGTACCTCCGGCCGGGAGGATGAGGACGTCGGGCGCCATCTGCGCGGCGAGTTCGGCGGCGCCGTCCGCGATTTTGGCACTGTGCGAGACGACGACCAGCCGGACTGTCACTCGGCCGCTCCGGCCGCGGCGCGCAGGATCAGTGCGCTGGAGACCGCTCCGGGGTCGCGGTGGCCAATGCTGCGCTCCCCCAGATAGCTGGCACGGCCCTTACGGGCGAGCATCGGATCGGTGGACACGGCGCCGGCCTCGGCCGCCTCCGCGGCGGCAAGCAGCACCTTCCGGACGTCACCGTCGCCAGCCGCGGCCGCGGCCGCCTCGATCGCGGGCGTCCACGCGTCCACCATGGTCTTGTCCCCGGACTCGGCCTTTCCGCGGGCGACGATGCCGTCGCGGCCGGCCTGCAGGGCGGTGGCCAGCGTGACGGCGTCGACGTCGGAAGTATTGCCCAGCGCTGTGGCGGCCCGCAGGAATGCCGTGCCGTACAGCGGGCCGGCCGCCCCGCCCACCTTGGACATCAGCGTCATGGCCGTGAGTTTCAGGGCAGCGCCCGGGGTTTCCGGTGGCGCCTCGGCGAGTTTGTCCATCACGGCCTTGAAGCCGCGGTCCATGTTCTCGCCGTGGTCCGAGTCCCCGATGGGCCGGTCCAGCTCGATCAGCTCCACCCGGTGCTCCGCCATGGCCTGCGCTGAAAGGGTCAGCCAGCGCACTGCCCAGCCGACGTCCAGCCCCACGGTCAGACGCCCCAGCGAAGGGCCGGAGTGTGCACGGGAGCGTCCCAGAGCGACGTCATTTCGTCATCGAGGCGCAGGACCGTGATGGAGCAGCCCTGCATTTCCAGGGACGTGATGTAGTTGCCCACGAGCGAGCGTGCCACGGTGACGCCCTGTTCCGCCAGCCTCTGCGCGGCCCGGCGGTACACGATGTACAGCTCGCTCGCCGGGGTGCCGCCCATGCCGTTGACGAAGAGAAGCACCTTGTCCCCGGAGCTCAGCCCAAGGTCGCTGACCACCGGGTCCAGGAGGCGGTCAGTGATGCCGTCGGCGTTTTCCATCGGAATCTTGTGCCGTCCCGGCTCGCCGTGGATGCCGATCCCGATCTCGATCTCGTTTTCCTCGAGCTCGAAACTGGGGACGCCCGCGTGCGGGACGGTGCAGGCGGACAGTGCCACGCCCATGCTGCGCACGTTCTGGTTGACCCGGTCACCGATCGCGGCGACGGCGTCCAGGTTGTCGCCGCGCTCGGCGGCCGCACCGGCGATCTTTTCGACCAGGACTGTCCCGCCGACGCCACGGCGGCCGGCCGTGTACAGCGAATCCTGCACGGCGACGTCGTCGTTGACCAGGACGGTGCGGATCTCGACGCCTTCCGCTTGCGCGAGTTCGGCGGCGGTTTCGAAGTTCAGGACGTCGCCGGTGTAGTTCTTCACGATGTGCACCACGCCGGCGCCGGAGTTCACGGCCAGTGTGGCCGGCAGGATCTGGTCCGGGGTGGGCGAGGTGAACACGGCGCCCGGGACGGCGGCGTCGAGCATGCCCATTCCCACGTAGCCGCCGTGCAGCGGCTCGTGCCCGCTGCCGCCGCCGGAGACGAGGCCGACTTTCCCTGCCACCGGCGCGTCCTTGCGCACGATATATTTCGGGTCCGGAAAGACGGTCACGAGGTCGGCATGTGCTAGCCCGAACCCTTCCACTGACTCGTCGACCACGGCTTTGGGATCATTGATGAGTTTCTTCATGGCGGTGCTCCCTGGATGGTGTCCTGGCTGCTTGCTTAGACCCTACTACCGGGGCACTGCCGGCGGTAGGCTCCGGATTCCCCCGGCCGAACGCCCGGGGCTGTGTGACGGTGCTGTGGCGTGTCTCGGGTCCTGCAGGCGCGTCACGCCTGGCTGTCGGCCCAGGCCGGAAAGTGCGGCCAGGCGTCGCCGCCCAGCCAGGAGAACGGCGGCGCGGCGAGCCGGCCCTTGCGGGCGCGGGACGCGGCCGGCCGACCTGATGCGGCGGCGGTTCCCGGGCTTGAGGTCTGTCCGGTCACGGGCGCATCGGTACCGGGCGACGAATGGTTTGCGGGTTCCGGCAATGGCGCCTCCGGCGTCTCCGGCACCTGGACCGGCGACGGTGCCGGGGTGCTGGCGATTGTGCCGGGCAATGCGGAGAATTCAGGAAAAATCACGTCGTTATGCAATTTTTTGCCTCCGAAAGTATGGCGGCCCACCCCCTGGGCCGGCATCAGTTTATCCATCAATTTTATTGAATGGAAGCCCCGGCCCGAGGGCGCTGCGGAGGGCGCTGCGGAGGGGAGCTGCCGCGGTCCGGCCAGTCCGCCAGCTTTTGTGCGCGCTACAGCTCCTTGATCATCCGCGTGTTGCCCAGGGTGTTCGGTTTGACCCGCGCCAGGTCCAGGAACTCGGCTACGCCTTCGTCATGCGAGCGCAGGAGCTCCGAGTACACCACGGGGTCCACGGCGGTCTGGTCAGCCATGACTTCAAAGCCGTGCTTCTTGAAGAAGTCCACTTCGAAGGTCAGGCAGAAGACGCGCGACACGCCCAGGTCGCGGGCGTCCTCCAGCAGGCGCTCCACGAGCGCGTGGCCCACGCCCTTGCCGCGCCAGGCATCCGAGGCCGCGAGTGTGCGCACCTCGGCGAGGTCCTCCCACATGACGTGCAGCGCTCCGCAGCCGATCACCTCGCCGTCGTCCGATTCGGCGATCCGGAATTCCTGCAGGCTTTCGTAGTAGGCAACGGTTTCCTTGGCCATGAGGATCCGCTGGTCGGCCAGCGGCGCCACCAGGGTCTTGATGGCGCCAACGTCGCCGGTGCGGGCAGGGCGGATATGGATCGTCTCAGTCACAGCCCAATCTTACGGGTGGGCCTGCCCCGTCCCAGTCCCGTCCCGGTCCGGGCCAACTGGGACGGGAAGGTCAGAGACCGAGCTCGTCCGGGACGGGAATGTCCTTGTCCAAGAGGTTCCGGGCAAGGAAATGCTCCACCACGCCGTACCAGACTTTGGCGTGCTGGGGCTGCAGGATCCAGTGGTTCTCGTCCGGGAAGTACAGGAAACGGTGGTCCGTTTCGCCGTTCGCGTCGGCCGCCAGTTGAGACTTGGCGAGCAGTTCGTACCAGAGCCGCAGCCCCTCGCCGATCGGCACGCGGTAGTCCTTGTCCCCGTGGATGACCAGCATGGGAGTCCGGATGTTTTCCACGTGCAGATGCGGGGAGTTGGCCAGGGCCATCTCGGCCGTCATTTCCTTGAGCCAGTACTGCGCCGCGTCCGTGGTGGGGCCGAACTGATCCAGGGCCCAGAGGCTGGCGTGCGTGACAATTGCCTTGAACCGGTCCGTGTGCCCGGCCACCCAGTTGGCCATGTAGCCGCCGAAGGAGCCGCCCATCGCGGCCGTGCGGGTCTCGTCGATGTCCGGGCGCTGCGCGACGGCGTCGGTGATGGCCATAAGGTCGGTGAACGGGGCCTTGCCCCACTCCCCCCAGCCGCGCTGGATGTGCTCCTGGCCGTAACCGGTGGATAGGGCAGGGTCCGGCAGCAGCACGGCGTAACCGCGGGCCACCAGGAGCCACGGGTTCCAGCGCCAGGTCCAGGCGTTCCAGGATCCCAGCGGGCCGCCGTGGATCCAGAGCAGCAGCGGCGCCGGGCTAGCAGCGGACGCACCGTCCGGCAGCGCCAGGTACGCGGGCACCCGGGCGCCGTCGGCCGCCGTCGTCTCCACGCGCTCAAGCGTCCCCTTGTACTGCGGGCGCTCCGCCGGCGCGGGCAAGCGGACGGTGCCGCCGCCGTCGAGGTCGATCCGCACGGGTTCTGCCGGGAATTCGTAGGAGCTGCGCAGGGCGTAGGCGCTGCGCCCGTCCGGTGCGACCACGACGTCGCTGTAGGCGGCGGAGTCGGCTGTCAGTCGCGTCACCTGGGCAGTCCCGCCGGGCTCGGCTGTAACGCCGATCCGGAAGACCGGAGAGGCGCCGTCCTCGTCGGCGGTGACCAGCAGGGCAGAACCGTCCGGCAGCCAGGCGGCGGGATGGGCCCAGCGGTCCCAGTCGTGGGCAAGCGGCGTCAACGCGCCTTCGCCTGTTTCCGGGCCGGCGACGCCGAGGAGGTGCAGCTTGACCTGCGGGGCGGCAAACGGCGTGGTGTCGCTTTCGCTGACCACCACCAGGGTCCGGTTGTCCGGACTGACCGGGCCCGGGAAATAGCTCATGCCTTCCGTGTCCAGCAGCACCGTCCGGGCACCGGTGGCGACGTCGATGCCGACCAGCACGGAGCGTGAATCGGCGTTTGCCAGCGGCTTCGTGAGGCTGCTGTAGATTGTCCTGCCGTCGGGGCTGATCACCGAGGTGGCATCCCGGAGCCGGCTGCCGGCGTCGGGAGTCAGGTTGCGGAGTTTCAGCGGCGGCGCGGCGTCGACCGTCGCCGGTTTTCCGCCCTCCGCCTGCTCTCCGGGTTCGACGGCGAAAAGCCGCGGCTGCGCCGGACCGAGGTCGGCGTCCCAGTACCGGACGGGGTAGCCGCTGTGCAGGATGGCGGCGACCTTGTTGTCCTTGCGGGCCTTGCGGCGTTCCTCGTCGTTGTCCTCGTCGGTGGAGCCGGCCAGAACCGAGGCCGTGACCACCAGGGCGTCGGCGTCCCTGGCGGCGAGGACCGCGCTGATTCCGCCGGCGCGGGATAGGGCCACCCGGGCTTCGCCGCCGCTGGACGGCAGCATCCAGAGGGCGTTGACGGGGTCAGCGTCGGGGCTCTCCGGGTCGGGACGGGCGGAGGTGAAGTAGAGGTCGCCGTTGCCGGCAAACACCGCGCCCGCCTCGCCCTTGGCGCTGCGCGTGATCCGGCGGGCCTGGTTGACCCCGTCCGGGTCCACCTCCCAGAGGGCGGTGCAGTACTCAGTGCCCTTGGCGCTGAGCGTCGCCACAGTAGTGACCAGCCGGGCCCCGTCCGGGCTCAGCGCCAAACCGCTCACTCTGGGGATTGCGAGATAGTGGTCCAGGTCATGGAAGGGGGTCTCGGGTTGTTCGCTCAGGGTCTCTGAGTCCTTGGCAGCCATGCACCGATTCAACACCTTATGTGGCATCGATCACAAAAAGTTCACTGAGAGTGAAACAGTGCTTTCACATACCGGGCTTCCGGAGCACGCGGGACGGGTCGGAGCGCTTCAGCACGGGCACCATTCGCCGAAGATGGCCGCTGAGCCTGGCTCCATAGCGGCCATCTCAGGCAAATGGTTCACGCGGCAGGCAACGCAAAGGCCCCGCCAACTCCTTTCGGAGCGGACGGGGCCTCTGGATTTACTGCCTAGACGCTCGGAGCGATCTCCGGGATGCGCGGCTTGGCGTTGCCGGCGAAGGTGAACTTCGCGTTGTCGCCTTCGCCCTCCACATCCACCACCACGATGTCGCCGGCGTGCAGTTCGCCGAAGAGGATCTTCTCGGAGAGCTGGTCCTCGATCTCGCGCTGGATGGTCCGGCGCAGCGGCCGGGCACCCATGGCGGGGTCGTAGCCGCGGGTCGCCAGGAGGACCTTGGCCGCGGGCGTGAGCTCGATGCCCATGTCCTTGTCCTTGAGGCGCTTCTCCAGCCGGCCGACGAACATGTCCACGATCTCGATGATCTCGTCCTGGGTCAGCTGCGGGAAGACCACAACATCGTCAACACGGTTCAGGAACTCGGGGCGGAAGTGCTGCTTGAGCTCCTCCGTGACCCGGGCGCGCATCCGGTTGTAGCCGGT
>ENA-OWNT01001714-OWNT01001714.1-seawater-metagenome-genome-assembly--contig:-NODE-1714-length-26090-cov-4.407450_pt1 | contig 26090 bp, 14 predicted proteins | sample MGYA00238136_ERZ651165 | MGnify/ENA primary metagenome ERZ651165 (study PRJEB26861, sample SAMN08777766) | seawater metagenome | isolation source: coastal seawater | place: USA: Florida | collected...
TGATACCGAACGGCGGCGCGGGGCCGAGTGAGGTGTGCTTGGACATGGGCTGCTCTCCTCAGGTGTGGTGCCGTGAGTCTCCGGCACAGCCACGTCCCTCGTCGCCGCTGCTGTGGCAGCCAACACCGCGTGGCGTTGCATGGCACGGGTGGCGTGCAAGGCCTGGGCGCGCAACAGCCCAGCCAGTGCCGATGCCTCGCGACTACCGCCCTGGCCATCGCCGCACAAGCGACTGGCCACCAGCGCCAGCGCCGCGGTGGCCAAGCGATTGTTCACACAGCTTGTGCACCCACAGCCGCTCGGGCACATGCGTGCATGTGCATGTGCATGGCGATCGGTGTCTGCTGACGACGGCGCCCGAAGCTCCGCCATACGCGTGCGGCACGAATCGGTGTTCCCATGCACCGTCAAAACGGTCGTCCGTCCGTCCGTCCGTCCGTCTGTCCGTCCGTTCGTTGGTGTGTGGTGAAGATTCGAAACAGGGCGGTGGGTGGATGGTGGATGGTGGGGTGGGGGGTGATTTGAGTGAGTGAGTGAGTGAGTGATCGATCCATCGCACCCACGCACGTTTTTTGTGTTTGCATACAGTACGTTCGTGCGCAAAAGGAAAGAAGTCAGGCAGTCAGTGTCAACACACCAGAATGCACGGAAATGCTGTATTTCGTACTGTCGCGTCGGTGCATACATACATACAAACATGGAAACTGGAAACCGACCGCTGACTGCGCGGACGAACCAACCAACCAACCAACCCAGCCAACCAAACAACTGACTGACTAACTGTCTGAACTGACTGACTGTCTGAACTGACTGACTGACTGTGGAACTGACTGACTGACTGACTCAGTGTGCATTGCATTGTATAGCATAAAGGTGCGTGAGCACCCAGTACTCCACACCACACCTTGTTATTGGGCACTGCCACACCCAGTAACCAGTAACCCTCCAAACTGTTACATGTTACATGGGTTCGTGAGCACCCGTGGTCCACAACACTTCCTGTCCAATGGGTGCGTGAACACCCATGTACGCGCCATGTCCTCAGTCAGGTTGATTGTATCGCTTAGTCGACACTGAGGACCACTGCACTACTCGAGTAAGTACTTAGGTAGTACAGTATCTACATTCAGTAATTCAGTAATGATTACTGAATTACTGAATGTAGATACTGTATTACTGAATTACTGAATGTAGATACTGTACCCAATTCTGAATTGAGGAAAGAAAAGACGAACATGCAATGTTTCGTCGAGCGCGTTGGCGTGCCTGGCGCGTGTTTTCCGGGGCAGTACCATACTTTTGCATGCATCTGCCGCGAGGAGGCGCGAGTCCTCTTTGTCTCTTTGTCTATTTCCTGTTTCCTGTTGTGGCGTTTGGGCGCGTGTTTGAGTACGTGTACAGTACTGTTTTGCCACATTTGTTTGCCTAATCGTAGTGGTAGTTGTGCAAGTTTCTGCTTGTGACGCATTCACAGTTCATCTACTGTATGCACCAATGTCGATGGTCGATGTCTGTCGAGCAATGTAGATGTGACTGACTGAGCAGCACTCACCCACTGCCACTCACCCACTGCCACTCACTCACTTACTCACTGATGGTGGGAGTGTATGGCGTAGTGGAGTGTATGGACGTAGTGCTGGGTGGTTTACGCCGAGGGACTCTCACTCACTGTGCTTACGTGCTTATTTATGGCCGCGCACTGGCACTGATTCTCCGCACCACATCGGCGGAACATTCAAGGTTTCCACGTGCACTGCCGTGACCAGGCCTGAAATGGAGTTCGTAGTACTGTACTGTCCAGGTGTGGAAGTATCGTGTATCGTTCTCTTGCTCTCTTGGGAGTCCAAAGTGACTGCCTGGTGGCGTTGGTTGCACTATGGCCTTCGCTCCCTGCACCGACGGCGCTGCACTACGGAATGGGTCGGTCGAAGGCAACTCAGGTGGTGGGTGGTGGGTGGTAAATGTTCTATATTAGCGGGGGCGCCCTGCAAGTAACGCGCCTCAGAAGGTAGCAAATGTGGTGAGATGTGGGCACGCCCGTGCGGCAATTGATGGGAGTGAGTGAAGAAGGCAGAAGGATGAGTGAGGAGCAATAAACGCGCTGGCTGGCTGCTGGCTCACTCACTCACTCACTCGCTCGCTTGCTGGTGGTTCACTGAGTGTGAGCGACTGTGAGTGAGCCAGCCAGCCCACCCAGCACCACCAACCAACCACATTCATTCATTCATTCGTTCAGTCACTCTCATTCATTCATTGCTCGCTCTCTCACTCACCCACTCACTCGCTCCGTCACGCAAATGACAACAATGCTCAAAACGGCGTTTTTGCGCAGCCTTCGTGCACACATACAATCATTCAAAACGTCGACTCACAGACGGCACAATAATAAAAAGAGTGACAGTGACAGCGAGCGATCACCCATTCACTGTCACTCACTGTCGCTCACTCACTCACTCACTCACTCACTCACTCACTCACTCACTCTCACTCACTCACTGCACTGTCATTCATTCACTCACTCACTCACTCACACTGTCACTCACTGACTCTCACTGCACTGCACTCTGTGCACTGTCCGTCCGTCCCCGTCATTCGTTCATTCGGTCATTCGGTCATTCAGTCATTCAGTCATTCGGTCGTTCGGTCATTCGGTCGTTCGTTCGTCCGTCGGTCGGTCGGCCGCACTGTTTGTTGTTCGTTCGTTCGTTCGGTCGTTCGTTCCTTCGTTCCTTCGTTCCTTCGTTCCTTCGTTCCTTCGTTCCTTCGTTCCTTCGTTCGTGCACTGTCGTGACTACACAGACGTAGAGTCGCGTTTGTAGATGGACCGTCCTTCGTTCTTGTGGTCGTTGCGTTGTCGTCCGTAGACAGGAATGTTCCATTCGGGGCGACGAAAGACGAATGACGCTGAAGCACGGACAGACGGACGGCAGTGTGGCAGTGGCAGTGGCAGTGGCAGTGGCGGTGGCAGGCAGCCGGAGTGTGTGTGTGTGTGTTCTTTGCTTGCGTGGCATCGTCGTGCGTGCGTGTGGCATCGTCGTGTGGCATCGTCGTGTGTCGTGCGTGTGGCATCGTCGTGTGGCATCGTCGTGTGTCGTGCGTGTGGCATCGTCGTGTGGCATGCCATCGTCGCGTGGCGTTGTGGTGGTGTGGTGTGGCGTTGTGGCGTTGTGTCGTGGCATTGCGGCGTGGCATTGTGGCGTGGGCACTGTCTGTCGTTTGCCGCTCGTTGTCTGGCTGGCTGATTTCAGTCACTCGCCGCTGCCTCGCTGCGTGCGCTGTTGCTGGCTGACTCACCCACCGACCAGAAAGATCGTTGCTGTCACGACTTGTCACGGGACCAAACCACAACCATGCGTTGCTGCCCTGTCGCCGTCCTTCACAGCAGTGGCAGTAACAGGTGTCATCAACGTTTTTCCTATTGTCGGCGCTGTCGTCGTCGTCGTTGTCCTTATCCTTGTCATTGTCCTCGTCGTCGTCGTCGTCGTCGTCGCTGTCGTTGTCGTTGTTGTCGTCGTCGTCGTCGTTGCGTTCGTCGTCGGCTTGTCGTCGTTGTCGTCGCTGCGTTTGCCGTTGCTGTCCTTGTCGAGCTCGCGCTCGTTCCTCGTGCTTGTTGGGTCGTTCTGTGTGTGACCCCTCGTCCGACACTGACTACCCGCCAATTCAGTGTCGTTCATGCCTCTGCCGTTCATGCCTCTGCCGTTATCAACCCAGGGTGCGTGTGACGTGCTGTTGGTCTTCCTGGCAACGGCTGACCCGCACTTGCACTCGAGCACCGCCTCAAAACAAACTTTGCTGGTCGCATTTTACGTCGAAGTCGTGAAGTTTTTGTTCTCGTTTCTGCTGGGTTTAGTTGCAAGAGGCATTCTTGCACGGTTTCGCTCGCTCGCTGTCCGTGTGGAACAAGCACGCGCGCCGTCGAACAACCGCCCACGCGCGACCCTATTCCCTTCAACTCCGCTCCCGAACACACGAAGCTCGCAAACATGGAAGGCGACAAAACTCTCGAAGAGATCACGGCTGAAGTCGAAAAACTGGACCAGCTTTTGCAGGATGGCATCGCTGACACCACCAGCGATGCCGTCACCGCCGCAGTCAAGGCCGCCCTGGAGAAGGTGGGCGCTGAACCTGCGCACAACCGGCACCAAGGCCTGATCCCCCGTCTCCGCTTCTTCCTGGAGTACAAGAAACAGCTGACCGACTTGTTGGACACCATCCGCGGCAAGCCCGTCGTCCTTCTTCACGGCACCACCAGCAGCGGTAAGTCGACGCTGTCACTCCGGTTGAAGTCCGACTACACGCCCGAAAAGTTCGTGGAGGAAGTCATCAAAACCACCAACAAGATTAACAACGCCGGCGAGACGAAGAAGCTCGAGACCGACGACGGCAGCCTGATCGAGATCGGCAGCAACCTGCCGCAGGGCACCACCATCATCCCGAATATCTTCTACATCGACGACAACATCGGCGAGAGCATGCCTGTCCTGGACATGCCCGCCGTTTCAGACCAGGACGAACTCCACCAGTTCGTCATCAGCGTTGTGTACCGCCTCATCATGCAGGACCTCCGTAACTGCGTCCTCGCCAGTCTCGTCGGCGCCCGCAGCATCCTCATGCCCTCGTACACCAACGGCTGGCGCGACCAGTGCCTCGAGTCCCTGCACCAGATTCTCGGCCATGACCTTGAGAACTTCAAGATGGGCGTCAAGTGCGTCACCTTCATTGTGAACCACTTCGACCAGCTCTCCAAGCTGCGCCGAAAGCGCCTCAAACTCCCCGCCGGCTTGGAGTACTCCGAAAAGAAGATCAAGGTCCACGACAAGCTCATCGACATCGTGGCTCGCTCCGCAAACGCCCCCGAGGACTGCCTCGCGCTGTACCAGCAGATCTCCGCGAACTTTATGATGGTCGACTATGCAGAAGACGAGTTCTCCGACATCGTTGGCCGCTTCCGCGAAATGATCAACCCGGTGCTCGAGCGCAATACCGTAGCCGTCAACCAGGTTGGCACCTTCAGCTTGTCCGGCGCCGAGGAGGCCCACCGCGCCCGCGACATCCTCAACCACCTCGTCGACATGCAGCTCGCTGTCCGCCACGCCCACGACGCCGCGACGACCCGTGTCAAGAATCTCATGACCCTGTACGAGAATCTGGTCACGGCCAAGAAGACCGCCGTCGAATACCGCACTATCGCCCTCGACGACATCGACAACAAGCGCTTCGCTGGCCTCATTCGGCGCATGAACTCCGCCAGCGCCCCGCTCAGCGACAAGATCGCCGAGATCGGCGCTGCTCGCGACCGCCTTGAGAACATTGTTGCGACAGCTCATTTCCTCAAAGTGGAGGCTGCCAACCAGACGCCCATGACTCGCTGCGCCGTCATCCGCTCCACCATCAACAAGACCATCTTCAAGACAACCCACGACATCGAGGCCAACGTCGATGTGGCGGCTGCCACTTTCAAGGGATACATGGTCTACACTGGCCACAACCCGCAGCTCGAGAATGCTCTCCGAAATGATGTGGCGGCCATGGACGACGTTGTGCGCATCATCAAGGGAATGGATGCGGGCGGCAATGCCAACCGTGTGCTCTCCAACTCCATCATCACCAGCGGCCACCCTGACGACCCGGACTTGAACAAGAGCCAGGTTACGGGCAGCAAGGTCAACAACGACCCGTCTTGCTTCCAGATGAAGCTGTCCTACGCGCGCGAAATCACGCTCGTGGTCACGTACGAAGTCTGGAGCAGCGGCAGCACTGCCGGTTTCTTCGAGGACATGCTTGCGCAACGCGAAAAGGAGTACAAGAAGATGCTTGATGGATTCAAGGGCATGTCCCGCGGCCTCGACAGTCTGCGCGAGGAGCGCGTCGCGCTCTCGAAGGAGCGCAGCGACGTCATCACCGCGACAGATGAGAAGATCGACAACTTCCGTGCCGAAGCAGAAAAAGCTCATGAGAGCGCGCCAGCCATTTTCGAAGAGGTCAACAGGTTGCTGGAGTCGTTCGAGACTGTCTTCTCGCAGGGCGGATCGTTTGGCCTGTGCGGACAATACCTGCAATTTATGAAAGAGCATGTGCTGCACACGCCCGCATCCGACGCTGACAACGGCCCCGTAGAGCTGCCGACCGCAGACAGCTCCGACAGTAGCAAAGGTGGCAAGGGCAACGCCGAGACGTTCGGCGCCAAGGCCTACAAGAAGGCCTCCAAGGCGGAGCTCTCAACAGTGCTGGAGTTCACGGAAAGCGATTTTGATGGCATTCCGATCGGAGATCTTCCGGTGACAAAGGCAGAGCGCGAAAACTACGAGCACGAGCTGCTCGCCAAGATGAAGGCCGAATTTGCCCGTCTCCAGCAGGACTACAACACAGCGGCGTCTGCTGCTATCGCCGAGTTGCATGCCATGGTCGACATTCCCCAGGACGCTCCCGTGCTTCCATACAGCTTCCACCAGGTCGAAGGCATCACTGAAAACTGGGAGGAGCAGAAAAAGCGCATTATTGAATGGTGAAGTAAAAACTAACGACGTAAGTAAAACTACGGTGGTCCACATTATGGTACGAGTTAGTTACTCCAACGTCACCGGGCCGGTTGCGGCGTTCGAATTTTTATCGCGCACGGTCATTGCCGCTTTCCCTACAGGGAGAGACAGGCACACAGACAGACAGACCGACCGACCGACCGATCGACCGACAGACAGACCGACAGACAGACAGACAGACAAAACAGACAAGACAGAGAGACAGAGAGCATTGTAACGTGTCCGTTCGCTGCGTAGACTCCATCCACTTCGCCTCTCCACCTTGAGTATGTAGACTACTCGAGTATGATGTCTCGTCGTCGTCGTTTGTTCCCGGTGTTGCAATGTATGTCGTGGTGTTGCCGTTGGCGGTCGATCGGTTGTCAGCTGAACGACAACACGCAGCTGACTTCAACCTGCACATGCACGCAGTCCCGTTTGCAGATGGAACGTTGCATTCGTCTGTCCTCGTTGCACTGTCGTCCGTAGGCAGGAATGTTGCATTTGGGGCGACGCGCGGCAGTGGGCAGTGGCACTGTGGCGCCGTCGCTGCGTGGCGTGGTCCTCTTTGTGTTTGTTGCGTGTTGTCGATGCCATCGTTGTCGTCGTCGTGGCGTCGTGGTTGGTTGATTGACGCTGCGTCGCTTCATTGGTTGGCTGATTCACTGATGTTGATTGATTCAATGACTGATTGACTGAAAGACTGGTTGCTGCCAAACAAACACTGTCGCGGGAACAAAGAACGCGTCGGTGCCCTGTCGCCGTCCTTCAGAGTAACGGCAGTCGCAGTTTTCATCGGCGTTGTTGGTTGTTGTCGTCGTTGCAGTCATCGTCCTCACAGTCGTCGTCGTCGTTGTTCTGGTTGCGCTTTTCGATGCTGTTTCTTGCCTCTGCCGGCACCAACCCGAAGTGCGTGTGAAGTGCGGTTTGCTGATGCTGCGTTGTGGCTCACCCGCGTTGCACTCTAACGCCACGTCAAAACAAGCTCGGCTAGTCGCATTTTACATCGACGTGAAAGTGTTGTTTTTTCTCTTTTTTGCTGAGTTATGTCGCAAGGGGCATTCTTGCGCGGTGGCGCGCGCTCGTTATCGGTGTGACACAAGCATGCACGCCATCGAACAACCACCCACGCCCGACTTAGAAGTTTCATTGACAATCATTACACCCGATTCCCTTCAGCTCCGCTCCCGAACACACAAAGCTCGCAAATATGAACGGCGACAAAACTCTCGAAGAGATCACGGCTGAAGTCGAAAAACTGGACCAGCTTTTGCAGGATGGCATCGCTGACACCACCAGCGATGCCGTCACCGCCGCAGTCAAGGCCGCCCTGGAGAAGGTGGGCGCTGAACCTGCGCACAACCGGCACCAAGGCCTGATCCCCCGTCTCCGCTTCTTCCTGGAGTACAAGAAACAGCTGACCGACTTGTTGGACACCATCCGCGGCAAGCCCGTCGTCCTTCTTCACGGCACCACCAGCAGCGGTAAGTCGACGCTGTCACTCCGGTTGAAGTCCGACTACACGCCCGAAAAGTTCGTGGAGGAAGTCATCAAAACCACCAACAAGATTAACAACGCCGGCGAGACGAAGAAGCTCGAGACCGACGACGGCAGCCTGATCGAGATCGGCAGCAACCTGCCGCAGGGCACCACCATCATCCCGAATATCTTCTACATCGACGACAACATCGGCGAGAGCATGCCTGTCCTGGACATGCCCGCCGTTTCAGACCAGGACGAACTCCACCAGTTCGTCATCAGCGTTGTGTACCGCCTCATCATGCAGGACCTCCGTAACTGCGTCCTCGCCAGTCTCGTCGGCGCCCGCAGCATCCTCATGCCCTCGTACACCAACGGCTGGCGCGACCAGTGCCTCGAGTCCCTGCACCAGATTCTCGGCCATGACCTTGAGAACTTCAAGATGGGCGTCAAGTGCGTCACCTTCATTGTGAACCACTTCGACCAGCTCTCCAAGCTGCGCCGAAAGCGCCTCAAACTCCCCGCCGGCTTGGAGTACTCCGAAAAGAAGATCAAGGTCCACGACAAGCTCATCGACATCGTGGCTCGCTCCGCAAACGCCCCCGAGGACTGCCTCGCGCTGTACCAGCAGATCTCCGCGAACTTTATGATGGTCGACTATGCAGAAGACGAGTTCTCCGACATCGTTGGCCGCTTCCGCGAAATGATCAACCCGGTGCTCGAGCGCAATACCGTAGCCGTCAACCAGGTTGGCACCTTCAGCTTGTCCGGCGCCGAGGAGGCCCACCGCGCCCGCGACATCCTCAACCACCTCGTCGACATGCAGCTCGCTGTCCGCCACGCCCACGACGCCGCGACGACCCGTGTCAAGAATCTCATGACCCTGTACGAGAATCTGGTCACGGCCAAGAAGACCGCCGTCGAATACCGCACGATCGCCCTCGACGACATCGACAACAAGCGCTTCGCTGGCCTCATCCGGCGCATGAACTCCGCCAGCGCCCCGCTCAGCGACAACATCGCTCACACCGGCGCTGCTCGCGACTGCGTCGCCCTCTCGAAGGAGCGCAGCGACGTCATCACCGCGACAGATGAGAAGATCGACAGCTTCCGTGCCGAAGCGGAAAGAGCACATGAGGGCGCGTCCGCGGTTTTCGGAGAGGTCAACAGGTTGCTGCAGTTGTTCGAGACTGTCTTCTCGCAGGGCGGATCGTTTGGCCTGTGCGGACAATACCTGCAATTTATGAAGGAACATGTGCTGCACACGCCCGCATCCGACGCTGACAACGGCCCCGTAGAGCTGCCGACCGCAGACAGCTCCTGCAACAGCGAAGGTGGCAAGAGCGACGGCGCCAAGGCCGACAGAATGGCCCAAGCGCTGGAGTTCACGGAAAGCGATTTTGATGGCATTCCGATCGGAAATCTTCCCGTGACAAAAGCAGAATGCGAAAACTATGAGCACGCGCTGCTCGCCAAGATGAAGGCCGACTTTGCCCGTCTCCAGCAGGACTACAACACAGCGGCCTCTGCTGCTATCGCCGAGTTGCATGCCATGATCGACATTCCCCAGGACGCTCCCGTGCTCCCATGCAGCTTCCACCAGGTCGAAGGCATCACTGAAACCTGAGAATAGCAGCAAAAGCGCAATGTTGAATTGTGAAGTGAACTAACGACGTAAAAACTACTGTGATCGATCCACATTACGAATTAATTACTCGAAAATCAACGGGACGGTTACGGCGTTTAAGTTTGACCGCCGATACCGCGTCCGTACGTCGCGCACAGAGATCCCTGCTTTCACTCGTGTGATCCCGTCACCGTGCAGAGTTCTATCAGTCGCTCCGTCTTCTTCAGCATTTCGCTAAGATGGAACCGATCCGCTTCCACTTCGCGTAGAATGCCCGAGGTGTCAACAGCCTTGTAAGTCTTTTGTAGGGACGTGGTGGTCAAGTGGTCCTTCAGCGCATTGGTGATCCGCACGCGCAGGTCCAACGAGCTGAAGCGGCTCTGGGCCCACAACCACGAATGAACATGTTTAGTCACCTTTCCACGGGTCAAAAAGTCAACTTTGCGTTGCAGCAGCGCCACGAACGCGTGCGTGCACTTGCGCACAAAGTCATAGTTGGCAACATCGGTGCCACCGGGTGTTAACAGTCCGCCTTCCACGTAGTCCGCGAACGAAAACACATGCTCGTAACGGGCAAGTGCATTGCAAAGATCTTGCAGAGCGTGACCCTTCCGCACCTGCTGTTGGGACGCTCCGCGGAACGTTCTCGTCTTACCACCATGGCTATTGTCTCGCTTTTGTTCTTGGTGTTTGAACACTTCGATCGGGCCCTTGTTGAGGTCAACTCGTTTCAAAGGGTGATTGTTTGTACATGTCGCCTGTGCAAGTGACAACAGACACATACACACAGAATTGTCAACTGTCAGTTCGCTGCATAGATGCACGTCAAACATGCTGCTCCACACTTCGATGCATACAAGAGCTCCACACCTTTCGTCTTCTGTTGCGACAGGTCCAGCACACGGCAAACCTGCATGCGGTGCAAACGTGCATTTGCCGACCAAGAGTCATGTTGCAAAGGCTGCACTTCTTGGGTTCAAACGGTTCGGCTTCCCGGCCTGTCCGGCTTGCGTGTGACTCATCCCCCCCGTCGACCCCGTTGCGACGAGAATCATTGCCATTGCCGTCATCGCTGAGAACGTCATCCTTGCCGCCATCAGCTGGGTCGGTGTCGTGCATGCCGGCAGCAACAACCTTCCTCAGAGGGAGCATGGCCAGCCCTTCCAGTTCGCGGGACAATTCGTCGTCGCGGCATGCCATGCTGACGGTTTCAACATGCTCTTCGTAGGACTCTTCCACCTGCGCCAAAATTAAGCATCAAGAATGCAGCAGAAGTTGTGCGGCAATCACAGAACGCAACAGTCGTGAAGCCCCGCAGTCATGGTATTGAAGAAACTTGTATCCAAGGCTTGCTCACACAAACTTGCCTGACGGAGCTCTTCGTTGAGCACAGCTCGGAAGATAGTTTCCACACGGTTCACAAAGGGTGCAAACGGAGCCCCGGGGCGCAACATAGCGAATGCTTCATGGGAGAGGATGTTGGTCACAATTGGCGCTACGTAACTCTGCACCACGTGGAAGATGCCGGTGCACATCCATCGCACGGCTGGCTTCGAGAACAGCAATTGCTCTGATGCTAGCTGCAACACTTTTTTCGATATGCTATTCCGAACTGAAGGATCCATGCAAGCGCTAGCTATAGTGCTGTCCGATATGTTCTGAACGCATGTGGTGGCGTGTCGGAGCGACATCACTGACATCATGTCGACGAAGCGATCGACGCGCTGCAGGCCACTGAGAGTGGCTTGCAGCTGGCGATTCAAGGGCTGCGATGGGTCGTTGCATTCTCCCAGCAATGAACTCGGAGCCAAATAACCCGGCCAAACACCCTGGTTCCCGCTTGTGCTCGTGAACGTGGGCGCAGAGCGACGTGCTGTCGCCGTCGTATGCAGCAGATTGCCGTAGTCGAACCCCTCTTCAAACCGGCCACCCTCCTCCGGCATCGGCAGCTGGACATGGCACTCGTCCGCCTCGAAGGTGAACTGACATTCTTCGCGACTGTAAAAATGGCGGACAGCGAAGTCGCTACGAGATGCTCGCTCGCTGGCACGATTGGACCCCGGACCCTGCGACACGCTCGTCCCAGAGTGCATCGCGCGAAGTTGGTCTACGAAGGTGCTCACGAACTGCCGCATAAGGGTACGGATGGCATCGGGTGATTCCATGTCCTGTTGGCGCTCCAGTTCACGAGCTTCAGCCTCACAGAGTTGCGTCTGTCGTCTGAAAAACTCTTTAATGGGAATAAGGTTGCTCACCATTGAGCTCAACCACCGCTGATCGAGAGTTTGCTGCAATTTCACGATGCCGAACATCTTGTCGACGAGCTCCTTGCCAGCCACATTGTCGTCGTATCCAGGCAAGGCTTGTATGACGGCGGAGAACCAATCGGCTTCGTACTCCTTGGCTCTGGCGATATCACTTGAGGCCCAATCGGAGCGATGGCGCTCTGGGGTCCCAGCCACACCGTCAGTATCATCGGTGGCCACTGGTGGTGCGCGGGCACAAATAAGAAACCAATCACGGAAACCACTCTCACTGAGCGAACGTGCGAGGGTGTACAACTCATTTGCGTGCTGCATATCTCGAGTGGCAATGAGCTTGTCGATCTTGTTCATGGCGGCCACGCACTCGGACCGCCATCCCAACCGAGGAGGCCCCACCGCGTCGAGTGCAGTGTCCTCGAACACGCCCTCGACCATATCAAGGCCCAGCAGCTGCTGTACAACTATTGCTGGCTTCACCATCACGATGGGCGTCACGCGGGGATCGCGGACATACCGTGCGACGATGCTGCGCACGCTCTGCGCAGCGGTGTGGCCGTCGTTGGCGTCACCGAAGTCGCCGTTGGCGTCACTGACACCAACGCTCGTGATGAGCCCAGGCAGATCCGTGACCACAAGATTGCCTTGGATGGACGGAGCGCTGATGGAGACGTTGACCGCCGTGGCAGTGAAGCCGGTCGGTGTCTGCTTGATGCGCTCCATGTGATCTTTCATTTTTGCCGAAAGGTCATCCCACCCACTAAGGGGGCGGCCGTCCATGTACCATTCCCGCGTGTCACTTTCTTTGAGTTGGTAACGCACGGGGCAGCGTGTCGCAGTCCCCTTCGCGGTGAAGCCAAGTTTGTGGCCCACTAGATCCTCGAGCAGTGCGGTCTTCCCGCAGGACTCAGTGCCTGTCAGGCAGTAGCGCACGACATCGATGGCGTCGCTCTCCCTGTCGGTGGGTTCCACCCGCTCACTGGCTTTGAGATACTCTGTGTAGACGTCCGAAAGAAGTTGTTTCTGCTCCTTGAGTTTCGCCGCATCAGGAGCGCTAGACGAGCCGCTTCCGTGGATGCGGCGGCGGCGGCGGCTTGACGACATGAGGGATTACTGACTCGTCCACTCGGCGTAACGACCCGGCTTGGAGATGCGCACCACGTCGTCTTAGCGCCCTTCACCCTTCACGTCACGTTCCAGACATGAGAACTAAACGGCCTCCAAGACACGGCAGGATGTGCATATTTTCTGGCCGCAGACCAAATCGTTTATGAGGAAAGTATCAACTAAGTGGACACCCCAGTAGCGTGCCAATCACCAATCAGACACTTTCTGGACACGTTAGAACGGGCTGGCTAGCTCGAGCAATCACCACAGTTATGGTGTGCAGTGTGGCCGAGCTGTGGGAGGGGAGGGGGGGTCAGTGCATCGTTGGAAGAGCACCGATGATGACAACAACAGAGACACAACAATGACGGCGGGGGCCACTACGGAACGCCACTACAGTCGATGCTGCAATACCATCCACAACATCCTCATCGACGACGATGAAGACGACTTTCGGACAACAGCAGTGACTTCAACAGCGACCAACGACGCACCAGTGTCAACATTGCCTGTCGGGAGGGACCTCTAACGACGATGACGACGACGACAACAACAATGACGAATGACGACAACGACGACGACGACGACGACGACGATGATAATGATAACAATGACTACGACGACGAACGACGAACGACGACGACGACGAACGACGACGACGACGCCGAAGGATTCAGCCGCAAATCGCAGCCCGTAATACAGTCAGTGTGCGTACAGCGCGTTCAGGGCAATACCTGCCACCGTTGTGATTGGGCGTTACCGTACTAGTTTGAAGTGGAAGAACAAGACCGAACTATGGTACATTCACGGACACACTATGTCACCCCATGAACGCCGAATAACGTGACTGACGCACGCTCATTCGAGCGGTTTGAGTGGCTGGGAGTGACCGGCTGGCTGGCTGCACTCTGCGCTCGTTGTGGTGTAACTATGGTGCTTTAGCGGACACAGTTTCACTGTATACAAATGCGCAGAAGTATGGCTGAAAGTGACTGAAGTGCGACGCAGTGGGACGCAGTGGGAGTGAGCAGTGGCGGTTTCACTGTCACTCTGTCACTCTGTCAGTCACTGTCACTGTGAGTGTGAGTGTGACTGGGAGTGTGAGTGTGAGTGAGTGAGTGACCGCGCACTCACTCGCTGCCACGTTGTCACTCACCGTCACACACACTCTCTCTCTCTCGCTCTCTCTCTGCTTTGCGACGACGACAAACACTGCGATTGCATTCAAACGAACGAACGAACGAACGAACCAACGAACGAACCAACGAACGAACCAACGAACGAATAAACTTCGGAAGAATCGCAGCAACGAACGAACAAACAAACAACGAACAAACGAAGCAATGAACGAACGAAAGAACGAAAGATTGGGGCAACGAGAGAGTGGACGGGGAGTGCAGCGAACGAACTATCAATCTTCGGAGCACCAGACCGACCTCCCGCCAGTGAAGAGGCTTTTCGCAACGTTGTCGGGTTTGCAATGCAGAAAAGAGAGCACGCAGTCGGACGAACAACGAAGTGGACGAGTAGGACGAAGGCGCGAAGAGAAGAATCGTTGCTGGAGCAACGGACCGAACAAACCACAAAGACGACAATCACCACAACCAGAGACGAGCGCGCAGAGCCACACCAACCCTTGGCATCCCTGTTCTTCAACCCATCCATTCAAAATCACGAACGAACTCATCGGAGCAACCGGTCACGCCGGGGCGAGGCGAGGCGAGGCGAATGGCAAGTTGTTGTATCGAAGTGACCGACACGAAAGCTCGCACAAACGTTCGACTGCCAACATCGGCCGGCCGTGTGCAACACAATCTCTGGGACGTTGATGCCCCTCTGCGGTACTTTGGTTTTGCTCGCATCGATTTTCTCCTGTTCTTCCGCAAATAGCAACCGTCGTCGGCGTTCCATTCACCAAATACCCTTTACTTTTGCAAAATGTCGGCAGCTGCCCAGGCAGGTTCAAAGGACGTGGACGTCACGTACGAAGACCAGTTGAAAGTCAACGAATTCTCGCGCAACAACGCTAGGTTGACAGAACTCGCGCAGGAGATTAGGGCCAGGCGGTCGGCGCTGGAGACCCTCACAGATGCAGCAGACGAAGTGGAGATGGCGATGGAAGAAGGTGACGTCAAGTTGGTTGTCGGAGAGAGCTTTGTGGATGTCGACGAGGAGTTCGCCACCGAGCACCTGCAGAGTTTGATTAAGGTACGCCCGTCGTGTATGGTGTGCTTTGCTGTGGTGTCTCCGTACCGCCTCCCTGCTGCTTGTGTTGATGTGCTTTGTGGCCGATTGCCGTTCCGCAGAAACTGAAGTCGGAGATCGCACCAGCAGAAAAGGAAATGGAAGTGTTGCAAGCTCGGCAGCAGACGCTCAAGACTGAACTCTACGCCACATTCGGCAACGCAATCAATCTTGACGAATAAATTTTACTATCACAGGTATCATTGAGAGCGGCACGTGTGCCGTTTCGACAAGGCAGGTTGGCTGCCCTGTGTTGGCATGTCTGTTACGAGCATGGCCGTGGTGCGGCAGCTACGAGGCGACGTCTGGCTGGTGCTGGTGAAGCTGGTACTGCAGTGCTGCTTTGCCGTAATAGTTTGCGTAGTAGTCGCAATAGTAGTCGGAGTAATAATCAGAGTAGTAGTTCAAGTAGTAGTTGTCTTTCGCAGAGAAGTGGCACGAGTCACAATTCTGCTGCCTGTAGTAGCACTCTCGGCACGCTTCCATTTGACCTGAGCACAGACACCGGGCTCAATATGGGATCGAAATACAGCGTGGAAAAGCAAACAACGGCGCACCTCCATCAAAGGAAATCACTTTTGCAACAGTAGGGACCAACGCGTGCGTGATTGCGTGCGTCAGCGTTGGCAGCAACGAAGTGCTCAGAGAAAACTCCAGCAACGGTGGTAGACGTTTGGGCAACTGATGTTCCAAGTAGCTCTCCACACCAGCACGTAGCAATGTAGGGAGGTGCTTGGACAAGTCTTCGCTCAGCATCTCTTGCAAGTACCTGCGTGGCGATGATGGGCGATGATGTGGCGTGAGCGGATGGGTCGTGAGCGGCACCGCAGCACTTCACAGTGAATGTACTCAGCCGACAACACACAACAAAACGTACGGTGCGAGTTCGCTTGTCAGTCGCTTCGACATCGAGTTCGTGAGAAGAGCAGTAACCATGTCCGGCAAGATCCCAGACAACTGGTATGTCATTGCAGCTGAAGCTATTTTGGCCGTGTCTGTAGGCACCTGACACGCACAAAATTGACGTGAGTGAAGGGAATTTCAGCACACGTGCGCCCGGCCCACATCGCACTTCAAACTTACGTATGCGCCAACGGAATTTTTGACGTTCTGCGACACTCGCTCGGAAGTGTCTTCGATAATTTCGTCCATCATGGGTCTGAACACATACGTCGGCATATTGCATGCAGAGACAAATATCAACCAGCAAATGAGCGCCACGTTGCAAAGTTGTACACCAGCAGGCGATCAGCAGAATGACCACGAACCCCATTGCCGCGGTCAGCAGTATCATGATCGGCGCGATCACGAGCATTATACCGGGCAGTTGGGTCGAAATGAGGTCTTCAAGCTCCACAGCGCTCAAGTATTGCCCTGTGTCGGTTACCACGCCCCTGCCGGAAGCACCGGCTTGTGCCAGGTCTTCCGCGGACAGAGACGAAGCGACGGACGTCGCGATGCGTGAGCGGACCGCGCTGGTGGCTCGTGCTGCGCCTGCTGAACTGGCGAAGGAATCCACAGCCAGCAACGAAGTGTGGGCTTCTCCAAGCGGCGCATTCACCATGTGGGACAGGTCTTGTGCAAAAGCGTTCTGAACACACAAGCAAGCACAACTGAGATCGCATAGACTCATTCGCGCGTGTTTTGTCAACCACGGCACAACTCGCACGCAGACGATGAGGGATACCTGCACAATTTTGGGAAGCTTTACTGATGCGTCCCGCGCCACTTCCTCGGATAAATGGCTTCCGGCGGCGGAAGGTTTGCCTTCTTTGCGTTGCTTCGCGACACGATCGAGCAGTTGCTGCATTGCCTCGTCTCGTTTGGCGTCGACTCGCTGCATGATTGCTTCCGTTTGTGCGGCCGTGGTGCCCGCAGCAGAGAAAGAGCCCATGTCTTGACTGGATACGTCTCCTTCCTCCAGAAAAATACAAGCCCCGTGCGGAAGGTCCACCGATGGAGCTGGGTGGACATCACCATCGACATATGGTGTGATATTGACGTCTTGTAAGGAATCGTCGAGAAACACAGAAACTATTTCTCGTGGTTGCTGCGGGATTGCTCGGTTCGTTACAGCATTCCGAGAAGACACACGGACATGATGTCCGACGGCGAGGTCGTCATTGTGATGGCGGACTTCGCTGGCTGACGTCTGTGACCGGTTGTGCTGCTTGCTCATACTTGCGTTGAACATCAGCACCAGTTCACACGGAATTGTTTCATGGTCTGCAGGCCGCCGCGCTTGCAGTGGAACTGTTTCCTTTCGAGACTGCTGCGCACCGTGTGGTCCAACCGATACAGCCTTCGACCGCGTGGCGACTGGATTTGCCTCGGGCAGTAAATGAAGTCCTTTGACGTACAAAACGGCTTCGGTGTCAGCATGTGTGTCGTGGTCACGTCCAACGTCCACGTCGTCGAAGCTCTGCAGAACGTTGTAAGCCAACGAGAGCGACTCAACGGCCGCCACCGAAGTCGAAGACTCTGACGTGGCACTTGTGTTTGCACATGTCCACTTTTGTTCTCTGTGCTTGGCCAACGCAGTCTCGACATGGCGTTGCCAAATGAACCACGAATCGCATGGTTTGGGCACTTGATGTGGGCAATGCGGATCCTGGAATCGCAGGCTCGCCACGTCGACGCCAGGGCAGTGCCACTCGACACGCATGTCCTTTGGGACGCAATCGGCAAACTGCAGTGACACACGGGTCGCTGCGAATGGATCGATCGACGACTCAGGGCCGCTCGAATTGCGTCCGACGGTGATGATTTCGAGTCTAGCTGCATCCACGGTTATATGCAACAGATACGGTGCGGTGCTGCTGGTCCCGTCGGAGCAGTCATAGTGTACGGCGTGCACGCAAGCCGCAAGTAACAGAACGGAGCCCACCGTCACCCGCGGCATCTCTCAACGAGGCGGCTACCAATTGGCAGTCCATTTATAACGTTGTGGTGGAGCCCGCATGCGTGCGACTCCAACACGCAACGCTAGTGTACGTGTGTTTACATTGTTAGTTGACTCACAGCAGCGGTGCAAGAAGAATAATTGCACAAGAAAGCAACAACAAAAAAGCAGCTGCACTGCAACTTGCCACAACCCTGCGCCACCACCTGCATCGCGAAGCCACTACCACTTTGAACACGGACGGGCAAATGCGGTACAAAACAGACATATCCACCGGTGTCAGTGCACGCTACTGCTCAAACGTTGTATGCAATAGGCCCATCAATCTGCTCGACTGCCAGCTAGTTCTCCCGCCACAACTATCTGAAAGCTCCGCATTCCTTCTGCCGCATCCCGCATCCCGCATCGAAGAACCCCCTGTCCACAAACACGCAAAGGAACAAGCACAGGAACAAGCAAGCATGGAGGTAAGCACGGGTCTTTGATTCTTTTGTCGCTCGACGACGACGACAACGACGGCGACGAAGTAGAGAGTGTGGAGGAGTGAGTGAGGTCGACGGTCGGAAGTCAGAAACGTTGCTTTGTGCCAACGTCGTTCGTTCGTTCGTTCGTTGTTCGTTCGTCCGTTCGTTCACAAAGTCCAACAACGGTCGTCGTCGTCCGCCGTCCGCCGTCCGTCCATCCGTCCGTAAATTCGTAAATTCGGTTCCGCCAACACAACAACGTCGTCAACAACAACGACGACGTCGACAAAACTGTCACTGCACTGCGTCATTGCTTGCTGCCGTCCGTCCGACACGCGATACGCGGTGGGGCTTGAGGTATCATAGAATAAGCAACGGAAGAGTTGTCGATGGATGGCGAAGGTGGAGGTCGTGCTGCCTCGTGGTCGTGAAGGATGTGTGTTGAGCGAATGCCATGTGGAAAGCTTGATGCCGCAACACGTTCGCGAACGACTCGACGAATCACCGCACGAGCTTCAGAAACACTGAGCAGTTGGTCCTCACAGAACAGTTATGTGTTTGGAGAGCATGTGTCCTGTCAAGTTGCGTGGGGGGTGGTTGAGAAGCGGAGAGGAAAGCGTGTAGTGATGCACCGAGCTTTGTGACTTGAGCTTTTGAATTTGAGTTTTTGAGTCTTCGACTTTTCTATCTAGGTTTTTGGGCAGTTATTTATTTGTTTTTACGGCCTCGCAATGCGCATTGTAGCGCCGATGTATCTTGTGAAGTAGCGTCACTGTTTGCGCCGTCGCGGCGGGGTGCTGGTGTGCTGCAGTCAGCTCGCTTCGGTCGTCATGGCGCATCACTTCCGCCATTGCCAGCTTCTACTCGAGTCTTGTCGGCGTGGTCAGGAGTCGTTTGGCGCACTTCACCGCGAAGTAATGAAGCGGTCCAAGAGGTGCAAGAAACTCAGTTCCTCGTCTCCCAAGCCAGCACCGGGCCATCGCGCCAACGAGGTGCCGGTGTCCCTGCCCGATGCTCTGAACACACAACGTTCGGCCCCAGCCTTCAAGACACCGATTGATTGGGCCTCCGCTTGCGAAGAGCTGCTCATCGCACTTCGAGAACTGCCGCGAGGCCCCAAACGCCGCATGGACACCGGGGAGGCGCGGTTTCTGTACGGACTTGCGTCGCTGGCAAGCGCAAGTGCCCGCCGGTTCACATCTCCGATGGCGGTGGATGCAGCGGCGGTGTCTGATCTCTGGCGAGCTCTCGCGAACTTTGCAATGTGTAAGTCGATGCTGACCGGGGCGAAGCAAGGTCTGGAAGTTGGCCTGTTGAAGCACAAGAAAGTATCCAAGGGCGGGCGCAACAGCCACCACCAGCACGCTAAGGATTCCATTGAGCGCCTGACGAAGCTACTCAAGAAAACCAAAGCCGCCGACAAGAAAGCTCTAAAGGTACGTGTTGTTGCGTGTGGTGCACCCACCCCTTTTCGACGCTTTTGCAGCAGAAACGACACCGTTCACGCGGTTTTGCACACCACTTTGTTGATTTGCCACGGCTTAGCTTCTGCGGTTGATTTCGCGCCGAAAATTTGGGACAGCGCGATCAGATTTCTCGACGGAGCTCGGGTCGTGCGAGACAATAGCGGGATGGCACGCTTGGAATATGGTGCCGCTGCTGCACGCATCCGTGTCACCCGAGGCCAGCGTGTACTTACCGTGCCCTTGCCCACGTGGTCATCCCACCGTCAACCAACTGGATCACCGCACTCTTGAAATGATGGAAGCGAGCCATCCACCAGTGGTGTGTTTTCCTGCCGCGCAATCCAAGATCGACCACGAGTTTGACCCCGATGCCGAAGGGCCTGCCGATGGCTCCGACACCGCTCGATGCCGTACGTGTCAAGAGGCGCTTCACCAGCAAGACCAAGCCCCGACACAGAATGAGTTGATTTATTGTTGCGTACAATGCGGTCTCTACGAGTGCCACACCTGCGTGAAGCGGACATTGGCCGAATTTCAGGAACGGCACCGTGTTTGGGCAACCAAAACTCCTCGACATTTGCATGACATACGCCCGCTGGAAACGTTAGAGCCAGGCGCACCTCCGCCAGCAAAGGGTTTCTACCGCCGCACCATGATCGGGATGTTTGATGCCGATGCGGCACACGCACACCACCAAATCAGACAGAATTGGCGGTTCAACTTTGCACTTCTGGTGTCGTGGTGAGTTTTGATGGTCCTGTTGACATGCCGGCCGTAACTGCTGCTTTTTCCCGCGTCATAGAGTCATTCTTGCTTGGCGCCATGCAGGTGCAATCGACACCCCCGTTCGCCGTTAATGCAGCAACGAGTGCGGAGACGCGTTGCCTCGTTCCTGAGCATCCCTTCCCCTCCATGCGTGGATCCTAAGCACTTAGATGCTTTTCAATGTCTGGTGGCGTTTCCAAATCACACAGGTCGCTGTGACGACTCGGTGCCACTTCCGTCCATCGAGAATCAATCGCAGGACAAGAGCGTTTCCCACTTGTTCCCACAACTCACGGCCGGCGCATACCTAGCATCCGCTCATCAACCTAGACTCGTTCCGAATTGGGTGTGTGACTACTTTATTCCGTCTCCACCTCGTTGGCTCTGGATGTCTCTGATACGGTCCCCGAATCACTTGTTGCGCTTCTTTCTAGGCAAGTAGCCTTTCCTCAGAGAATTCATCCGCACAGTCAGTGAAGGATGACCTTAGCTTTTCCGTTGGACGCTCAATGGTGCCGGTAAGCGATCAAAAGGCGCTCGGTGGTTGTGCAATGGTGCATGGTTGCGGTTTGAGCGCGGCGTCATCAATGGGTGCTGATACTGCAGGCGTTTCGATTTCCAGCCATTCGATCAGAGCTCCTTTGTGCGGTCCCAGGTGCAGTAGCGACGTGTTCTTTTGATCTGTATTTTCATCTGTGTGTGTTTTGACCTGCGGATACGTACAATGCATCAGATGCGTCCGCAACCCCAGGAGCGCAGAAGTCGTTTTCGTCGGACGCGCCGTGGTTGGAGGCAAGTGCCATTCATCAGCCGAGCCCAGGGCTGGACCTGTTACATACTCGCGTGCTGACGACTGACCCAGCCATGAGGCAACTGCTTGTTCAAGTCTTGGAGGAGGTGGCTGCGAAAGACGGCTGTAGCTCTGATTTCATTGATCCAGATGGATGTGTGTCTAGACAGCGGGCAAGTCGCCACCAGAAGTGTGTTTGCCGCACTCCCAGCGCCGTTGAACGGCAAAACACGTCTGGATTGCCGACGATCTCTGCATTGGTGCCAAAGAGTGAAGAAGATACGCATCGGGAGTTCGATCCCCAGCTTGGTTTGCTTGCCGGCCGCCGTGATTCACCCTTTCAGTTTCAGTGGATTGCTGCGGACGTGCTCGTCAAGTTAGAAAAGCTTCGTGGAGCGGATGGCCATGCAAAGTCGGTTGCATTGCCAGTTCCTGAAAATACACAGGCGAGAAAGGGCCTCACACTGACGGTGGAGACCAAGACCCCGCAGCGCCAGACGACCCCTCAACTGCCGTCAGATCCGCCATCTCTACGGACAGCGTCCACTCCCTCGACGCCATGTACACCCGGCACGCCGAGTCCTACCTTGGGATCGCTCGCATGGATCGAGCGGATGTCGGTCATGTCACCAGCAAGCCGGACGCTGGCTGCAGTTGGACTGGTGCGCACAGTTAGCGACAGCGGTAGCGACAGCAGCCGCAGCTCAACGCCCACGGCTGGCAGTGCTGGAGCAACCCCGACGGCAACATCGCTGCGGCAGCAGTTGGCTCGTCGCCGCCACGTCGACAAGACGGTTTTGATACAAGAGGACGATGATTCGGATGTCGTTATTCCTCTAAATCGCGGATCCACGGGCAGTGTTCTGCGGGCACACATCGCCAGTCGCATCCACTTTGTCCCGCCAGGCAAATTCGTGTCGTTCTACATTACCGTTGAGAAGATCTTGACCGTCGCCCTTCCTTTGCTCGCACGACTGCGGCGACCGGCCCTTCTGCTGCCCGGTCCACTGCAAGTTGTTGTCAAGGCACACCGTGGCGGTGCTACTCCTGAAGAAGAATGGCAAGTGGTCGGCAAACATGAACACATCGTTGCCGTGGTCTTGTATTTTTTCGACGGCACTCAAATGGACGGAGTTGTGATGGAATTTGCTGACAAGGTTGGCGCGCGTTGGGGTTGTGTTGCGTGTGGTGCATGGTGCATGGTGCATGTTTCAAGCGTTGATTTGCTATCTGCAACATGATGTGCCGTGCTGCAGGGCGACTGGTTCTTTCACGGGAGCAAGAGCGGTGAGAACGGCACATCTAGCGACTCTGGCAACCGCGACTGCACGTCGGACGTGGTCTCCGTGCCCGTTCAGCAAGGGAGTCTGTTTGTGTTCAGCAACTATCAACTCGCGCATCGACTGATGAGATCCTCGGCAGCCGGCTCTGGGAAAATTCCAGCGAGTACCTGCAACTGTCTTGCATTCTACGTAGTGGACCAGCAGCACCCCTTGCAATCGACGGCCAACCGCCCCATCGGGTTCGAGGCCGAGGTCGAAGCGAAATCCCTGCGCAAAGACCCACTCGACGTCTCTTCCGACGAAGAGGATACCCCTGCGGTTGTTGAAAAGTGAAGTTTTGGAGGGAATTTGTCGGCTGACAGCATGGAATGTCTTGCCGAGAACGCTCGAAAAAAGGGCTCGTGTGTTAAAACTATATATTGATATATTGTGACATGTGGCGCAAACTTGCGCTTTGTGGCTGGCTGCATTCAAGATGTTACAGCGTCACAGCCCATTGTGCGAAAATAAACAAACTTGTGGAACAGTTGCGTGGCGCCTGATCACCATCGGGCCACGCGCTCGTCAATCGATTTCCGTGACATCTGCCTCTTGCCTTTTGCTCGCCTCTTTTCTCAGCTCGAACTCATCGTCATCCACCGGGCGGCTTGCATCGTTTTGGTTGCTTCGGAGAAACACCACGTCGTCATCATCGACCTGCTCCTTAGGCCAGCCGCCGCCCGCGCTGGGGTCGTCTTCAGACGCTGCATCGTGCCCTCCATCGACTCGCTTGGCTCTATCACGTCCACGTCGAGAGGACGAGCCTTCGCGACGAGCACGTGTCGAGACACCGTCTCGGTACATGGAGGTGACTGATTTTCGCATCAGCACCTCATACTGGGCTTTCCGGATCGCCCAGCCGACAACTATGGGCATAATGTTGATCCCCATTGATGCAGGTGCGTTTTGCGGTTGGGTACCGCCGCCGCCCATCGATGGTAGAGGCACTGGCACGGTCCTACACAAGCAGTTCAGATGACCACACAAAGCAAACGTGAGGTGAAGGAGAGCACAGAAACCAACCCACAGGTAGGTGGCGGAAGGCGCGTACCCGAAGTCAGGGAGGATGTAATCCCAGAAGTACACGCGAACGAGGTTCCAGCGCGCTGGCAGGATCCACGAGCTAACAACGCTGATGACGTTCAAATACGACACGTATTGCAGCAGTCGCTCGAGGATGGAGTAGAAGATCCACCAAGGGTTCAACAAGACTGCATCTAACAACTGCACGCGGTACTTCCGCATCAAGCGGTACACGCACAGAGACAAAATGACGACTACGACGGCCCAGAACACCTCCTGGGCGTATTGGACTTCTCGTTCTGACTGCATCACACCGAGGACGTCATCGACGAGGTGCGCCTTGTCCTTGTACTGTTTCACGGGCAGGTTTCTGTCCTTGAGGAAGCGCTTCAGATCGCGTGCGGCCCATTGGGCCACGCTCTCTGGATCCACGCTCTCTGGATCCACGCTCTCTGGATCCATTTGATGGGTTGCTGCCACACCAAGTAAACGCTGTGGCCTGTCTCGTGTACACTCGCACAATTCCAACAACAGTTTTCTGAAACAGTATTCCGCTATTCCGCAGATTCTTTCTTCGTGTTCGCTTGCGGTCCTTCAGGAAATATGCGCACGACTATGGAAGCGAGTAGCGCCGTTATCTAGTTTCAAACGCGAACGAACACCTTAGTGCGACTCGTGTGCTGCCGGAAACGCAAAACAACGGCGCAGTCATGACAAGGATCCAGGCGCGGGATCATGGATGGTGCTGGCGTGGCAAATTTGCTGGAGTGCATGCACTTTGCTTCCTCGGCCACGTCGCCAAGGCAACTGCAAACGTCGCAGCCGGCAAGTGGGCCAATGTAGAGAAGAAAGCGGTCACCAACGCAAGCCAACTAGTGCTTGGTGAATGCAGCTCTCAATGTTCACAGCACAGTATTTAACAGCACATTTACCTTTCTCGCATAGCAAATGCCAAACCCCAAAACTACAGCAGGCTAACATCTTCGGCCACACACTAACGTTAACAGTGAGTAAGCAACCAACGAACGAACGAATGAAGTCGAAAAAAAGAACGAACCAACGAACCAACGAACCAACGAACAAACAAACGAAGCAACGAACCAACGAACCAACGAACGAACGAACGAAGTCGAACGACCGAACAAACGAACGAACGAACGAAGTCGAACGAACGAACGAACAAAAAACGAACAAACGAACAAACGAACGAACGAACCAACGAACGAATCAACGAACAAACGAACCAACGAACGAACGAACCAACGAACGAAGTCGAACGAACGAACCAACGAACGAACCAACGAAGTCGAACGAACGAACAAACGAACGAACGAACGAACGAACGAAGTCGAACGAACGTAATGTCGTGGAGACAAACCTTTCGTCATTGTACCTTCAGTACACAACAACTTTGTACAATACGTGTGTGTGGCCGTACTCGGGTCCAATAAAATGGAGTAAATGCAGGTGCACTTTCTAACGATAGTTTATTGTGACATTGCTGCAACATTGTACTGAGTTTGATGGTATTAATTCATATGAAATCTGCGCCGAAGAAGGTGTGCACTTTCCAGTACTTGAAGTACCTTCCTTTATAATTAAGTTGTCAATTGTAAAATACAACGTGCCGCGGTATTATCAGAATTGGCATTAATTCGTCCGTATGATTAAAGTGAGTTTAAGGTGACTATGGCAGAATCAAACCCTCGGAATTCCAACCAATGCTTGCTGTACTCACAGTACCGCTTCGTCGCGGCCAGCGCATCAGTCGGTGGTGAAGTGGTCCACTTCACCGCTGCTTGCGCTGGTCGGTCATCGGTGTTAGTTTCATTATGTATACTGTACATTGCATTCCACATATTTTCCAATTTGCTTAACTTTACTTTTATCAGTTGCAATATGTGAAATAGTAAGTAGGTGAATGCAAGTGCGCAGTATAATGAAATGAGGTATTTTTAGGGACGCCTGGTCCGTGGCTGAATGCGCGGTGGAAAGGCACGGAGTTCACCAACAACAGCCGACAGCCGACAGCCAACAGCCAACAGCCAACAGCCAACAGCCAACACACACACAACGACCAACAGCAACACTGCGCAAGGATGTTGGATGAAAAAAATACCAT
>ENA-OWNT01001719-OWNT01001719.1-seawater-metagenome-genome-assembly--contig:-NODE-1719-length-26007-cov-4.726996_pt1 | contig 26007 bp, 23 predicted proteins | sample MGYA00238136_ERZ651165 | MGnify/ENA primary metagenome ERZ651165 (study PRJEB26861, sample SAMN08777766) | seawater metagenome | isolation source: coastal seawater | place: USA: Florida | collected...
GCGTGCTTCAGCGAAAAATTCATAACACTGAAAATATCGATCTGGAGAAAGATCAGGCTTACGTTATTGCTCAGGAGCTGTTGAAGCTCCCGCTTGTGCAATTGAAAAATTACGTCTTTAAGGAGAGAGACTAATGGAGTTAAGATTTTTTCATCAAAAGAATATTTCACAACTAAGTCAAGATATTGAAGCAAATCTTGATGTGTATCGAGACAGCGCGTTTAGTTTTATTGAAGAAGACGAAACTCTTTCATTTTCTTTGTCTCCCAATATGACTATTGATCTTGAACAACTTAAGCCTATGCTTGATTATGATGGAAAGAACAAACCCGCTACCGAAAGAGCGTCAACAGATGCAGATTTTTCTGCTCTAGTTTACAGCTCGATACGGGGTATAGATCCATCCATTGCAAGAGATCCTAGATTGTGGACATTCCTTTCTCATACGTACTTTCTTAACTACATTCGCAACAGATATCCTATTCCGGATGAGACTGAAAAAGCGGTTAAAGAAATCAAAACTCACTTTTTTTGTACAAACGAAAAAAGAAGCGTTGAGAGGAACAACGGCGTAGCAAGACTTTGGTGGATGGCTTACATTGTGAGCAGAGTTGATGAACTGGGCTTAGACGATGCCTTAAAGGCGTTTTTAACAAGAACTGATGTGAGAGCCAATATTTTTGAAAGACCAACAACATCTCAAAATATAAACGTTCTGACTGGTATTCTCAAAGCTCTCCACAACTCATTGAGTCATGATTCAGCTCTATTCGAGCGACATGTATTTCGAGATTTCATGAAAGAAATCAATCTCTGGGGTGGAATGATTCTGATTGGGGATCTTGAGCAAAGCGAAATCGATGCAAAAATAGAAAAGATTAAAGACAAAGTGTTAGCAAAAGCCTAAATGACAACCTAGGTTTTACCTAGAACAATAATTTGGGGAAGCACATAACTTTATTTGTTGTAGCTCATATATGGTGTGACATTTTTATATTCAGATCGAGATATCATCTGATAGGAAGGATAAAATAGGAGCGAAAGTTTTGAATCTTCGAGCCTCATTTTATCTTTTCCGTAAAACTGCCTACATATAGCTTTATTGCTTGTTTGACCATCACGATTACAATGGCTGGGGTAACGGTAGCAGTGATACCAGCCTTAGACATTACAGATGTCAGCTTTATGGGTTTGGAAGGTTGTAATCACTGGATTTATCTAATGTAAGCATTATTACCGTAATGCTACCAATATCTGTAACACAGCAACACTACTTGTTAATTTTTATCGGCCATGATTGGTGCCGCATTCTCCAAGTCCTTGCTTTTGACTGAACCAGTAAGCTTCGATTTATACAAAGAGTAGATGCTGTATTTCTTAGTTGTGATAGATGATAATAAGGCTAGGCAAGCCTACGCCATCAATGATAAATAGATTAGAAATCTAAATTCACTAAACAGGTGTAAATTAGCGCCCCAAAAGCCTACTCAAAACGTCTGCATCTTCTTTACTGTACTCCGCTGCTCGCGGAGGTAGATTGTGTAGCGCAGCCATACCAGTCTTTTCTTTTGTGTCAAAAGACTCCATTCCGTCGAAAAACGAAGGTGCAGTTTGCTGTTTATCCAATGCGTGTTGAATGAGCGAGATGAGACCTTCCATTGAGCATGCAATGAAATCATCCGAAATATGGTTATTGACTTTAACAACTGAATTGCTACCAGATAGTATCGTTGGCAATGTAGCCTTAACATCGTCAAAATTTACTTCTAAGTCAATATTTTGAGCGATTATCTCTGATATAGCATCTCTTTGTATGCCAGTCATAGTAAGTATAGTGCTTTTACCCTTACCTTTTAGCGTACTCATGTGATAAACCTTGATCAGCTAAATCTTCAATGTACAGCTTAATCCGCAACTGAAATGTACGCAAACGTAGAAACCACAATTAATTCGGTTCAACACAAGAGGCTGTTAAATTGATTCACTCTATTCTCTAATGAGGTAACTTCTTCAGCTTAGATAGTAGATGATCAGTTAAAACCTGTTGTCTTGAAAGCTCTTTTCTAATCAGAGTCGAATCTATCTCATCATTTACATGTTGAGATGTTTGCACGTAAGTCGACACCGTAAGTAATGAACTATTGTCATCAATACTCCTCGGAGACACTTTGGCCATAAGTTCAGATTCCGCTCCATCATTAAGGTAAAGCTCTGCTAACTGCGACAACCTATCAAGCTTATTTTGCTTACCATCAAACGTGTAAAAAGAGGTTGCATCGATGAACTTAATTTCCCTGTTGTCAGCCCTATTTTTCTTCAGAACGAGCAGGTACAAAGCTAAGGGTCTGGATGCTGTAAGTTTGGCTGGCAACTGTATAACTGCGTCTATAACATTTTGCTCAAGCAACAGCTTTCTGGCATCACTTTCGAATTGTCTATGCAAGGGTCCTTTGCCGAGAATAACAAAGCCTATGCCTTCACTTTTGAGAGACCAAAGAATATGTTGTATGAATCCATGTTCGCGATATTTATCAAAAACAGTATCTTCGTTGATCCGACCATCCAAAAACTTCTTACCGTAACTTTTTTGCTTTTCATATTCTGCTACTTCGCTGGTTTCAGTCGGTTGAAATAAAGTGTAGGCAACATCAAAACTCATGGGCTTCACATTCGCTATTGGCGAAAGCGCGTAGGAGTACTTAGCTTCTATTTGAGTAGCACCAGCAAGAACTAATTTATGGGTAATATACTGAGTAGACTGCATTACTGACTCAGTGGTTATGGCTACATCCTCATTGCGAAGCAAATAAGAAACAGATGATTCACCCGTGGTCGCAAAAGGGTCGTATGCATGATGGTACGATTTCCTATTGGCAAGTTGTGAAATAAGTTCAGAAAAATCTAATGGTACTGCTAGCTGGTATTTGAATTTTTTAGACAGCCTGTCGTCTACATTCATGTTCTGCAAGCGCTGTAGCACTCGGTCATAAATAATAGTAATTTGATGTGCTGAACAACCTTTCAGAACATTGTCTTCGTGCAGGAAGCGTAATTGCTTCTCCATCAACTCAAAGTGGTCACTGTTGTTAGTGGCCTGAATGCTTAAACCTTTGAAAAGTTGCTTATGGGCATCATTTTTATATTCAACAGTGATCTCGTCACTAGCTAAGGCCATAGCACTAAGCAGTTTTGAATAACGCCCTGATTCGAGATGGTTCAGTAGACAACTCACGAAATATGTAAGAAAAAAGTCTCGTTCGCGAATACTGTCGTGTATGAACCCTGAGTATTTATAAGCCTCTACTACATCTCTAACGGTATTCTCTAGCTCCCTCATTCTGTGCTTCCCCAAACAGTTCGAAAAACTTCATTTACCTCTTGCCTACGGCCCTTTATTAATTGCTCGTGGAGGAATATTTCTTTCTGAACATTAGTTACAGCCTCTGCAATCAAATTTTGTTTTTCTAAGCTAATGTCAGGGAAAGGTAGTTTAGATAATATCGTCTTACTAATAGTGCTTTGGTAGCTACCACCACTATTGTCACTCATCCATTGTTGTGCTGGCTTGCTATTCAGAAAATGTGCGAAAAAGTCTGGTGATAATGAATTCTTTGATTTTACTCTCATGACAAAAAAATGCTGATTCGCGACTACATTTTTTGGAATGTTGTTTAGGCACATAGCCTTCTTAACTGGTCCTTTTGCGACCATCAAGATATCCCCTTGTTTTAGGCTATTGTCGGTCTTACTGTTTGACAAATCAGTTTTGCTCAATTGTTCCCATTTGATTGGGCGATGATCATTAGCTTTGTCAAAGTCACGAAGTTGCACCACCGAATGAGTTGGTTTATCGGATTCAGGAACACCATTTTTAAAGGTTCTACCTGAGTATATGTACACCAAATTTTCTAAAGTCATTAAGTCTTACCAATCAACAGCATTTCATAAAAATACCATAACCCACTACTAAAGTGGGAGATATTTCTTGACAGTTTCAAATTATTGATCAAAACTCCACGCTCCATTAGCCCACTACGGTGGTGGGAGGTGTGAAAGGGGATAGATGCACATGAAAGATTAAGCATTTACAGAAAAAAGGTACGAAACTATGGGTATGGGTAAAACACGAGTGCGGGTCACACCGTCTCAACAACAGAAGTGGTTGGAGGATTTTGAAGGAAGATTAGAGCTTGATGATTATGAAGCATTCTATCGTACACAAGACATAACCTCATCAGGGGTAAAAGGAAAAATTGCTTGCCCAATAAATCCGGGCAGGGTCTATCAGACACTCTCCTTCAATGAAACGTATACGTTGGTTCAGTTACTGCACAACCCTATGGTTGTCGATATTAAAGAACAGTACGCTGTTACCGATCTAAATAAGTCAAAAGCTTTCGCTGAAGCACTTAACATCAAACATCCAACTCATGTGTGGAGTGGCACAGATGCTGTTATCACATGGGATTTTCTTTGTAGCAGGATGTTTGGACCAAAACTAGCCATCAGCGTCAAGCCTGAGGGCCTTTTGGATGATGAGAGAACTAGAGAAAAGCTAGCGCTCGAAAAGGCTCTCGCTGAAAGCTTCAAATACGAACATGTCATAATTACTGATAAGGAAGTTAAAACGGAAGAAGTTAGAAACATCTTTCGCTTCTTGCGCGGTGCAACAATCGACGCCTATTTAAAACTCCAGTACTCAGTCTGGTTGAAGCAATTCATTTCACTAGTAGGATGCGATGAAAAAAATGAGCCGCTGTCATCTGCGGATTTTTACGAGCCAATTTCTGGTGCAATAAGAAAGGCATCTGAAAGTCTAGGCATAACCTACCGTGAATCATTCACGTTAATGCAGCATGCGTTCTGGGTACGTGATGTTTCATCCGACCCAATGGTTCCGCTATACCCTGAATACTCTCCTTACATTTTGGGGGTGAACGTTAATGCTTAGTTACACCACATTGTTATCTCCAAATGCAAATGATGATGCGCCATTGATCTCAGAGATGATGGTCGTCGCTGCTGTTTTTCCAGAAAGAAATGATATCTGGTTACTGCCTTATATTACTCAAGGTAAAAATAAGACCAGAAGTCCGGATAGGAAGCCAATAGTATTTGATTTGTCGGAAATCGAGTCTGCACTGGAAAGTGGAGAGTTAGTCGATAATCAACTGCAATTGGAACCATACAAAGATGTACCTGAGGAAGCCCTGTATGACGAGAAAAAAGGCAAATTAATACCCTCTGCCCTTGAGCGTAACCGACGGTACAACATTGTAAAAAAAGCACTGAATGATGAGGAAGAGCTGTTTTACCCCTCGCATGGTAGAGGTGTCATCGCCAAAACCGCTAAGAGTTTTGGTGTAACACGGCACAATGTCCAACGTTACCTCAATGAGTATTTCCGTGGCGGCAGACATATTAATTCACTTATTCCTAAAACCGGACGGCATTCAAGTTCACCTAAACCGGGTGCAAAAAAAATTGGTGCGCCAAGGAACACTGCAATAGTAGGCACAATCGGTAAAAATGTTGAGCCACAAGACATCGAGAATATGCGTGCAGTTGGCCTTAAGTACTATGTCACAAAGAAGATAAAATCACTGAAAGCTTGCCACGTGAAGTTGCTTGATGAGCACTACTATTTAGTTAAAGGCAAGGTGCTTCCTGATGGAAGTTACACAGAAACAGAACACTTACCACCTAATGAGCGAATATCTGAGAACCAGTTTTATTACTGGCTACCAAAAGCCCTAGGTATGTGTCGCAATGAAATCAATGCAAAACGACGCCAAAGTGCCACTCACAAATCGAATTTTGCTGGTAGATCGGGTGACGTTGCTTTTTTCGCGCATGGTCCGGGTCACATTTTCCAAATGGATTCTACGGAAATGGATATTGAGATTGTTTCGCCCTACGACAGGCGCGTGCCGTTGCGCAAGGTTACCTTGTATGTGGTGAGGGATGCATATACGCGGGCTATTGTTGGTATTCACATCGCAAGTGGAAAAGCTAGCTGGTATGAAGCTCGCTTGGCACTGCTAAATACATTTCGAGATAAAGCGATAGTTGCCAAGGAGTGGGGACTCAATATCAAGGAAGATGACTGGATAGAGGGCGGTATTCCAGCTCTTTTACTCGTGGATAACGAAGAACTAGCGAATAAAATCAGTTCTTCAGTAGGGCGAGATTTAGGGTTAAAAGTCTTATTTGGTAGAGCCTATGCTGGCGATGATAAAGGATTAGTTGAATCAAGTTTTCATATGCTTCATGCGATGATGAGGAATGAAGAGCTAGCTGGTTTTCAATACAAAGGACTAATTGGTAGAAACAGACAACTACCCCGTAAAACCGCTGCGCTTACTCCTAGAGATATCCAGCAAATCCTGATTATCTACGCCATTTATCACAACAACTGTGTCTGGAAAGATGACTATCCAATGGAGCAAGAGGCAGCGAGGGCTGGCATTAAGAGTGTGTGCAGAGACTACTGGAAGTGGGGGTTAAAGAATAGAGATTACTACCTTACCGAGAAACCATTCCGAACTTTGTATTTGAGCATGCTAGAGGTGGGTGAGTTGGTTGTTCACAGAACTCATCTTTCACTCAAAGGTACAAGTTTAAGATACCGAAGTGATGACCCTATTGTGAAACGACTCCAAGATCGAAAAATTGGCCGAGGCAAACATCCTCGATTAACTTGTCGTTATATCCGCTCAACGGTTGATGTCATTTTTATAGAAATAGGTGGCAAGCTAGTGAAAGGGGAATTGCATTCTAATCAACAACGTTTTCAGGGGCTATCCCACACGGACTTTGTGATTGCTTGGAAACAATACCGTAGCCAAAGGGATATGCACAATCATGAAATATTAAGCAAGACTAGCGCTACCAGCATGCTCATTGGCCACGTCAATAAGGAGGCCATAAAAACCAGAGATGCATTTATTGAAGCACAAGATGAGCCTCCAACGTTCGATACTCTGACCGCCACGCAACTGCAAGTTGCTGAGAGTTACCTTATCGATAATGAGATGATGTCCCGTTTAACGGAAGGAGATGACAATACTGCTCATATTGAGCCAATAGAAAAGGTCATTAAACAAGAACACGATACCGATGAACAGGAAAAAGTTGTTGAAGTTAAGAAGTCAGTAAATCCACTGAATCATATTTTGACGGAGATGAATCATGGATAACGTTATTAGATTTCCCGCTGATTACAGCAACAACTTTCCTGCTGAATACCAAGGTAATCCGTATATCGAAGCATTGCTCGACATGATGGATGTGAGCGAATTTTACCAGCAAGCAATTTTCTTAAAACCTTTTGACCATACCTATAGGAATGAGCCTGCGCATTTCCGCAATGTAAAACTCGTTGAGACCTATAAGTATGTGGTGCCAAATGAACATTACTACAGATTGTATAAAACACTATGGCGTATGCTCTTTTCAACCTATACAGACCGCAACAGCTTCGATACTGATTCCGTCACTGAGCATTACAGCAAGTTGTTGCACAAACAGAAAATGGACGCTGTTTGGACGGGGACTACGGGTGAAAGCCTGCTGATAACCGCGCCCAGTGGTTTTGGCAAGACCATGATGGTGAGAAGAACACTTGCATCACTTACGCAAGTTATCGATCATACCGAATACAACGGTAAGAAATTCAAGCAACCACAAATACTTTGGATCTATCTAAAAATCCCATCCAACGCTAACCGTAAAAGCCTTTGCCACATATTTTTAGAAGAGATTGATAAGTGCGCTGGCACTGACTATGCAATGAAAACGCCAATGAGTACACAAATTGGCAATTATGAGCGGTTATTTAAAACCATCATCGAAACATACAAAGTTGGGTTATTGGTGGTTGATGAATTGCAAAATTTGTCTGTAAGTAAAGCTGGTGGGGATCAGGAGTTTCTCAATTTCTTCAGTGCTCTTTCGGAGCAGTGGCGTCTCGGCGTCGTGCTAGTTGGTACACCAAACATCATTCCAACGTTGGAAAAAACCTTTACTGCTGGGCGCAGATTGACGTCAGGCGGTGATATTCATTTGGACAGGTACGCTAAAGATGACAGTACATGGAAGGACATGATTACCACCCTTTGGCCATACCAATACGTAAATACACCATCAGAAATTTATCGTATTAATTCCGAGAATCAAGATAGAGAAATCTGCGACCAAAAACTGTTCGACAAAATCTATTTCTTAACCCAAGGAATACCTTTTGTATTCAGCTTTCTGTTCATTCACGTTCAAATGTTGGCAATGGAAAATCCTAGTGAAGACGGCAAGGAAACCATTGGGATCAATCGCTGGAAGCAAGCCTACAACGAAAGCTCTATTCTGATAAAAAAAGCAGTGGAAGATATGCGTACAAACGGAGGCAAAAACTACCCAGATTTAATGAATGCGGCTCAATATCAGAGTGCTCCAGAAAAAACTGAATTTATCGTCAAAATTGAAGATTTACTGACGAAAAAATCGATATCTAAGACTAATGCTGCGCTGGTCTTAAAGGGTGCTAATGATATCACAGAGAAGTATGTGCTTGACGAACGTGAATTAAAAATCGTTGAGCGTGCTAAGCAGTTCTGTTTTTCTGCAATGGGCAATGCACAAAGTGTAGTAATCGATGGCGAATGTGAGGTGGTGAAATGACATTACCTTTTCATTGTCCCATTCAGCCTCAGGAGCATCTGTTAGGCTGGCTAAGTAGAATTCATCTGTTGTTTGGCCATATCTATGTTGGGCATTCCTTAGAATATTTAAACGTTGCCAATAAACCGTTTAAGGCTAACCACCACAATGAATCCTTCGCTGATGCTATTAACTTTTATAAACGTGAAGTGTCTGATGACACTTCTGGGTTTGATGAGCACTCGTCTCTAGCAATATGGGCATTAAGCTATGGACATGATTTTTATAGCGACTGGCGATTGAATGGAAAAAAGCGTCTTCGTCCTGCATATCTTAAGGGGTTTTACGCCTTCGAAACCAATTGGAAATATTGCTCTGAGTGCGTCAAAGAAGATATAGCACGATGTGGTCATAGCTACTGGCATGTAGAGCATCAACTGCCAAGCATTACGCATTGCAGTAAGCACAAAACACCACTCATCGAAGATACCTTGATATTAAAAGATTTACGGAATGGACTTCTGCCTCAAGCATATGATCTCAAGCCAATGGAATTGGAAGATAATCAAGCCTTGCTTGATTGGAGTGAGTTCGTTGTCGGTGTATATAGGTTACTCAAGCGGTTCCCAACGGCAGGTGCGGAATTAGCAGCTCAAATCAGGTGGATTCTGTCGCTACCGCAAGAGTTAACTCGAAAAGATGATGAGTTGTTTTTCCCTTTACAAAATGATTTTGATGCTTCTATAGGGCCTGCTGTTTTACGCCATTTATTTTTCACCTATAGGGAGTCAGATAATAGAACATTTAATGTTCTACAAAGCACACTGGGGTACAAATATATGGGGAGTAAATATGGTTACTGCGCCCATCCTGTTTGCTGGTTAATCATATTGTACTGGCTCAAAGGTGAAATCTCGTGGGGGAAGTATCAATGAACCATGTGCCGTTTCACCTTTTCATTCCTAAGGACGAAGTACCTTACAGCACGATTGCCCGATATGCGCTGTTGGGCGCTTATAGAGCACCACAGGCAATGTTTAACATATACGGTAATACCAGAAAGCGTGTTCATCCTTATCTTCCCGGAAAAATCCAACAGTTCGCCGACTTCTTCGAATTGTCAGTTGATGAGGTGATAAGCCGGAAGACAATATTTCCATTGTTGTCATTTTCTCAGCCAGCAGATGCTGAAAATATTAAACAAACAATGAAAGAACGCTCTGATGACAAAGTGTTACTTAGCACGGCTATTGCTCATTCAAGGTTTCGCGTATTTTACGGGTTGAGCTATTGTCCAGTTTGTGTTCAGCAAGACATCAAGGAGGTTGGCTTTGCCTACTGGCACATATCGCATCAAGTACCGGGGGTAAGGGTTTGTAGTAAACACCAATGTTTATTGATTTCGATGCCTTTAGGTGACGGGCATAAAGACAGGTCATTGGTATTGCCACCATTTGAAAGGATTCAACCAATTCAAGCGTCTAACGCTGATACTAAATTTGCGGATTTTGCTGATCAGTTATTAGATTTTTGCCGATATCACGGCATTAACTATAAAAGGTCTTATCGTTGTCTATTGAGGCGTAAAGGGATGCTCAGTAGTAATGGAAAATGTGTTGCAATATCTCAAGTGATTGATGAATTAACTCACTTCTGGAAGGGTCTTACGTTTACTAATCATATTCAACCCGGAATACCCGACACTTTAAGAGGATTTGAATATGTTGCCCGAATTTTAAGAAACAAAACACACTCCAAGGGACACCCATTGAAACACATTTTGTTAGCGTGTTGGCTGGCGGACCGCGAAGCTAATAACTTGTTAGTAAATGACACCGATAAGTCCAACCAGATTTACCGAGAAGAATATGTTGTAACCCAAGAACGCATCGAAAGTACTGTTATAAAGCTGCTAAAAAAAGGCGACAGCTTCAATTCTATTGAGAATAAGACAGGAAAAAGTCGTTGCTACATAAAACGAATTTCTGAGCTTAATAAGATAAATCATCTATCCAACTCGATGGCATTTCCAGAAAGCATAAGGCGGCAGGTTTTGATCAAAGCATTCTACGGTATCCATAGAGAAGAAATCGCAAGTCTGCTAAGCGTTAGTGTGGGCTATGTGGAGCAGGTTATTTCATCTGAACCGATGATGAGCGAATGGCGCAAACACCTACGCATTAGGAAGCATGTTCTGTCTGCATTCAGGGAGCTAGAAACTATACGTAAGGCAAATCCATTGTGGTGTCGTACTCGTGTACGAAAGAATGCCCAGTCTGCCTACTTTACACTGTACAACAACGATAAGAGTCTTATTGATAAGGTCATGCCACAAAAGACCAGACCCTCTACTCCTCCGAAAAACTGGCAAGAAGAAGACGAACGGATTTTGCAAATACTTAAGGGCCTCAACGACCTTTGTACCATGTCACTTTGCGAAATTGGCAGACGCGTTAATGATCATGGGAATCTTCGACGCAAGATTTCTAAGTTACCTAAATCAGCGATGTTTCTTGTTGAACATGGCAAGCTGAAAAAACACTAAATCAATTTAACAATTAGAGGACAATATTATGACTAAACAAACACTTGGCAAAGGATGCGGTTTATGTGACTCAACTGCTGATGGATATGAATCTCATTTGGAAAAGGTAAAGGCGGAAGCAAGAGATGGTAAACGTAAAAAACTCAATTGGGACATGTTCGAAATTTGCAGTTCTTGCCGAGCAACACTTCTAGGATATGGAGTATCAATAAATCACCAAATACCGAGCAGGTAAAAAATTGCATGTAAGGTGACTACTTAAAACAAAAATAACGCCAATATAGTTATCATCACATTGTGGTCCTGAGAGTCAGACTATTCAGGTTCTCTAAACTGTGATCGATTCGAGCTACCCCTCTCACTTTTTCAAACCATATGAAAACCTTAGTTTCGCGCTGAAAGTGCCCAGAATAGGCGTTTTTAAACGTCTCTATTTAGAATAAAAAATCGGCTGAAATTATGTTGCGTAGAATGCGGCTTGTAGCTAATTTTTGTCTTCGTTTGTAATCTCATAAACTAAGCTGTATTTACAATGTTTCTTTTAAAAGCTAAGTTGTAACCTAACTCCCGCTGCCAACGCGTGCCTATTTTCAAACCCAGCATTTTCAATGTATTGAATATTGGGCTGAAGAAAAAAATATTCGTTAATGTTTTTAAGGTACGTAAGTTCAAAGCTTGTTTCGTGCGACTCTGTTAATACGCGCTCTACGTCAATTCTTTCGCCCCGTTGAACATACGCTATCGCGAAACCTGCTACATCGTTTTCATTGATGTTAAATGGGTCTTTGTAACTTACGCCGGTGCCAACAAACCAATCATGCAAATTGGCCTTTTCATTGGCATAGCCTATTCGAAGAAAAGCTTGGGTACGCTGGTCATCAAACTGATGTTCGAACCGTGCATAAGCGCCCATATTCTTCGTTTGCGTGTTATTAGTCTCAATGTCTTTTGAATACTGCCACGCACCAATGAGCATTTTGCTACTGTTAAATTGATAGGCATACTCTGCAATCGTAAAGAAGCCATCATCACTATTGAATTCTGGTTGTGGTGCATTTAGCGATGTTTCGCTGCCTGGAACGGCATCTAGAATAGCCACTTTAATACTCTGGCTATTATCAATATTAAATTTTGTTCTAACGCCTAAGCTAAAGAAGGGGTAAATAGAGGGGCCATTTTCGCCTGTAAGCGCGATGTCGTTGCCAATACCATGTGCGCTATTTATAAATATGTTGGCGCTTTCAAGCACATCAAACTCGGCGTTGATATCATATAGGCCTACCAAAACTGAACCATCAGAACTTGATAGTTCTAACGTCGCTTGTCCTAGCTTAGTAAAAGCGCCGCCGCCGTCTAAGTTTGATAAAATTTGTATATCACCTGCCAACGCTTCTGATATTGAATTGCCGTTACTGTAAAGCCCTTGAACTGCAGCTGTTAGGGTCCATGTCTCTGATAGTTCAACATCCGTGTTCAACGTGATATCTAGCAGATCCAGATACTCATTACCTGTGCGAACTCCGCCTGAAACGTTTTGAAAGGTATCGCCGGTATAAGACACCGATATGGTCGAACTAATGTCTGCTTGCGCAATTGGTGAAGAAATGATCATAAATACACTCATGCACATTGAGCGTAGATGGACCTTTGTGTGTGAGCGAGTGACTTTCATAAAAGGGGACAACAACAATTGCATGAGTCCTATGGATACCTTAGATTTTTTCTTACGGTTCAATTATATCATCGGCGTTGTGTAAGCTGCCTACGAAAAACGAAGGCGGTAAACGACATGAATGACCTATTCAACCACCAACTGCCCTTTAAGTTTGCTAAGCGCTATTTCGGCAACAGTCCCTGCATTGAACTCTATACAGTCAGTCTCAATGCCATCTGAGAAGATAACGCCGTTCTCAGCCATTTTCGATGTTAGCGTAAGCGTATTGGTTGCATTCACTTTACCAAAGGTATGGTTGCAGCTAGTAACTGATGATGGGAAAGGCTCGCGAACACTGTAGTAAAGAAAGCGGCTGTCCCACGCAAACCCATTCTGAAGCTTTTGACGAACCGCTGTTCCTGCAACACCGCTTGCCCCGGCTAAAATACTTTTAAACCAGCCTGTAGAGCCAAGGCCTGTAGAAACAATAATACCAGACGAGCTTTGCTCTTCTGAGTTGTTACCTATAGCCAAGTTATAACGCGCCGATGTGTGAGAGCGAGGACCAATGAATAGATCATTAACGGCTATTAAGCGTTGCCCCAAATTCGTATTCACCTCGGCAAGGCTTACTGTTTTGGTTGAGTAGCTGGTGTTTAAAACAGCCCGTATCACTTCTTTGCACTGCGCAGGCAGGAAAGGTAGCAGCACACCGTCAAATAAGTCGGGAAGGGGATTAATGGCCACAATAGGTTGGCCATTTAAATATTTCATGGTGTTTGCAACCAGTCCATCTTGCCCAAGTACTACAACAATATCGTCCTTATTAAACTTATAGCTGGGCAAAAAGCTGCGCTCTAAAAGCTGAACCCTCGCCATGCTGTTAACCACTTCTTGCAATTGTTTCAGCGTTTGCTCAAAGCGAGTGTGTTCATCCTTATAAGCGTCGATAGACTCTCCAAGATGTTCTAAATAAAACTTTGCCTGACCCAACGTGCAGTACTTTTCTTTTAACTCTTCAAAGCGTGTTTTACGCGTAACAACCACAATTTTTCTATCGGTTATCATGGTAGTGCTCGTTATTTAATAAGTGATTGCAGTAGGTCAGGTGACAAGTTTAAGTTCTCAACTTTATTATCGCCCTGAGTTAGGTTTTCAATAGCTTGTGCAATTAACTGTTCGGGTTTTGCTCCGTTTATGCTCATCACTTTTAGCCTTTCAACATCAATATCGTTAAAAGCTTCTAACTGAACGCGAATGTCGTAAGCTCTTGTGTCTGCTTTTGCTTTCGAGTTAGCGTTTTCAAGCTCTACTAATTCGGCTCTTTTTCTTTCGTTGTCAGTGCTCGCTTCAAGTTTTTCTTGGTCCATTGTGAACTTCTGCTGCATTTTTTCACGTTCCGCTTCTAGAACCTGCTTTTCTAGATCTTGTTGTTTTCGAGCAATGGCTTTTTCAGTTTCAAGTTCTTCCTCTCGTACTTGCTTCTCTTTTTCAATACTAGATAAACGTCTGGCGTAAATGGCGTTGTCGGCATCTTTTAAAAGTGATTCTCTCACTTCTGCTTCTAGTGCTTTAGCCGTCTCCGGTGTAGGTGTAATGGCGGTCAGCGATATTTCAGTTATTTCAATGCCAATTTTTTGAAGCGAAGATTGGGCAGGAAGCTCTTCTTGAAGTGTTTTTGTTAAAAGCTGAGCGCTAGTTAACGCCGACTGCAAATTCATGTCATCTAGAGTATTTCGCACCACTACCTGAACGCTGCGCATAATACGTTCTTCTAACTTTTCAGGTTCTTCAGACAAGTAACTGCCATCGGCATTAATCGAGAAGTTAATCATTTGCGCCGCTAGTTCGGGATTTTCAATGCGAAACGTAATTTGCCCCTGAACAGTTACATCCTGAAAGTCGTTAGTTTTCATACGGAAGACAAATGGAATTTCTTTTGTACTAAGTGGAACTGCAACAAGCGAAGCACTAGGGGCAAAGTAATAAAAGCTTGTACCTCTGCCTTGAAGCTTTATTTTTCCGTTCTTAAAAAGCATTACGTGAGTCGAAGGGTCTGCTTTGAAAAAGTTTACGCCGAACATGATTATCTCCTTTTCTATTATTAATGTCTTAGTGACATTTTTAATATATGTCCCAGTGACATATTTGTAAAGGGTAATATTCATTTTTTATAAATTGGCTTTTAAACAGCGATGTGCAAGAATAAATGTCACTGCGACACTTTAATGTATGTACACGAATGCCAAGCTACGAAAACCCAATGTTAACAATCGATAATGTCTTGTTCACGGTGCACGAAAATGCGCTTAAAGTGCTGTTGGTAAAGCGCTCTATAGCGCCCTTCAAAGGCATGTGGTCGTTACCTGGCGGTTTTGTTGACCCAAAGATTGATACGTCTACAGAAGATACGGCAAAAAGAAAGTTGCGAGAGAAGTCGGGCGTTCAACCAAATTACCTTGAGCAGCTAGAAGCCTTCTCAGGGCTTGATAGAGATCCAAGAGGTTTTGCAGTAACGGTTGTGTACTTCGCATTAATTGGCTATCAGCAAACCTCTGTACACATTGATACAGTGAACGATGCAGAGTGGATAAATGTTGAAAGCTTAGAAAATATTGAGCTTGCGTTTGACCATAAAAAGATTACGAACGTTGCACTTCAACGGCTTCGTCAGAAAACCCTTTATTCAATGGTGCCCGCATTTTGCCTACCAGAGCTTTTCACTATTTCCCAACTAAAGTCAGTGATTGAAACCATTATCGAAAAAAGCGTTCAGCGAAAGTCATTAATGCGCCGAGTGGATGCAAGCGGTATGTTTGAAGAGGTTGGTGAAAAAGCGGTAACAGGAAAGAGGCAAGCTCAACTGTACAGGATTAAAGAAGGCGTCAATATTGTAAATTTTGAGAGGAATTTAAGCGTATAGCCTTAATACTTGCTACCCATCAAATCGCTTTAGCTTCCTTACTGGCTGTTGTTGCAATCCAAGATGTCACTTTCTCATTGAGCTGTTCAAAATCTACGGGTTTGAGGTAATAATCAGAGAAGCCTTTTGTTTTAAGTGCTTGCGCCTCAAGGTCAGTTGCAGCGGTTACGGCAATGATGGGGGTTAATACGCCTTCTTTTCGCATGTTTTGAGTAGCCTCAATGCCGTCACAAATGGGCATTTGGATATCCATAAGAATCACATCAAAAGCGTCTTCACGGGTTCGTTGAATTGCCTCCTGGCCGTTATTCGCGGTGCACACATGGGCGCCCTCGCTTTCGAAGATAAAAGACAGCATTTCCAGTGTCTGTGCAGAGTCATCTGCAATCAAAATGTTAAGCCCAGTAAACATATGACAATTCCATCTTTTGTTCCTCTGCAAAAGATAGTTTTCGTTTAATTAATGTTCAATTTTATCCGATATTTTTATACTAAAGTATAACGCAATTCAGTGTCTAAAACGCCATCCCTGTTCTATTTTTGTACAATGAAAACCAAAAGGAAAAGGCAATGGCGACACACACTAATGGAATTTCAGATAGCGACAAAATACAGCACCAAAATGCGACAATTGTCAGTCAAAACAGCAAAATCGATGAACAAAAAAACGAAATCGACGACTTAAATGAGCAGATCATTGCAAGCCGCTTCGACCTACCACTATTAAAAATTGCAGAAAATGTACTGATGGTTCCTCTTGTTGGATCAATGGACTCGGTAAAGTCGCAAAAAGTGATGGAAGATATTCTGGTCAACATAAAAGAGCAGGCAACGCGCGTTGCAGTTATCGACATTGCTGGCATCAATATTGTGGACAGTTCAGTAGCTGCGCATCTTATCAAAATTGCTAAAGCAACACGGCTTATGGGATGTCGTGCCATTGTTTCAGGCATTTCGCCACTAATTGCACAAAATATAGTTAATCTTGGTATGGATGTGTCAGACCTAATTACCACTACAACGCTTCAAGATGCTATGAGAGAAGCATATAAATTGATTGGTTATGACTTGGTAAAACTATAATGACAGCCCTGTACAGTAAGGTGTCTCAAATGCAGGGAGTGTCGGTTGTCGACCTTTGCATAGAGGATTTGAATAAAGACAAGCTTTGCTATGCATTTTGTAAGGAAATAGATGTATTGGGAAGCCGGCAAGTCGTTATCGACTTAACCTTATTAGACGTGATTGTAAGAGCAGACTTAGAAAAGCTCACCGCACTGTATACAGGTTTAAAAATGATGGGGAGAAGGGTTATTTTTTGTGGTTTAAACCCTTATACAGCAGCCGTTTTGCTTACCTTTGACGCAGATGTTTCCTTTGACACTGAACTGGATGTAAGCCATGCAATCAAAGCGTTATCACATACAAGCCAACACTGACGTACACGTATTACTTAACAACGTATCGTTTTTAACTAGGCAACATGTCAAAGACGAAGTGGCTGTCACTGAAATTGCTACCATGACCTCTGAACTGGCATACAACATTATAAAATATGGCTGCAGCGGCAATATTACGCTGTCGTACTCAGGAACGCAGTGCATTATCGAAGCGGTGGATAGCGGCAAAGGAATGCAAATGAGTATCGAACAGGCATTCGTTGAAGGAAACAGTTCATCGGGAAGTCTTGGGTTAGGCATGTCATCAATTGTAAGGATGTCAGACGAGTTTAATTTGGAAACGTCCGACGGTGGTACCTGCATTACCTGTATAAAAGAGTATTAGCATGGTGTCTCACAGTTTTAAACTAAAACCGTTTACGTCAAAAAAAGGATGCGGCGACTTTGTAAGTGTTCACGAGCGCGAAAATGACATGCTTTTTGTTGTTGGCGATGTTGGCGGGCACGGTAATATTGAAGTGGGCGCATTGGCAGAGGACTTGCGCTGTTATGTAGATGCTAACCAAAACTTATCTATAAAAATGCTGTTTAAAGGTCTGTGCAAAATAAAAGGCATTGAAAAATTTGGCGCAACCGTTTTCGTCGGTCGAATAGACACAAATCAGTTTCTTTTACACTATATTAGCGTGGGTGATATTAAAGCGCTGCAGTTCACCTCATCTTCAGTTAAAAAGCTAAAAACGCAACAAGGCGTACTTGGGTTTACTTCGCCTGAGTCCATTAAAGAATTTGTTGTTAGCCTTAATCAAGGCGATGGAATTGCCGTTTCATCTGACGGTGTTGCTTCGTTTGAGAAAGTATTAACGGCGTCTGGTAGTAAAGCGCCAGCAGAGAAGCTGTGCGAACAAATCATATCGCAGCATGCTAGCAAAGACGATGATGCTAGTTGTTTTGTGCTCAAGATGGAAGGTGGAAAGCAAAAGCAAACGATACTTGATAATCCATTATTGGTACCACAGCAGCCGATTACACAGTCAACGGCCTCAGAGAATAAACCAGCGCGTAGCTTTGCGCCTGTGCCTCAAAGAGTGAACGTTCAAAAACAAGAAGCTCAAACACATATGGTTTTGTCGGCTAATAATCACGGAGCGGTTCCTGATGTGGTTGCTTTACCAGACAAGGATACTTTCTTCTGCGTTCTTGATTCTCAGATCGCTGCGCGCAAAAAAATAATGGAATTGAAAAACTATTTACAGCTTCATGATAAGCAGCGTATTTCGATGAAAAGTATTGCGCTTGAAGCCATATCCGAACTAGGTATAGAGGTCACAGTCAGCGTTAGCAGCACCAAAATGTATATCACTTTTCCCTTCAACAATGCCTTTTATCAGAGTGTAAACCTTGTAGTTGGAAGAGAGCAGGTGGGTATTTCCCCCTGTGGTACAACACTTATTGTTTGGGTTGCTCTTGCCCAAAGTGTGGATATTTCATCAACCGTATTTCTTGAGTTCAAAGAGCGAGTGCAGCTTGGCATAAGTGAAGAAAACTATGCGCAATATCAGCAAGATCAAAAACGAGATGTGGTGCTAACACAGCAGGCTAAATTGGCGTCGATGGGTGAGATGATAGGTGCTATTGCGCATCAATGGCGCCAGCCATTAAATGAACTTGCTCTGCGCATTCAAACACTAAAATACAAATTAAAAAAAGGGCTCACTGAAGACGATATAAATCGTTTCATAAAAGATAACTTGGTCACTATCGACTTTATGAGTCAAACGGTCGACGACTTTAGGAATTTCTTTCGCATAGATAAAAGTACAGAAGTTTTCGACTTGGCAAAAACCGTAGAATCGGTGGTTGGGCTGCAACAAGCACAACTGCAAAGTAATGGTATTGAGATTGGTATGTCTGGTGCGACAGGCGATGTAGAAGGGTTCAGGTCTGAGTTCCAGCAGGTTATTTTAAATTTGGTAAGTAACGCTAGAGATGCACTTAATGGGAAAGAAAATAAAGACAAATCGATAGATATTGCTTTTGATATTAATAAAATTACCGTTACCGACAACGCCGGAGGTATTGCGCCTGAGGTGATTGAACGAATCTTTGAACCGTATTTCACAACTAAGGCCCATGGAGAGGGCACCGGAATGGGTTTGTATATGTCGAAAATGATTATTCAAGACCATATGAAAGGTGAGATAACGGTGAAAAATGTAACCACACCAAAAGGTAAGGGCGCAGAGTTTACTATCGCGCTTCCGTTTTATGATTCGCCACGGAATAAGCAGCCTAATATGGCTTCAGAGATACGTGCATAAGTTAAAACGAAAAACCAAACGCTACACCAGCAACGACAGCGTCATCATGGTTGTGGTGATAGTCGTAATGTAGCTGCGGGGAAAGAGTAAAATCACCAATTTCAAATTCATACAGTAATCCCAACCTACCTACCTCTATTTTATCTCCACCGTGAAACTCTATTCCGGGACCGACTTGTGCAATGAAATTTGGCGTTATATGCAAGTCGGCCACAAGTAAATACGTGTAAGCATCGAGATCTTCAAATGCATATTCAGCTACTACACCTACGCCAAGAAAGTCGTTAATTCGATATTCATAGTCGATACCAAAGGTAAATGCGTGGCCATGTTCGTCGGTATAGGTAGTACCGGTAAGTGCCGATAGATGGTGTGGTGAAGACTGCCAGTAATGATGAGCATTATCTTTAGCCAACGCGGCTGCAGAGGTAGCACAAGCTAGGGCAATAAAAGTGAAAGCAACTTTACTATATCGTTTGTTCATAAAACCTACTACTTAATATATTACGTGCTAAAAATATCGAGCACGCTTTAAATAGCGTAGAGGAGGTTTTGCATTAATGCGTATTAAAACGAAAGAATTTCGCGCTAAGAGCGGCAAGTTAATGAAATTATAACAGTTTTTCTTGTGGTGGAGCCTTTCGTTACTGCTTTTTGTTCGTCACTAAGAGCTCCCCGTCGATGTGTATATCTCTTTGAGGGAAGGCAATGACAATGCCCGCTTTTTCAAAAGCATCGCTAATAAGAAAGCGACAGTCGCTACGAGATTTGCGCCTTTCCATTTCCGAGCTGGCATTGAGCCAGTAGTACACTTCAAAATTAAGTGCATTATCGCCGAAATCATCAAACATAACAGCGGGAGCAGGTGAGGTTAATACGCCCTCTAATTTATCTACCGCCTCGTAAATTAGCCTTTCAACATCTCTTACTGACGAGCCATATGCAACGCCTACTTTTACTGATGTTCTCGTTTCGGTATTCACTAAATTCCAATTTATAACCGTGTTTTCTAAAAGCTGACTATTAGGTACCAGCATATGAACGCCATCCACACGGCGAATACGAGTGGAACGAGTATTTATGGCTTCAACTCTGCCCCGTGCGTCATTCACTTCTAGCGTGTCGCCAATACGAATGGGGCGCTCCCACATTAATATCCAGCCGCTAATAAAATTGTTGATGATGGTTTGTGCTCCAAACCCGACACCAATAGCGACGGCACCAGAAACAAAGGCAAACGCGGTAAGAGGCACCTCTAAAATATCGAGCGTTGTGATAACGACAACAACTAAAACAAGAATTTGAATAACGCGATTGATAAATTGCACTGCATCTGGCGTTGCGCCATTTTTAATAAGCAGTTTTGGAATAATTCTCGATACAACTTTTAAAAGCCATATCGCGATAAGAAATAGCACTGGAACCAGAATTAACATGCCCACAGTAAATTCACGAGACATAAACTCAAAGGCCGGCTTATTTAAAAACTCCATTATGTTGTTCATTAGATTCCCTAGCGTAATTGCTGTGTGCGTTACTGCGTTTTTATTTCTTGAGTTACTGCGCTCATAGTATTTACGTTACTGAGTAACGATGAGTTTGTCGATTACAGCATTAATGTCTAAACCAAAATCTAACGGATTAACTGCTTTTTCAATACTGTCATTCACTTTTCTTGAAGTTAAATCTAACGGTTCAACTTCAATGTGTCTTTTGTACTTTGCATTGTAGAACACGGTCACGGTGGGCTTGAGGGGGTCGTCGAAGTTGGTTTTAGTCACTACGGCCACCTTTTGGCTTTTCATCATAACCACGGTGCCGATAGAAAAAATGCCAATGGCTTTTATAAATTCGTTAAGTAGTTCTTGGTCAAACTGTTCTGGCCCTGCATTTTTCATGATTTTGAACGCGTGATGGGCCGACATTGCAGGCTTGTAGACTCTTGCTGCGGTTATTGCATCGAACACATCTACAATGCAGCTCATGCGAACATACTGATTAAGTTGGTGTGCAAGTAACCCGTATGGGTAGCCTTCGCCGCACAACCTTTCATGGTGCTCTAATGCAATTTGAACGGCCAAGCCATCAATATTGGCTTGTTCCAATATTTCAGCGCCGTACACTGTATGTTGTTTCATCTCTTCATACTCAGGCACGGTTAACCTACCGTTTTTCAGCAGTATGTCATCAGAAATACGCACTTTACCCATATCGTGTAAAAGTCCTGCCAGCGTTAAACGAAGCGCAATGTCTTCATTAAAATTAAGATGCTTAGCAAAAATGGCGAGTAAAATAGATACGTTTAAAGAGTGCTCTAGGAGATAGGCATCTTTATTCTGCATTTTGGTCATGCATAGCAGCGCATCAGAGTTACGAATGATGGAGCTCAAAAACGATTTTGCGAGTGCTTCGAATTCTGTGGCGTCAAAATTACCTTCGCGTTTTAGCCTGTCAAAGGTGTCGCGTTGCAGTTCTCTTGCTTTTGCGTACATGACTTTTGCTACAGGTAGTTCGCGCGACAAAGGAGTGGCATTTACTACTTTATTGGAACTCTCTAACTCATTATTAGCATTTTCGCCTGCGCTTTCAGCGGCGTGTTGGCTGTCACTTTTGGCAGTATCGATTTCCACTTCAAGAACTTTTAATTTCTTAAGGCGCTCAATATTACTTCTATTTTTAATAATACCTTCAGAGGTCATTATTGCCGACTTACGTGACTTGGTCACTCTTGTCACATACATGCCAACCTCAAGCTCGTTAACGCTCAATAATTTTTTCATTTTTAAATAACTGCATTGGTGAAAATCACAAAAACGACACACTAGGCATAGCATACGGTATGGTATATGTCGCTTTCTGCGATAATTAAAATGCGTTGCCTTATTCTGACAGGGCGCATTTTCACAAAGCGACATGCGTAGGTTGTGACCTGTTTGTACGAAACAGAAAGCATACCGATCAGGTAGCGGTAACGCGTTCAGAGCAATTCACTAACGCGAGGTGCTACATAGCTTTGCCGATAAAAAGGTGCTACATAGCTTTGCCGATAAAAACTGTACGAACATCTCATGCGTTACTATACTTTAGTATAGCAAGCGGGGAGCCGTTGTGAACTTACGATTATAGCGCGTGTATAAAAGTTAACCGTTGAACAGTGAGGTTTCGTTGTGCTTAGACAGTTAATATACAGAAGTCGTGCATGTTATAGCATGAACGAAAAAGAGCTTAGCGAGCTAACGGAAAAGGCCTACCAAGCTAATAAACAGAGAAATATTAATGGCATATTGCTGTTCGACGGTGAGTATTTTTTTCAAGTGTTGGAAGGTGATGCGGATGCCGTGCATACTCTTTTTGATGCAATTAAAAACGATACGCGGCATACAAACATAGTAAAAGTTACAGACACGGTAACGCACAAACGCGATTTCGACAGTTGGTATTTACAGACAATCACCGTTGATGATGGAAGTAGTTGTTATTGGCTTCCCCCCGCGCTGAATTTAAACAGAGAAAGCCGCATCTTTGCTTTGCTTAATGGCTTTGCAACGGGCAAGTGGCGTACCTGTTTGTCAGATGAGGCGCGCAGCAAATTATGTAATAAGCTTCACACTCCCCCTCTTGAAGTCTCTAAATATCCTTCATCAAAAATTCAATTTGCGTTTCAACCTATTGTGGATACGTTTCACGGCAAAGTGTCGTCGATAGAAGCGTTGTTAAGATACGACGACGGCCGCTATCCTGAAGATGTACTCAACAGTATGTCACCAACGCAAAAGTATGAGTTTGATTTAACGTCAAAGGCAATCGCGATTTCACAGGGAGCGAGACTGTTAAAAGAGGAGCAGTCATTGTCCATTAACCTATGCCCTGGTGCAGTGACATATATGGACGATGTAGGTGATTATTTACTTGGGCTCATTGAAGCTAATCATTTAAAACCTCAGCAACTGGTGCTAGAAGTAACGGAAACCGAAATTATTAAAGAGAGCGAACCTTTTTATAACTCGATAGAAAAAATACGCTCTAAAGGTATACGCATCGCTATTGATGATTTTGGAGCAGGCTACGCGGGGTTGTCGCTTTTAGCCGATTTCTTACCAGATAAAATAAAAGTTGACCGTAAAATAACCACAGGGATCCACGAGAATGGTTCAAGGCAGGCAATCACCGAAGCTGTTATTGAATTCGCTAATTCTATGGGTACACCGGTGGTATTTGAAGGGGTAGAAACTGCTGATGAATGGTTTTGGTTGCAACATGCAGGTGTGCATCGCTTTCAAGGGTTCTTATTTGCAAAGCCCAAGCTGAACGGCGTTGAGCGACTTTGTTTTAACGCCGCAGAGCTAGTACCGGCCTCTGAGACCAGAAAAATAGGGTAGCTGCATAACCAATTTTAAAAAAATGGGCCGTTTTCGGCCCATTTTGTTTTTTACAGCGAAACTCGCGCGCGACTGCCCAATCCAGGGCCGTAAACAATAGCGTTTAATAGTAATCGATTTGTACCGTGGGAAGCGCCACGGAAGTTAGGCTGGCCAGAGAACAATATAATTTGTCCTTTGCCGCTTGCCTCACGAGTAAGGTACGCCGTATTGGCGATACGCTGCTGGGCCTCTGGCCACAGCAAGCCGCTCATACGTACGTTAAGTGTTTGACCCTCAGGAAGGGTAAACCACCTGTCCGCATTTTTTTTCTTTTCTGCATCTTTCGCTCGTTTAAACGGGCGATATACACCAGCTCTTACAACGGCCTCACTGCTGTCGTCGGACATTAACAGCGGCTGATTACTATACAGCAAAGGAAGTACGCTTGGTGTACCTGCGGTTAGCCAATGTTTCTGATCTGTTCTGCCTGCTACCATTGCACCGCTTGGCATAAATATGCGAAGCCACTTATCTCTTCGAAGCAACTCTTCATCTTTTAGCGGCTTAGGTAAGTCATCCCACGGTACGGTGTATTGCTCGTCAAAGGCGTGTGCCATCGTCGCTTTAGCGTCAACACTATCACTCAGCGCCATATATTCACGCATCAGTGATATATCGTACTCCACTGCGTTACTAAAGCTTTCTTCTATGGTTTTTACTTTGGCAATGCCTTCTTTACTAGCTAATGCTTGGGTACTACGGCCGTGGGCAATTAACGTGCCGCCGTCTTTTACCCATTCGTTCAACGTTGCTTGTAGGCTTTTGGTTAACGCGCCGTAACTGGTTGGAAGTACAATGACGTTGTATCGGCGCAGGTCAGCACGATTAATTGTGCTTACATCAAGCTGACTGTGACGAATACCCAGATTGCTGTCGATACTGTGCCACGTGGCGCCAACATCATAACTAGAGAAGCTACCATGGCTTAGAATGGCAATCTGCGGTCTGGTAAGTAAGTCAAAGTGCTCGCCGCCCCATTCAGGCAAATCTCCCTCGCCAAAACCCGTACTTGAGCTATACACAGCAATACCTAGCTCCTCAGCGGTGCGCGTTATTGTGCTTTGGAGTTGTTTGTTTTCTGGGTTGTCGGTAACCGTTACCGCTATAGAGCCGCGGCTGAATGTATTGCCCTCGTACTGAGATTGTTTGTCAACAAATCTCACGTACACACCTTGTTCCATAAGGCGTGCCGCGAAGGATACTGAACGGTCGTCAGCGCCATCCACAAACCATACAATGGCGTTGTCTGACACTTTATTTTCAGCCTTAGGTTCGCTGTATGGGGATAGATTACGCGTAAGGTGCTCAGGCACAGTGACGCTTTCTAGTCCGTACATCATCGACAAATTCCACGCGGTGGTGTCGTACATAACAGAAGAACCGTCGCGCAGCGTTTTTTGACGCTCTTCAACTAAAACCGCATTATTAACGCCCGCATCGAATTCCATAATGGCAGCGATAAGTGGTGCTTCGGGCTGTCTATTAGGTACAACAATACTGCCCTTAGGAATAACAAAGTCGCTTTTGGTTTCACCCATTTGCGTAGTGACTTTATCTACTTCAATGTCTTTGTCGGCAACGTATACGTTAATGTCTTGTGCTTGCAGCTTGCTTACTAAGGTTTGTGTGCGCCCCTTGTTGTCATTGGCCAAAATAACAAAGGTGCGTTTTGCGAATTTACCTTTCGAGGCCACATTTGCTTTTCTACCTTTCCAGTAATCTTGATACATGGCTTTGCTGTGAGTATCCAGCGTTTTCAAGTTAGCCAAGGTAGACACCAACTGATGATGTACAGATTCTATGTAGGTTTGTACGGTACCTTCAGGGCGTCTTACGCCGTCTTCTGCCATACGAGACTGTTCGTAAAGAATGTGCATGGTGCCGCGATACTCTGCATAGTTAGAGTAACCTGGGTACCAATTTTCGAACCATTCACCCGTGTAATAACGCCAGCCTTTTTCGTCGAAAGCGGCAGACTGGTCTTCTGCAAATGTCACAGCCCATTTCTGTAAGTTGGGGTCAATGTTCTGGTTAAGTGGTTGTCTTGGAGGGCCCATAAGATAGGTGTCTTGGCTGCCCATTTCATGC
>ENA-OWNT01001720-OWNT01001720.1-seawater-metagenome-genome-assembly--contig:-NODE-1720-length-25991-cov-4.412981_pt1 | contig 25991 bp, 27 predicted proteins | sample MGYA00238136_ERZ651165 | MGnify/ENA primary metagenome ERZ651165 (study PRJEB26861, sample SAMN08777766) | seawater metagenome | isolation source: coastal seawater | place: USA: Florida | collected...
CCGTTCCCGTCCCCGTTCCCGTTCCCGTTCCCGTTCCCGTCCCCGTTCCCGTTCCCGTTCCCGTTCCCGTTCCCGTTCCCGTTCCCGTTCCCGTTCCCGTTCCCGTTCCCGTTCCCGGAAGAATCATCCGTCCCCCCGGTAATGGTCAAGTCGCCCGTATCCCCACCGGACCCGCTGATCAGGGTCACGTCGCCGCCCCCACTGCCGCTGTCGCCGCTATCAGAGGTGATCGTCAAAGTACCGTCAGATCCGTCATCGGCATCATCGGACCCACTGGTAATCGTCAGGCCCGAGTCATCATCATCATCGTCCGTGCCGGTCGTGATGGTCAGGCTGCCATCGGCATTCCCGTTGCCCTGGCCCGTGGTTTCGTCGTCATTGCCACCGGCATTCTCGGCATTGTTGTTGAGTTCGGAATTGCCCGGCGCATCCTGGTCCCCGTTTCCAAAGCCATTGTTCCCATTGCCGCTACCATTACCATTACCATTACCATTACCATTGCCGTTACCGCTCGACCCGCCGTCATCGGCGTCAGCGTCATCCGACCCATCACTATCGTCGCCGCCCGCATCATGATCATCGCCATCCGACCCATCGTCGTGGCTATCGCCCGAGTCATCGGCATCGTCACCCGAGTCGCCATCACCCGGCCCATCACTGTCGTCATCACCCTCGTCGCTGCCTGCGTCGCCCGAGCCCTGGTCGCCATCATCACCGTCTTCATCGGGATCACCCGACCCGGTGCTGTCGTCCTCTTCCTCGTCTCCGTTCTCATCTTCCCCGGTCTCCTCCTCCTCGGTCTCGTCAGAGGTTTCGGTGATGTCCTCGAACAAGTCTTCGCCAGACTCGTCAGGGGTGTCGTTGAAAGAGGTCACGATAATGGAGCTGCCGCGCATATGATCCGCGGATTCTTGCGACGCGTCGGCAACCCCGAAAATAATCTCTCCGCTCACAACCAGGCCCAGTGCCACCGTCACGAAAACCAACGGCACCATGTCGACCGTCACGGCGCCGCTGTCATTGCGAAGAAAGGTGTCTACACACTGCATGTTCACAGCCAATCGACCTTGTTTTAAAAAATCAAAGACAGTCCTCGCCGAGAATTAGGCGCTTTTTGGGACAAATTCGGGGAATTGCCGTGCCACCCCCATGGCGGACCTGCCCCCGCCCCCTGCCGACACGCCGCTTTTCCTGCTTGATCCCCGGGCTGAAGCGTCTATAAGGCGGGCTTCCTCCGCCGATGCTTATGCACCGGCGTGGACTCTCGTGGCTTGGGGGGCGGAGGAATATACCCCAGGCCTTTGAAACACGCCCAGTAATGAAATGGAGATAACATGCCTCTCTACGAGCATGTGATGATCGCACGTCAGGACCTGTCCAATACACAGGCCGAAGGGCTCATCGAACATTTTGGCGCAATCCTGTCGGACAATGGCGGCTCGGTCGTTGAATCCGAATACTGGGGCGTCAAGACCATGGCCTACAAGATCAACAAGAACCGCAAGGGCCACTACGCCTTCCTGCGCACCGACGCCCCGTCGGCCGCCGTTCAGGAAATGGAACGCCTGATGCGCCTGCATGATGACGTGATGCGCGTCCTGACCGTCAAGGTCGACGCCCACGAAGAGGGCCCCTCGGCCCAGATGCAGAAGCGGGACGACCGCGAAGGTCGCCGCGAGCGCCGCTAACCCATAGGGAAGGACTTTCAAAATGGCCGCAAAACCGTTTTTCCGCCGCCGCAAGACCGACCCGTTCGCGGGCGACAATGCGCCGAAAATCGACTACAAGGACACCCGTCTGCTGCAACGCTACATCTCTGAGCGTGGCAAGATCGTGCCGTCCCGTATCACCGCCGTGGGTGCCAAGAACCAACGCAAGCTGGCCCGTGCCATCAAACGTGCCCGGTTCCTGGCCCTGCTGCCCTACGCCGTCAAGTAAGGAGAACTGACCCATGGACGTTATCCTTCTGGAACGCGTGGCCAAGCTTGGTCAGATGGGCGATGTGGTTTCCGTCAAGGAAGGCTACGCGCGCAACTACCTCTTGCCGCAGAAAAAGGCGCTTCGCGCCAGTGACATGAACCTCAAGGCTTTCGAAGCCCAGAAAGCGCAGCTCGAAGCGCAGAACCTGGAAACCAAGCAGGAAGCCGATGCCATGGCCGAGCGCCTGGGTGGTCAGCAGTTCATCGTCATCCGTTCGGCCTCTGACGCCGGTGCGCTTTATGGCTCTGTCACCACCCGTGACGCTGCCGATGCCGCCACCGAGGCGGGCTTCACCCTCGATCGCAAGCAGGTCGTTCTGACCCGCCCGATCAAAGATCTGGGCCTGCACATCGTTCTGGTTCAGCTGCACCCCGAGGTCGAGGTCGAGATCGAACTGAACGTGGCGCGCTCGGTCGAGGAAGCGGAACTGCAGGCCTCTGGCAAATCGATCCAGGAACTGGCCGCCGAAGCGGAAGCCGCTGCCGAGTTCGAGATCGCCGAACTGTTCGACGACATCGGCTCTGCCGCGAATGACGACGATGAGGGCGACGCCGCCCCCGCCGAAACAAACCAGGAAGACGGCTCGGAAGAAGCCTGATCCGCCTCCCCTTTCGGGGACAGTGATGACCGCGCCCTTCGGGGCGCGGTTTTTTTATGCGCACTGGTCGCCCCACATGAAAAAGCCCGCGCCTTTCGAGGCGCGGGCTGTCGTATCAGGTAACGTCGCTGCGCGTTACTTGCCGTCATCCACCGGAGCCGGTGCCGGAGCGGGTGCTGGCGCAGGTGCAGGTGCCGGAGCAGGTGCCGGGGCAGGTGCGGGTGCCGGAGCGGGCGCAGGTGCCGGAGCAGGCGCAGGTGCCGGAGCGGGTGCCGGAGCGGGCGCGGGTGCCGGAGCGGGTGCTGGAGCCGGAGCAGGTGCCGGAGCAGGTGCAGGTGCCGGAGCGGGCGCAGGTGCCGGAGCAGGCGCAGGTGCCGGAGTATCGGTCGGCGCGAAGCCGCCCGGGGCCGGCGCTACGCCGCCCGCGGCGGGAATGGCCTGAATGGTCAACTGCGCGTTACAGCTGGACCCGTTATAGGTGCCGACCCAGACATCCACGCGGCCGTTCAGATTCTCGGCCCCCGACACGGTCAGGCGCGGGTCAAGGTTGCCGTTGGAATCGTCGTCGAACAGCCAGGTGGTGTTGACGGTGTTGACCAGCAGCGTGGCGTCGCATTCGGATACAACGCTCATTTCCAGGGCGTAGTTGTCCATGCCGCTCAGGATCAGGGAATAGGCGGGCACGGCATTGGCATAGCCCAGGCCCGGAAGACCGCAGCTGGACAGGGCGAACTGGCCACCCGCGACGGCGGGGGCGGTTTGCGGCGTCACCAGCATATCGCCGGTGAATTCATAAGTTGCGCCGGGCTGCATGTAGCTGGGGCAGGCAAAGGCGGCTGCGCTTCCGGCAAGAAGAAGGGCGGCAGAGGTCAGCAGGGTTTTCATGCGGGGAACTCCCATATTGGCGGTGAATATGGCTTCGGAACAGGGGCCGGGCGTCAGATGCGCCGGGGCCGGGGCAAGAGGAAAGGCCGCGAAGGTCACGGCCTTTCCCTGTCGTGTCAAAGGATACTCTGGATCAGTTGTACCAGGTTTCCATTTCCAGGGTGGCCGAGCAGGTCGAGGGACCATAGGTGCCAACCCAGATGTCAATGCGGCCTTCGGTGTTCGAGGTACCGTAGAGGTTGATGGCCGGGTTCGGGTAGCCGCCGGAATCATCGTCGAAGAACCAGGAAGCGTTGGCCGAGTTCACCAGCAGGACGGTGTCACAGGCGGCCTGGGTCACTTCGATTTCGAGGCGGCCATAAGGCGCCATGCCCGAGGTGTAGAACGAGAAGTCGGGCTGCGAGATCACGTAGCCGGTGTGGTTGAACCCGCAGTTGCGGAGGTTCTGGCCGCCGCCGGCGATAACGCCGTAGGACCGGGGGGAATACAGGTACTGACCGGTCACCGAAAAGGACTGACGGCCCTGGGTGATGGTCGGACAAGCCGACGCGGCTGCGGTCAACGAAATCAATACAAGGAAGGCGGAAAGAATTGTGCGCATTTTGGTATCTCCTAAATGTGTCATGCACAGTCTGTTTAGATCAACGTTAGTGTCGTGTCTACACTTTTTTTGCCGATCCGGTGAATTTTTTGATCAGTCCTCGGTTTCAAGGATCAGATCACCAAAGCAGGTCTGCCCGTCATAGCTGCCGACCCAGATATCCACGCGCCCGTTCAAGGTGGCAGAGCCGCGCAGGTTTAGCTGGGGATTGTAGCCATACGGGCCGTCATCGTTGTAATACCAGGTCCCGTCAGCGGCATTCACCAGCAGAACGGAATCGCAGGGCGCCTCGACCCTGATTTCCAACGGGTAGTGATCCATCCGAGCCAGCCGCAGCGACAGCGTGGGTTCGGCAGGCACATAGCCCGAATACGTTGTGTAGCCGCAATCGGCCAGGGAATAGGCACCGCCGATCTGGACGGCGTATTCACGCTCGCGGGTCAGCACGTCACCGGTAAAACCGTAATCGACATCGCCGCCGAGGCGATAGTCGGGACAGGCCTGCGCGGCGGCGGCGGCGCTTAGCAAAAGGGCGGCGGACAGGAAAAGGGGTTTCATAGTTAATCTCCGGGTATGGCGGCAAAAATGCTCCGGCGGATAGAAAGTTAGCCCGGCATACAGTCACTTCGCACGGGCGGTTGGAGAAGAAAGGGGCCATCCGATGAATGGCCCCCTCCTTTTGTCAGTCCCGGTCTCAGTTGTACCAGGTTTCCAGCTCGACCGTAGCCGGGCAGGACGAACCGTTATAGGTGCCGACCCACAGGTCGAGACGGCCGTTCAGGGCACCCGAGGACGGAATGTTCAGTTCGGGCTGCAGGTTGCCACGGCTGTCATCGTCGAAATACCAGGTGGTGTTCGGCGTGTTCACCAGCAGGGTGGTGTCACAGGATGCGCTGGTCACCTCGATTTCGAGACGGCCATAGGCCTCCATACCGGACAGCATGAACGAGTAGTGCGGGTTGGTGTAGGCATAGCCCCGGCCACCCACGCCACAGGACGAGATATTGGTGCTGCCACCGGCCTGAACGTTGTAGCTGGTCGGGCTGTAAAGCTGCTGACCGGAGATGTAGATCATCTGACCGGGCTGCTGCCAGGACGGGCATCCGCCAACGGGTGCAGGCGGCTGCGGTGCCGGGGGCTGCGGTGCGGGCGGCTGCGGCGCGGGCGGTGTCGCCGCATTGTGCCAGGTTTCCAGTTCCACAGTGGCCGGGCAAGAGGTGCCGTTATAGGTGCCGACCCACAGATCCAGACGACCGTTCAGTTGGGCCGAAGAGGGGATATTCAGCAGCGGCTGCAGGTTACCACGGCTGTCATCGTCGAAATACCAGGTGGTGTTCGGTGTGTTCACCAGCAGGGTGGTGTCACAGGATGCGCTGGTCACTTCGATTTCCAGGCGGCCATAGCCCTCCATTCCCGACAGCATGTAGGAATAATGCGGGGTCGGATAGGCATAACCACGGCCACCCACGCCACAGGACGAGATGTTGGTGTTGCCACCGGCCTGCACATTGTAGCTGGTCGGGCTGTAAAGCTGCTGACCGGAGATGTAGATCATCTGGCCGGGCTGCGACCAGGTCGGGCATCCGCCAGCGGGCTGCGGGGCCGGAACCGGTGCCGGGGGTTGCGGAACCGGTGCAGGCGGCTGCGGCGCGGGCTGGAAGCCGCCACCCGGAGGCGTCGGTGCCGGGGCCTGGGCGTACCAGGTTTCCATGTTCAGGGTCGCGTCGCAATAGGTGCCGTTATAGGTGCCCACCCACACGTCCACGCGGCCGTTGAGGTTGCTGGCGCCACGGATTTCCAGGCGCGGGTCCAGGTTGCCGTTCGAATCGTCATCGAACATCCAGGTGGCGTTCGCGGTGTTCACCAGCAGGACGGCGTCACACTGGCTGACCACATCGGCGACCAGATAGTACTGGTCCATGCCCGACAGGTAGAAGCTGAAGTCAGGCGCGCTGGTGACCCAGCCGGTGCGGTTCACGCCCGGCACGCCGCAATTGGCGATGTTGTTCTGACCACCGGCGACAACGCCGAAGCTTTGCGGCGCGTAGAGTTGCTGACCGGTATAGGTATAGCTGGCGCCTGTCTGACTATAGGTCGGGCAGGCTGCTGCCGCCGACGTCATGGCGATAAGGCCGAAAGCGGCCGTTGCAAGGTATCTCACTGGGTGTCCTCCAAAGATACGGTGGTGGGGATCATGAAATGAATGTGTCCCAATGCGCCGGTCGTTCATGATCGTTTCCGACCGGCTCGGCCCCATCGACTTGGACGGGACCGTCGAACAGAGATCGCCCTCGGGGCGCGCTCTGCTATTCGTCAGGGTCATCTGCGTGGCGGACGGCATCAGATCGGCCTCCGAACGGGATGACAGGCCAATACGCCCCACAGCCGGCTGTGACCCGGGTGGATGGCGCGGCGTGATGTCTGGATGGTGACGGGGCGGCGGGCACAGACCGAACGGCCTGCGGCAACGGCAGGGGGCCGGTCCTTGAGGATCAGGATCGAAGGCAGAATCGATCGCATGTCCACTCCCTCCCAAGTTCTACCCTACATCACATACGGGGGCCCATTCGGGCCATTTCCAAGATGAAACCGGATCCAGCCTATGGCGGGCATGGTCCGCTATCCGATGTGCGACAGGCCTCGTGCCCATCTGACTGTAGGTGCCGCAAGCGGCGCTAAAGGTTCAAATAAATCTTACCAGACTTCGCGAAACTGTACGGTGTACAGGCAGCATAGCCGCGTTCCGCGCGACTTAGCCAATGAAAATTCGGACCAAATGGCAAAAATATTGTTTCCACATCCGCCGATCAGACGCAGCAATCGAAAAAGAAAAAGGGCCACGCTTGCGCGCGGCCCCTGTTCCGGTCCCAAAAAAAGGCGGGATTATTCGTCTTCCAGCGCCTCGACAGCGGCCTGCAGATCGTCCTTGGAGACCTCTTTTTCGGTCACGCTGGACATTTCGAAGACGAAATCGACAACCTTGTCTTCGAACAGAGGCGCGCGCAACTGCTGCTGAGCGGCTTGGTTTTGCTGAATGAACTCGAAGAACTGGCGTTCCTGGCCCGGATACTGGCGGGCCTGGTTCATGATCGCCTGGGTCATTTCAGCGTCAGAGACCTGAACGTCGTTCTTCTGACCCAGCTCGGCCAGCAGCAGGCCAAGGCGCACACGACGCTCGGCCAGACCGTTATGTTCGTCGGTCGGTTCGATCTCGGCGTGATCGTGACCTTCGACCTCGGGGTTTTCCTCGTGCCACAGCTGATGCGCGATCTGCTTGGCCTCAGCCTCGACCAGCGAGGGCGGCAGATCGAATTTCACGGCTTCATCCAGCTGGTCCAGCAGCTTGCGCTTCATGACCGCGCGGGCGGCACCGGCATATTCGGCCTTCAGGCGTTCCTCGATCTGACCTTTCAGGGCTGCCAGATCCTCTGCGCCGTATTTCGTGGCCAGTTCATCGTCGATTTCGGCGGCGACGGGCTTTTTCACTTCCTTGATGGTGCAGTCGAAGACCGCGGCCTTACCGGCCAGGTTCTCGGCACCGTATTCTTCGGGGAAGGACACCTCGACGGCTTTTTCATCACCGGCCTTCACGCCAACCAGCTGTTCCTCGAAACCGGGAATAAAGCTGTTGGAGCCCAGAACCAGCGGGTAATCCTCGGCGGACCCGCCTTCGAAGGCTTCACCGTCGACCTTGCCGACAAAGTCGATCACGACCTGATCGCCATCGGCAGCTTTGCCCTTCTTGGTGGCGAAGTTCTGCGCCGACTCGGCCAGATTCTTCAGCGCGTCCTGCACGTCGTCCTCAGCTGGGGCGACAACCAGTTTCTCAAGGCTCAGCGCCTTGTAGTCAACGTCCGGGATCTCGGGCAGCTTTTCATAGGACATCGAGACGACCACATCGTCGCCCTCTTTCCAGTCGTCGCCGACCATCTTCACTTCGGGCTGCATCGCCGGGCGGTCGCCGGTTTCGTCCAGATGGGCCTGCATGGCGCCATCGACGGTTTCCTGCATCGCTTCGCCCATCAGGCGGGGGCCGAACTGCTTTTTCAGCAGCGCCATCGGCACCTTGCCCTTGCGGAAGCCCTTCATCGCCACTTCGGGGCGGGCCTCTTCCAGCTTTTCGTTGACTTTGGCATCCAGCTCGGCCCCGGTGATCGTGATCTCGTAACCGCGCTTCAGCCCTTCGTTCAGGGTCTCGTTGACCTGCATGTTTTTCCTCGTTCGCCGGGCCCGCGGCATCCATTGGGGACGCAACGGGATAAGAAAATCTGTGGCCTTCTAGGGTGGCGTGACCGGGCTTGCAAGCCCAAAGCCCGGACCACGGCCCGGATTGGCCGGGATTCCCGCGCATTCTTGTTTGCCTGCGCCTGCGGGGCGGGCTTGACATATCCGACTCTTTTAATCAGATTATATCTTGTCGGCAGCCAGCCTCCCGCAGCCACTGACGCCAAACGGAACCGCGACAGACGCAGCAGACCTTCGCTGCAAGGAACAGGAGTGCCAAAGATGACTGCCCAGATCCCCCTGCCCCAGACCCTGACCCAATCCGCCCCCGTCCACAGCGCCGGTGACCTGCTCGGTGACAGCCGCGTTGCCTATATCGCGCTGGAGGATCAGGTCTACACCCTGCGCCTGACACGGGCGGGCAAGCTGTTGCTGACCAAGTGATCAGCCGGGCATTCGCCCGCCGCTGATCCGCGTGATCTCGCGCGCCGCACGGGCAACGGCGGCGCCGAACCCCGCCACGCTGCCTGCATCGAACCGCGCATCGGGGCCAGAAACGGACACGCCTGCACAAGGCAACCCGTTCTCGTCATAGATCGCGGCCCCCACACAGGACATACCGGTGAACCGTTCCTCCCGATCGAAGGAAAAGCCGCGGGCGCGGGTCTGCGCCAGATCGTCAAACAAGGCGGCGGGGGTGGATAGCGTGTTGTCGGTGAACCGTTGCAGCCCCGCCCCCTGCAACAGGGTCTGCGCCTGATCCTCGGCCATCGCCGCCAGAATCGCCTTGCCGGTGCCGGACGCGTGCATCGGCGTGCGCGCGCCCGGTGGAAAGAAGGCGCGCACCGGGTTCTTGGTTTCCACCTGCCCGACAAACACCACCTCGGCCCCGTCCGGCACGGCGAGGTTCGCCGTCTCTGCCGTTTCGCGCATGAGCTGCGGCAAGATCACCTGCCCCGCCTCCACGACGCCGTTGCGGGCAAGGTAAGAAACACCCGTGCGATAGGCCTCCAACCCGATCATCCAGTCCTGCCGATCCTCATCGAAACTGACGAAGCCGCGCTTTTGCAGGGTGGTCAGGATGCGGTGCGTGGTGGCCGTGGGCACGCCCGCCGACAGCGCCAGATCGGTCAGCGTCGCCCGTTCCGCCTGGGCCAGCGTGGTCAGCAGCCCAAGCGCCCGGTCGAGTGAGTTTAATGTGCTGGCAGAGCTTTCCTTGAACTGCGATTTGGGCCGCCCACGGGCGCGTTTCTGGTCTACCATAAAGGGGCCTTTCTGGGTTGCGAATCCGGGTGCGTCGAGGGGTGATTCACCTGGCCATCTAATATTATGGAATTATTTTCCATTTTCTAACTTTATTATTTTTCATGAAATTCAACCAGCTTACGTGCATTTGTATCAAATCAAAAACCACTTCTGAGAAAATTGCAAAGCCCTGCGCCCTGCCCGATCCTATGGGCATAGCGGAGGATACCCCCATGTCGACCCAGAACCCGATCTTCATTCCCGGCCCCACCAACATGCCCGACCGGCTGCGCCTTGCGATGCATGTGCAGACGCAGGACCATCGCGCGCCCGATTTCGTGGAAACCCTCGCCCCGGTGCTGGAGGACACGAAGCGTGTCTTCGGCAGCACGGAGGGCACAATCATAACCTTCCCCGCCAGCGGCACCGGTGGATGGGAGGCCTCTGTCACCAACACCCTGTCGCCCGGCGACCGGGTTCTGGTGGCGCGCTACGGCATGTTCAGCCATCGCTGGATCGACCTGTGCCAACGCCACGGGCTGGAGGTTCAGGTGATCGACTGCGACTGGGGCGCAGGGGCCCCTGCCGATGCGTTCGAGGCCGCGCTGAGCGCCGACAGCGCCCATCAGATCAGGGCCGTTCTGGTCACCCACAATGAGACCGCAACCGGCGTGGTGTCCGACATCGCCGCCGTGCGCCGGGCAATGGATGCGGCAGAGCACCCCGCGATGCTGTTCGTCGATTGCGTCAGCTCGCTGGCCTCAATGCCCTTTGAGTTTGACGCCTGGGGCGTGGATATCGCAGTGTCCGGATCGCAGAAGGGGTTCATGCTGGCCACCGGCATGGCGATCCTCTGCGTCAGCCCCAAAGCGCTGGCCGCGATGGACACGGCCACCCTGCCCCGCACCTTCTTTGACTTCCACGACATGATGACGGCCAATGCCTCGGGCGGATTCCCCTACACGCCACCGGTGCAACTGATCTACGGGTTGCGCGAAAGCCTGACCATGCTGTTCGAGGAAGGCTTGGACACTGTCTATGCCCGCCATCACCGGCTGGCCGAGGGCGTGCGCCGGGCGGTTGATGCCTGGGGTCTGTCACTGGTCGCGCAATCGCCCGATCTTTACTCCGACACCGTCAGCGCGATTTACGTGCCAGATGGCTTCGACAGCAACGCGCTGACCGATCACGCTTTTTCCGCTTACGGCGTCAGCTTTGGCATCGGGTTGGGGCAGATGAACGGCAAGGCCTTCCGCATCGGCCATTTGGGCAGCCTGACCGATGTCATGGTGCTGTCAGGGCTGGCGACAATCGAAATGGCCATGGCCGATCTGGATTATCCGATCACACTCGGGTCCGGCGTGGCGGCGGCGCAGGACTATTTCCGCGCCAGCCGCGCCGATGCCCTGAAATCGGCAGCATGAGGAGGCGCGAGATGCTGGACGCGACCACAGCCGTTGACGCCCTGACCATCGACGACATGCGCGCCGCGCATGACCGCATCAGGCCGCATATCCACCGAACGCCCGTTTTGCAGTCAGAGTTTCTGAACGACCTGACCGGCGCCGAGCTGTTTTTCAAATGCGAAAACCTGCAAGAGGCCGGGGCCTTCAAGGTGCGCGGCGCCTGCAACGCGGTCTTTGGCTTGCCTGAGGATATGGCCAAGGCCGGCGTCTGCACGCATAGCTCCGGCAATCACGCGCTGTCACTATCCTATGCGGCGGGGCGGCGGGGCATTCCCTGCAATGTCGTGATGCCGCGCACCGCGCCCCAGGCCAAGAAAGACGCCGTGCGCCGCTATGGCGGGATCATCACCGAATGCGAACCCTCGACCAGCAGCCGCGAAGCGGTCTTTGCCGAAGTGCAGGCGCGCACGGGGGGTGAGTTCGTCCATCCCTATAACGATCCGCGTGTGATTGCGGGCCAGGCCACCTGTTCGGCGGAATTGCTGGAACAGACCGGGGGCCTTGATGCGGTCGTGGCCCCGATTGGCGGGGGTGGCATGATCTCGGGCACCTGTCTGACACTGTCGAATCTGGCGCCCGAAACGGCGATCTATGCGGCGGAACCGGAACAGGCCGACGATGCCGCCCGCAGTTTCCGCGCGGGCCATATCATCGCCGATGACGCGCCCGAAACCATCGCCGACGGGCTTAAAGTGCCGCTGAAGGAAAACACCTGGCATTTCGTGTCCCGCTTCGTGACCGACATCCAGACCGCCAGCGAGCAGGAGATCATCGACGCGATGAAGCTGACCTGGAAGGCGCTGCGCGTGGTGATGGAACCCTCCAGCGCCGTGCCACTGGCCACGATCCTGAAGAACCGCAACATCTATGCCGGCCGCCGCGTCGGTGTCATTGTCACCGGCGGCAACGTCGATCTGGACCGGCTGCCGTGGATGGTGGGCTAACAGCCCCCCCTACGCCCCCGCCCAACGAAGGAGCAGACCATGAAAGACCTGACCAATCTCGACGCCTATGACGTCGGCTTTGACATCCCCGCCAAGCCCGGCATGAATGAGGCCGACATCCAGACGCCCTGCCTGATCCTCGATCTCGACGCGCTGGAACGTAACATCGTCAAGATGGGCGACTATGCCAAAGCGCACGGAATGCGCCACCGCGTCCACGGCAAGATGCACAAATCCGTCGATGTGGCGCTGTTGCAGGAACGGCTTGGCGGCGCGGTCGGGGTATGCTGCCAGAAGGTCAGCGAGGCCGAGGTTTTTGCGCGCGGCGGCATCAAGGATGTGCTGGTGTCCAATCAGGTCCGCGATCCGGCCAAGCTGGACCGGCTGGCGCGGCTGCCCAACTTCGGCGCGCGGGTGCTGGTCTGCGTCGATGATCTGGCCAATGTGGTGGAGCTTTCCGATGCTGCCAGCCGCCATGGCACTGAAATCGAATGCCTGATCGAGATTGACTGCGGCGCGGGGCGCTGCGGGGTGTCGTCATCCGGGGCGGTGGTAGAGATCGCCAAGGCCATCGAGGCCGCCAAGGGGCTGCGCTTCACCGGCATTCAGGCCTATCAGGGCGCGATGCAACATCTGGACAGCTATGCCGACCGCAAGGCCAAGCTGGACGTCGCCATCGCGCAGGTCGCCGATGCGGTGGCCGCGTTGAAGACAGAGGGGCTGGAGGCGGAACTGGTCTCTGGCGGCGGCACCGGGTCTTACTATTTCGAAAGCAATTCAGGTGTTTATAACGAGCTGCAATGCGGCTCCTACGCCTTCATGGATGCCGATTATGGCCGTATTCTGGATGCGGATGGCCAGCGGATCGACCGCGGCGAATGGGAAAACGCACTGTTCATCCTGACCAGCGTCATGAGCCATGCCAAACCCGACAAGGCGATTGTCGATGCGGGGCTGAAGGCCCAATCGGTCGATAGCGGGCTGCCGGTCGTCTTTGGGCGCGATGATGTGGAATACATCAAATGCTCGGATGAACATGGCGTGGTCAGTGACCCGCAAGGCGCGCTGAAGGTCAACGACAAGCTGCGGCTGGTGCCCGGCCATTGCGACCCGACCTGCAATGTCCATGACTGGTATGTGGGGGTTCGCAACGGCAAGGTCGAGACTGTCTGGCCGGTATCGGCCCGTGGCAAGGCCTATTGAGGTGACGGATATGACCAGTGAAACGGGTGGCCTGCTGATTGTGGGCGAGGCTTTATGCGCAGAACTGATGGACCGGCCCGCGGCCTTTGACGCGGTGCAATCGGTCTTTGCCGCCATGTCCAAGGGCGAAGCGCGGAATTTCCCGGTGATCCGCGAGGCTTTGGGCCACGCCGACGCGCTATACGGGTTCAAATCCGGGTTCGACCGGGCGGGCATGGCCCTGGGCCTGAAATCGGGCGGCTATTGGCCGGGAAACGTGGCCAAGGGGCTGACCAACCACCAGTCGACGGTCTTTCTGTTCGACCCCGATACCGGGCAGTTGTCGGCCTTGGTCGGCGGCAACTACCTGACGGCCTTGCGCACGGCGGCAGCGTCTGCCGTGTCCATCGCCCATCTGGCGCGCAAGGATGCAAAGGTTCTGGGCATGGTCGGCGCGGGGCACCAGTCGACCTTCCAGCTGCGCGCAGCGGCCGAGCAGCGCGATTTTGAAAAGGTCGTGGCCTGGAACCGGACCCCCGACCGGCTGGACCGGCTTGCCGCCGTGGCCGGGGAACTGGGGTTGGACTTTGAAGCCGTGTCGCCCGAAGGACTGGGTGCCCAGGCCGATGTGATCATCACCATCGTATCCGCCTTTGAACCGCTTCTTATGAAAGATTGGATCAGGCCCGGCACCCATATCGCCTGCATGGGCACCGATACCAAGGGCAAGCAGGAGGTGGACCCGGCGCTGGTCGCGGCGGCCACCGTCTTTACCGATGAAATCGCTCAGTCCGTATCCATCGGCGAGGCACAGCACGCGGTGACGGCGGGGTTGATCGAGGCGGGCCAGATCACCCCCTTGGGCGCGGTGATCAACGGCACCCATCCAGGCCGCCGGTCCACCGATGAGATCACCCTTTTCGATGGCACCGGCGTGGGATTGCAGGATCTGGCCGTGGCCTCGGCCGCCGCGCAGCTGGCCGAAACCATGGGGAAAGCCACCCGGGTTCAGCTGTGAGGCGCGCATGCCCCCATCCTAATCTGGCCAGGACTGCCGCACATCCCAGGCCAGATCGGTGACCGAGGCCACCCGGGCCCCGCCGCCCGGGCTGGCCTCCACATAGCCCACAAGCCCGAAGGGCAACTCTCCCGACAGGGCCCCCGCAACGATCCGGTCGATCAGGATGGTCTCACGCCCGGGCACCTGGGTGCGGGGCAGCTGCGCTTCGGCATAGATCAGCGCGATCAGCTCGGCGCAGAACAGTGCCGAGGGATCGGTTGCGTCAAACCGCATGTCAAAGGGTGTGCCCATCCGGGACAGGCCACGCGCCAGCGCCGCGGCCCGCCCGGTCGCCCGGGGGCGCAGGGCCACCACCGCATCCGTGTCCAGCGCCACTGTGGCGGACGCCAGACGAACGCCGCCATCCACAGCCTCCAGATAGATATGACCGGCCCGGATCTGGTCATGGTACGGAGCAAGGGCCGGGTGATGCCACAGACCCGCCGCACGCAATTGCACCTCGGTGCCGATATAGACGGCACCATGGGTGAACTGCCCGGGGATCAGCAGCCCCGACACCCGATTGTCGGAATGGAAGAAAACCACATCCATCGGGCGCAGGGCGCTTTCCAGCAGCGCCACCGCCTCGGGCTGGGTGGTCATGCGACCGGGGCGCAGCTGGATCAGACCAAGACGGCGCAGGGTGCCGACATTGGCATCGGCCAGCGCGATCATCCAGTCAGGGTAGCCCCCCGCCCCTTCGCAGCAGCCCGCAACGATCTGCGCCGGGGCAAGGGCCGCGACAGAGGCCGGTGCCAGGGGCGCAGCGCAGCCCGCCACGCCAAGCAGCGCCAGCCCCATGACCGGTATCCGGCACCACCATCCCCGCATTCGCCCCCCTTTCCCCAAGCTGCCGCAGCCTGTCAGAGAACCGGCGCAAGGTCACGCGCAACGATCAACGTATCGGAAAGAGTGGTGCGGGTGGAGGGACTTGAACCCCCACGCCTTGCGGCGCCAGAACCTAAATCTGGTGCGTCTACCAATTTCGCCACACCCGCACGAACCGCACGGATCAAGCCGACGGTGGCGGGTCTTTAGCAAAGCCCGGCCCCGGTGGCGAGAGGGTTTTGACGGAAATTCGCGTCTTTCCCGATGAGAAAGCGCTTGGGTCGGCCCCGGCCTTTGCGTTAACCTGACCGTAACACAAGGCGAGGCAACATCGCCCGGCAAGAGCAGGATTTGGCATGACAGATCGAACGGGCCCCATTCCGGCGACGGATCGCGACGCACCGCATCTCTCCCACGCGGGCTTGCCGCCGGGCACCGAGATTCTGACACTGGCGGGGGCGCTGCCGATTGAGGCGCTGTATCCCGGCGACCGGGTGATCACCCGGGACGCCGGCGCACAGCGGCTGCTGGAAATTACCCGCCACCCGGTGCCGGCGGATATGCGGTTCGTCGCGGTCCGGCAGGACGCGCTTGGCGGCAAACCCACGCGCGATCTGCTGCTGCCCGCTGATCACCGCATCCTGCTGCGCGACTGGCGCGCACAGGCGCTGTTCGGCACGCCCGCCGCGCGGGTGGCGCTGTCGCGCCTGGTGGATGGCGAGTTTCTGAGCTGGAGCGATGCACGACCGGAGGCGCTGATCCGGCTTCGGTTTGCCCGCGAACATGTGATCTATGCCGACGGGCTGGAAGTGATGAGTGCCCTGCCCTAGGTCGGTCGCGGCTGATCCGTCGAAGGGCTTTCGCTGCGCCTGCGGCGCATCGATCCGCGCGATCCCTGCGGGATCGCGTTTTTCGTTCAGGATGCCGGGGGAAGGGACACAACCGGTGATTGGGGGCGCTGCCCCCGTCGCTGCGCGACTCCCCCGGGATATTTATGGAACAATGAAGGGATCAGGAACCCGGGGCGAGCTGGCGCAGGACATGCGGCAGATGCTCTGGCAGGTCCTCGGCGATCAGACCTGGGCCGAAGCTGCGCGCGCATTCGGTATGGAGCCACGCGCCGTTTGACGCGGCCATCAACGGGTGCTGCCCACGCGCAAGCAACCCGGTGATGAACCCCGCCAACACATCGCCCGACCCGGCGGTCGCAAGCCAGGGCGCGGCACGATCATAGGCAGAGGAGTTCACCAACGCAGCGCCGGTTTCATCGGCGATCACGGTGTCAGGCCCCTTGAACAAAACGGTGCAGCCCGCCCGCGCGGCGGCCTCTCGCGTGGCGTCGATCTTGGAATAGGCGGGGCCTTTGGAAGGGATTTCGTCCAGTTTCGCGGCTAGATCGGGGAAGAGCCGCGCGAATTCACCCGCATGCGGGGTCAGCACGCAGCCCTTGTGGAGCATGGCGAAGAGCGCGTCGGGGTCGTCTGCGAAAGTGGTCAGCGCATCGGCGTCGAGCACGGTATTGCGCCGTGCCTTCAGCGCCACCGGCACCATATCCCGCGCCCGGTCCACACCCAGCCCCGGCCCGAGGCAGAGCGCGTTCAGCCGCGCGTCCTCCAACAGGGCCGCCAGCGCATCGGCATCGTCGCATTTGCGCAGCATCACCGCCGTCAGCTGCGCCGCGCATTCCATCATCGCCGATCCCGGCGCCACAACGGTGACCAGCCCCGCCCCAATCCGAAGCGCCCCCCGCGCCGCCAGTCGCGCCGCGCCGGACCGCCCCATGGAGCCGGAGAAGATAAGCGCATGGCCGTGGGTGTATTTGTGATCGAAAGGCGGTTTGCCCTGGTCTCCAAGCGATTCCCGTGGACCATTCATTTGCGCAATCCGGGTCGCTTTCTTGACCTCGGAAATCTCCATACCCGCTTTGATCAGGGCGAATTTTAGCTTGGTCGCTGAGAGTTCTCCCAACCCGATATCCGCGACGACGACTCGCCCGCAATGGCGCGGCCCGGCGGCCAGACGGTGCCCCAGTTTCTCGGCATGAAAGCTGACGGTCAGGTCAACAGGCGCGCAATGGACATATTGCAGCCATGGGTGATCGCCCCCCAGCACGCGCCCCGAGTCCGCGCAAAGACCAGAGGGGATATCCACCGCAACCGTCCGAAACGGAACGCCTTTCACCTTGACCCCGGCGCGCGCCATTGCGCCGAAACGCGTGGCCTCTTCCATTTCCGTGAGAAAACGAAGGACCTGCTTGTCTTCGATCGGGCGCGCCAGCCCGGTTCCGAACGCGGCATCAATGGCAATATCGCACTGTAGGCCGGGAAAACTTGCTGAATATGCCTCAAGCGGCTTCGTCTCCCCTGTCCACCGCTCATAATTCGTCTTCGCATCTGGCGGAAGCTTGGCGGGGTCACCGTAGAGGAACACCTCCACCTCCCAGCCCCAGTCTTTCAGAAGCCGCGCGATGACGAACCCGTCGCCGCCATTATTGCCGGGACCACAGAGAACCACGGCCTTGTGCGATGTCAGCTTCAGCTCCGGCCATTCCTCGAAAATCGCTGCAACCACGCCCTTTCCTGCGCGTTCCATCAGCTGCAGCCCCGACACCGCGCCGCTCTGGATTGCATTTCCCTCGACGGCCCGCATCTGGGCCGCTGTCAGCAGCATTGCCATGATCACCCGACCTTTCGGCTCTTGTGTTTTCACGGTGCACATTTTTTATGCGCAACGCATAATTTCGTGGCGCACCCGATGGAATCCCAAGATGCAAGCGCCCTGCGTCACGCTACCCGATTGCGACCCTACTGTGAAAGTGGTGTCACAGGCCTGCAAAACTCGGGCCAGAGGAGTCGGCAGACATGAAAAAGATCGAAGCCATCATCAAACCGTTCAAACTGGACGAGGTGAAAGAGGCTCTTCAGGAGATTGGCATCCAGGGTCTCAGCGTCACCGAAGTTAAGGGTTTTGGACGTCAAAAAGGCCATACCGAGCTGTATCGCGGCGCGGAATATGTGGTCGACTTCCTGCCCAAGGTGAAAATTGACGTTGTCCTGTCTGACGACATGGTCGATGGCGCGATCCAGGCGATCGTTGACGCGGCCAAAACCGACAAGATCGGTGACGGAAAGATTTTCGTCTCATCCGTCGAACAGGCGATCCGCATCCGTACGAGTGAAAGCGGCGAAGACGCTCTCTGAGCCGGCCTTTCAGTCATTCTACCGTTAACCACCCTCAAGGAAACTTGGACATGAGCAACGAAACCGTTCTGAACCTGATCCGGGAAGAAGATATCGAATATGTCGATATCCGCTTCACCGACCCGCGCGGAAAACTGCAGCACGTGACCGTAATGGCCGATCAGGTCGACGAAGACTTTCTCGAAGAAGGCTTTATGTTCGACGGCTCGTCCATCGCTGGTTGGAAGTCGATCGACGAATCCGACATGAAACTGATGCCCGACACGGGCAGCGCCTATATCGACCCGTTCTACGCGGAAAAGACGCTGTGCATCCATTGTTCCATCGTGGAACCGGACACCGGTGAAGCCTATTCCCGCGACCCGCGCGGCACCGCCGAAAAGGCCGAAGCCTACCTGATCTCCTCGGGCATCGGCGATCAGTCGTTCTTTGGCCCGGAAGCAGAGTTCTTCCTGTTCGACGACGTGCGCTTCTCGGTCGAGATGAACAAAGTGTCCTTCGAAGTGGACGCCCAGGACGCATCCTGGAATTCGGACACCGAATATGAAATGGGCAACATGGGCCACCGCCCCGGCATCAAGGGCGGCTACTTCCCCGTGAACCCGACCGACGCGGCCCAGGACCTGCGGTCCGAGATGCTGTCCACCATGAAGCGCATCGGCATGAAGGTCGACAAGCATCACCACGAGGTGGCGTCCTGCCAGCACGAGCTTGGCCTGATCTTCGGATCGCTGACCAAGCAGGCCGATGAGCTGCAGAAATACAAATACGTGATCCACAACGTGGCCCACGCCTATGGCAAATCCGCCACCTTCATGCCCAAGCCGATTTCCGGCGACAACGGCACCGGCATGCATGTGAACATGTCGATCTGGAAGGACGGCAAGCCGCTGTTCGCTGGCGACAAATATGCCGATCTGTCGGATGAGGCCCTGTACTTCATCGGCGGCATCCTGAAGCACGCCAAGACGCTGAATGCCTTCACCAACCCGGCCACCAATTCCTATAAGCGCCTGATCCCCGGCTTTGAAGCCCCGGTTCTGCGCGCGTATTCGGCCCGCAACCGGTCTGGCTGCGTCCGTATCCCGTGGGCGGAATCGCCGAAGGCCAAGCGCGTCGAGGCCCGTTTCCCCGATCCGGCGGCCAACCCCTATCTGTGCTTCGCGGCCCTGCTGATGGCTGGCCTCGACGGCATCGAGAACAAGATCCACCCCGGCGAGCCGTCGGACAAGGACCTGTACGACCTGCCGCCCGAGGAACTGGCCGACATCCCCACCGTCTGCGCGTCCTTGCGCGAAGCCCTGGAATCGCTGGAAGCCGATCACGACTTCCTGCTCAAGGGCGACGTGTTCACCAAGGACCAGATCGAGGGCTACCTGGAGCTGAAGTGGGAAGAGGTCTATGCCTTCGAACACACCCCACACCCGGTGGAATACAAGATGTACTACAGCTGCTGATCACAGCGGTTCGGAAGATTTGCAAAGGGCGCCTTCGGGCGCCCTTTCGCTGTTTCAGGGCAGCGGGAGGATTTGCGTTTTGACAGCCATGGGCCCCGGGCCTACCTTTGGGGCATTATGTTTGACGTCTTGACCAGAGGATTGCCCATGAGACGCATTTTCGCCGCGACTGCCATTGCCCTTTCTATTGCCGCCCCGGCCCATGCCCAGATGATGGGCAACAGCCCGCAGGATATCGTCAGCGTCGCCCAGGGCGTCGGTCCGGCCCGGCTGGAGCCATCGAATAACGGCCAACCGATGATGACCGGCACGATCGAGGGCAATAACTACGGTATCCTGATGTATGGCTGCGAGGATAATGTCTGCGATTCGCTACAGTTCTTCGCCACCTTCACGACCGAGCGTAACGGCCTGACCCTGCTGAACCAATGGAACGAGGATCAGCGTTTCGGGGCGGCCTATGTGGCGCGCGACGGGCGGGTGATCCTGCATTGGAGCGTCAATATAGACTTTGGCATCTCGCGCCAGAATTTCGTGGACAGTCTGGATATCTGGCGGCTGACGCTGGCCGAATTCAACACCCACATCACGCAATGACACCCGACCAAAAAGGGAGATCGCACATGACCCGTTATTGGATTGCAGGGCTGGCGCTGCTGGCCACGCCACTTTCGGCACAGACTGCCCCCGGGGATCTGCTGACTCAGGCGATGCTGCTTGGCCCCGCGCGGATGGAAGATGCCGGTGCTGGCCTGACCATCTTCGGCGAGGCCGGGACCGCCAGCTATGTGGCCATGGCGTCGGGCCCCGATTGCAGCCGCAGCGGCAGCAATTGCAGCACGCTAAGCTTTCAGGCCGTGGCCCCCCCGCCCGCCGGGGGCGATGCCGCCGCCGATTGGCAGGCCGCCGGGCTTGGTGGCACTGTCAGCGTGGGGGGCGATGGCTGGCTGGTGCTGACCCACAACGCCCCGGCCACCGATCCTGCGGCGGCCTTTCACGCTTGGGGCGGGTTGATGCGGGAATTCAGCGCCCGGTTCGGAAACTGATGGATCGCGGCCCGGTCAGGGCCGCCCTCCGCCACCCGCCTCATGGGCAGGACTGGTAGACGCCATCCGCCGGCACCGTGGTCCTACACAGGATGCCGCCCCTTTTCTGTCAGCGTTCGCAGGCGGGTAACGCGCCCTCAAGCGGTTCAAAACCGGGGCAGATCTGTGCGCCCCATATGTACCCGGCAGGTCCGTCCGGGTCGTAGAGTTCAAACCAGGGGAATCCATCGGTCAGGTCATCGGTCCGGGACGCGAGGTAGAGCGTGCGGCCCTCGGCGATCTGGTCCAGCACCGGGTGATCCGCGCCAGGCCCCGCCCGCATCTGCCCCCCAACGGACCGCGCCAGCGCCGGATAGGCCCCGCGCGGGTGATCCTGTGGCAGATCCAGCAGCGTGCAGGGCAACAGTTGGTCCCCCACCTCCAAGGCCGTCTCCTCGGCTGCCAGGATCAGCGACAGCCCATCTGCCAGATACCGGAGATCGCCCTCGTCAGACATCCCGATCCAGAGCATATCTGGCCCCCGTTGCGGCCCATCGTGGTCGGGCGGGTAAAGAAACCGCGCCTCGGTCTGGTTGGGGGCCATGGGACCAACCCGGATGGTGGGCGCGGATGGATCGGCATCCATGCAGAAGAAATAGGTGCGCGGGAAGGCTGCGGCGGGGCTGGCAAGGCTGATGGCGCCGACGAGAAGGGCACAGCGAAGCATTTTGAAATGTCCTTTTTTTCCGTAAAATACACGGAAAAGTTGCGCCGGTACCGGGCCCCGGCGCAAGGAATTTCTTACTTATTCAGAGGCTTCGCCACCCTCAGCGGCATCCTCTTCCGGCTGCGGTTCCGGCTCGGCGGAAATACCGTCTTCCGGGGCGCAGGGCCCGGCACGCAGATCGTTGATCGCGGCCAGCGCCGTATCGGCGGCCTCGGGGTTCAACGTGATCTGCATGGGCGCAACCAGAGGATAGATCAGCTCCCCCCGGTCACCGCGCATTTGCAGCACATGGGTCCGGGCCATGATCGGGCCGAACGCGCCAAGCACCGCATCGGCCGAGAACATGCGCTGCGCCCGGGTGCGCAGGGTGCGGGCCCCGTTGATCGCATCGGGGTTGTCCTGATCGCCCTGTTCGGCGGCGCTGGTGCGCATATCGGAAAAGATACCTCCGGCGGTCTGGATCGCCTCCCACGCCTGTTGCGAGGGCATCAGCATCACGCGGGCATGGCCGTTCACCGTATCTTCGGCAGGCAGGATGCCGGTCAGCGGATCAAGGTCGCGCAGGTCCATGCGCAGCACCTGAACCCCGACCGGGCCGCCCATGGTATGGCCCTGGTTGGTCATCAGCGTCTGGACGATGCGACAGCCCTGAAGCTCCAACTCGATGGCGGTGTATTCGCCGGTTTCGTCGTTGACGATCACACCGGGCGAGGCGGCGCGGATGGCCAGTTCCTCGGCTGTTGGTTCCTGCTGAGCGGCGGCAGGAAGGGTGGTCAGGGCAAGCAAGGCAATTGAAAAAGGAATACGGGACAGGAACATGACATAACTCTCCAATCAGAAAGGCGCGGCGGCACAATGACATGCCGCACCCGGGGGCGCCAGCGTCAATGCGGCGAATAAACCTTGGGCATAAGTCAGAGACGGGTCATCCGGCTGGCGACACGGGTCAGTTGACGGGCGCGCTGTGTGTTGCGCTGAATCGCCTGCTGCTGGTCAGGCGTCATCGGGTTGTCGTCACGCTGCCCGCCGAAGGCGGCATTCAGTCCCGCATCGACGCCTCGATTTACGGCGCGCCGCAACAGGCGGTTGACGATCATGTTGATGATACGGTCCATGGGTCTGCCTCGAATCTTGTGTTTGGGCCAATCTGGCACGATTCTGCGGCAAAAATGGGGCAAGGCGGCTGTCAGGTCAGGGGCCGAACATGTCCTCTTGCCCAGGTGCCGGGTCCAACGCGTCGTCCGCGCCGTCATCCTCAGGACCGGGGAACATCCCGGGCGGCGGACGGTTGTCCAGCAGACCTGCTTCGCGCAGTTCCTTCAACCCCGGCAGATCGCGGGTGGTTTCCAGCCCGAAATGATCCAGAAACTGCGGCGTGACCACGTAAGTCACCGGGCGGCCCGGCGTCATCTTGCGGCGTCCGAAGCGGATCCATTCCATCTCGATCAACTGGTCGATGGTGCCCCGGCTGACGGACACACCGCGGATCTCCTCGATTTCCGCACGGGTGCAGGGCTGGTGATAAGCGATGATGGCCAGCGTCTCGATCGCGGCGCGGCTTAGCTTGCGGGTTTCCACCGTTTCGCGGCTCATCAGAAAGGACAGGTCGGGCGCGGTGCGGATCGCCCAGGCATCGCCCACGCGGGCCACGTTGACCCCCCTACCCTGATAGCGACGGCGCAGCAGAACGATGGCCTCGGCCGCATCGCAGCCATGCGGCATCCGGTCCTGCATGGCGCGTGTGGTCAGCGGTGCAGCCGAGGCAAACAGCATCGCCTCAACCATGCGTTCCTGTTCGGCCAGCGGCGGCGCCTGGAACAGGCTTTCCTCCTGTCCCTCCTCTGTGGGCTGATCCTGTGCGATCTCGGGGTCCTCAGCGGTCATCGGGGCCTCTTGCTTTCAGATGGATCGGCGCGAAAGTTTCGCTCTGGCGCAGGGTCGCCTTGCCTGCCTTGACCAGTTCCAGCGACGCGGCAAAGGTCGAGGCGGCTGCCGAACGGCGCTTGATCGGATCGCGCCGCCAATCATCGGGAATGAAGGCCGAGATATCGACCCAATCGCCGGTAAAGCCCAGCATCCCGCGCATCCGGTCCAGCGCCTGTTCCATGGTAAAGATGGACTCGCGGTCCAGCACGAAGGGGCGGAAATCATCGCGGGTGCGCGTGCGGGCATAGGCCTGCATCAGATCCAGAAGCGTGGCGGTAAACGTCGTCTTGCGGGCGGTTTCCACCTGCTCTGGCAGGCCGCGCGGGAACCGGTCCTTGCCAAGCTGGTCGCGGGCCATGATCCGCGCGGCGCGGTCGCGCATGGCTTGCAGGCGTTCCAGCTGAAAGGCCAGATGCGCGGCCAGTTCTTCACCCGTCGGGCCGTCTTCGGTGGGGTCGGGCGGCAGCAGCAAGCGGGACTTGAGGAAGGCCAGCCAAGCCGCCATGACAAGGTAGTCAGCCGCCAGTTCGATGCGCAGCGAGCGGGCCTTCTCAACGAAAGCCAGATATTGCTCGGCCAGTTTCAGGACCGAAATCTTACGCAGATCCACCTTTTGCGTGCGGCTGAGCGTGAGCAAGACGTCCAGCGGGCCTTCGAACCCGTCCACATCCACGATCAACGCCTCGGCCGCGCGCCGTTCGGCGACGGTTTCCCAAAGGTCCTCTGGCTGCTGATCTGTGCTGTCTGACATCAAGGGCGGGTCCGCATTGAAGGGGGACAAAGTCCGGGCATGTCCGCGGAATGTCAAGATCGCGGGCGGCGCGCAGGGATGCGATTTCGAAATCGCATTGTCGGGCGTCGCGGCCAACCCTCATGCGCAATCACGTCAGCAGCGCGTCAAGTTCAGCCAGGGCCTCGTGCTCGGACATCTCAATGGCGGGCTGCCGGCTGCCCAGGGCGCGGGAAAGCCGCTTCGAAGCGGCTTCGTCCAGCCCCCCCGCAGCGGTGACGACGGCCTCCATCTCTGCCAGCTTGCCGTTGCAATGCAGAACCACATCACACCCCGCAGCCTTCGCCCGCGCCGCCCGGTCCGCCAAACTGGCCGGCAAGGCATTCATCGACAGGTCATCGGTCATCAACAGACCGTCAAAGCCGATCTCGTCTCGGATCACGCGGACCATAGCGGATGACAATGTCGCGGGGGCGTGCGGGTCGATCGCCTCATAGACCAGATGGGCGCTCATCCCCCAATGCAGGTCGCTCAACGCACGGAATGCGGCGAAATCCGTCTGCTCCAGATCCGCCCGGGCCGCTGTGACATGGGGCAGGTCGTAGTGGCTGTCCAGCGTGCCAAGCCCGTGGCCCGGCATATGTTTCATCACCGGGAAGACGCCGGCATCCGCCAGCCCCTGCGCCACGGCACGCGATACCTCCACAACCGTTTCGACATCCGCCCCGTAGCAGCGATTGCGCAGGAACGGATGGGTCGTTTCCCGTGCGATATCGGCGCAAGGCGCGCAATTTCCGTCGATGCCAAGCGCCAGATGTTCGCGCCCGATCAGCAGGCTGCGCAGATACATCGACCGCGCGGCGCGCGCGGGGCCCGCTTTCGCCACTTGATCCAGCGGCGGCAGCCACTCGCGCCAATGCGGTGCACCCAGGCGCTGTACGCGGCCCCCTTCCTGATCGACGAATATGGGCGCCTGCCAGCCCACGGCCGCGCGCAGATCGCCGGTCAGCCGTTTCAGCTGATCGGGTGTTTCCACATTGCGGGCAAAGAGGATGAACCCCGCCGGCGCGATATCGGCGAAAAACCCGGCCTCGGCGCGCGACAGTTGTGGGCCGAGACAGCCGAGGATCGTGGCGCTCTTGGCGGCGGGCATATGGCTCAGCGCACGGTAACGGGGATACAGGGCGCGCCTTGTGCATTCAGCGCGGTGCAAAAGCGGCGGGCATCCGACAGGTCGTCAAACCCATGCGCGCGCAGCCGGAAGAAGGCCCGTCCACCCGACACGGCGCGTTGAATCACACGGTCTTTTTCAAGGAAGAAATCCGGGTAAAGCCGCGCCAGACGCGTCCATTCCTCACGCGCGGTATCAGCGTCGTCAAAGGCCCCAAGCTGAACCAACCGCGTGCCTTCCGGCAATGCCTCGGGATCAAGCTCGGTCACCGAGGCGCCGGCATTGGCCGCGGCCGGGCGCGCGGCGGCCGGGGTCGTGGCGCTGAGAGAGGCGACAAGCACCACCTCTTCGGGGCGGCTAAGCGGGCGCAAGGATCGTCTGACGCCGGGAATGGTGGCCGGGATCACCTCGATCACCGGGCGCGCAGGCGTCGACAGGGCCTCTGCCACGGCGGCATCTACCGCCTCCGGCCCTGCCCCTTCGCGATCGGCCACCGGGTCGAGCGGCTCCAGCGGCGCGGCCTCTTCCAGCAAACGGTCGATCAGGGCCAGGGTTTCTTCGCCGGTGCCCTCGGCGGGGGGCGTCATTTCAGCAGGCAGGCTGGCAGAGGTCAGGTCGATCTCTTCCAGATCCAGCGGTGCGGGGGCCAGAACGATACGGTCGGCGGCAGGGGCCGCTTCGGCCCCTTCGGTGATCCGGTTCACGGCCAGTCCCTGATGGTCGGCCACGCTGCCGCCGGGGT
>ENA-OWNT01001721-OWNT01001721.1-seawater-metagenome-genome-assembly--contig:-NODE-1721-length-25972-cov-9.636687_pt1 | contig 25972 bp, 23 predicted proteins | sample MGYA00238136_ERZ651165 | MGnify/ENA primary metagenome ERZ651165 (study PRJEB26861, sample SAMN08777766) | seawater metagenome | isolation source: coastal seawater | place: USA: Florida | collected...
TTACAACGTCTTAATATCAACCAGCTCAAATGGCTTGAGGCTTGTACAAAACTAGAACGACAACGAATTACCGCCGTGGGCTGCAGTCAGAATGTCATTCATGCCAAACGGATGTTAAGCCGAAAGAGACTTAATCTTCTTCGGTTAGATAGCTAGTTAATCACTTTACCAACCACGTCGAGCAAAGGGAAAGCTGTTTAACACCTGTTCAACCAACTCATCTTCAGAACGACTATTCCTACTTTCAGTTGTAAGAGTTACGATTATTAAATAGTGAGTTGTCTTAAATGCTGCCTATCAAGCTAGAGGCTTTACTCAAAACAACTTATCTGACTTCATAAATTAATTGCGACTGTCCTTTTATCTTTTAGTAGAGTAACCAGCACTCTTATATGCTGTACAGGGACATACTATGTCTAAAGTTGCCTTAATTACTGGTGCCAGCCGAGGAATTGGCAAAACGATTTCTCATTATTTTGCTAACCAAGGCTATTCTTTGATTCTGCTTTCTATGAATAACGAAAATCTCGAGAAAGCTAAAACAGAATTAAGCTCACGCTATTCGTCATGCTCGATTGAGACAGTGTCTGTCGATTTCAACGATCCAGTTGCTGTTGAGACGACAATTTCATCAATTATCAGTGAAAACGACAATATAGACGTTATGGTCAACAGTGCAGGCGTTCTGGCAGCTGGTAATACTGAACTTCCTTTGGCAAAACTGACTGAGTTGGTGAATGTAAATTTAATCTCTACCATCACGGCATGTAATTTGGTTGCTGAAAAAATGAAGCAGCAGGGTTATGGGGAAATATACAACCTTGGTTCTACAGCAGGTTTAGCGCCTGTCCCTAAAATTGCGGCGTACTCAGCCACAAAAGCGGCAATTGTCAGTTATAGCCAATCGCTCTATCACGAACTTCTCCCATTCGGCGTTAAGGTATGTTGCTTATGCCCTAGTGTGGTGAATACTGACATGACCAATGATGGGCGTATTGATAATAACTTAAAGATTGAAACTCAAGATCTCGCCAAAGCATTGGACTTCATACAAAGCCTATCTCCAGGTGCTGCTGTGAACACTCTTTCGATACGTTGTAGTGTTATTGACTTAGAGTAATTGAAGGGACAGGCACCATAACTACCTTTCGATTTTATGGTGCCTGTCCCGATAAGAAGGCTTCGATAAGAAGGTTTTGGGCGGTAGGATTTACCTAGTCTCTGCGTACTTCATTAAAGATTTCACAAGACAATTTATAGTTGTGCTGCCTTGCGATTTTTTGCGAAAAAAACAGTTGTGGTAACTCGTAGATTACCAGTAATGCGAGGATAAGAAGTGCGCTAGAATGGCCTAAAATAAGGCCAACGATACTCACTGTTAACAGTGTCAGTTCCAAAGCAAATAAGGAATATTTTCCGAGGTAGCAGTGATGAAAGCCACCAAGAAAAAACCAATTCAAGGTAGCGTATGTGTCCGGATCCTTGAGTCTCTTAGACTGGCGTTTATAGAACTCTTTCTTTTGGTCATCAGGCAATGAATTGACCTGACTTCTCAACAAATCTTCGTTCTTTTCCAGTTGTTCAATTGGTTCAAATAAGCGCATTACGGCACCTCATCATGTATTTTTTCAATGAGATCTGGTTGGTTACACCGCTTAATTCTTGCCAGACCAAGCTTCCAGCCTTTAATCGCCCCATACTTAGCAATACATTGCTTGGTGTACTCAGAGCAAGTAGGATGAAAATTACATTCAATATTCAATAACTGTTTTGATCCACCGCTAGCTTGATAGCGATGGATCAATTTCAAAGAGATGTACTTAAGCAAATCTATCGGCCAAGAGTAATAATCACAGCCTCACGTTTCCAAAACAGCATAAAGCGCTTTTGTTCAACCACTTGAAATACAACTTGCCAACCATCTTGAGCGTAGTTGTTCAGCTCAGCTTCCATTTTCTGTACTGGTAAACCGCTTGCACCTAGCAGAATTGTGCCGCAACCACCTTCAACAATATGAACCACTTTATATTCTGTAAATTTTGTCATTTTTATAGCCAACTAATTTAATAAAAACAGGATGTTATAATATGTAATTGAATGCATCAAGGTGAATATTGTGACATTTGTCTTAGAGTACCAAATTAGCTAGCTATAAGGCTGGTGTCTGGTTTAACTTGATGTTTTATATGGAATAATTGACTGTAAGTTTCGTAGGGGAAGTTGAAAAGCCAACCTGCGATGAGATTGGCTTTTGTGGTTTTAGTTAGGCTGTTTTTCCGTCGACACTGCGACGAACATTGAGTGGATTTGAGGTCTTCAATGCGTCTGGTAGTAATGCTTCAGGAATCGACTGATACGCGACAGGTCGTAGCCAGCGTTTGATCGCCTCTGCGCCGACTGAGGTGCTGGCTGGCATAGTAGAGGCAGGGTATGGACCACCGTGTACCATGGCGTAGCTTACTTCAACACCGGTTGGCCAACCGTTAAACACGATGCGACCTGCAATTTCTTCAAGTTCTGAGATTAGTCGTTGTGCGCTCTGGTAGTCATCCTGCTCCGCATGAATCGTTGCCGTAAGACTACCTTCGAGTGACTGGCTAAGTTCCAGCATATCCTGGTCGTTTTCACACACCACAACGATAGATTGAGGACCAAAAATCTCCTCTTGCCATTGTGGGTTGTTACGCCAGTCATTGCTGGTGGTTTCAAATAGTATCGCTGGTACGCCCTGCTCAGGAGTCGACTGAGTGCGAGTCAGCCCTTGTTGCTGAGCCCTTTTTTCACTCTGCTCCAGGTAATTACGTTTAATGCCGCAAGTCAGCATCGTCTGCCCCTGCTGAGCGGCAATGCCTTGGCGCACCGTTTGTAGAAACTGTTCTGTCTCGTTGCCTTTAGTAACAAACACCACTGCAGGTTTAGTACAGAACTGACCACAGCCCATGTTCATTGAGAGCAGATACTCTTCTGCCAACGACTGACTGTGCAACTCCATACGTTTTGGCAGAATAAATACCGGGTTAGACGCGCCAAGCTCACCATAGAAGGGGATAGGTTCCGGGCGTCCCTGTGCCAGATCAAATAGGGCGCGACCACCATGAATTGAACCGGTAAAACCAACGGCTTTAATTGCAGGGTGAATGACGACTGACTGGCCTAATTCATGAGTGGTGCCTTGTAGGAGCGTGAAAACTGCTTGCGGAAGTTCAAGTGATTTGAGTGCTTTCGCGATGCATTGTGCAACAATTTCACTGGTTCCTGGGTGAGCCGGGTGACCTTTGACAATCACCGGACATCCTGCTGCAAGGGCAGAAGCGGTATCTCCGCCTGCGGTAGAAAATGCCAGCGGAAAGTTAGATGCGCCAAATACGGCAACCGGCCCAATGGCGATGTTCTGGCGACGAATATCCGCTTTGGGCACAGGCTCTCTGTTTGGATTCGCAGTGTCGAAGATCGCCTCTTGCCACAGACCGCCTTCAACAACATCGGCAAACAAACGTAGTTGTGCGGTTGTACGGCTTAGCTCTCCATTAAGTCTTGCGAGTGGCAGGGCTGATTCTAGATTTGCGCGCTCAACAATTGCTTCTCGCTGCTCTTCTAAACAGTCAGCAATAGCTTGTAGTAAGCGACTGCGCTGCGCTGGTGAGGTCTGGCGATAGCTTTTAGCGATCTCTTGCGCTGCCTTAGCTGCAAGATCGACATCCTGATGTGTATGCTGTGGAAAAACACCTGTGATAGATTGCTCTGTCGCCGGGTTTAGTGCCGAAAAAGTGGCAGTTGTGCTCATAACGTATTCCTAATTATCTCGATGATACATTCCATCGTTTATTTGAGTTCAAATCCGTAGGCATAAGGGTCCTGGTCATCAACCCAAATGGTGTTGTGTCCGGTCACCTGAGCCCAGCCTTCGATACTTGGTAAAATAGCCACGCGTCCGTTTACTTCGGTCACGCCTTCAATACGGCCTGTAAACAGGCTGCCGATAATGCTTTCGTGAATAAAATCTTCACCCTGTTTCAGTTTTCCTTTGGCATGCCACTGCGCCATGCGTGCGCTGGTTCCAGTGCCACAAGGTGAACGATCAAGCGCTTTTTCTCCGTAGAACACGGCGTTTTTGGCGGTCGATTCAGGTTGGGTAGGAGTGCCTGTCCAAAGAACGTGAGACACACCACATACGGTTGGATCGTCTGGGTGAATACATTCCACCGCTTCTGATACCGCTTTGCGCACTTTCGGGCTCAGCATGAGGATCTCGTCTGAGGTGTAATGCTCAAGACCACGGTAGTTTTCCTGTGGATCAACGATCACGTAGTAGTTACCGCCATAGGAAACATCAACGGTGATCTTGCCTAAGCCTTCAACTTCAACGGTGACATCCTGGTGAGCCAGATAGGCAGGTACATTGTAGATTTTCACTGAAGTAACTTTTTCGCCGTCACGTTGGTAGTGAACCTCAATCTGTCCTGCTGGCACATCAAGGATCAAGCGTCCTTCTTCTCGAGGTGTGATCAGACGGTGCTCCAGAGCAGAGGTAACGGTACCAATGGTTCCGTGGCCACACATTGGCAGACAACCACTGGTTTCAATAAACAGGATCGAAGCATCAGCGTTGTCGCTACAAGGAGGAAGAACCACAGAACCGGACATCATGGCGTGGCCGCGTGGTTCAAACATCAATGACTGACGGATCCAGTCGTAGTGCTCGAGGAAAAATTGACGCTTATCGCTCATCGTCTTGCCCTCCAGAGGTGGAACACCACCTGCAACCAAACGTACCGGGTTGCCGCAGGTATGAGCATCTATACAAAAGAAGGTTCCCTGTCTCATTTCTCGCTCCTTGAATAAGAAATTAGTTGAAGTGATGGAGATGGATGTTATCGTGATGTTAAGTATATTTTATACAATTTTGTTTTTGAAACGTGATAGGGAGCAAAATAAATGGTGAACAAGAATTCATCGCATGGACAAAAAATCGCCGTAGTTGGCGGTGGCATCATTGGCTTATGCATTGCACTTAAACTGCAACTTGAAGGCGGAGATGTCACCATCTTTGACAAGCGAGGCGCCGGCGAAGGTTGCTCAAAAGGCAATGCTGGTCACTTCGCGACTGAGCAGGTTTTTCCGCTCGCCACACCTGCTCTTTTACCCCAGTTACCTAAGATGTTGTTGTCATCGACCAGTCCGGTTTCTATCCGTTTTCAAGACATTCATAAAACGTCACCATGGATGGTTCGCTTCTTACTCAAAGCGCGAAAACAGCCAACAGAGCATGCAACCAAAGCCCTTACCAGTCTCAATGAAGTTGCGATGGATAGCTGGTTTAAATTGCTTGAGCAGATCGGCCTGAAACATCTTATTGTGATGAATGGTTCTCTACTGACCTTTGAAAGTGAAGCTTTATTCAATGGCTATCGACCGACAATTAAAGCGCTTAAACAACAGGGCGTCAGCTGTCACGTGTGGGACAAAGAACTGATTCGTGCCAAGGTTCCTAACTTGACTCACTCAGTTAACTACGGGGTGTTCTTTCCGGAGACAGGGCATAGCCTAAACCCTTACAGGCTTTGCCTTGAGTTGGCTTCATCGTTTGCTCAGAAGGGAGGTTTCTGGGTGCAGGAGCAAGTCGAAGATGCCTTTTTTGATGGAGAGCTTGGTGTGGTATTAACCGATAAAGAGAGCCATTCATTCGACAAAGTGGTTATCGCTACAGGTGCAGAATCGAGCAAATTAGTAAATAAGATGACCGGAGTTAAAGTCCCTTTACAAGCGGAGCGAGGTTATCACCTAATGGTACCAAAACTGAAAGATTGCCTGCCGTTTCCGGTCAGTTCAGCAGACAGAAAATTCATAATGACGCCAATGGATGAAGGGCTACGTTTAGCGGGGACAGTCGAATATGCCAGCATAGATTCGCCACCCAATATGAAGCGTGCCAGCATGTTAAAAGATTTGGCTAAAGGGCTACTCAACACTGACTGCCAACCTGAAGACGGTGGAGATAAATGGGTCGGTAATCGTCCATCTCTGCCAGATTCATTACCCGTTATTGATAGCAGAGAGGGAGGAAGAATCCTGCTTGCTTTTGGTCATCAACATCTCGGATTAACTCAGGCAGCTATCACTGCGGATCTGATCAGTGAGCTAAATAGTGCGAGTAAAACCTCGCTCGATATTTCGCCATTTGCTCTAAGTCGCTTTTGCTAAAAAATTTTAAAATTAAATATTGTATAAAATATACATGCGTATTATGTTAATAAAAAGTTAATCGAAAGGTTGGCGAAAAATTAAAGTTTGATGCCTAGCAGCAGTATTGAGGCGTCCACAGATTTCGGGGGGTGACCCCGATGTGACAACAATAAGGAGCAAACAATCATGTCAAGAAAGACAATGACACCACTAGCACTATTGGTTTCTGGAATGCTGTTAGGAACGATCAATGCTGCCAGCGCGAGCGAAAAACTGACGGTCGTGTCATGGGGCGGTGCTTTTACTAAGAGCCAGGTTGAGGCATACCACAAACCTTACACAGCGAAGACAGGTGTGGAGCTGGTGTCAGAAGACTTCAGTGGAGGCTTAGCTGAGATCAAAGCTCAGGTTGAAGCCAACAATGTTCGTTGGGATCTGGTTTCTCTCGATAAGCCAGACATAGTACGCGGTTGTGCTGAAGGTCTGTTAGAGCCTGTTGATCCAAGTATCCTGCCTGCAGGTGCTGATGGCACGCCAGCGGCAGAAGACTTTATCCCGGGCGCTATTCATGAGTGTGCGGTAAACACAATTGTGGTTTCGACTGTACTGGCAATTAACGAAGATGCCTTCAAAGGTAAATCAGTGCCTTCCAAACTGACGGATCTGTTCGATCTGGAAAACTATCCGGGTCGCCGTGCACTACAGAAAATGCCTCAGGGTAATCTGGAGTGGGCGCTGATCGCAGATGGTGTTAAACCAGAACAGGTCTACGAGACACTGGAAACGACCGAAGGTCGTGCTCGTGCATTTGCAAAACTTGATAGCATCAAGCCTCACGTTGTGTGGTGGACAACCGGTGCTCAGCCTCCGCAAATGCTGGCAGACAAAGAAGTGACCATGGCTTCGGCGTTTAACGGTCGTATTCACAGTGCTACTGAAGAAGAAGGACAGCCGTTCAAAATCATCTGGGATCACCAACTGGGTTACATGAATGGTTGGGCAATTCCAAAAGGCAGCCCGAATCTGGAACAGGCACTCGATTTCATTAAGTTCTCTTCAGGAACTAAGCCTCTGGCGGATCAAGCGAAATACGTCGCTTACGGTCCTACGCGTAAATCATCATCAGCGCAAATCAGCCCGAAAATTCTTGCGAGCTTACCAACTGCGCCAAACAACTTTCAAACAGCCTTCTTGATTGATGATGAATGGTGGTCAGATTACGCCGATGAGCTGAACGAAGAGTTCAACACCTGGCTTCTAAACTAATCATCCACTCACTAACAGCTAGGTGCTGCACCGAAATGGACTGGTGCAACACCTGGCATTCGAAAAGGACCAAATAATGATTAACCTGGATGCGCAGCAGATTGTCGAATGCCTGACCATGAAAGGGCTTATTGAGTCGATGCGCGAAACGTATCAACAGCAATCGACCATTCCTCAGCGTCGCGTGATGCCGTTGGAAGAGGGTGGTTACGACGCCTTTGCTCTGCTACCAGCCTGGAGTGAAGATCTGATCACGGTTAAGGCGTTCACTTACTTCCCGCAAAACGCTATGCAGGGTAAAGACAGCTTAGCATCTAAAATTCTGGCGTTTCGTCGTCAGGACGGTGAGCCGTTGGCATTAATGGATGGCAAGGTTATGACCTTCTGGCGTACCGCCGCCGCATCGGCACTGGCTGCCGATTATCTAGCGCGTGAAGATGCAACGCGACTGTTGATTTGCGGCACTGGTAATCTTGCCCCTTACATGGCGTACGCCTATGCCGCCGTTCGTCCTTTACACAAGGTGATGATCTGGGGACGCAATCAAGATAAAGCACGCCAGACGGTCGACGCTATCTTATCCAGCAGCGAATACCAGTCATTGCCGATTGAGCGTCAGTTTGACGTAGAGATTATTGAAGATGTTGACTCAGTGATGCACGAAGTCGACATCATTACCTGTGTTACGGGCTCTGCAATGCCGCTATTTAATGGCGCGAACATTGAGCCGGGCACACACATTGATTTAATTGGTAACCATGACGCAGATAAACGCGAATGTGACAGCATCAGTGTTGAACGTTCTAGTGTGTTTGTTGATAGCCGAATCAATGTCTTAGCAGAAGCAGGCGACCTGCTTATCCCTATTGAGCAAGGTCTGTTTTCTGCGGATGAGATTCAGGCCGAGTTACCCGAACTGTGCAGTAATCAGCACAGCGGACGCAGCAGCAATCAGGAGATCACCTTATATAAATCAGTGGGCAGCGCTCTGGCTGACTTGGCTGCGGTGAAGTTTGTTTTGACACAAAAACAGGCGATGTAAATTTCTGGGGGAGCCCTTACTCATTTCGGCTTCGGCCGCTTTTTATAATTGCATACAATATACAAATGGAAGGTAAAAGATGAACGTAGATTGGAAAGGTGTTTACCCAGCAGTAAGTACACAGTTTCGTGATGACCAGAGCATTGATTTAGATGCGACGCAGACAGTGATTGATAACCAAATCAATGATGGTGTTAACGGTATCATCTGTCTGGGTACTGTGGGTGAAAACTGCGCACTTTATCCTGAAGAGAAACGTCAGGTACTAGCCGCAGCTCAGGAAGTCGTGGCAGGCCGTGTTCCTCTGATTGCAGGTACGGCTGAGTCAATTACAACCGCTGCTGTTGACTATATGCAGGACGCGAAAAAGATTGGTATCGACGGCTGTATGGTTATGCCGGCCATGGTTTACCGCACTTCAGACAGTGAAACAGTCGAGTACTACCGCACGCTGGCGCAGGCGACACCAGAAATGCCAATGATGATCTACAACAACCCGGTTTCTTACGGTGTAGATGTCAGCCTGGACATGATGGCGCAGCTGGCTGAGTGCGAAAACATTGTTGCAGTGAAAGAGTCTACGACAGATACACGCCGTATTACTGAGCTGTACAACCGCTTCGACGACCGCTTCACAGTGTTCAGCGGTGTGGATGACATTGCGCTTGAGTCACTGATGCTTGGCGCGACTGGCTGGATTTCTGGTCTGACAAACGCGTTCCCGGCAGAATCCGTAGCGATCTACAAACTAGCCAGTCAGGGTCGTTACGCGGAAGCGCTTGAGATCTACCGTTGGTTCCTGCCATTGCTAAGACTAGACACTATTCCAACGTTGGTTCAGTGCATCAAGCTGGCAGAGCAAGTATGTGGTCGTGGTAGCGAGCAGGTACGTGCTCCGCGTCAGAAGCTACAAGGTCAAGAGCGTGCAGACGTGATTGCTTTGGTTGAACAGGCAATCGCAACTCGCCCAGACCTGTCTAAATACAACCTTTAATGGTCACTCACGGGCAAGGGTTATCCTTGCCCGTAATCTCTCTATGTAAACGGCTTATTTTGGCGTTAAGCCCTTTACCTATATGGATTGCAGTCGAATTTATTGTGCATAAGGAATCACAATGGCAGTACAGAAGGAATACGTTAGCTTTCAGCATGTCCAGAAAACCTATGACGGGGAAAATCTGGTCGTAAAGGATTTCAATTTAGCCATCGAGCCAGGTGAGTTTGTCACTATGCTTGGGCCATCCGGTTCGGGGAAGACAACCTGTCTGATGATGCTGGCCGGTTTCGAAACCGCCACACGCGGCGAAATCTTTATTGATGGCACCCCGGTCAATAACCTTGCTCCACACAAACGCGATATCGGTATGGTGTTTCAAAACTATGCGTTGTTTCCTCATATGACTATTGCAGAAAACCTCGCCTTCCCTCTTAAGGTGCGCAACATGAGTCCGGAGGAAGTCGACAAGAAAGTGCAGTCTGCACTGGAGATGGTTGAGCTGGAGCATGTTGCAACCCGCTATCCCAAGCAGTTGTCAGGTGGTCAGCAGCAGCGTGTGGCGCTGGCAAGAGCATTAGTATTTGAACCAAAGCTGGTTCTGATGGATGAGCCACTTGGTGCATTGGATAAGCAGCTTCGTGAGCAGATGCAGCTAGAGATCAAACATCTGCACGAAAAGTTAGGTATCACTATTCTCTACGTGACGCACGATCAGGATGAAGCGCTGACTATGTCTGACCGTATTGCGGTATTTAACAATGGCGCGGTGCAGCAGCTGGCTTCTCCGACTGAGCTGTATGAAGCACCGAGTAACGCGTTCGTTGCCCAGTTTATTGGTGAAAACAATCAGATCAAAGGCATGGTATCAGGTTTAGATGAGCGACGTTGTCAGGTTAGAGTTGGTCAGCAGCATATCGTTGCCAAACCGGTCAAAGTTACTCACGCGGGTCAGGATACATTGCTGTCGGTTCGTCCGGAAAAAATCATCATTGACCCTCAGCCTGAAGATTGCGACAACATTCTTTCCGGCCAACTGCGTGAAGTGATTTACCATGGCGATCATCACCGTCTGGTGGTTGCGGTTGACGATGTGGGTGAACTGGTGGTTAAGGTGCCAAATGATAGCCGCGGAGCAAGAGCATTTACGCCCGGCCAGCAATATAAGGTTGGCTGGCATAGCGTTGACTGTCATGCTCTGGATTGTGCTGCTTCATCTGCTGAACAAGAGGTAGCCGCATGAGTCGAGAACTAACAGGGCTAAGCTCAGTGCTGTCGTTGCAGCGAAAGATAGTCCGCTCAGATAAAGAACTTAAGGCGCAGTTGAAACGCGCTGAACGTCAGAAGCAGACCCGATCCCTTTTGTTGATTCTTCCTTTAGTCTGTTTTATCTGCGTCACGTTCGCTTTTCCTATCATTGAAATGCTTTATCGAAGTGTGGATAACAATGCGTTACCAAGCGGATTCCCCAATACTACGGAAGCCATTGAGCAGTGGGACTATAACGGGCTACCGAGTCTCGCCATTCAGCAGACGTTTATGGCGGAATTAAAAGACAGGTATCAGGACAAGACCTTACCTAAGCTTGCTAACCGGATGAATATCGAAGTCTCTGGCATGCGTAGTCTGCTGATGAAAACAGGGCGTAAGGTGGCAAAACTTGACGCTTTACCTGCCAGTCATGAAGAGATCCTCAAACTGGATAAACGTTGGTCTAAGCAACAATACTGGGCCGCACTGAAAAACCTCAGTTCGCCCTATACTCTCAGTTACTATTTGGCTGCGCTCGATATGCGTTATGGCGAAACGGGTGAAATCACTGCTCAGCCTGAAACAAGGCAGGTGTATGTGGATCTGTTTGCCAAAACCTTTGGCATGTCGCTGGCAATCACGCTGATTTGTCTGGTTATGGCCTATCCTGTCGCCTATCTGCTGGCTAACCTGCCGGATAAGCAAGCTAACTTGCTGTTGATTGTGGTGCTACTTCCGTTCTGGACCTCGCTGTTGGTTCGTACTACATCGTGGATAGTGCTGTTGCAAAATCAGGGAGTGATCAACGACTTGCTGATATGGACTGGGGTGACGAGTGAACGTTTGGCGATGATGCATAACACCTTTGGTACCATAGTCGCGATGGTACACATCCTGCTGCCATTTATGATCCTGCCGCTCTACAGCGTAATGAAAGGCATCAGTCCGACTTACTTCCGAGCGGCGAGATCGCTGGGAGCAACGCCGTCAGTGGCCTTTATCAAAGTTTATATGCCGCTGACTATGCCAGGTGTTGGCGCTGGTGCGCTACTGACCTTCATTCTCTCGATTGGTTTCTACATCACTCCTGCATTAGTCGGCGGACGTAGCGGTCAGATGATTTCCAACATGATTGCCTACCATATGCAGACTTCGCTTAACTGGGGTATGGCGGCGGCACTGGGCGGGTTGCTGTTGGCCGTGGTGACTGCACTGTTCTATCTGTTTAACCGTGTTGTGGGTATCAACAATATCAAGGTAGGAGGTTAATCATGGCACTACCAGCTTATTGTACCGTTCGTGAGCGAGCAGGATATTTTGGTTATCTGGCTTTCTGTACTCTGGTGTTTCTTTTTCTGATCGCACCAATAGTGATCATTGTACCACTGTCATTCAATGCAACACCGTACTTTACCTTTACTGAGGGGATGCTGAGTTTAGACCCAGAGGCTTACTCGGTGCGTTGGTACGCAGATATGTTTACCAATAGCCAATGGCTGAATGCGTTGAAAAACAGCACCATAATTGCAGTATGCGCGACGATCGTTGCAACTGTATTGGGGACGTTAGCGGCGATGGGTTTAGCGGCTAACAATGTTCCGTTTCGCAACGCGATCATGGCGTTTCTGATCTCTCCGATGATAGTACCCGTGATCATTTCTGCGGCGGCAATGTACTTCTTCTACACCCGTTTGGATCTGTCACAAACCTTTACCGGGATTGTGCTGGCGCATGCAGCATTGGGAACTCCGTTTGTTGTGATTACGGTTACCGCTACTCTGAGTGGTTTTGACCACAGTCTGGTCAGAGCCGCATACAGCTTAGGTGCAAATCCGCTCTATACCTTCCGTCATGTGACGTTTCCGCTGATCCGCCCAGGGATGATTTCAGGTGGTCTGTTTGCTTTTGGTACCTCGTTTGACGAGGTGGTTGTGGCACTGTTTATCACAGGTGTCGAGCAACGAACTGTCCCGAGACAGATGTGGTCAGGGATACGCGAACAGATCAGCCCGACGATTCTAGCCGTCGCGAGTATGTTGATTCTGATGTCGGTGTTGTTGCTGGTGACTTTGGAAATGCTACGTCGACGTAATGCTAAGATCCGCGGCATCAGCGAGTAATTCTTCTCGTGTGAGTTTTTTTGGAATAACGCAAAAACAACTGTCCAGGTAGAACATGTAGGCTATACCACTCCCTGTTTATGCGATTGCCAATGCGCTTCTGTCCGAAGCGCTTTTTTATTTTCTGAGCATGGTGGTCGTGCGGTGATGATTTTAGTTAAACCTTGCCCTGAATTGGGAAGGGGTCATCTGTTTGACCATACGAAACTGGCGGTTAAAGTTCGATAGATTCTGAAACCCGGTTTTTTCTGCGACCAGAGCAATGGGGGTGGTGGTACTTGCGAGCAGTTCACACGCTTTACCTACGCGGTACTGTTTAAGGTGATCAGAAAAACTGACGCCATAGTGCTTTTCAAACAGTCGGTAGGCTGAGCTTTCACTAATATGCAGTTCCTGACAAAGGTCGGCAATCCGCAGCGAGTGTTGATAATTCCGTTCAATGAACTGAGCTGCCAGCGCAACCCGTTTGTGGGCATCGTTATCACCTGATAGTTGCTTAAGTCTATAGGGAGTTGATGAGAGTTTTTCAGACTGTTTGTCATCGGCGAGATGAATCAAGACCTCCATCACTTTGAGCGCCTGAAGGTGTCTTTCGCTATTCTCAATACCACACAATAGAGCCGAAACCTTCTCCGCAGTCTCAGCACTAAACTTAAGACCAAAGGCGGCATTGTCGAGTAGACGTTTGATGTTACGTGCTTCCGGGATCGCAGCCTGGAGCTTTTCGATCCAGTGATGTTTAAGCCAAACGATGATCGAGCTGTGTGGCTTCTCTTCACTGCCAGCTAACTGCCCTGTGATCATATGTGGTAGCCCTGGCCCATAGAGCAATAATGTATTGTGGTTGACTTGTCCGATGGCATCTCCGGCAAAGTAGTTACCGCTAAACACCTGTTGAGGGTCGAGATAGAGCACCAGTTCGTACTCGGCATGGTAGTGCCATGAGCAGGCGAACTGATCATTTTTGACCCGACAGTGATACTCCCTCACCAGCCAGTCATAACTTGGTGAGTTAAGAACATTCTCGATAAAAGGCTTCATCAGACACTCTCCCTTAGCTGACGATAGACTAATAGATGTGTTTATTTTCTGTCAAAGAAATAAGAGGTTTTGAAGGATTAGTATCAGATGTGGCTCGAATACCATCATTGAGCAGCGATAAGTTTGAGTAGACTAACGCCATTCAAAGTCAGTGGTTGGTGATAGGAGAGCGAGAGTATGTATCAAGACAAGACGGCGATATTGTTTATTTTTACCGCCTTTGTATCAGGTTTATGTGGCGCATTTTTCTATCCATTATCAAGCCTGTTTATCGTCGAGCAGCTAGCCGCTACGCCTATGATGCTGAGTTTGTATATGGTACTGGCGGTGGTAAGCACCGTGGTTGTCTCACAGTTGCTTGCCGCTCAGTCAGATAAGAATTGGCAGCGCAAGACGATCCTGATTGTATCACTCAGCTGTTATCTGATTACGGTCGTCAGCTTTGTGTTTGTGCGTGATTATTGGCTAGCAGTCACCATCGCCACCGTGTTCGGCAGTGTCAGTGGCGCCGCCTTTGGTCAACTGTTTGCCATGGGCAGAGAGTATGCCGATAAACATGTTGAAGACAGCACGACCTTTCTTTCGACCATGCGCGCAGGTATCGCAATAGCCTGGGTATTTGGCCCTCCAGCTGCGTTTATGCTTAAAGCCAGTTTTGGCTTCAGTGCTGCATTTGTAGTTTCGGCAGCGATTGTTACTGTTGCGATTATCGTGATCATGACCTCACTGCCGTCATGCAAAACGGCTGCGAGCAATGATGAAGAGAACAGGGGTAAGTCTGACGCTGGAGTTAATGGTCTGGTTGCGCTCTATTGCGTTGCGTTAGTGTTCGCTTTTGGCGCTAACAATCTTTACATCACCAGTATGCCACTTTATCTGTCTCAGGAGCTCCAGGTAGACGGTAACTGGCTTGGCTTTCTGTTCGGTGCTGGCGCATTGTGCGAAATCCCGGTGATGTTATGGGCGGGGCGCTTGGCGCAAAAAGTCGGCACGATTAAACTAATGATGATGGGTATTGCCAGCGGCGTGTTGTTCTATTTGGTGATGCTAAATAGCACTTCATTTGCCACCATGCTGGCTGCTCAGGTTCTGAACGGGTTCTTTATCGGTGTCTGCGCCACCTTAGGTATGGTGGTACTGCAAGATATGATGCGCGACCGACTCGGCACCGCATCGACACTGTTTTCCAATATGCTGAGTATCAGTATGCTGGTGGCCAGTTTGGCTGTTGGTGTGGTAGGAGAACTCTATAACTATTACGCGACACTCTATGTCTCCTTGACTGGCGTGGTGGTCGCAGTTGGGTTGCTGTGGCTATTTGCCTACAAAGTTCGCCGCCATCAGGGAGTCGTTGTGGCAACTCCTCAGTCGGTGGCTAGTCACTAGCCAGAGTCAGTTTTGGCCAGCGTTGTAGCCAACCTTTAGTCGCGACGCGCTGGTCAAAGACAGATTTACCTCGTTTCGGGTTATGGGTTACTTTGAGCTCAAACAGCGACTGATAACCAAACGCAGCGACACATTGGTAGTCTTGTCCTTGGTTCAATCGAATGCCAACAGCGGTCTCTTTTTCTGGCCAGTAACTCATTGCATCGAGACTGCTGGTGTAAGCCCGATCGCCGTTCCTAAGATGCATTTTGGCCTGATTTCTTACCTGCCAGTTTAACTCGGGCATCATCTTAGTAAGCTGTTGCTCGTAGGTCAGGTAGATCTCGTCATCTTTTTCTGACGGGTCAAAATAGATCATATCAACATCATTGAGTGGAGTCGGCTCGGGTAAAGCGTGTAATTGGTCCCAAACCAGATTCCGCACAAACCCTGCCGCCAGATACCAGTCCGGCAGATCTAACTTAGCAGCACATTGTAACGCACTCACTCGCAGCGTATCTTGGGTGACTAACTCAATAATTTTGTTCATTTAATATCAGTGCTATGTTCAAGGTTAAGCATCAATATTATCACTTTGTGGTGCGTTTAGTGGCAAGGTGAGCGTAAAGCAACTGCCTTGCTCTGGTTCGCTGGTCACTTGAATATCACCGCCAAGCAGGCCGGTCACCAGGTTATAGACAATATTGAGCCCTAAGCCAGAGCCACCCTGACCTAAACGGGTGGTAAAGAAGGGATCAAATATCTTGCTCTGGTTCTCGCTGGCGATGCCATGGCCATTGTCGCTGACAGTGATAATGGCGCACTGATCCTGCAATTGGCCTTTAATCGATATAACTTTGACCTGCTGATCAGAAAAGGCGTGAACAAGAGCGTTGGAGAGCAGGTTCATCATCACCTGAGTCAGTGGACCTGGGTAACTGTCCATTTCAATAAACTCTTCGCATTCGGTCTCAAGCTGAACCTGTTGACGAGAAAGGCTTGGCAACATGGTGACCTGAAGTTCGCGCATGATTTCTCGTAGTACAAATGTTCTTCTCTGATAACTCGATTGATCAACCGCGACCTGTTTAAAGCTGGAGATAAGTTCAGAAGCGCGACGTAGGTTGCGCTCAATGCTCTCAGAAGATTCGGTGCTTTGCTTGATGTAGTTGTCGAGAGCGGAGCGCCTTAAACCTTCTTTGGTCGACTCGACGAACTGCTGATTGAAATCCTTCAGGCTGCTGGCGACGATCATTGCGTTACCTATGGGTGTATTCAGTTCATGGGCAACGCCTGCAACCAGCGAACCGAGTCCGGAAAGTTTTTCTGAACGAACCAGCTCCTCCTGAGTCGCCTTAAGTGCTTCAAGTGTTTGTTCTAGCTCGAGTGTTCGTTCATTGACCCGATGTTCCAGATCCTCGGTTTGTTGCTCAATGGTTCTTAAATAGCTACGTCTGTCCTGTTCCCTGTCTATGGCTCTCTGGAAACGGGCTTGCCATCGTTCTGGCACATTCGGAGGATTAATGGAGTCCTGACGGGGCAGGTCTTCGACAAATTGTGCCAGACGAAGTGCAGGCTGACTAAAATTCCAATGTTGATAGAGGACGACACACAGCAGTAATACGGTAAAGGTTGTCGCCATAATCAAATTGGGTAGCAGCTTGTCGAATACATGCTGGAATATTTCGCCGTCAGTGATCTCAAGCACCAGCCGCCACGGAGTGTCGGGTAGCATAAATGATACCCAGTATCCGTCAGTGGTTTGTTGCATCTCGCCATGCATGACCCGATGAGCTTCCGCGACACTCAACAGAGTCAATATCCCATGCTGGGTAATGCTTTCGGTTATGTTTTTTAGGGCACCATTACTATCACCTACCACCAAACCTTTGCTATCAACGATAACTAAGCGACCCGTTTCCAGCGGTCGTTTAGTTAAGATCTTATCCAGAACGGATAGCGTTATATCGGTGCCCACTGAGCCAACAAAGCGCTCGTTGTGGTAAACAGGCGCCAACAAAGAAACCATCATTCCTTTGCCGCCAGCATCCATATAGGGCGTGGTCCAAACTTTCTGTTTTGAAGGATTGGCTCTTGGGTTGATCAGTTTCAGCGGAAATGTTCCGCCAGCTTCAAAGATGACATCGAGCGCATCATCCATGTTATCCGTTTCGGTGGCGGCTAGCAGGTCACTGTAGCTCAGGAAAGGATAGATGTAAGTGATTACTTGGTCAGCATCGTAGTAATAGCTCCACTGAAAGTCGTCATATTGTTGATGAGTGGAGACGACTTCAGGGATCATGGTTAGCAGAGTACGCACATCGAATGAATAGTCTCTTGGGTTAGATCGGACGTAAAGTTGTCCCAACTTGTGCCGTAAGTCTGGCGGCAGGTTTTCCAACGGAGCACCTTCTGGTGAGCCGAGAGTTTGCTTTGACAGGAAGTTGATAGTTTGATCATTTGGTATCAGTTGCGGGTATTGGTGCGCGGTTTCCAACGCATCTTTCATACGATCGATGTGGTTAAGCGAAACGGACAGGGTCTGGTTGAGAGTTAACATCGACTCCATTCCAGTTTGATTTAACTGATTAAGAAGCTGAGATTTGAGCTGATTACTTAAATAGAGTGTGTTTCCCAGCGTCAGCAGAATGATCAATATCAGGCCACCGTAAATCATAAATCGATAGCGGCGAAGCAAAGCGGAGGAGCGAAAGTGGTTAAGATTAGCTGAGTCAGGGCTGGGGGACGTGTGGGTATTATTCATAGACTTTTCACCTGCAATCAATCGTCGGATTGGGAGATAAAGACAATCAATTGCTCCATTGTCATCGCTTTAGCAAATAGCCAGCCTTGGCCTTCTTCACAGTTAAACGCCTTCAACTTGTTGTGCTGAAATTCCGTTTCTATCCCTTCGGCGGTAATTTGCATCCCTAGTGTTTGGCCAAGGTTGACGATCATCTTGGCTATGCTGCAGTCCTCTTCCATTGCATCGACAAACGCGCGATCAATCTTGAGACGTGTCGCTGGCAACTTATGCAAAATACTTAGTGAGGAGAATCCGGTACCAAAATCGTCAATGGCGATCTTACAACCGAGTTGCCTGACCTGGTCTAACACTGCACACAAGGCGGACAAGTTCTTGGCAGCAATAGTCTCGGTAATTTCTAATTCGATTTGCTGGGGCTTGATGGCGTATTGTTTGAGAGCAGATTCCAATATAGGGATGAAGTCAGGTTCATCGAGTTGGGCTGGCGAAATATTGATTGCCATGGTTATATTGCCATCGACACTGTCGAGTAACTGTTTAAATTGCTGGCAGGCTCGCTGTACCACAAATGCGCCTATGTTGACCATCATGCCGGACTGTTCGGCCAATGGAATAAACTGATCTGGCGGGACGAGATCGCCCTGCTTATTCCTCCAGCGCAGCAAGGCCTCAACCCCGGTTAACTCCAAGGAATTAAGGTTGTACTTCGGTTGGTACATCAAAAACAAACCGTTATCGTCCAGGGCCTGTTTGAGCTCGATCAGTAACTGCATTCGGTCGCGCGCATTTTGTCCCATATCATGGGAGAAAGTCATCGCAGCTCCGCGATGGTGAGTTTTCGCCTGCTTGAGTGCGACCTGAGAGTCTTTATAGCGTCTGGAAAGGATATCGCTGCTACTTAGCTTAACTAACCCTACACTGGCCATCACTTTAAAAGGTTGACCGTCGATGACAAAGTTATGCTGAAATACCGAGTTAATACGCTGACTACTGACGTTCTGGTTTGTACCAATAAGTGCAAAGACGTCACTGCCTACCCGAGATAAAAAGCTGGTGGGGAAGGCTTTGGTAAGCCGATCTGCGACTGCCATTAGCAGATCATCCCCTAACTTGTGGCCGAAACTGTCATTGAAGACCGAGAAGTCGTCGATATCGATCAGCGCCAGAACCTGAGATAAGTCGTCAAGCTTATGCTGCAGCAGGCTATTAAGATTTGGGATGTTGAGTAGCGGATCAGTATAGGCCTGCTGTTCCAGACGGCTATAGAGCATAACATTGTCAAAACCGACTGAAAGGTTTGCACAAAGCACTTCCAGCAGATGCTGGTCGACGCTTTCTAGTGGGCGGTTAACATCCACATAGGCTGCTAATTTACGTCCTTGGTCGGTGGAGAAATACAAGGTCAACCCGTCGTCGAGTTGATTGGATTGGCTTTCCAGACAACTCAAAATACGCTGGCGAATATTGGTTGAGTCGAGCTTCTCAAGAGGGGACTGAACGAACTTGCTATAACGACCCGCAGCGGCGATGATTTGAGTCGACTCTGATGGCATACCTGATGGATTCTCTTGCACGCAGATCAAACCATCAGGTTCGATCTGAATAATGGCGCTGATCTGTTTTACTGCCCCTTCGGCAAACATGCGCATGCCGTGATAATTGGCAAGCTCGGTACTGGCCTTGACTACTTTCTCTAGCCCTTGACGCATAGTCTGTTGGTTACAAATTTGCTGGTAGGCTCTGATTGCGCTGGTGAGAATAGTAAACAGACGAATTCGAGTCAGTTCAGGTTTGGTTCGATAGTCATTGATGTCATAGCGCTGGATAGTTTCCATCTCTGGAGCGTACCCTGGTTGACCGGTACGTAGAACGATTCTTAAGGCGTTTAGTTGAAGTTTCTCTCTGATGATTTCAACCAGTTCAAGTCCCGCATGATCGGTTTCCATTACCACATCTAATAATATTACCCCGATGTCAGTTTCATTGGTGAGTACCTGTTCTGCTTGCTCTGCTGAGTAGGCGTGAAGAAACTCAATGGGACGATTCTCGATGATCATATCTTTCAGTGCCAGTAGTGTCGCCTGATGAACTTCTGGGTCATCGTCGACGATCAACACTCGCCACGTAAGAGTGGTTGATTTCTCGCTGGGGGTTTCCGCTTCGTCCTCAATAATGAACAGCAAATCATCGACTGAGCTTTCTTCGTCGTCCATTTATCCCTCTATTATTAGAAATGACACTAACGTAAAAGTTTAGTCCTAGATGAATGCAGATGCGAAAAAAGGCTGAGTATTGAAAGGCTATCCGATTCCGATGATATCGAAACTGTTAGGTCATAAGTGCTTGTCATCCACAGCTTGGCTATATGTATGTAGTTGATACACAGGTGTCACAATCCGCGCCGAGAAGGGGCATACAGTTGATGAACTGTTGGTTGATAAGGGCAAAATCATGCCTAAAAACGCGAATGATTGTGATGTGTGCTTGCCAGATATTTATAACTCTTCTATACCTCACCGTTGCCCCCGTATGCACCCAAACCCGTTAGTTTGTCCTTGCCCAACTTGCGAAATGGCCAGAAGGTCTGCGGCTTCAAAAGCGGCATTAAAGCGAGCTATTGCAAAAGCATACGCTGCGCCTACAGGCTCGATAATGCCAGCAACGCAAGTGATTAAAGAAGAGGTTGTGCCGAAAGAAACCACCAGAGAAAAAATAGCCAGGCAGCGTAGGGAACGATATATACAGAACGAAAAGGATTGGCAATACATTCAGGCGAGTCAAGCTCGATACGCAGCGCATAGAGAAAAAGTCCTCGCAGAGCGAAAAGCGGCCCAGCAGAAAGTGAGTTTTGAGCTTGGTTGGATGCAATCGCCTATCACGCAATCACAAGATGACCTGTGGGACAGCCTCTTTACATCAGACACGAAACAAGCCCAGCAACAGTATATCAGGCGTTGTAATCTTCATCTGAACGACCCTGTTTGTGAGGGCGAAATTGTGCTTCTCCCGACAACAGAGCCTGAAACCGACCAGCAACGAGAACTGCTTAATCTATGGGTTGAGCAAGCAAAAATAGCCAGTACGGAATTAGGCAAGCTACTCGATGAGGAAGTGGCGACACTTAACCGTCATTTTGAGTTGTTTTCTCACCAGTTGGATGAGCGCATCAAATCGGATGGTTTACCGAGTGATTATTATGCTCAGGTATCAACAGGAGTGGGGGCAACGGCGGCTATCGTTGAACAAAACTTAAAGAATATTCAAAATGTCCTGTTAGAAATTAATGACTTATACGTCTCTCAAGTAGCGATGGCCAGCCGGACTGGTGGGGTCAACTACGGGGCGTTTGTCGGAGAGAGGGCGGAACTATTTAAAAAACTCGATGGCTCATTTGCGATGTTATCTAAGCGCAGCGTTCAACTTCCTGTTTATACACAAATCAAGCGCAATCTAAAGCTCTCGACCAAGTCGGTGATTCACAACGGAGATGAGATATTAAAAGCGGGTTTGGTGAAAGAGTTAGGCAAACGGATTGGCAATATTGCGCTCGGTATTTCTGCATCAAGAGGGTTAGGTTATGTTGGTTTGGTCGTCGGTGCAGCAAGTGGGATGAGCAATATCTATGAGGCGTGTAAAGTCGATGGCACTGGGGACTGTGGTAAGGTAACGACTCGTGAGGTATGGGGCTTTATCGGTGGCGTTGTAGTTGGTGCTCAAGGTGGATCTATTGGCGCTGGTATTGCAGCGGCGGCCATTTCTGGTATTGCTTTGATTATTGGTGTAACAGCCTCTACTCCCGTTCTTGCCGTTGCGTCGATCTCAGGTGCGGTCGCGGGAAGTTTTGCTGGTGGTATAGCTGGTGGAACGGCGGGCAAGACTATGGGAGATTTCCTTTATGAAGCAACAATAGAACTCTACGAATGGGGTGCAGAGTTATTATGAATGAAGCTGTTAAGAATATAGAGATTGTCATTTTGGGGCTGATTTCGATTTACGCAATGGCGTGGGCAGTGACTGCAATTATAACCTTTCCTGTGATTTCATTAGGTAGCTATAAGTACATTATTTTTATTGATAAACAATTAGCTAAAGATCTTGATAAGTACTATGCATCTAATGGTTATATGCGCCCGAAGTATCAAGCATCTTGGGATGTAGGTAGTCGATTTATTAATTATTGTCTGATGTACCCATTTATTCGTAAGCGAGCGACAACTGACTCTATAAAGTTTAAAGCGTTTATGTGGTGGAATTCCTTGGGGCTCTGGCTCTTTTATGGAGTATTTGTTTTTGTTGCGTTACCTAAAATGTTTAATTTTGCTTAAGTGCTTGATGTGGCTTATTTACAATATCGAAGCTCACGAAAAATTGTATCTGATATAGAGGTAGTATTCTAATGACTTGGTACGAATCTCTTATCGCTTTGATAGGATTTAGTTTTGGAACGTATGCCATTACTTGGTCTATTCCTGGAGCAATAATGAGTGTGATGGTTTCTTTAGGTGATCCTCAAAGAATAGATTTTATTGATCATCAACTGTCTAAAGATGTTGATAAGTTGCACCGTAACCCAATGTGCATGATTTCTGCTTACATCAGTACAAGGTTATTCCATTATTGGGTTAAGTACCCATTTATTCGTAAGCGAGCAACAACTGACTCTATCAAGTTTAAAGTTTTTATGTGGGTAAATGCCTTAGGTATGTGGAGTTGGATTGTGCTTATACTCAGTTTGATTTTGTTAAAGTTTACAGGGTATATGGCTTAACCTTACGCTTGTTCTGTGTATACCAGAGGTTGCCGGCGAATGAATGTTTAGCCTGAAATCATGCGTAAGCTGATTGTAATTTTGGTCAAGGCATTAGCACTGTAACAGTATGAGCCCAGGGGATGTCCGAGCGCGTCTACTTTATTCTCTAGCAACCTTTTGGACAAAATCGTATAGAGGTACAGCCTGAACGACTTATCTAAGATTAGAAAAAGTATCTTGAAGCCATGGTAACTTGTTATACAAAATTATCTACTTGACCAATAGCCCATAATTTTCGGATATACATGATATCTAGCGCCGTAAATAAGAATCCCAGCAAGTGCTGACCAACAAGCTAGATTGATTATCTCTTGTGTAAGATTTGGCTGATCATTTGTATACAAATAAATGACCACCCAAGGAACAAATGTGATGGCTGCTGATACAAAATAATTCCTTTGTTGATACTTCATTATGAACCAAGTTTGAAGCGTCGGAATCACTACAAATCCGCCCATCATCATGGCTACACTCAAGAAACCAGCTAAAAAAGCCGTTACCGATGAGACTAATAAATGCAATAACAACTTAGCGATGTTATTTATCACCCACTCCTCCTTTTTGTATAACGCTTATTAGACAAAAATTTGTCGTCTTTCATCCTTCGATGATGCAGTCTTTGTCATATTAACTCAACTGATAATCAATAAGTTATGACACATGAAGGGAAGTTAGATTGCAAGATGTCGCCTAATAACGGGGAATTATAAGTTATCAATTCAATCGAATAAGTTTTAGCGTCTACTTTATTCTGTAGCAACCTTTTGGACATAAACGCGTTACGAAAAATCGAATATCAGCAATTCATGAATAACTTTTTATAAGGCAAATATTGCCAGTTAATACGCCTTCGTACTGTGCGCACTTTGCGCACTTATGTTCAATGGAACTGGTATCACATTAATTTATGAATTATTAAACTCTCACACTTTAGTGCGAGTTAATCATGAAGCATCACGAAATGACCAAAAATTACTTTTTTCGTGAATTTGAATGTGGTTTATCATTGGAGCAAACCGCTCAACTTTGTTTTAAAAGTGTGAGGACGTTCAAGGAGTGGGACAAAGGGCAAGATATACCCAAAGAATGTAAACGCCTAATGAGACTTGCTACTGGAAGGCAACTATCTATCGAGGATGATTGGAAGCAGTTCAAAATGCACCATAAAAAGTTAGAGCTACCGACAGGACAATTGGTTAGCCCTCAACAAATATTAGCAGGTATTGCGTTACTTGAAATTCAGTCTGAACTTGAGATTAAAACAACCACGAAGTTGCTAAAATATGCACGAGCCATATCTAAAATCAAATAAAAAAGGGCTCATACGAGCCCTTATACATCAGTGTTCTAACATTGATTTTAGATACGAGATAAACGGAACTTTATAGAAGTCAGGGTGATCCATGTTTGGATAAAGCGTGTTCTTCCAATATAGATTCGCATTGTAAGGCTTTCCTGCACTAATCGCTGTTTCATGGAATCGTAGTTCTTCTGGAAGTGATGTAGATTTATGTGCAGGTTCAAATGTTGTGTCATGAACACGAAGTAGTCCAACAGAATAGGTTGCCTTGTCTTCGTTAAATTGTTTACTGATTGTGCCTTGAATATGACTATCGAAAGTAGGGTTTCCATCTTTATCTACAGTAGAAATCTTTCTACCATCAGTGTCGAAAACCGTGTGGTACTTGATCTTAAACTTAGACAAGATTTTTTGATAGAAAGGAATGTTATTAACTGTTCCACAGTTTAAAATAAAGAAATCTTTAGATGTAGGAAATTCTTGCAAGTATGCTCGAGCGAGAACTTCCTCTGTAGGCCCTTCAATCAGTAAGACTTCGTCCGCATAAAAAGCCTCACAAACATAAGGATTGAAGCGTAGCATTTCATTCATTTCTTGCTTTAGTTGTTCATCAGTTGTTACGTTCTTAGCTGACTTCAAAAACTCGTTATTGATCTGATAGATGTTCGTGCCAGTAGAGTCCTTTACTAGACGAATTATTGAGGATTTTGGTTTTGAAATATCTATCATCGATGGAGAATGGGAAGCACATAAAACTTGATAAGGTAAGTCATCTTCACTCACTTTGTAGATAAGCTCTCTAAGCTCTTTTATGATTTTTGGATACAAGAACAATTCAGGTTCTTCGAATAAGACCATATAGTCTTTCTTACCTTCTTCTCGCTCAAATTTTTCCGCTACATCTTTCATTAGCAAGAGAGTGAAAATAGCGGTTCTTATCGTACCATGGCCAACTTTGTCTGAAGTTGACGGAATTGTAGAGTCAATCGAACCTTGGCTATCTAGTTTTGCAAACTCAACATTGAAGTCTTTACCTAGCTTGTTTTCGCTCCATACTAATCGATCTTTCGATTCTTTAATTTCTAAGACAGTGTCACCGAAAATTTGTGAAAAGTAGGAGTTTACAGAAGTTTGATAAGACTCTATCAAATCAGGGTTGTACATTTTAGCTTGTAATTCCTGAATTTTTGATTTGGCTTCTTCTAAAGCTACTAGATCCGCCTCCTTGAGAGTGTTCTCCGCCATGCTCTTCAAAATAGAGTTCAATATTTCTTTTGCTTCATCTTCAGTAGGCATAGCCTTAATAAAAACTGGCTGAGGGAGACAAGATTGAAAAACTCTATGTAGGCCAATACTAGCGTAGCCAATATCTTCATATAATTCGGTTTCAAAGTTGTAAGTTTGGTTAAATGCCTTAACCGTTTTACCATCTAGCTTCCAAGTCTTTCGAATCCTCATACGATCATCATTAAGAAACTTTTTGTATGACTCTTTTTGTTTGGGAGCGGCACTTTCAATTCGGACTCGATCGATAGGAAGTAAGCGAACTTCAATTTCAAACTCCATCTGATTATTAAAATCGCTTTTATAGAAGTCTTCTAAAACGGGCTTTTCATCTTTGTAGAAATGCTGATAAGCCTTTAAGAAAGTTGATTTACCAACGTTGTTCTGGCCGTAAAGAAACAATGTATTAGTATCTTCAAAGATAATTTTATTTCGTTCTAGACCGCCAGATATACCGCGAAAGTTGTTTATAGCAAAATAATTGATTTTCATAGTAAGCCAACTATGTGACGTGTTGTATATGCGAGAATACTATACAAGTTGAATAAG
>ENA-OWNT01001723-OWNT01001723.1-seawater-metagenome-genome-assembly--contig:-NODE-1723-length-25895-cov-3.968936_pt1 | contig 25895 bp, 21 predicted proteins | sample MGYA00238136_ERZ651165 | MGnify/ENA primary metagenome ERZ651165 (study PRJEB26861, sample SAMN08777766) | seawater metagenome | isolation source: coastal seawater | place: USA: Florida | collected...
GCACACGTAGATGCCGTAGAAAGGAACGATGTGGCGATGGTGTAGTGTTGATTGAAACATGAGCTCCTTGGCAAAGGCAGAAACATCAGCAGTCATCATCACCGCAAATGTTTCCTTGAGTGCTACCACTGTGCCTGCGGGAACATTCACTGTTGCTGCCGTCGTGTCGCAACTATTGTGGTGCGTGTCACCTTCATGCAGGGGCCCATTCAGAGCAATGTCACGCTTCATGCGACACTTGTAGATTCTCCCCGCCCCTCCTGATGCGACGATCGGAGTTTGTGAATCGACTCCTAATGCCGATTGTGGCAAAATGAGTGCCCTGATGTCTGAGTCTTCCTGAATCGAAGTGGTCGCTATCATTTCGCTCATGGTGATTAAATTGGGATCCTTCTGAAGCGTGAGCTCAACGTCCAACTCGTCCAAAGCTTGCCGTACTGTACTACTCGTGGGTGTTGGGCCGTCGAACGACTCAGTGTCCGCAATACTATCGCTGTCTTCCACTTCATCATGCACAAACAAATCTCCGTTCTCGATATCATCGATGTTGACAACTACGACAGCTTCCATACTACCGGTGCTGCCCATGGATTGAGTGCTAGTGCGGGATAACGATTTGTGCTGGACGCTGTCCCGCGGCCCGATTGGCAGGCGCGAGTGCGACGTCCGGAAGGAAACTTTTCTCCTGAAATTGGCCACAAGCTTTTCGTTCGATGGCCGCCTCCTTGTACCTTGGGCTGCACGCTGTCTTCGATGTCGAAGAAACAACGCAAGTCCAACTAACGCTCCGGTCACCACAGCTCCAACAATAACTCCCACCATGACGGGAAGGGCACTTGATGTATCAGGTGCTGTTGTCACATCATTGGTCGATTCCACGGCGCTGTCACTGCACTCCAGATCGTAACAATGCTGGAACTCTGTCTCGTCAGTATTTTCGCAGTCCAGGGTCGAGTCATGCTGAGTGGACGCAAAAAGTATAAACGTGCGAAAACGAACAGCATAACTCCCGCAAGTTGCGGCGCAAGAAGACCATGAGCTCCATGCACCTGCGCACTCATTGCTCCCGCAGTCGTCGTCAGCGCCGCTGCAGTCACAACTCTGTGTGGCGTTGTTGCTCAATGCGCAAGCCACTCCGCCGGCTGCAGCCTCTGTTGCTATTTTGAATGTTCTGAATCGCATCTCACCTTCACTTGAACTGGAGCATTCGCCCCAATTTCCCCATGAGCCGTCGCAATCGACGGGGCATTCTTGAGTGTTGCACGCCTGTGCTTCCACATCCGCGGCGTCCGCCGCACAAGGGGCTCCATCCTCACGCGCATTTTCACTCACCACAAAGGTTCGTGTTCTCGCTCCAGCATCTCCACAGGTTGCACTGCAACTACCCCAGGATAACCAATGACCAACGCAATCTCCAGTGTTGAGGCTGGTATCATTGGTACGCATTGTCGTTGCGCCTCCCGCCATTGTGGGAGCCACAACTAAAACAACGAGAAAGAAACGATGTCAAAAAAAGTGTGGTACATCGTGTCATTTGCGACAAACTTCGCGGCAATGGCGCGTCTGACCGCTAGGACCTTCTATTCGAGCCCTTGTTTATGAGATGGAGATTCGAAGCCGTCCATCTGCGTTGCATAACTGTCACGCTGTTGCGGCGTTTGGGGCATTTGGCTCGCCATGCCGTACGTTACGACCTCGATTGTTGCGACAACACGTCTGACAACAAATCAACTGTTGGCACGGCAGTCGCACACCCTTTTCTTACTGACTGTTAACAACGTCGGTGCACAACCAAGTTGGGAAATCTGTTGTGATCGTGTGCGTAACGCGGTTCACGACGGTTCGCTGAGTCGGGCGCCATGTGCATTCGCAACGACTCATTCTTGGTTGACTCGCCGCTCTCTCGCCTCCACTCGCACGTATTGCGGCGCCCTTTCGGGCGTGTTGTACACCACCACCACACCTCATGGCCGTGTGTAACCCGCGCGCGCGCACGCACAAATACACTCGTCAGTTTCGCGTGGCAAAGTTTCTGCGGTGCGGTGCGGTGCGGTGTGCGGTGCGGTGTGCGGTGCAACGAACTAACTCTGCTACTGCACCACACGTCGGTCGGTCGGTCGGTTGGTTGGAGGGAACTGTTGGAGCACTCTCAACCTCAGGTCGTCACTGAACTGCTTCGACGTTATTTTCGTTTTGCGTGGGTTTGAGCGTATAGACCCACGCGCTCAATGTACCGAAATGAACAGTGGCTTGTCAGCGTTCACACGCAGTGGAGTGACGGTGGAAAAAGCGGTTTCTGAACGAGAAAGTGTGTGCAGAAACTGGGTTGAACGCTTGTGGGGGGCTCACTTGCACTCCATCGAAACGACTCGCGCGGTCAATGTACACTTTTCCACGTGAAATAATAAATTACTCGAAAATTTCATCCAAATAATTACAATTCACTGCCGCTTATTGTCACTGTACATTGACTCCATTTCACTGTACTGTATATCTGAAAACACATTTTAACTTTTTGTCAAAAGTGGCTTTTGAACGAGGAATCACGCGCGGCCGCCAACGACCTGCCACCGCAGACTCCAAACTTTTCGCACGCCCTGTAAGTGGTTACAGCACCGCCACGGCCGCAGTGAGCGGAGTTCGTACGTTCAGTACGAACATTCTGTACCGCAAGTACTATTCAAAACTGTATAAAAATATCGTCGCAACGTCAGGTGTGGCATCATGATTGATGCGCTGTGCGTGCTGCAACGAAGATGCTGTTGTGATGCAATGAATGTTGTTGCGATGATGCAGTGGCTCTGTGGCGATGCTGGCGTTGCAGTATCGTCACAACATCAGGTAGGTGTGGAATCATGATTGACGCGCTGTGCGTGCTGCAATGAAGATGCTGTTGTGATGTTGTGATGCAATGAATGTTGTTGCGATGATGCAGTGGCTCTGCGGCGATGCTGGCGTTGCAATGGCGTCTCGGTACCATACCATTGTTGCGATTTTGTTGCAGTGATATAGTTGCGATGCTGCCGCGGCTCTGTTACGATGACGCTGCGATAGTGTTGCGATGCCATCGTTGTGATGCGATGAAAACGGAGACACTACGTCGGAGTCCATATGCATCTCGTCCCAACGGCAAGTCCAGCATGCGGAATGCAAGCGACCCAACGTGAGTGCAAGCAGAAATTAATTAGATCGTTGCCTGTGTGTCATCACATCCCGAGCCAATTGTCCAAGTCACGATAGAGCGAGCAGGTACTTTGGCTACCCATGAATCGCTGCTAAACATCACCTGTTGAGTTCCGGACACGGCAAAACAAAGTCGCCACTCTCAGCACGCAACTTACAGAAAACAATGGGGAGGGAAAACGTACCTGCACATCCAAGTCGTTATGAATCTTGTTTTGAATCACAACCACCCGGCACTGATCCAAATCTCCTGATTTAAATGCATTGACTTGAACACCGGTTCCATCTTCGTAGTCGTAATTTCCAGCTGATTTCACGAATTGAAGGAAGAACGTATCAGCAAGACGAGGTGAATACCAAAGAAGGCATTCAGTTATGAAAGTCCAAAGTCACCTGTCACGTTAAGATATCTTGAATGTGGTCGCACGAAGCGACTGAATTGGGCTGTGCGAAAAGTTACCACGGGAAAACAAATCCACAAGTTGCATCAATCCGCGAATGCAACCGTTACTCCATCAACAACATTACCTAGAGTGTAGAAGTCTTGGGTGAGAAAAGCTTGTCCAGATGACATGTTAACCTGCACGATCCCCGAGCATTCTGCACATCCTCCTGCAAACAAAAAGCTGGTGTCAGCGCTGTTCCGTCACAACTGCACCCCCCCCCCCCAATCCAACGCTGCTTACCTGGGTAGCTAACGTCATAGTTGACGCTGCCGGCGACAGTCCATGCCTACAATAATGACGCAGCGAGTTGCGTCAGTTGTCCGACCGACCAACCGACCAACTAACCAACCAACCACATACCATTGATCCTGCAGCGCCATACTGAAGTGGACGCCCGATGAACGTGGGCAGGTCGAAAAAGTTTTCTCCTGAATCAAGCTGACACAAAAAGGGCAGGAGTTTAATATTTGTGGCGGAGCCAGAAACGCATCAACAAAAAAACATACGTGGGTCCAGCACTCTGTCATTATCTTCAACAACATGCAACGGGCAAAAGCGTAAGCGCGTCAAGGATATGCCGCGAACATACGAAGTTCACCACTAATTTGCAGCGCGGCGTACCTGTGTTACATTGGGAAACTGTGCTGCAAATTGTCGAAGAGGAGCCCAGACTGCATCGGGCAGGCCACTAGCGTAGCAATGCCAGGCGACAGCTTGCACCTCTTCTCGAGACGTGTTCGCTAGGACTGAGGCCGGGTACTCTGGATGATCCGTGTTGTGGTCGAAGGTCCAAATTTGCGTGGACAAATTAATTTCCCGTAACCCTGCTGCCAACTCATGGGCCAGGGCTGCTTGCGACGTTGCGTCCATAAGCATTGTCCAGGCCGGATCTGCAGAATGCAGGGGCTCATTCTGAACAAGAGTGTCGCACACAACAAATGACTTGGTGGCACCACCACGTAGCAGAAATTGCGAACCAAAACATTTGACACCAAACTCGCACCTGCATTGTTACCGCGTTGATAGAAACGCCGCGTCGTTGTGCGGCTTCAAGATAAGTGGTCACATATTGTACCCAGGATTCTGAAAACTCACTGCGCAGAGTGTTGGCTGCTTTCATCCATTGAGGAACAGACCACACTGATCCAACTAGAGTGGTATCGTTGCCGGCGACATCCGCCATCCGTCCCAACCAATGAAACATTCTCTCCCCTTGCTCCGTCACATTGAAGAACTGAAGAGATGGGTCTGGGACGTCATTGGGTGTGTCATCATAAGACCATTCGCCAATCCAAGAAGGTGTCAAATCGCTCTGCCCTATTGTGTGTCGCATGAGTGTCAGCCCCGCCGATTTGGTAGTGGACGTGAGCGCCACCGAAGGCTTCGGCGGACTAAATAATGCTTCAAGCAACGACCGCTGCGTGGATGCATTAAGAGCATCCATCACAGTCACAGCTGCATCAGTCCAAGCAGCACCAAAGCCAACAATTTCCTACAGGCAACACACCAAACGTGGTCAGCGTTACAGAGTCCTCGATTCGGCTCGAGCCGCATGAGAAGCAGAAACATATTTTGGACACCTGCAATGGATGAGCGTCATCAACGCGTATTATCCACGAGTCCGATGCATTGGATGGCTGCATACTGGATGGGATGGGCACTTCGCAGTGTTCCAGCCGCATCGAGAGCGTTTCTGTCGTTCCAAAACATTCTGTGTGGGTCTCCACCGACGAGAGACCAACCGTCGCAAGAGACGCTACAATGAAGGCGCCAATGGTGTGTGCCATACTATTTCAATAATTTCAGCAACATCCACGGACAAACTCGATCCGTCACAACAATATTTCTTCGCGTCGCATCAGTGCACAGCGATGTCGGTGATGATTGAACTTTCAAAAATGCCGCCAACTGCGTGCAAACTTCAACTTCGTTCCTACATGTTCCTGTTCCAGTGCTCGTCTTCGCTCTCTGAGAAAAACGAAAATACAAATACTGTGACGATTATCGTCAGTGCTTCGATCGAATTCGGTGGGCCACGTTGTAGAGGTCGATAGTGAGAATCTCGTTTGGGGTGATTGGTTGGGTGGTGCTGAGGAGCACTCTTCCCTTTTTTTTTCCACAATACAAATACGTGTACAACAATGCACACACCACAGCCCACAACTAAGACAACGATCACACAGCACAGGTCCAGACGACACCACGACGACCACGGCGTGCACAGCCCCACACCGACGCCAAAAGACAACACCACCTGCAATGTGTATACACACCACAACAACGACGCAACGACGCCAAACGGGTGCCGCGGACGGCCCAACTTTTGCGTCGCAACAGTCATCAGTCATCAGTTCGACAGTTACGACGACGACGACGACGACGACGACGACGATGACGAAACGCAACGAAACACAACAATACCAAAACAATTGTACCTTTTGTACCAAAACCACATTTCTTATGTATGCTATGGTATTTGAGGGAACTGTATTAGTGTTAGTACACCGGTACTAGTACTACGAATGTGCTGCGCGACGACGTGACGACGACTGGTGACGACGACAACAATCCATCCACAGACGTCCTCTCAATGCACTGCAACGTTCGAATCCGTTCGTTGCGTCGTCGTCGGTCGTTGCCAACGAAGCGACGGAATGATGACACGGCCAGCGGCAACGAAACGAGCCCAAACTTAGGAAAAGTATGTCGCGGAACGAAGAACGCGACGTACAAGATGCAGGGGAAGCTTGGACATTCGAAATGCGGATGGTCTTGCAGACGTGGCGTTGGCAGTTGGATGGCAAACGCTGTCGTGGACAACTTCAAAAGAGAAGGCTCAGGCCGTGGACGTTGCGCGTTGGTCGAAGGATATAACCGTCGCTTCTCCTGACCGAAATGATATGTTCCACAATTTGAGGATGCTTGAAAGTTGATGGCAAAAACGCTTTGCTGACGAAGCTGTGTCTGGCGTGGCAGAAGTTGGGCGGTCCAGCTGTGCTGCGAGTCACTCTGTCGCGCTGTTGCTTTCTGGCGATGTTCAACGGTTGAACGTTTATTGGGGCCTTTTCTGTGCGGCAAACGCCGGTCGCTCAAGATTTTGATGTGGTTTCACACGCTGTTGTGCGTGCTTCTGGTGGGAGCACTTGTGCCCATTGAGGCGAGCGTGGGGCCGACAGCACAAACACGGAGAGCCGCAGCGCTGAGCGATTTCGTGGCTTGGTCGACCCGGAAAGGTGTTCGGTTGCAAGGCGTGACGTTGCAAGCCACAGATGCCGATGTTCGTTTTATGAGCTACTATTGGCGTGCACTGGCTTGAGCAATGTTGTTCCCTCAATCTATAATCCGTGCTGTACTCTACCTAGAAAAAACAATTTGGGCTCGTCGCCTCGCGCGATCTGCCCGCAGGATCCGTTGTCGCTGTCGTCCCAGCAGATTTGGCACTAACCCCTCGCAAAGTTGCTGCAGTCATGAATTTTTTCGTGCAAGATTCCATCACACGACACATGAACAACGAGAACACTGGCAATATGCTTCTATCGTACGCTTCCCAATGGCAGTTGACGTCGTTGCGAATATGCGTGGTCAGGGCGTGTATCTTGGTTGCAGGTACGAGGCAATCGCTCTGGTTCTGCTGCGACAAATGGGATCGTGGATGTCGCAATGGAAACCTTATTTAGACTTTCTGCCATCTCATCGCGAGCACACCAGCCAATGGCTCCAAACGGAGATTGATATTTTACGAGGGTAAGGACATCTTCCGAGCACTCATTTGCGTATTTGTCCAGAAGCGTCTGTAAAACTCAAATCCCTTCGAATTAGGTGCAACCCCATCCATGCTCTCGTCGTTGAAGATCGTGAAAGATGGCGCTCCGAGTGGAAAGCGATGCTAGAACGCCACCCAAAACTCCTGTTCGCCTGCACGTTTGATGACTTTCTGCAAGGTATCGTGCATTGAATCGCAACGCAAGTCGGCTAATGGTGGTACTATTATTTGAAGTCGTACGTCACATGTAGGGATCTCGTGGGTGATGACGCGGGGATTTAATGTTGGTGCAAATGATTCACCGACACAAGCACTTGCCATCATCGATCAATTGAGTCCCGGAGGCGGCACATATCTCAACAAATGCATTTTGTCAAGCTCCAACCCCAACGGAGGTATGCGCCAAATTCCAGTTTACTGCCGCATTTCCACAACTCTCTGCTCTGAGGTGGCATTCGTTTCGTAGATGAGAGAGCAGTCTTCCATAGTATTGTTCCGTGGTTAGACATGGTAGATCAAAGTGCAGACACTCCAAATGCCAAAATAGCATACAATCGGCATATAACATGCCATGGACTGGGTGCAAGATCCCAACCAGACGGCATGGCTGACGCAGGTATGAGGGTTGACTGTGTGATCTGTTTCCCGTGTTGCGTTTTAACAGAGAAATGCGTTCAGGAGTGTACTTCATTCAAACCACATCGAGGGTAGAGCGTGGGCAGCAAATTACAATGAGGTACGTGACTTGCATGGCGTGTTACCGAATCTGACAAAAGTCCTTGAAACTGAACAAACGTCGCATCGTCGTATCACCTTCTGCATCAGATACGGGGCGACGTTGACCCAAGAGCAGCAGCTACGATACTACGGCTTCGCCGATACAAGCCTACCCGTCTCTATTACAGCCACGATTCCGTTCAACGTCTTTAATGGAATCTTGAGGCTCACAGAATCACAGTGGCAATCCTCCACCCCTCATGAAAATCATCTACTCAACGGTATCGATCACTGCGTGACCCTGCAGCAACCTGGAATCCACGCCGATTGCATGATATCTGCATTGGATCGCAACGCGCAGCAAAACGCAGCCAGAGGGCCAGAACTTGGTGAGGGCCGCCTGCCAGCTGTCACAATTGTTCGACTATAACTCTCTGACGTGATTCAACCCACAGACATCAGATCTACGCCACTGGAGTTCGTATTTCCAGTTCAATTTGCACGGAACCTTGTACGTCATCGCAGAACATCTTGTGTTTCACCGCTCCGCCGTTATCGAATGACTGACGCATATTGAAGGCCCCTCGGGAATTGGAAAAAGACGCTTCAGGCTTTTACTCACTGAAGGACTGGCAAGAGCAAAATGCGAAACACGAAGCTGGAGAGGCGTTGAACTGCTTCCAGCCGCTTGCGTTGACCCTCCCAGGTAGTTACCATCATGTGTATTGACGGGTCCGATCTTTGACAATCACATTGACATGAAATGATCAGGCGAAGTTGCCCCAGGCTCCATCGCCGTGAAGTCCGGTTCCCGTGTGTTCGTTTGGAAGTATAAACCCGAAGATGTGTCCATGTGCGTCGCAGTGACGTGTCTGTCGAAGTGCAGTATGTTAAACTGACCTCAACTCGACGACTGTGCTCGTGTTATTCGCTAGTTTTGCATTCAACGGCAGCCTTGCATACGTTGCCAAATGTACGATTAGTAGCATCATCAACAAACAAGATGACAAGTCGAAACAGAAATTATTCAGTTCATGGAGAAACCTTGAATCTACGATTTGGTTCGCTCACGAGAGTGCTATCAGTGATGCCGGACGAGAAACGAAAGACGAGCATCCACGCCTATCCGATGACGAGGTGCAGGCAGTTGAATCTCGAATTGCTGAGATTAAATCGGTGGATGATTACGATGAGGACGAAGCTCTGTTGCTGGAGTTGCGCATTTTACGCGCAAATATTCGTGCTCACCAACAACTGCAAAACCTTGAACAAGAATCGCAAGACCGTGCGAACACCGGGGACGCCGAAGCTGCTTTGCAAACTGCTGGCAGTATCAATGACAAACGAGCTGCTATTCGATGCTCGGTGCATCTGTGGGCGTTGACCGTGCTGCTCCAAGCCTTGACGCAGCGAGTGGCTGAATTTGGCTCCACGCTAGAGCAGGATGCGTACGCTTTGACATTGTTGTCCCTTCGCGACGGCGCTTGCGAAGTCGCAGAGTGGCTCGGATTGCACAACTCGAGGCAGTTGGCCGGTGATGATTGGTGCAAGGAAGATTTTGATAAATCTATTGCCCAGAACCTTTTGCAACATCGTGTTCTTGAACAAGTTGGTGTCCGCAACCTGCTCCATCTCGCTCGTCAAGGGATCAGTACAATGCTGTCCAAGGTGAATGAAACAGGGTCTGCGTGTGTGACACCTTCTGACACGCACAGTAACGTTCTGCTGGATACGTTGTTCAAAGCAACGAGTAAGTTGTCATGCGTTTGAGGTGTTGTGTTGGTGCTGGCGTCCACAGTTATCAGGCATTTGTTTGGCTTTGCTTGTTCAGGTGGCACGAAACGCAAACCAGGCGAGCTAGAGAGTATGATGGACCCAGAATTGTGGAAACCTGATATGGTCGGCCAAGAATAAATTATATCCAACTGAAGAGCGGCATATCTACTCACCAACCACAATGTGATAGTGTTGTGAGGAATTTTGTTGTATCTCTTGCAATGCCATCAGCGCCCGTTCGAACGTCCTGCAATCCACGACAAGCACACGAAAATCACTACAGCAGTGGAGGAATACAAAGTAGAACCAACTTTAGACTCACCGCACCCACGCACGAATGCCGAAGAGTCCGTCCGGCGCGTGGCGAAGATTGGTTATGTGCTGTCGAAATGCTCGTCGCGGTTGCGATTGGAGTTTCGCGAACGTCGATGAAACGCATTCATACTCTTTCAGGCTATGCACGCCTAAAATGGCGTCTAAAGGTTGCTTCCTCCAGCCGGTGGACGACACATGCGAGTGTCGGGGTTTGCCAGCGCCATACCCGTCACCCGTGCTATGTAAGCCACGAAGTACGCTCTGACCGACCCGTGAAGGAGAGGATGTACCACCCAGCGATATGTGCGGTACACCGGCCCAAATCGCGTCAAGGGCAGTAGTGTGGCCGTTGTACGGGAATGTGTCCAAATGGAGGTCGCCCAGTGTCTTGAGACTCAGGTGGTCATCCAGCGTGACGTGGTCGGTAATGACAATGCGTCGAGAGGCTATTCCTCTCGCGTTCATCTCCGCGACAAAGTTTCTTGGTCCGGTACTTCCTGCAGACGGGTGGCGTAGCACCCACAGGAGTGCGTTGCGCCTCTGCCGCAAAATATTAGCCCAAGCATCCAAAACTTCTGGGGTAACTTTGTACAACTGCCCAAAATTACACAAAATAAAACGGTCGCCGGGCAATCGAAGGTGTGGGTTTGAGCGAGCGATTCGGAGTTGCTCATGTGGGAGTGCCTCCTCACTGGGACTTCCAGAGGCATTCTGGTCGAAGAAGAACCGAACTGGATGTTGCAAAAACATTTTGGCCTCGGGTCGCGGATCACGCTCCGTGTAACTTGACACAATGTATGGACGGGCAAGAATCAGCAGGTGTTCTTCAAACTCAAACGCTTGCTCGCGCAATGCTGCACTGTTGGATGAGGTATATAAATCGGGCGGCGTGACCACTGCGTCCGTGACGAAATAATCATGAAGACCGGATGATGATGAAGGGAAGCCCAGGTAGCTCAGCGTCGTGGACGGGCGAGCCACTAGAACTGACCCCACGTGACCGTGCGACAGCCCGTTCAGATCAACCACAATATTTGCTTGAGAAAGGTCTTCAAACAAAGCTGCATTTGGATAAGCTATCCCGCCGTCAGAGTTCGACGACCAAGTTCGGAAAGAATCACAACCACCTCTGTTAGTTCTTGCAAAATCAAGATGCATTGAAGTTCCATCACCAGGAGCAGTGGCGATGCACGACACATTCACCACGTCTCTAGAAAGGTGCTGAAAAACTCTGTGAAGAAGGGAGCCCACAGAATGAGCACCGAAGTCGCTGGATACAACTGCCACTTGAAGCGGCTGAGCGCTGCCCGCAGACCTTTTTTGTTTCCGCGTCCACTGCCTATGACTTTGCAGTTTGAGTGATTGGGCGTGCAACTTCCTTGCTTCTGCTCTGGCAACAGTGATAAGGTGTTCAGCACTCGGCGACGTCGCGGCGGCATAAAACGTGTTGCTGCAGTGGCCGTCATCTGTGCGCTGAATGCGCCGCAGTAATGTCTCTCGGCTCTGCCAATTCAGAGCATATAGACGGTTGAGAACGATGGCGCACAAAGAAGCAGTGGCGTTAGGGTCCAGCTCTAGTGCACGAAAATGAAGCTTTTCGATTGCGTCTCCATTGTCACTTGATGTTTGGAATTCCTCCACCTCCGTTCTGATCGTGTGCTGCTTAGAGCGTGCATTCTGTTGAGCTTCGAGGGCCTGTGCCAGGTTAAAGCTAAGCACTGATAGATCTGGGCGCAGTTCAACAGCCTTTTGATATCTACACGTTTCGAACACAATGCGAGTGGGAAGGGCATTTGCAATGGAGCATCGTGGTTTTAGTGTACCAACGACACGTACGCGGTAATAGCCTCAGAAAGGCGCCCAACGTCTTGAAGAATGACGCCCAAATTTGCGTGGGCTGCGGCCATCTCTGGGTTCAATGTGACACCTTGCTGTAGCATAGCAATGGCTTCAGGAACCCGATCCATCGCTTTCAGCGCAAGTCCGGCATTGACGGCAGCCTCGGCAAAGTCGGCTTTCAGATCCAGCGCTCGCTCAAAGTACGGCAATGCACTTGCAGGGCTGTCCGCATGGTTGAGCAGGGTTGCACCGCACTCGAAATTTGCGGCGGCGTAAGCAGGGTGGATGTCCTGTTGAAAATCAAAGCGTGGATGGATTGAGGCAACGAACTGTTGTTGCTCTGGACTCATGACGACAAACAAACCAGTGCCACGTCATACAAGCCTATGATTTCCTGCAACGTACAAAATGGACACAACCACACAGCCCATCAGCATCGTGACAAGTCGTTGGTCATGCAAGAGGTCTTTGCGCGATACCTGTAATGACTCAGCTCTATCATTGGGTGGCAAGGCCTCCAGCATTCTGGTGAGCAAGTTTCCCAAGTAGAACCGCACACCAGCGCGGAACGGTACTTTCTCAACATGAACTGATCCGGAACTTAGTTGGTGTGCAGTCTGAACGAGAGGTTCGGCCGATAACTGATCCGCCAGCGATGGGTGCGTTTGTCTTGACCTAGAGCTGCCAGCGATGCCATCTTCCTGCGAGATTGCATTGCGGTACAATGTTTCGAGATCATCATACATGTGCGCCTGCTGGTAGAGTAAACCAAGATTCCAAGTAGCCATTGGAAATATTGGGAACAACTCAAGTGCAGCGTGGTAATGTTGGATGGATTTTGAAATTTGCCCGCTGGACATCGATTCCTGAGCTTCATTGAAGTGCTCCAGAGCATTTTTTGCAGTCACAGCAAGCCCCGCGTCGCTACGAGTGGCACGTGACGGTGACTTTCGCTTCCCTTTCTTAGACTTCCGCTTTGCTTCTGTCCATCCAGCGTTGAAAGCCAAAAACGTGACTGCGCATAGCACACTCAACAACAACAATCGCCACAACGCCATTGCAGACTTGTCGACTTAACTTTAGCGGAAGTTCATGGATGTGGACCTCTCCATCAACGTCACAGGATCGTGCTGGAACTCCATGTTGGATCGACACTCTGCAACTGCGCCGATCCGTGCCGCACCGCACTCGTCAGGTCGAAGATTTTCAACTCGACATCAAATTCTTGCAGTCTAATATTGAAATGTTCAAAATTGCCGCTTGTCGTCAGCATCCTCACTACCATCGCCAAACAAGAAAACTGATGGCACGGACGGTGCATCCACAAGTACCGCTGGCACTACCACCAATCATTATGGTCACCACTACGCTTCGGGTTCTGCGACCTCTTCAATTCGTCACTTAAAGCGCTTGACAACGACCAGTTCCCTTCCTGCAAACACGACGACAACGACAACGATGAACGACCGACGACGCAACAACGACAACGACGACGCGACAACGACAACACCACAGCGATAAATTAGCCATTGCACTTAAAGTGCGTAATTGTCATTTCACAACATTCAAATGTAAACGGCAATATGATATAGAAGGGGGAGAAATGCGTTGGCCGTTGGCGCCGTTGTCGCTGTGTCGTCGTTCGTCGTTCGTCGTTCGTCGTTCGTCGTTCGTCGTTCGTCGTTCGTCGTTCGTCGTTCGTCGTTCGTCGTCGTCGCTCGTTTTAGTTTCCCCCTGAGTCAACGGAAGTTTTGTTGTCGCTGTTTGTTGTGGGCACGACGTCTGCGTCAACGTATAAGTCCTCTTACTTGTTATGTGGTTGTGGTATTTTATGACCACCAGGGTGGTCGGTTGTGTCCACGTGCCATGCGTTGGATGCCAAGACGCAGCGAGCCAGTGGTGGCGCGTGTACGCAGTGAAGAAATTTGTACAAAGTGACACTCAAGCCTGTCTCGTGTAATTATCTTTGGCGTCCGACCCTTTTGTTTGATTTTTCTTCTGTAACGTTCTGTTTGTGCTGCAGAGTTGGGCATTTAGTCCAGCAAACATTTGTTCGATGATGTAGCGAGCTATCAGTTCGTGGCAGCTTGTGATTGGGCTCGAGGATGCCAACTCGCGCACCGCGGCGTCAAATCCGCAGCCAACCTGGTGGCGATGTGCTCAACTCGCCCTCTGACAGACAGCGCCGGACAGTTGTCGTTGACGTCCCAGTTTGTTCGCGCAAAACCATGTTTACGGCATTGCCTTTGATTTTCATCATACTAGTGGCTGCCAACATGTACTTTGTGTACCATCGTGGCTTTCTTCAAGCTGTTGATCCACATCGTAAACATGCTCGCCGTACACTCGATCAACAAATCCAGGAGCTTTTAGCTGATCATCCGGACCAAGCTGTGGACGTTCCAAACGTTCATCCGTATCACAAGAAAGACTTGCATGACCACTTGGACGGCAATGGTGCAGTGGGCCTTCACAATGTCGAGGAACACGAGATTGCCGTCAAGCCTAATAAGCCAATTCTGGCTCCAAATCCTGTCCATGACCCACTGCTAGCGGCGCATGAAGCATCTGCAAGCAAATCAAACAGTGTCCATGGCAACGGCGGCGGCGACTCCCAAGAACCCTTTACGGTGCTGGATCGTGGGGACGGAGAGCTAAAGAAAGATGTTGCGAAGGGTGCATTCACACTGCACGGTACTCCGTACTGTCTCGATACCCTGCAGCACGCTGCAGGCAGTGCACCTGGGACATATGCATGTCATGGTCAGGGCGGATCGCAGGAATGGGAACACGAGCTCGGTGGTCACATTCGAAACCCCCAGACCAACTTGTGCGTTGGGGTTCAGGGGTCAAGCGTGACCTCGCTCAGCAAGCTGGCGCTCATCAAGTGCTCTGATAAGTCTTCGAGCATGAATTGGCAGCGTTTGGTTGTGTCATATGATCATGCGTCAGCGCAGTTTCGGTTGGTCGGGTCTGGCGAGATTGCTATAACCCAAGAAGGAGGGCTGTGTTTGACTAAGGCGGGCGCGGCTGTCCAGCTACAGCTGTGCGACTTTTCTGAAGGGTCCATTGGACAAGCTCGGCAACGATGGCAAATCGATACACCGGAAAGCTTTGCTCAGAGAAAGTCCAACGCTCAACTTCATATGAAGCGATTCGATTTTAACGAAGAGGCCAGCAAAGAGATTGGGATTAGGCGTGAGCGTCCTGACCTTCGTCACCAGAACTGCAAATCCAAGGAGTTCGGGGACCGGCTGGGTCTGAAGCTGAAGCCCACGTCCGTGATTTTTTGTTTTGTTAACGAAGAGTGGTTTGCGTTGTTGCGCAGTATTCACAGTGTGATTGACGGGTCCCCACCAGAACTACTGCACGAAGTCATTCTGGTCGATGATGGCAGTGACGCAGAGTGGCTCCAAGAACCTCTCGAGGAGTATATTCGTGATCATTTGCCTGGTTTTGTGAAGCTCGTTCGTCATGGTGCGCGAGAAGGCCTCATTCGGGCCCGTCTTACGGGAGCCCGGGAAGCCACGGCACCCATCCTAACATTTTTGGATTCTCACATTGAGGTAAACGAAGGGTGGTTACCGCCGCTATTGGAACGCGTTACCGCTGATCCCACAGTCGCTGCATGCCCGATTATTACGGTCATTGGGCAGGAGTTCTTGGAACATCAAACTTCTATTGATCACCTGAATACCGCCTACGGAGTATTCGATTGGGCGTTGACGTTCAGATGGGCCTATTCACGTACCAACCCGCCAATCGGCCCAAAGCGCACAGATTTGGCTGATCCAATTAAATCACCAACAATGGCTGGGGGGCTTTTCACCATTGATCGGGAATGGTTTTGGAAAAGTGGAAGCTACGACGACGAGATGGAGGGCTGGGGTGGCGAGAACCTCGAAATGTCATTTCGTTTGTGGCAATGCGGTGGAAGCATCGAGATTGTGCCATGCTCAATCGTCGGCCATATTTTTCGGAAGAAGAACCCGAGCCCATTCTCGAAGAACGTCATTCTGATTTTGAGACACAACCTCAAACGTCTCGCTGCTGTTTGGATGGATGAGTATGCGGAATTGTTCTACGAAAAGAATCGTGGTGCGCAAAACGAGCCCACTGGCAACATCAGTTCTCGCCTTGCTATCCGAAACACGTGCAAGAGCTTCAAGTGGTACTTGGACAATGTGTACCCGTCGATGACAGCGGCTCTTCCAGGCACGGTACGCGCGAAAGGAGCACTGAAACCAGCCGATGATTCGTCTGCACACTGCATAGATTTCGGATCCAGTAGCCCCAATGCTGGCGGTTTGCTCCTTGCTCCCAAGTGCACGAGCAGCCGTCCTCAGCAGCAACTGCAACACCTGGACACTTTTCAGATTGCTGGAGTCGCGTGGCCCGCTTCAGTTCTCTGCATCGAATCTAACGGCATAGGTGTGCGCGCAGTGTGGGCCCCGTGCGATCGTGAGTCAACCAAGCAAAAGTGGGATGTAGACCCTCAAGGGTCTGTAGTGCGCCTGCAGTCTGACAGTTCACAGTGTCTGTCAGTCAGGACAGACAACCAGGTGTTTGTGACCGACTGTTCGACGGCAGGCAGTTGGAAATTTGACGACGACAGTTGGGGCCGGCAAGGTGGCGCTGCCAATCGTCGACCACCCGCAGACAAGCTGGGTGGCGGCAGTCGCTCTTCCGGCAAGAATGAAGCACTTGTTGTGGTGCCTTCTAACACGCGCTCTGGGGTGTCCTACGCTGCGTTGTCCCAGGAGAGCATTGCCTGCGACGAGGGTGCAGGCGTTGACTGGCCGGCAGCTGCGTTTGGGTCAGAAATATCGGCTTCGCTTCAGCAATGTGCCACAGCATGTGAAATGGCGGATCGTTGTGACAGCTTTTCACGGTCTGTCCTCGTTGGTGATTGTTGGCTGAAGGACTCGCACGGCAAACTTTGCGGAACATTGAAGCCGGTGGTCGGGAAATCAGCTCCGGCTTCTTCTGATGAAGTCAAGAGAAAGTTCAGCCCCGCTGGCTGTCGACCTAAAGCTGGATATATCACGTACACGCGAACCGCTTGCCGTTCGTCTGCTGGCCAACTTCTCAATTTAGCGGAACGAGTTGCGAATGCGAAACCGATGGTATTGCCGAAATACACTGGAAAAATGTATCACGGGGAAACGTTAGGTATTGATCCCGCGACGGGGAAGGCGTTGTGGAACCCAAAGTAGGTGACGCTTAGTTCGATGCGCGCCATGCAACTTGATGTGAGCAGTGACTTTGTTGTTGTTGTTAGGCCTGTCCCACCCCTGGCGGAGCAGAGGAAACTCAACAGTCAGCATGGCTTCAACGCGTCCCTGAGTCAGAGTATTCCTTTGAATCGTGACGTGAGGAATAAGGCGGGGGCGGAGTGCGCATTGGTCGACTATGGTGATCTCTCAAAACTCCCAGACACCAGTGTTGTTTTTGTCTTCTGCAACGAGGAGCAGAGCGTTCTGTACCGAAGCATACATTCTGTTTTGAATCGGTCCCCGCCACAGCTACTGCGAGAAATTATTTTGGTCGATGATGGAAGCTCTGCTGCACATCTCGGAGATGAGCTGGATAAGTATATTGCCACGCTCCCCAAAGTGAAGTTGATTCGTCAAAATGCTCGCACTGGCCTAGTAGAGGCTCGTTTGGCAGGCATGCGCGCAGCTCAAGCTGAGACGGTCACCGTTCTCGACAGTCACATAGAGGTGCAAGAACGCTGGTTGGAGCCGTTGATGTCTCGAATGAAAGGTGATGAGACGCGAGTCGTCATTCCAATCATCGACGGGATGAACGCCAAGACGTTTAAAGATGATCCCGGAGGCATCCAACTCTGTGGATTTTTGTGGAGCATGGTAGAGCATGGCATTCCACTGCAACACAAGGACGCAGCCATGATTCAAAGTCCATGCTGCGACCCACAACCAAGCCCTGTGATGGCTGGCGGGTTGTTTTCCATCAACAAGAACTGGTTTTTGAACACTTTGGGCGGATATGACACCGGAATTTCCTTCTGGGGTACCGAAAATTTGGAAATGAGTTTCCGTATCTGGATGTGCGGTGGAACTCTGGAGATGATGCCGTGCTCAAGGGTGTACCATGTGTTCCGTACTATGGGTGGGAAACCGTATCATGTACCTGGCAACACCGGTGTGGTGAACAAGCTGAGGACCATCTACGGATGGCTTGGTGACAAATACGCTAAATATGCTCTGTCGCAGCTTGGCCCAGCAGCCCTGTCCACTGATTACGGTGACCTCAGCGACGTTCGACGTGTGCAGGAGAAGTTACAGTGCAAAAACTTCGATTGGTTCATGCACAACGTTTACCCTGATAACGTGCTGATTAAGTCATTGGGGGACGCCCAGTATCATGGTTTGATCAAGGCAGCAGATCCGACCTCCTCAAAATGCCTGGCGTTTACCCGGACGTCTGGTGCAAGTCAACCTTGCAAAACAAAAGACACTGCCATCTATTCCAAGCAAGAGTTCTTTCTGTCAAAGATGGGCGAGTTGCGATTGGCCAATCAACTGGACGACTGCATTGACTTCAGCTCCACACAACGTCGACTTTCTCTGAATGCGTGTGGACGGTACCGACCAATCGCTTCGCAAGAGTGGATCTACTCCGCCGGTGATCAGTTTTTGAAGCACAAGAGCACTGGGGAATGCCTCTCACCAATAACTGGCACAGTGGGCAAGTGTGACTCTTCAGCAAAAGTAGAGTGGGATCCTATTCCGTAACACCTACTTTGGATGGGGGTCAACTCGGGATGCAGTGCGCAGTCAACAGATAACATCTTATTGAAACTACAACTAGCGGTGATAGAGTGGGCAGTTTACGTGCACTACATCAGAATATAAGTATAAGAGGAGCATGGCGGTATCATGTGACCTTCTTGGAAATTTCTTCGATACGTTGGTCGACTGCCGTCACGTTCGCCTTGATGGTTTCCATGTTTTCTGCGATACTCTTTTGCACACTATCTAAAGCTTTTTCGTCTGCTGCCAGCATTTTCTTAAGACCATCTTGCATGTTTTCGAGCCCGAAAAGCCGCTGGCTGAACAGGCAACTCTCTTCGTGAAGTTTCTTAAGTGTCTGCATTCTGTTGATGAGAGTTGGAATGGTGTCCGCAATGGGAGCCCATTGCTGCACAGTTTGGAACAGTTTGTCAACGCGTTGAGCTTCAACATCCTTCTCGAGCGTGATGTTTGATTGCTTCGATTTCTTCCTCTTCGCCGTGAACGTTTCAAACACAGTGTTCAACTTTTGCATTTTCTCTGTGAGCTTTTCCAGCGTGTCCTCGTCCAAAATTTGGACTCTCTCCTCAAGCCGCGTGACAACTTCCGACAAAGGTAACGGCTTGCCAGCGGTGTTCACATCTAGGGACTTCAGACCTACCATCTCTTCTAGTTTGTGAAGCCGATTCTCCAACCCGTTCAATGAGCTATGAGCATGTTCCTTCTGCAGTTCTTTGTTGTAAAACAGTTCGTACGTCAGCCCACCTGCACCCTCGGCCCCGCCACTACTGGTGGCATCGCTCGCGCTGTCGCTACTGTTGCCCTGCAGCTCATTGATTTTGTTGAGTAATTGTTGGGAAGCTACCGTCGAGTGACCATCGAAGGTGGGGGCCAGGAACGGCTGAAACGCCTCCGTTTTGCCGAGCTGCTCGAGTTGAGTTTGCAGGGCATGTGCACCTACGGCGAGTTCAGTGGCTTCTTGTGCTTTTATGGTAGTGAACAGGTCTTTTGACTCCGTCTCTTTCTTGGCCAACCCTTCCAGTTCAGAACGCAGGTCACCGAGCTCGGCTTGCAATCGATTGTACTTGCTGACAGGGTCTTCAACAGCATTCGCATCGTTGGCAGCGAGAGTGTGGTTGCGATGAAAGAAGCGGCTATTTTCCCCATCTTCTGCCAGAGCATCTCTTTGGAATTTGAGGAATGCGTCTCGCGTGGATGTGGTCGAATGATCCAGCGCAGAATCTGAGTTGCTACTATCCGGTGGGGCCTGCTGCGAGGTGAAGACTTGTGAGATCCCGCCCGTCTCCACGAAATCCTGCGCCAGCGAGTCACACACAGACACCAAGGTTAAGAAGATGGGCCACGGTGGATCACTCACTGGAGGAGCAAACACAGCCAACAACATTAATGTGAGCAGCAACAACAATACCTTGGTCTCGAAGATCTCCACATCTTTTATCGGGGCTTCCATCTTGAGTGCACTTGTCCACTGTCTACCTCAGCACCTGCCGCTCACAAATTTGCGGGACAAAAAAAATCGCGACGACGTCAGACGCGTCGACAGATTTTTTTTTGGACGCCACGCTGTTGGAATTTGACCCCCAAACGTCAAACACTTTTCTTCGCAGTCCCAAAACAACTCACTCCAATCACTCCACGCAAGCTTTATCTGTCCGTCGTTTCGTCTAGGCGTTTCATACTCACCTTTCTCATCCACTTTAGGCCACCCGTATTGCTACTCACCAGTCCAGGCATGCATACTCGTCAGTGGTTTGGCTATTCCGTAACCACATACCACAACCAACAGTGACGATCAACAGCGACAACGACCACCGACAACGAAACAGCGCAACAACGCACCAACGACGCACCAACGCACCAACGACGAAACAACGCACAAACGACGAAACAACGCAACAACGGCGAAACAACGCAACAACGCAACAACGCAACAACGCAACAACGCAACAACGCAGCAACGCAACAACGCAACAACGCAACAACGCAACAACGAACGACGAACGACGAACGACAAACGACAAACGACGAACGACGAACGACGAACGACGAACGACGAACGACGACAAAGCTGCGGCGAAGTTCGCTGCCACAGTGACTGCGACTGCGACTGTGAGCGAGTGAGTGACTGTGAGTGAGTGACTGCGAGTGAGTGACACTGTGAGTGAGTGACACTGTGAGTGAGTTCAAAAATCCAGAAGAAAGCGTGAACGTGGGCCTGTACAATCTATTCGGTCGCCGACTGTGGTATCACTCACAGTCACATGCGTTGGAAACGTACACGTTATGTACATCACAACACAACGTACAGGAAAAGTGCTGCCGCTCACCTACACTACATATATATGTGAATGATTCCCAGGTTTATCAGCTACTACTAGTGTTGGAAATCAGTACAGTATACATAAAACGTTGAATCAATCTAAACTTGTTAGACATGTACATTTTGTGTACACGTCGTCATCCGTACATCTTGTCCACCCAGCTCTCAGCTCTCAGCTCACTCACTCACTCACTGTCAGCTCACTGTCAGCTCACTCACTCACTGTCAGCTCACTGACTGACTGACTGACTGGCTGACTGGCTGGCTGAGACCTCGTAGTGCACGTTGGCTTTACGACGCTCTAGGACTGGGCGTGGGTGCGGAGAGCTGCCCTCCGCCGCAATGAGTGAGTGAGTGAGCGAAGATTAGTTTAGATTTGGAGAGTGCGGAAGTTCAGAAAGGAAAAAGACATTGAAAGGCAATGTACAGTTTGGTAATTGGATATTCTTGGAGTGCGGAAACGCAGAACGATAACGCAAAACGACAGTGTCGCAAAGGCAGGGAAGGGATGCAGTGCAGTGGTGGGAACAACGAACGAACGACTTCACAGTCGTTCACTCACTCACAGTCACAGTCAGTCAGTCACTCACTCACAGTCACTCACAGTCACTCTGCGGACGGACGACGTGTCTGTGACGACAATGATGTCGACGTCCACTTCGTTCGTCCAACCAACCAACCCCAACCCGCCTCGTACTTACTTACTTCCTTCCTTACTTACTTACTCGCGGACGGATGGACGGACGCAGGGGCAGGATCGACGGAGGCGGTGGCGTTCGTTCGTTCGTTCGTTCGTTCGTTGGGGAGTTTGGACAGACAGACCTCGGCGTGTGCACGACAACGACGAAGACCACGACGAGGACCACGGCCACGGCCACTGCGGCGGCATGACAGGTTACCTGATTGATGTGAGTGGTAACATGTATGTGGTAGCTTGGGGTGACGAAGACGAGGTGACGAACTTGAGGTTTGACCCGGGAACGAAGTTTTATCAATGGCAAGGTGAGAGGCGGAGTGGTTGGCCCTCAACGATGACGCGGCGGTGTACGTGGGACGGTCGGGTCGCAGCCAAGTGGCGAGGCGAACAGCACTGGTACGAAACGGTGCCACAGAATGGCAACCAGGCCGCTGACTCCATGCCGTGCGAAGGACATCGACTGGGAACGTACGGACGAGAGGAAAGCAGGACCAGGTCGAGTCGTCCTGGGTTGAAGGCACTTCAGTCAACTGGGAAGCAAAAAAAATATATGCAGAACAAAAGAGCGCTCGGCGAGACGGCTCTTGTCTGATTGCGCCCGAAGTGCGGCCACGGCACCGCTGACCGTTTCGCTGTGCCAATGAGGCTCTTTGTGGCTCGCAAGTTCTGTGCCTAAGCTCGCGAGCGTCTCGCACAGCCACCGCGAGCTTTCGCGGCGCGGACAAGCAGTAATCTGGCGGCCCACCCCCGCTTCGCTGCACGATGGACAACTCCGATCCGTACTCCTCGCTGCACCCGGCAATGCCTAATCGATGGCCGCTTACGCCGTTCATGATCTTCGCCGGTGAGATCCGCTCCATCGTATTGCAAGATGCGTGCGGTGTTGAAAACGATGTCGAAAACGGACGAGAACTCGTCAAACGATGGAAGCTGCTTGCTAAGGAAGAAAGGGATAGATACTTCTTGCGTGCAGAAAGAGATCGCGCGTTTTTGGACGAACAGCGCAATAGTGGCCGGCGTGGGGCAAGCGAGAACAAAAAGCGCAAAACGCGGGATCCTGATATGCCGCGGGCGGCCAAGAACGCCTATCACCACTTCCAACTCAGTGTGCGGCCCCGAATCAAAAAGAAACACCCAGAGCTTAACTTCCAGGACATTGGCCGACGAATAGGAGTAGAATGGAAAGAACTGTCGGCAGAGGGCAAACAGCCATATGAAGACATGGCACTGCAAGATAAAATTCGTTACTCGGAAGCAATGAAAGCATACGAGGCGAGCAAAGGCATTAAACCAGGTACCAGTCGCAAAACTTACAGCGCCGCTGGCAAACTAAAAAAAGTAGCAAAGCGCAAGAAGAGCCACGACGACGCAGCCACACTGAAAATGGAGGCCGCACACAAAGCGCTGTCACGCCAAGGGTCACCGCCTTCAAAAGGAAAGGCCAGCAGTAGCCCAAAGTCGAAAGCAAGCAAAGGCAGCTCCAAAAGTGGCTCACGCAGTCCGTCTGCTTTGCCGACCACCGAGAAAATGAAAGAGGCCGCCGCTGCCGCCAAGGCCGCTGCTGCCGCCGCTGCTGCAGCTGAAGCCGCAAAGTCTGCGTCAACGGCAAGCAGCGCACAGGCGAAGACCGATACAACCTCCACTGAGGCTGGTTCAAAGAGCTCGGTGCCTCCGTCAAGTAAGGCCACGGCGGCTGATAGTAGTTCCAACTCCGCATCCAGCTCCAGCTCCAGCTCCAGCGATAGCCCCACCAAGAAGAAAGCGAAGCTACAATTGAAGCCCGATGGCAATGCTTCAACAACCAAATAAACTGACATATTTTGCACTAACTGTAAGCCCATAAATTACCTGACTGTGCCACACATTTGGCGGGGGTGTTCGCCACAGTGTGTTCGTGTACGTGTGTGAATCCCTATCCCGCCGAGTTCCCATCATATTATTCTGATGGTGCCGCTTTGGTGATGGCATCCGGGTTGCTGCCCTGATTCTTTTCGAGCAAGCTTCTCGCGTGGCGTTGCAAGTGCGCCACCTCAACAACAGATAGCTCTTCTGGTGCGGCGGAGAGCAGCTCGTTCAAAGCGGATCTTGGGGGTTTGGGTGCAGTCAGCTGGGCGTACTTGACAATCACCATGTAAAAATACTGCAATATCCTCGACGTTGTGAGTTCGTTGGCCTTGCGAAAAGCGGACTCAACCATAGTGGCGTACTTTTCGGGCTCCAACTCTGCGCAACAGAGATGTACACGCGACGGTGAGATCATCCCTGCATACTCACGACACACAATTGCAAACAGCACGCACCTCCATATGCTTTGGCAATGTCCGCAGCTAGCTTCCCCAACTTCATCGGGTTACCGTCTTTGTGCATTTTGTGCTGATCATCGTAAAAATACTGTGTCAACTGGACAAAATCTTCCCCCGGTACAAAAAGCCGATCAAAGAACAACTCCCAGTCTCCGGTCACGTCGTCGGGGGTGTACTCAACGTGCACGTTGACGTGAAAAACCACAGATTTCAACAAATACAGGTATTTGCGCCGATACGACCACGACTGATGACCTGGAAGATTCAGGAGCACGTACTTCTTGGCCCACGACCACATGGGTTGCTTGCTACCTTCCAGATCAATCTGCAGTGGCAGAGTCTCATTGGCAAACTTGGAGAGATGTATCCTCGTTGCGTACTTATCAGCTCCGGTATTGGCCCCTTTGAAGAAAAGCACTTTCTCCTTATCAGATATGTCCTTCACAGCGTGAGCAGCCAGTTTGTTCTTGACACGGTCCCAGACATAACTGGGTTCGGGTGGAAGATGCTTCGATCCATCAAGGTTTACTGGCGCTGGGCCGGCTGCATGATGTCCGGGCCCGCGAAGGATGCGTTGAGCAAATGATCCTTGCATACTGTATTCCCCGCCTTTGTCGTCATGCGACATGAATGAGTTGTCTGGGATCAAAATACCTTTTCTATTTGTTGGTTTTGCCATGATCATCCATGGGTACTTGTGTGCATAGCGTTCCCACACATAAGTGTCAGTGACATAAATGACGAAGTCCACGATCGGCAGCGGCTTCTGGTTCCGCTTACACCAGACATCCAAGTCCAATATCATGCGCTGATACATTTGTCGACGATTGTCAGTCTTGTCCCCCGGCTTCGCTGGAGGCATTTCGAGAGTGATGGTGTTCTCTGTCGCACTTTTGCGACCAAACTTGACTATCAACGAAGACCGACAAAACTTCTTGCTGGTGCGGGCAATTTTCTGCATCCCTTCGAACATGTCTTTGGGCTTTGCAAACTGAGTGGTGTATGGTGCTAAATCTTCGTCAATACGCTTTTCTAAAATGTGTTGATACTCATCGTCATGGGGCAGCCCTTCGAACCAGCGCACACCTTCCTCGGTGATGGGTTGCACCTTAGAAAATGCCTCGTAAACTATGGGAGCAGGAGTAGGTACAGTGGAATCTCGTCGACCCCGGGAAGCATTGGAAGAATTGTGATTTCGATGTGTTCCTTCACGACTATGGTGGGAAGGGCCACGTGACGACGAAGAATATCGAGTTCGAGCGTCTTCATGCCGGCTCCGTTTCCTCCCTCCAGTGGACGACGACTCGGCACTGTGATGTTGATAGTGCCTCTTTGAGTGTGTGTGGCCCGGAATGTATTTTCTCTCCGCACGCGCGTGACGGCGGTTCGAGTCTGACATCGTCCCACGATCACTTGGCTCAACACTGGACGGTCTCGCAGACGTCCTTCCGCGTTTCCGAATGCATTTCAACTCAGGAGATAAAATTTCCGGCTTTGCAGAGTTTGTTTGTCGAACCCTGCATAGCCGGAAACAGGTGCAAAACGACTGGGTCCTTCCACAAGGCTCGCAGATCCAACGTTTTGCATCACAATGGCCGTTGCCATTCTGATTTGATGAATCGTCGCGTTAAACTGTTGCTATGCGTCATCTAAATCCGCTGCCGTGACCGTCACTGCGTTACCCCTCCGTCCAGGTGATCTCAGCCAACCCACAACTGATCACCCATCCATCACCCACAACATCCCCGCATGCAGCGTCA